>Ga0326727_10000533_pt1 | contig 156319 bp, 124 predicted proteins | sample MB2enrmetagenome_FD_207643 | JGI IMG/M metagenome (GOLD analysis project Ga0326727, IMG submission 207643) | Lab enriched peat soil microbial communities from McLean, Ithaca, NY, United States - MB29MY | ecosystem: Environmental > Terrestrial > Soil > Wetlands > Peat | place: USA: New York...
TTCAACCGGTCCCGCTCTTTCCCACTCAACATCAGCATCTCCTGTTTTTCCATCCGTTAAGTTTGACGGAGTTCAACAGGACATTTCTACTTTGCTGAAATAGGACATTCTCATTTTGCCGCGACACACAGCCCAACATCTTTGCGGAGGAAAAGGGCTTTACTATATAATGCATTTTATCTTGGGGCGTGGCAGCCTTGCTGATTGACGGTTTGGCCCGATGAAAAGGGAGCACTATGGGGTCTGAGCTCAAAACGCTCTTCTTGAACCCTCCGAGCTTCGAGAATTTCGACGGAGGAGCCGGATCACGCTGGCCCGCGACGCGCGAGATTGATTCTTTTTGGTATCCGGTGTGGCTCACTTATCCGGCGGGAATGCTGGCCGGCAGCAAGCTACTTGATGCTCCTCCGCACAGAATCACGGCGGCGGAGACCGTCCAGATCGCCCGCAGCTATGAGTTCGTGGTGCTTTTCACTTCCACGGTGGGGTTTGATAGGGATCTGCGCCTAATTCGTCAAATGAAAGAGGCCCAGCCCGGCCTCAAGGTCGCTTTCGTGGGTCCTCCTGTCCAAGTGCAGCCTGCGGAAAGCCTCATGGCCAGCGCGGACATCGATTTTGTAGTCCGCGGCGAGTTCGACTACGCTGTGGTGGAATTTGCGCGGGGCAAGCCATTGCATGAGATCAGCGGCGTCAGCTATCGGAAAAACGGCCAGGTAATCCACAACTCGTCGCGGCCGGCTTTGGCCACGGAAGAACTGGACCGGCTACCTTTCGCCACTGAAGTGTACAAGCGGGATTTGGTGATTGAGAACTATAACGTGCCGTTCCTGCTCCACCCCTTCGTGGCTTTTTACACCAGCCGCGGCTGTCCAGCCCTGTGCACGTTCTGCCTCTGGCCCCAGACTCTTTCCGGGCACGCCTGGCGCGTTCGCTCTGCGGAGAATGTTGCGCGGGAGATTCGGCAGGCCTTGAAGATGTTTCCGCAGGCGAAAGAGTTTTTCTTTGACGACGACACCTTTAATATTCGCAAAGAGCGGGTGCTGGAGCTTTGCGCGAAGTTCAAACCGTTGGGGTTCCGCTGGTCCTGCACTGCGCGTGTACACAGCGATTATGAGACGCTGAAGGCCATGGTTGAAGCGGGCGCCCGTTTATTGATCGTGGGGTTCGAGTCTGGTGATCCCCAGATCCTTAAGAATATCAAGAAGGGCGCGACCGTCGAGATGGCCCGAAGATTCGTGAAGAATTGCAAGGAGCTTGGCATCGCCATCCATGGCGATTACATCATCGGCCTTCCGGGTGAGACCCTCGAGTCTATTCAACGCACCATCGACTTTGCCAAAGAACTCGACACGGAAACCATTCAGGTTTCAGTTGCACATGCTTACCCTGGAACGGAGCTTTACGATTACGCGCTGAACCACAACTTCCTGGCCTCCGAGGCGCAAGCCGACGCCGCAGGTCATCAGCTTCCGCACCTCGGGTATCCCGGTCTCGGGCTGGAAGAAATGATGGCGGCGGTCAACCGCTTTTACGATTCCTACTACTTCCGGCGGCGAGTGATGTGGCGCATCGTGAGGAAGGCCCTGTGGGATAGCGATGAGCGCAAGCGCCTTTATCACGAGGCGGTGGAGTTTCTTCGCTTGCGCGCGGAACGTTGGAGGTACGCGCGGAGTCGCGTATCCCCATGACCTCGTCGAGACACCTGCTGGCAAAAACCATTCCGCTGCTGATCCTGGTGCCGATTTTCAGTTCGCTGGGCAACGTGCTGCTCGGCAAAGGGATGAGGGGCATGGGTGAGATTCGGCACCCTTCAGTCTCCACCCTAGCGGTTTATTTCCTTAAGGTTCTATCTAGCGTCTGGATCTGGTTGGGCATGGGCTCGCTTTTGTTCTTTCTCGTCATCTATCTGCTTGTACTCTCCTGGGCTGATTATAGCTATGTCCTACCCGTTACCGCCGTAGGGTATGTGCTGGCGCCGCTGCTCGCCCACCTTCTGCTGGGTGAAGTGGTCCCCGGGACGCGCTGGCTGGGAGCAGCCTTCATCTTTACGGGCGTAGCTGTGGTCGGTCGCACATCACCCAGCACGACAAGGCGAGGTTGAGCGTGCGCACCTTTCTATTCCTCACCATTGTTGTGCTCTCCGGGACGGGTGGAGATATAGCGATGACCCACGCTATGAAGCGCATCGGGGAAGTGAAAAACTTTGCCCCTCGCGCCCTGCTCGAGGTCTTCCGGCGTTTCGCGCGGTCGGGATGGGCGTGGTTAGGCTTCGGGTTGATGATCCTGGCCTTTGTCTCCTGGCTGACTTTGCTTTCTTGGGCGCAGGTCAGCTTTGCGGTCCCCGCCACGGCTGCGAATTACATCGTCGGCGGCTTCGGCGCGAAGTTCCTGCTTAAGGAGCGGGTAGGCAGAGCGCGCTGGGCCGGCATGCTGCTGGTCGCAGGGGGAGTGGCTTTGGTCTGCGCGGCGCGGTGAAGATCGAAAATTAAAACTGGAAAATGGAAAATGGGAAATGGGAAGTGGAAGAACCGAATCGCTCGGCTCGTGGAGGAAGTTGAGGCGAGTTTCAATTTTCCAGTTTCCATTTTCGAGTTTCCAGTTTCGATGTAGGATTTGACTAGATGTGTGGCATTGCCGGATTCACACACGAAGACCGCTCGGTCCAGCCTGGCCTCATTCGCGGGGCTACTTCCTCTCTGATTCATCGCGGGCCCGACCAGCAAGGGGTTTATGAATCCCAGCACGTTTCTTTGGGTGCGGTGAGGCTTACGATCATCGACCTCGTGTCGGGCGAGCAGCCCATGCGCAGCGAGGATGGCGATACGGTCCTGGTTTACAACGGCGAGGTGTACAACCATGCCGAGCTGCGCGCCGAACTCAAGGCGCTAGGACATCGCTTCTTCACCCGCAGTGATACGGAAGTAGTGCTGCACGCCTTTCTGGAATGGGACACGGAGTGTTTCCGCCGGCTGCGAGGGATGTTCGGTCTGGCGCTTTGGTGCGAGTCGCGCCGGCGTTTGGTTCTGGCTCGCGACCGCGTGGGCATCAAGCCGCTGTATTTTTGCCACAAGGGACACGACATCTACTTCAGTTCCGAGCTAAAAGGGATTCTTTACCATCCGGACATCGATCGCAATCTGGACTTCGAGGGCCTGAACTGCTATCTGCGCGTGAATTACGTTCCAGCGCCATTCACCCTTGTGCAGGGAATCGAGAAACTGCTTCCGGGACATATCCTCACCTGGCAGCGCGGCGCCACGAAGGTCGAGCCCTACTGGCGCCTTCCGACCCCGGCCGGGGCCCCGGCGCAGAAGGCATGGAAGCTTGGCGCCGCCCAAGAGCAACTGGATTTTCTGCTACGCGCATCCGTCAAGGAGCACATGATTGCCGATGTGCCGGTGGGGGTCTGGGCGAGTGGAGGTCTGGATTCGTCAACCATTCTTCACTATGCCTCGGAGGTGTCGAGCAAGCCGCTGAAGACGTTTTCGATCACCTTTAAGGGGCGCAGCTTCGATGAAAGCGCCTATATCCGCGAGGTAGCCGAGTACTACGGAACGGAACACACCGAGGCCGACCTCAGCGCCGCTACCGACCTTGCAGGCGCCATTCAGGACTTCGCTTACTATTCCGATGAGCCCAACGCCGACGCCGGCTGCCTGCCGGTTTGGTTCTTGGCCAAGATGAGCGCCCAGCAAGTCACCGTGGCGCTCAGTGGCGAAGGGGCCGACGAGCTGTTGGGCGGCTATTTGACCTATCTCGCCAGTCGTTATGCGCGCAGGGCACGATTACTGCCTCCGGCTCTGAGAAAAATGGCGGTCGCCGGCCTTCGCTATTGGCCGGTGTCGGACGAGAAGATCAGCTTTGAATACAAGCTCAAGCGCTTCTTGCGGGGATCCCTGCTGCCGGCGGACGAGGGGCACATTTTCTGGAATGGGACGTTCTCGGAGGAGGAAAAGGCCGAATTGCTCCAGGGAGCGGATCCCGCCCCCATGTCGAGGATTCTCGCTCATATGCCGCCGGTCGACGGGATCAACCGCTATCTCCTTTTCGACCAGCAGTACTATTTACCGGACGATATTCTCTACAAGTCGGATCGCATGGGCATGGCGCACTCACTCGAAGTTCGGCCGCCCTTTCTCGATCACCGCCTGGTGGAGTTTGCCGCCTCGCTGCCGGAAGACTATAAGTTGCGGGGAGCACAATTGAAGTTCTTGCTCAATGAACTGATGAAGGGCAAATTGCCACCGGCTATTTTGCGTCGCAAAAAGGAAGGATTCGACATCCCTGCTCACGATTGGTTTCGCGGCGTGCTGAAACCGCTGTTGCTGGATACGCTGACCGAGCAGGCCGTGAAGGAGACGCGGATTTTTCGCTGGCGCGGAGTGCAGTCGGTGCTCCGGAGGCACCTGGAACGGCGCGACAATCTCGGATATCACCTGTGGGGCTTGCTGATTCTATTCCTATGGATCAAACGGTGGAACGTTCAGACGCTGCCAGAACCAGAGCCGGCGGGGAAGCAAGCCATCAGCTTCTCGGCGGCAGTCTGAGCTTCCGTAGCCAATTCATTGTCATCCTATTCGCAACCGCGATCTTCTTCGGCTGTATTGTATCCCCTCCCTCTCTCATGGACGACGTGGATGCGGTGCAGGCGCAAATCGCTCGCAACATGCTGCAATCCGGCGACTGGGTGACCGCCCGTCTCGACGGCGTTCCTTATCTCGAAAAAGCGCCGCTCATCTACTGGGCGATCGCGCTCTCTTACGAAGTCTTTGGGGTTCATGACTGGGCGGCACGCATCCCCATGGCCCTCGCGGCGGTGGCTCTTTGCTGGCTTACGGCGGCCATGGGCGCTTGGGCATTCGGCGAGCGCGCGGGATTCTACGCGGGCCTGTGCATGGCCACTTGTGTTGGCCTGTTTCTCTTCACCCGTGTCTTGTTTCCTGATGTGATGCTCACCTTCACCGTGGCCTTGGCGATGTGGGCGTTCCTTCGCGTCCTGGATGAAAACGAGCCTCATCCCCGCTTATGGGCAGCGGTGCTGGCGATCAACCTAGGTCTGGGACTGCTCCTCAAAAGCCTCATCGGCATTGTTTTCCCCATTGCCGTCGGCCTGATTTACATGTTATTGACTCGGCGACTCTTTTCCGCTGCCGCATGGAAGCGGCTCCGGCCCTTCAGCGGGGCGTTCATCGTACTCCTGGTTGCCGCGCCTTGGCATGTGCTGGCCACCTTGCGCAATCCGCCTTGCTTCGACTTCACGCTTCACAGCGGCCCCGGCCGGTATCACGGATTTCTCTGGTTCTTCTTTATCAATGAGCAGCTTTTGAGGTTCCTGAATCTGCGCTATCCGCGGGATTACGATACTGTACCGCGCCTCTACTTCTGGCTTTTTCATCTGATATGGCTCTTCCCTTGGAGCGTCTACTTTCCAGCCGTCGCCAAGCTCTCCTTCAGGACGCCGGACCGCGCCGGTCGCGCCCGCCTGCTCGCTTTGTGCTGGGTGGGCTTCATTCTCATTTTCTTCACCTTCTCGACCACCCAGGAATACTACTCGATGCCCTGCTATCCCGCTCTGGCGCTGCTGCTGGGTTCGGCGATAGCAGTAGGCGGCAAGTGGATACGGCGGGGCACAACCGTGTTCTCGCTTATTGCTGGATGCGCTGCGGTTGCGGCGATCGTTATCTTGGCCGTGAGCCGGGGCATGGCTGCACCCGGCGATATCTCTTCCGCCTTGAGTCAGCACCCTGGAGCCTACAAACTATCGCTCGGGCACATTGAGGACCTGACACTTGCGTCCTTCGCCTACCTGCGCCTGCCGCTGGCCCTCGCGGCAGTTGCTTTCCTGGTGGGCAGCATCGGCGCTTTCAAAGCCAACACGCAACGCGTTGTCCTGGCCGCTGCCCTGATGATGGTCCTCTTCTTCCACGCGGCACGCCTGGCCATGGTGGCCTTCGATCCTTATTTGTCTTCCCGGCCGCTGGCCGAGGCGCTTATGAAATTGCCGAAAGGGACTCTGATCGTCGATCATCATTACTATTGGTTCTCGTCGATTTTTTTCTATACCAATCGTTCTGCGCTATTGCTGAATGGCCGCTTCATGAACCTGGAATACGGCTCTTACGCCCCCGGAGCACCGAACGTCTTTATCGACGACTCACAATTCAAGGATCTGTGGTTCAAGCCGGAACGTTCCTATATTGTTGCCAGGGAATCGGCTGTGCCCCGGCTGCGAAGTATTGTGGGAAGCGATCGATTCAACGTCGTTGCTACCAGCGGCGGTAAGGTCCTGCTGACGAACCAGCCGCTGACGCGCTAAGCAGGCGTGAAAGAACCAATGTAGAAACTCGACGGTCTGGCCCTCGAGGGCGCCCTGTGCCAACTCTCGTGGTTGCCCGGCGGGCGGCCACAAGGGCCGCCCCTACGCGGCACCTTCGAGCGGACCAATCGGCGCAGAGACGGCCCGGCTTGTGGTAGAGTTAAGCTATGGGGGAGGACAAATGAGGGTTGCTGTGCTCGGGGGGGATGGATACTGCGGATGGGCCACTGCTCTTTATCTGTCGAAGAAGGGGCATTCGGTGGCGATCGTCGACAACTTTATTCGCCGTCAGTGGGACCGCGAACTCGGCGTGCAAACCCTGACGCCGATTCGCACTCTTTCCGATCGTCTTAGGGTCTGGCGGGAGCTTACCGGGAAACCAATTGAACTTTTCGTAGGGGACGTGACGGATTACGACTTTCTCTCTTCCGCCATCAAGACTTTTGGGCCGGAGGCGGTCGTTCACTTCGCCGAACAACGCGCCGCTCCTTACTCCATGATCGACCGCAAGCACGCCGTCTTCACTCAGGTGAACAACGTGGTCGGCACCCTGAATCTCCTGTATGCATTGCGCGAATTCCAGCCCGATTGTCACCTGGTCAAGCTGGGGACCATGGGGGAATACGGCACGCCCAATATCGACATCGAAGAAGGCTACATCACCATCGAGCACAACGGGCGCAAGGACGTCCTGCCCTACCCCAAACAGGCGGGTTCCTTTTATCACCTCTCCAAGGTACACGACAGCCACAACATCATGTTCTGCTGCAAGATTTGGGGGCTGCGTGCGACCGACCTGAACCAGGGTGTGGTTTACGGCACGATGACGGACGAGACCGCGCTGGATGAAGCCTTGATCAACCGCTTCGATTACGATGAGGTGTTCGGCACGGTTCTGAATCGTTATTGCGTGGAGGCTGCCGTGGGCATGCCGCTCACCGTATATGGAAAAGGCGGACAAACGCGCGGCTTCCTGGATCTCCGTGATACCGTCCGCTGTGTCGAGATTTCCTTGCTGAATCCAGCGGCGAGCGGGGAGTTCCGCGTGTTCAACCAGTTCACAGAACAGTTTTCGGTTCTGGAGCTGGCCCGCATGGTGCAAGCGGCTGGGAAAAAGCTGGGCCTTGAAGTCCGGGTGGATCACATCCCTGACCCGCGGGTGGAAGCCGAAGAACACTACTACAACGCCAAACACTCCAAGCTGATTGAGCTGGGACTAAGGCCCCATTTGCTTTCCGATTCTCTGCTCGACTCGCTGATGAACATCGCCCTCCGCTATCGCAATCGCATCGACACCACCAAGATGATGCCCCAGGTGAATTGGCGGGAGGCGCGTAATGCCCGCCGCGAGCAGGCGAGTACGACTGCCGGTTCCGCTCCCTCGGGGCTGCCTCTGGCGGCGGTGGGCGCGAGCGTCGAAAGAGGCAGGTAAGATTCCATTTGCGATTTGGATTTTGAACTGCTTCTTTGGGACGAGCAGATCAAATGGTCCGTCAGTTGACGGACAAAGGTCAAATGGCAAATGTGAGGTTCGTTGCTAGCCGGGCTTCTCCGCCGTATTGGCGGTGACTGGCACAAGCTGGCCGTCGCGGATGGCGTACTCGGCGTCACGCCAGCGGAAGCTGTTTTTCCCGAAGCTGGCCAGCCAGATGAAAAACGCTGTGGCATCCCATAAGGGAATCAACCACATCTTCTGCCACAGCGCCTGCTCGCGCAGTCCTCTTATGCCGATGAGCCACGTCATCGCCACTCTCAACCCCAGATAGGCCCCGAGGTAGCCGAGAGCCACGCCCAAGGTCGGGTGGACCGCGATGGCGGCCAGGGTCCAGGGTAATCCTTGCGTGAGCAGAAGGCCCAAATGCCCCCACGGGCGCATGTGGCGCATGACGACAAACCACCGCAGGCGCTTGTGAAGCAGCTCCGGCATCGAGTGGAAGTCCGGCACGGTCTGGATGGCATACGGCACGAGGACCACTTCGTAACCTTGCTGAGCGATCAGGCGGCCCACGAAAACATCGTCGGCCGGCCGATTCTCGATCGCCTGATAACCACCAAAGCCCGCCAGGCGCGTGCGCGTGGTGGCGATCGTTGGGCCGAGCGCGAACTTCATTCCATCGAGTTGCCGGGCAACCAGAACCCCGGCATAGAAGTCGGAATTCATGCCCATCGTCTGAAGGCTTTCCCTCAGGGTTTTCACTTCAACCGGCACATAGAAGCAGGTGACCGCTCCTACCTTCGGATCGGCTAGGGGTGCGACCAGGGTGCGCAGGTAGTCGGGCCGCGCGCGCACGTCGCTGTCGCTGATCACCAAGGTTTCGTGCTGGGCCTCGCTTACCAGCCGGGCAAGCTTGGCCGCCTTATCATTGGACGCTCGGCTATGGTTGCCAAAAAGAATGCGAATGTGGCGCTGCGGAAAATCACGGGCCAGTTTCTCGAGCACGGGAACAACCGGGTCGTCCTTCTTTCCTACGCAAAAAAGCACTTCGTAATCGGGATAGTCTTGGCGACAGAAGCTGGCAAAATTCTCGTAGGCTTCCGGATCGAGGCCGCGAATCGGCTTGAGGTTGCTAACAGGAGGGGTGAAACTGCCCAGCTTGGCGCGGGACGGCGTGATGGGGGGGCGGAAAAACCGCCAGGAACTGTAAAGAACGAGCAGATAATAGATGAAGGGCAACGTCGCTATCGCAAGCACAGCATAGCGCAGGAGAATCAAAGTCGTCATAATGACAAGGTTCAGCAACTATTCCCCGTAGGCTCTCGCCGCTTGATTTCTCGCAGCGTATAAATGGGCTTCTTTTGGGATTCGTAATACGTGCGCGAAAGCATCTCTCCGATGAGGCCTACCGAAAGAAACTGAATGCCAGCCAGAAAGAGAAGCATCGCGACGAAAAGGAGAGGTCCATGCTCGAGCATGATCGACCTGTGGAGCACCAGCTTATCGTACAACAAGAAGAGCCCGATGCCGGCGCCGGAGCCCACGCCCAGCAGACTCAAAAGCCCGAAAAAGTGCAGAGGCCGGGTGGAATAGTCGAGAAGAAATTTAACGCCAATCAGGTCGAGCAAAACTCGAATGGTTCTGGAAAGGCCGTAGTGTGACCTCCCTTTTTCACGAACTGTATTCTTGATAGGGATTTCCGTGATCGTTGCCCCGGACCAGCTTGCCAGGACCGGAATGAAGCGATGCAGTTCCCCGTAGAGATGAATGTTCTGGAGGACTTCACGGCGGTAGGCTTTGAATGTCGTGCCGAAGTCGTGCAGCGGCATGCCGGACAGCTTCGCCATCAACCAGTTGGCCACATGGCTGGGCAGGCGGCGGGTGAGCCAAGCATCCTTCCTTTCCACTCGCCAGCCGCTGACAACATCGTACCCTTTCGCCATTTGGGCAAGGAATTCCGGGATGTCTTCGGGATCATGTTGAAGGTCCCCGTCCATGGAGATGATGATGTCGCCTTGCACAGAGTCAAACCCGGCCTGGAGAGCCGGCGCCTGCCCGAAATTCCTCCTCAGCCGGACCACGCACACGCGGTTGTCCTTTTCGTAGATCTCATCCAGTATTTCAGGTGTCTGATCGCGGCTCCCGTCATCCACAAAAACAAGTTCGTAAGGCTGCCTGAGGCGATTTAATACCTCGGTCAGCCGTGCGTAGAGGGGTCGAACATTCTCCTGCTCATTGTACAGAGGCACGACAATCGAGATTGTTGGACGCGACTGAGAATCCGTCATAAATGATCTGCCACAATATAAAGTAGGGGCAGCCCTTGTGGCCGCCCTCGGCCCGCCGCCCGGAGGCTTTGGGCCGCAGGGCGGGCAACCATCCGTCAGCCGACGGGTTGCCCCTACAACTCCCCATAATTCACAAGCTCAATGCCCAGATCCTTTACCAGAAGCTTGATTTCCGGCCGCGTCAGGGCTTGGTATTCCACCTCACGCTGTTCGAGCAGACGCGTGGGCGTTTGCTTTAGCGCTTGGTCAACAAGACCAGGGTGACACATCAATTCGCTCGTCCCCTCCGGGAGACGGCGGAGGACTTCGCGTAGAAGTTCTTCATCCAGGAACCCCGTGGGCGTGACACCATAAAAATGCTCAGCGCAGGCGAGGCCCGCTCGACGTAGCCGGCGGCGCCATCCCAAAGAAAGAGCAGCGAGGGCGAAACTTTTAGTACGCTGGCGGAAAACGGTCGCCTTCGCCTGGGGAAAACGTCTCAGCAAGTAGCCCATGGCGGACCAGCGCTCCGCAACACATCGAATTGCCGGTATGCCGTAGTGGCGGGCAAGCCTGAGGCCCATCCTTCCAAGCACCGGCAGAGCGTGAACGTGCTTGTGGCTATCCAGATGAGTCGCCACAATGCCTGCTGCCAGGACCTTTTCGATCTGGGCACGCAGCTCTTTCTCGATATCGGCCGTACTCACTCGCCCCAGGATCATCGCTTGCCACAAGCTCGCGGGTTTTCGCGCGAACAACCCCTCACCATTTAGAAGGCCGGAAATGCTGGAAGGGGGAGCGACCGGTTTGCCTTCTGTAAGATTCAAATGGACGCCAACTCCTAAGTGGGGCGCTTGGCGCGACAAGGCCACCGCGGATGCAAAGGCTTCGCCGTTGGCCAACAGGCTTGTACTGCTAATTAAACCGCGGTAATGCCCAACCATGATGGCTTGGTTAATCTTTTCCGTCAAGCCGAAGTCATCCGCATTAACGATGAGCCGCTTCATCTGAATTTAGGGGGACGGCTTGCCGTCCCCTAATTGCCTTGCTCCGATGTCTCGAGGCTAAGCGAATTGGTGGTTCCCAAGTCAATGCCAACTATGCACTTTGCGTCCAAATACGCCTCCTCCGCGGTTCGTAGCCCTCTGAAAGTGTGAAAAAATCGCGTTCTGGTGAGGGATCGTAGGACTCACGCAGGCGCGGCTTGGTTGCCCGTGGGCGGCCACAAGGGCCGCCCCTACAAAGCGGTTTTTTCAAAAACTAAAGCTCTATTATATCTTAGCGTCCCGGGCCAGAAGCTGCCTCGTTCACCGGTTAGGGTAGGGCAAGCCCCATGATCGTCTGTTTATTAAATCAGCTCGCGGCGGGTATCGAGTATAGGTTCCGCCTTGTGCGAGATCGCCAAACATCGTAGAATCCGGGGATGAAATTTCCCCGTCGTAGCGGCATCCTACTCCATCCGACGTCGCTGCCCGGGAGACTCGGCATCGGTGACCTCGGTCCCGAAGCTTATCGCTTCGCGGATTTCCTGGCCGCCACGGGACAGCGGATTTGGCAAGTGCTCCCGCTGGGTCCCACTGGTTACGGGGACTCACCTTACCAGTGTTTCTCGGCATTTGCCGGGAACCCGCTGTTGGTGAGCCTTGAGAAACTGGTTGCGGAGGGCGATCTCTTGCCGGATGACCTGGCAGACGATCTCCCGGCGTTTCCCGATGACCGAGTGGACTTCGGCCAGGTCGCCCAACACCGACTGCCACTTCTCAAGCAGGCGGCAAGAAACTTCCTCGCCAGCCCCTCTGCGACGCGGCGCGAGGACTTCCAGACGTTCTGCCGGCAAAACGCCCGCTGGCTCGACAACTTCGCTCTGTTCATGGCCTTGAAGGAAGCGCACGGCGGGGAAGCGGTGTGGAACAAGTGGGAGCAGGAAATCGCCGCGCGCCGGCCGGAAGCTCTTGCGCGCTGGGAAGCAGTTCTGTCGCAGCCCATTAACACCCAGAAGTACGTTCAGCATCAGTTTTTCAAGCAATGGTCCGAGCTCAAGGCCTACTGTCACAATCGAGGAATCCAGTTGATGGGCGACATTCCCATCTTCGTCGCCCACGACAGTGCGGACGTTTGGGCCCACCCGGAGCTTTTCCGCCTGGACGCTGACGGAAATCCCTCCGTGCAGGCCGGAGTTCCGCCCGACTACTTCAGCGCCACCGGACAACTGTGGGGCAACCCGCTCTACCGTTGGGAAGCCTTGGCCGAGACGGGCTATGCCTGGTGGATTGAACGTTTTCGATCCACTCTGAGCCTAGTCGACATCGTCCGCCTGGACCATTTCCGCGGTTTCGAAGCCTACTGGGAGGTCCCCGGCAAAGAGAAAACCGCCGTTAAGGGCCGTTGGGTCAAGGCCCCGGGGGGCGAGATGCTCGCTGCCGTCCAGAAAACGCTTGGCGACTCGCCCATCGTGGCTGAGACCCTGGGCGTCATCACGCCCGAGGTCGAGGCGCTGCGCGACCGGTTCGGTTTTCCCGCCATGGGGGTCCTCCAGTTCGCCTTCGGCACGGACCCTCAAGCGCCCGAATTCAGGCCTCACAACTACACCCGCCACTTTGTGGTCTATACCGGCACGCATGATAATGATACGACGATCGGCTGGTGGAGCTCGAGCGGCGTCGGCGGCAGCACGCGGACAGCGGAGAACATCCGCAAAGAAAGAGATTTCGCGCTCCAGTACTTGGGCACGGACGGCCGGGAAATGAACTGGGTGTTTATCCGTACTATCATGGCTTCGGTGGCCGATACCGCCATCGTTCCACTCCAGGACGTTCTGGGTTTGGACAGTAAAGCGCGCATGAACCTGCCTGGCACCTCCAGCGGCAACTGGCGGTGGCGCTTTAGGGCAGACCAACTGACCCCGCAAATCGCCCAGCGCTTGCGCCAGTTGACCGCTATCTATGAACGGACCGCGGAGCAGTGACTCTGGGGAGAGAGTGGTGAGCGTAGCGAACCGGGTGAGGGGTCATTTTGTGAGCCATGAGAGTAGGCCCTTACTCAACTCAGGAATTCGGGTTGAAACCACCATCAGCGTCTTAGGCCTGTGATTTTCCTATGGGCCGGATCCTTAGGGCGCCACACGGCTCATATAAAAATCGATGAAGCGCGCCGGATCGGTTTCGAGCGCGACGACGGCATTGGCCGGCTTTCCCTCCACAGGGCGCGTCATGCCGTGATCTTCGACCTGAATAGCCATGGGTTTGGTCTTGCATAGGCCGGGATCGATAAGCAGCGACACCGCCATGGGATCATGGAGGGTAGGGGTGGGCTGGTTCCAGAGAGCGTAGAGAGCCTTCAGCGCGTCAGTTAGAGGCGTGGAGTGGGCAAACAAACGCTGGCGATGGGGAGCATCGAGCTGGAGTCGCGCCGTCACATCCAGCGGCGCCATCAAGATAGGGATGCCGGACGAAAAAACGGTTTGGGCTGCGGCGGGGTCTGCCGCAATGTTGTACTCTGCCATGGGCCCGGATCCAGGGTCATACCCCCGCGCGATTGACCCACCCATCAACACAATCCGCTTGATCTTCTTGGCTTCCCCCGGGTACCGCTTCAATAATGCCGCGATGTTGGTCAGAGGTCCGATGGGAACAACGGTAATGACCCCAGGCGCGCGGTCAATCTCCGCCTTCAACAAGTCCACCGCTGTTTCCGGCAGCAGGGAAGGGCTGGTGAAACCATCCGCCCAGCGGGTCTGCGCGATAGGGAGCTTCCCGCCTGGCTCGCCCGCCGCCACCGGCACGTCGCGGCGCCCCGCTTCCCAAAGCATCTTGGCGGCCAACCGCGCGCGTGCTTGCGTATCACCGGAAACTGTCGTGACGGCGCGAAGCTCTAACTCCGGGCTGGTGAGCACTAGAGCCAGGGCGAATGCGTCGTCGATATCGGTGCCAATGTCTGTATCGAGCACCATCGGAATCGGGCGGGCCACGCGGGCACTCAGGCTAGCCGCTGTCAACAGCAGCAGTGCAATGAGTCGCATAAGACTGACCTCCAACTCAATTACCATCTCGGATCCTGATTCAAGCTGCGTAGGCGCATCGGCGTGCCACGTCCGAGTACATTCACGCTCGCGAGTAGTACTTAGAATAGTCAGTGACAAGTAAGTGAAGTGGTTTTTCGTCCTCTTCAATCTCGGGAAAGCGGCCAATCGGCTCGTAAAAGCGGTTGTCGCGCTCATCGTCATTTACCAGCGACACCTCGCCTACCAGGACGCGCCTCTCTGCTCCCCAAAACTTGTGATAAAGACGCGGCGGAAGCGTGATGCTCTCCCCCGCAGAGAGCACCACTGCGTCTCCAGCGTTTACTCGCCGCTTCACCCCATCAAGGGTCACGGTGACGGAGGTAGTCGCCAAGCCCTCCTCTTCGTTGGCGTTGTACAACTGGATCACCAGCTTTCCCCCACCCCGATTGATGATGTCTTCCACTTTATTCCAATGGAAGTGCATGGGCGTGACCTGATCCACTCCCACGACCATTAGTTTCTCGCAATAAAGCTTGCCGCGCTTCGCCCGCATTTCATCCAGGCTGCCGTTGCGGAGCGTAAACAGAAACAACCCCATGGTGTCGAAGCGCTGCCCTCCGAAATCCGTGATATCCCAGCCCAGTCGATTTTCAACGATCTCCCGCACTTCCGTACCCTTGTCCTTCCACTCCCCAGGACTCCAATAGGCAAACGGCGGCAGATAGAATCCGCGTTCACGGATGAAGTTGTCCGCTTGACGCATAATAGTGTTTATTTCCGAGCGCTTCATGGCTTCCCCCCTTGTATCTCCTCCAGATACTTCAGCCTGGCTGTGTCATTCGGAGCGGCTTGAGTGACAGCAGCAAGACGCGCGCCGGCCCGGTGAGGCTACTCCAACCTAGAATTTGACAATAGGCGCCACAGCGATCGAGCTGAGTCCGATGATGAAAAAGAGAAACATGAAGGCGATATTGCGTCGGGCCTCTGCCGGAGCGCCTGCAAACTCGCGCCAAACAAAAACGCCCCAGATGGCCGAAACCATCGTAGCCCCCTGCCCCAAAGCATATGCTACCGCCGGACCCACCATCTGCGCATACGAGGCAGCGAAGTTAGAGATCGTTCCCACCCCCCAGACGACGCCGCCCAATATTCCCCAGAAATGGAACGCCGGCCTTCCCCGAAAGTAATCGACTATGGCCACCGGCGGGCCGGAAACCGGCTTCCGCATGAAGATGTAATTGAGCGGGATGGTGCAGATCAGCGCCCCGAGGGCGAAGACAAAGGCCACGGTGTAAGGGCCCAGGTGATTCTCGCCGGTGATCGCCTTGGCGACGAAAGGATAGAACAAGCCTATGCCTACACCCGCCAGCACGCTGACCGCGATCCCCTTGGAGCTGAGCGTCATGTCCTTGACGAGCTGGCGATAGGCCAGGGCGTCCAGGACAATGGCCACGCAGACCAAGAAGATGCCCCCGAAAAGCAGCAAGGGATTCCCCTTGGGCGTGATGACGTAGTTCAACACCGAGCCAATCACCAGCGCCAATCCGATGCCGATGGGGAAAGCCACGGCCAGTCCCGCGATGGCGATGGCCGCTACCAGCAAAATGTTCCCGATGTTGAAAACGACTCCGCCTAGGAACGCCAGCAGCAAGTGGCGCCCATCCGCGTAACGCAAGTTCGATATGAAACTGTCGGGGCTCGCAACATCCGTCCTGCCCAGCGTGAACCCCATCAACACCGCGATCAGTAGAATTCCCCAGATGTAATCCCAATAAAACAACTCGAAGCGCCAGTTCTTGCAGAGTTTCTCAGTATTGGCCCAACTCCCCCAGCAGACCATGCTGAGGACCATCATGAACAGTGCGAGTGGGTACACAGTGGGTATGAACATGTTTCCCTCTTTGCGGGAACCCCCTCACCCGGCCCGCCTCGCCGAGGATGAGGTGGCAACCCAGGCGTGTCCAGATTAGCATCTCACGCCAGTGCGCAGGGCGGCGGAGCGGTAGGGGATCGTTCCCTAGTGCTTTGCCCCTCACTCGTCATCGGCATCTGCCAACGTCTGGGTTGTCACTAGCTCCGCGCTACTCTTCCTTCCCTCCTCCAGAGAAACCGGCGGCAAGCCGGCCTGCTTTAGCGACGAGTTCAAGTGCGGTACACCTTCGTTTTCGATTTTATTCCACTCCTCGAGCGCCTTCTGCGCCGCCTGCTGATTGCGCTGGAAGGCGGTGACGGCGTCTGCCGTGGGGGCGGCGTCGGCGCTTCCCACGGCTCTCTCTACCTGGCTTAAGCTCACGGTCAATGCGCGCAGGCTGGCGGTGGGAGATGGTTCCGTTTCAAAGAAACCGGGGGCGGAGGTTCCGCCCGCGATGGCCATCGTCCGTTTGTCGAGGGCCTCGACCTCGCCGGCAAGGGCCTGGTGCTCGCTCGTCTTCGCTAACTTGGATTTGAGCGCTTGAAGTTGCACATGCAGGCGGTTCGCCTCGGCGAAGGCGGCGGAGACCTGCGCCTGCGCCGTGTTGATCTGCTGGGCCATCTTGAACTGCAAAATCAAGTCCGCTAGCGGCGTCTTGACGCGCGGGTCCATCTTCACTTCCAGCGGTTGCGTGTAGCTTTGGCCGTGGACGGTCAGCTTCACCGCGTAGTGGCCGGGCACCGCCCACGGACCTCCACCCCCCCGGAAGAATGCAGTCATGGGATTGCCGCCGGGCACACCCTCGTAGCGCACGTCCCACACAAACCGGTGCATCCCAGGGGCGGCCGAGGGAGGTTGGGAAAAATGAATCCAGGATGCCGGGAAATCCAGGTGCTTGGGGTCGATCTGCGGCCCCTTATCACTACTCGAATAGTGCCGCACCAGCTTGCCGGCGGAGTCCAACACTTCGAGGGTAACATCCCCGCCGGGCGCCGACTTCAGATAGTAATCGATCAACGCGCCGTCGGGAGGATTCTCGGCCTGTGGTGTGTCCACGGGCATCGGTGTGCCCTCGAAGGAGGAGGGACGAAGGCGGTAGGCCGTTGCCGGCCGGAAGAGATACGTCTCAGCGCCTGCCACCTCGGCACTCAGTTGGCGCAGCGGCGTCACGTCATCCAGAATCCAGAACGAGCGCCCATGGGTGGCGATGACCAGGTCGTCGTCGTGGATCACCAAATCGCGCACCGAAGAGTTGGGCAAGTTGAGTTGAAGCGGCTGCCACTCGTCACCGTCGTTGAACGAAACAAAAACGCCGGTTTCCGTGCCCGCGTAAAGCAGGCCCTTCCGCACCGGGTCCTCGCGCACGGCGTTCACAAAGCTTCCCTCCGGAATGCCCTTGACGATTTCCTGCCACGTCTTTCCACCGTCGTGGGTGCGCAGAATGTGAGGCTTGAGGTCTTCCAAGCGATGCCGGTCGATGGCCGCGTAGACGGTGTTTCGATCGTGCCGCGACGCCTCGATGATGCCGACCTTTGACCACGGTGTCAGCTCGGCGGGAGTGACGTTGTGCCAGGTCTTGCCGTCGTCGCGGGTCACTTGCATGAGGCCGTCGTCAGTGCCGATCCAGATCTCGCCCGCCACCAGCGGCGAAGGCGCAATGGCGTAGATCACGCCGCGACGCTTTCCCTCGCCCGGGCTAATGTTTGCGGCTGCCGAGGCATCGAGGTTGGCCGGGACTCCGGGATCTTCGCGGGTGAGGTCGGGGCTCAACTCTTGCCAGCTCTGGCCCCCATCCTTGGTGCGGAAAAGAATCTGATTGGCGAAGTAGACTTCGTGGGGATCGCGCGGCGAAATCACCAGCGGCAGCGTCCAGGTGCGCCGATAGTTGCCCGGGTGAGCCAGCGACGGGGCAACGTCCTGACCTTGCCCGGCCTGCAGATCGTACTTGACAACGTCCGAACCGAACGACCCGCCATAGAGAATGTTGGGGTCGAGCGGGTTAGTGGCGATATAACCACTCTCACCGCCGGCCCCCACCGGCCGCCAGTCGCGAAAACCGATGGCGCGGGAGTGGCTGCGGCTGAGGGTGCAGGCGGAGCCCGAATCCTGTTGCGCGCCGCAAACCCAGTAGGGGAATCGGTTGTCGGTGATCACGTGATAGAACTGCGCCGTGGGCTGGTTGTACCACGAGGTCCAGGTTTTCGCGCCGTCAACGCTCACCACGACGCCTTGGTCGCTGCACAGAATCATACGGTCGGGGTCATCAGGGTCAATCCACAGGTGTTGATAGTCGTCGCCGCCCGGCGCTCCTTTGATGATGTTGAAGCTCTTGCCGCCGTCGGTGGAGCGGTAAAATGACGTGTTGCAGACATAGACCTCGTCCGCATTCTTGGGGTCCGCGGTGATGCCGCCGAAGTACCAACCACGCTGCCAGATGCGCTGCTCGGCATCAGTGCGCTGCCAATTCTCGCCCCCGTCGTCGGAGCGGTAGACGCCGCCTTCCTTCGCGTCCACGATCAGGTAGACGCGATCCGGCGCGCTGGAAGCGACGGCGATCCCGATGCGCCCAACCCTCTCGGAGGGCAGTCCGTGCCCGATGATCTGTCGCCAGGTGTCGCCGCCGTCCGTCGATTTATAGAGGCCGCTGCCCGGTCCGTACGACGGCGGGTAGACGTTCCAGGGCGGGCGGCGCGTATGGAACAGTGCCGCGTAGAGAGTGCGTGAGTCGCGAGGGTCGAAGGCGAGGTCGACAGCCCCCGTGTCCTCGTCCTTGAAGAGCACCTTCTGCCAACTCTTGCCGCCGTCCTTCGAGCGGAATACGCCGCGTTCAGCGTTGGGTCCGTAGGCATGGCCGAGCGCTGCCACATAGACAATGTTGGCATCGTGAGGGTCCACCAGGACACGCCCGATCTGGCGCGTGTCTTCGAGACCGATGTGCGCCCAGGTCCGGCCCGCGTCCACCGACTTGTAGACGCCGTTGCCGTAGCAGATGTCGGAGCGAAAGTCCGCTTCGCCCGAACCGACATAGATCACATTAGGATCGGAGGTCGCCACGGCTATGGCGCCGATGGAGGCGATAGGCTGGGAGTCGAAGATGGGCGTCCAGGTAGTACCGGCGTTGGTGGTCTTCCAGACGCCGCCGCAGACGGCGCCAAAATAGAACACGTTGGGCTGGCCTATGACGCCGTCCACGGCAACGGCGCGGCCGCCGCGAAAAGGTCCGATCATGCGCCAGCGCATCCCCGAGAAGAGGCTGGGATCGAACTGCTGGCCACAAACGCGGGCAGGGGCGAGGCAGCCAAGAACCAACATACACACCAGGGCGCAAAAGGCGATCAGAGGCAGGCGTTTCATGTAGGTCACTCCTCGTCTTCAGACTCCGACGCCGGTGCAGGCTCAGCCTTCGGTTTGATCTCAGGAAGTCCGCCTCCGCCCAATTGGTGGTTGAGCGCGGGGAGATCCTTTGACTTAATCGCCTTCCAGCGTCCCATCACAAAGGCATAGTCTTTCTCGAGGGCTGAAAGCGCGGCAGTTTGGGAAGCCGTGGGAGCGACATCGGCGCCCCCCACCTGGCTGTAAAGCCCGCCGATTTGGCCCGTGACGCGGGAAAGCGTCGCTTCTGAGGGATCTACCTCCGGGGGAAGTAGTCCGGGGCGCTCGGGTCGACTTCCTGCGAGCGCGGCGAGCTTTGTGCGAAGCGCACTCACTGCCTCTGCCAGGGGTCCATGCGCCTGCTTGGATAAGGCCTCGAGCTGATGTTCGAGCCCGCTTAGCTCGGCGCGCGCCTCAAAACTTTCATCCATCATGGCGGCCAAACGGGTCTCAACCTCGTGCTGCTGCCGCAGGCCTTCGAGGGGCGTCAAGACGCGCGGGTCCATCACCACGTTGAGCGGCGCAGTCAGCGTTTTGCCCTCGGCAGTGAGCCGGACGGTGTATCGCCCCGGGAGCACGTCGGGCCCCGACGGCTCGCGCGGAGTGTCGTGCGGAAGTGCGGATATCGGATAGCTATAGTTCGACGATTGCGGCGGAGTCTCGCGCAGGTCCCACACAAAGCGGTGCATACCCGGAGCGCTGGAGAGGATCTTAGGCACGCGAACCCAATAAATCGGAATTGCCAGGGTCTTCTGCAGCGACTCGAGCGCGAACGGAGGCTTGTCATCACTCGAGAAGCGGCGTATCCGCTTGCCCGCGGCATCCAGGATCTCGAGCGTGACGGGACCGGCGACCCCCTCGCCGATAACGTAATCGATCACGGCACCCTCGGGAGGATTCTGCGCCGCCGGCTCGTCAGGAGGCAGGGGCGTATCGGTGTTGGTGTCGCGCCGGATGCGGTAGGCGGGCGCGGGCTTGAAAAGGAAAACGGAGGCGTTCGCCGCTGCCGCCAACTGACGCAGGGAAGTGATGTCATCGAGCACCCAAAAGGAGCGGCCATGCGTCCCGACTAAAAGATCGTCCTTGTGAATCCACAGGTCGCGCATGGAAGTGTGGGGCAGGTTCTGTTGCAGAGATTGCCAATGGTCACCGTTGTCGAATGACACCCACACACTATTCTCCGTGCCGGCAAAAAGCAGGCCCTTCGCTACCGGATCCTCGCGGACCGTGTCCACCGGCCCCACGTCCGCCAGGCCGGCGACGATCTTTTGCCAAGTCTTGCCGCCGTCTTGTGTGCGGTAGATATAAGGGCGCAGATCGTCAATCCGGAATCGGCTGACGGAGGCGAACGCGGTGTTGTTGTCGAAGTGCGAGGCCGAGATTTGCGTTACCTTGCTCCAGGGGGTCAACTCCGGCGGCGTAATGTTGCTCCATTTTCTGCCCCCATCGCGGGTGATCCAGATCAGGCCGTCGTCAGTCCCGGCCCAGAGCGTGTTGATGTCCTTGAAGGAGGGAGCTACAGCATAAATGGCGCCCCGCACCTTGGCCGCGTATTCGTCTTTTGCGGCCAGGTTGCCCAGGCTCGCCGGGATGTCGGGGTGAGGCCGGGTGAGGTCGGGGCTGATGGTCTGCCACGACACGCCGCCATTACGGGTCTCGAAGAGGACGTTGGCGGCGTAATAAAGGATGTGCGGATCGACTGGCGAAAACACGATCGGCTCCGTGCGATCGGTGCGGTAGTTGCCGCCGCGCAGCACAATCGGCGTCACGTCCTGCACCTGCCCCGTGTCCCAGTCAAACTTCGACACCTCGCTGCGCCCAGCCCCGTACACAATGCGGGGATGAAGCGGGTCGGGCGCGACGTAACCGTATTCGATGGCGCCTACCGGGTGCCACTCATGGAAAGTAATTTCGCCGTCATTACCACGACTGGCGGTGCCCACGGAGCCGCTCTCTTGCTGGCCGCCGTAAACGCGATAGGGAAACGCATCATCGGCGATGACGTGATAGAGTTGCGCAGTTGGCTGGTTGTACCAGGAACTCCAAGTCTCCCCGCCATTCACCGTTACGATTGCGCCCTGATCGCTCACCAGCAAAATCGTTTTGGGGTTATCGGGGTTGATCCACATATTCTGGTAGTCATCGCCGCCAGGCGCGCCGCGAATGCCGGTCCAAGTCTTGCCTCCGTCAGTCGAACGCCAACAGACGATGCTGGTGGTGTAAACCACGTCGGGGTTTTTCGGGTCGACCACGGGAACCGCCAAATCGCCGCCGCCAATGCGCAGCGCAGGACGCGTGTCCGTAGTGATTTGCGTCCAATGCTCGCCGGCGTCATCGGAACGGTAGATGTACGTCCCGTGGGTGTTAGCCAGGCTCGAGTAAAGCCGACTCGGGTTGCTGGCGGCGATGGCGACGTAAGCCTGCACCAAGTCCTCGGGCAAGCCGCCGGCGAGTTTATTCCACGTGTTGCCCCCGTCCGTGGACTTGAAAATCCCGCCCCCCGCGCCGCCATATTCATTTCCGTCCTCCCAGGGCCCTTGGCGCGCGCGCCACAAGCACGCGTAAAGCACATCAGGATTAGCGGGATCCATCTTAATGTCCGACCCGCCCGTGTTCTCATCCTTATAGAGGACCTTCTGCCACGTCTGGCCGCCGTCGGTGGAACGAAAGATGCCACGCTCTTCGTTTGGGCCATAGGGATGGCCGAGTACCGCCGCAAACAAACGATTTGGGTCGCGAGGATCAACCGCCAGCGCGGGAATTTGCTGCCCGTCGCGCAAGCCGAGGTGGGTCCAGGTTTTGCCTGCGTCGTCGGACCTATAGATTCCATCTCCCACCGAGAGATCCGGCCGTTGTAAGCCCTCTCCGCTCGCCACATAGACAATGCGGGGGTCAGAAGGAGCCACCGCGATGGCGCCGATCGACTGCGTCGGCTGATCGTCGAAGATCGGGGTCCAAGTACGCCCATAGTCGTCCGACTTCCAGACTCCTCCATTGACCTGTCCCATGTAGAAGACGTTAGGTTGGCTCGGCACACCGGTGGCGGCGCGCGTCCGTCCGCCGCGAAACGGGCCGATCATGCGCCAGCGCATCTCCTGGTACAGCGCCGGTGAATACTGTTGCGCACCGGCAAAATTCGCCACCGCGGACGCAGCAAGAAGACAAAGAACAAGTAAATGGTATCGACTCATGGGAGCCTTCGCTAGGGACCCATAATATAAACCAAATCCATTCCAGGGAAATAAGGAAATGCGCCGTGATTTCTCGGACGCGCAGATTGCCGAGATCAGGCTGCTATAGGACTCGCTTAGCTTGAACAGGGAGGCGGGAAGGCTGCTACGCCCCCTTCGGGGCCGTGGGCAAGGGCCGCAGGCGATTGCGGGTGGCTGCAAAGGTGTAAGCGCTGGCCCCGGACCCCGTTGTAGCCCGTTTTCAGCAACGGACTATGATAGCCGAAGCCAGTTTTCAAACATGCTCCGGGCATAGGAGTGCAACACCCTTTGCTCGCGGATGATATCGCCGAGCATCTTCGCTGCCCCACCAGCGCCGAGCACTCGCTCGAGTGCCGCCTGGTAGGCCGGCACTTGGGACCATTGCTTCACCAAGCCGGCCGTGACCTCCATGTGGAATTGGACTCCATAGGCCTTTTTCTTCAAGCGAAAGGCTTGGTTTGGATAGTCCGGCGAAGTCGCCAGAAGGACCGCGCCTTCAGGCAAGTCAAATGTTTCCCCGTGCCACTGAAGAGTAAGAAAATCCTGAGGAAGGCCTGAAAAGACGGCATCGGTTTGGGCTTCAGCCGTCAGATGGACCGGGAGGATTCCGACTTCAGGCTTGGCCCCCACGTAGACGCGCGCCCCGAGGCTGGCGGCAAGGAGCTGAGCTCCAAGGCAAACCCCCCAGTAGGGTTTTCCGGCAAGCACAGCTTCCCTGACCAAGCGCTTCTCGGCGACCAGCCAGGGGAGTGTGTCGCCGTCGTTCACACTCATGGGTCCGCCCATGGCAAGAAAGGCGTCGAAGCCTCGCCAATCGGGCAGTGGCTGCCCTTCGTCGATTTCAACCCGGTGGATGGAAGCGCCTTTCTCCACCAGGATGTCTTCGTAGACGCCAGGGGGTTCGCAAGCGATATGTTGCAGAATTAAAATCCTCAAAAGAGGCGCCCCTCACCTCAAGACTAACATTTGCTATTCGTCCTTTGCCAGTTGAATTCCTCACCGTGAAGGGACCAAGGGACGGCAAGCCGCCCGCTACAACTCCACCCAGAGTCGGTTTTCTGACCCAATTTGTCACGTCTGGCTAGTCCGAAGCCTGTGGCCTTTGACTCACCGACACCTTGCCAAGTCGCTAAGCCGTTTAGAATCAATTGATGGAGGCGCATAGTTTGGAGCCAAAGTTGCTCGGTAGTAATGCCCGTGTTAGAGCAAAGATGGCGAGGGCTGCGATAACTCATTCATTGGCTACCTGGTTGCGCCGCCTATCTTACTGAGTCGAGGGGGTTTGATTTTATGGCTTATGTAATAACAAGCGATTGCACGAAAGATGAGAAGTGCGTAGACGTTTGTCCGGTGGACTGCATTCATCCGCGCAAGGACGAAGCCAAGTTTGGCGAAGCAACCCAACTTTTTATAAGCCCGGTTGAGTGCATTGACTGCGGCGCGTGCATTCCGGTCTGCGAAGCTTCGGCGATTTACACGCTGGACGAGCTTCCTGAAAACCTAAAGAACTACGCCGAGCTGAACGCACAGTACTATCAATAGATCAAGGGCGCTGATCGAGGGCCTCACTTAGGAACCAGCTTCATTTGGCATAGGCGTCACGAGGCGAAATGCATTGCGGGTTTTTCCCCTCCTCCGCGATCGATTTCGTTTTGTGGCGCCTTCGGTTTCGTAGAAGTGCCTTTGGGCCCTTGAGCAACCATCCCGCACCTGCGGGACCCCCGCAACATCTCGCCAAAACGAGATTTTGTCACGCCTTCAGAGGGCGATACTTTCACGCAGACTCATCAAACAGGTGAGCCTTGAAGTAGTCCCAACCTGCCGGCTCGAGTGTGTGGACCTTGCCTTCAGGCATGACCAGCCTTATGCCTCTTGAGGCTTCAATTATTCCGATTTGGTAAAGGGGCCGCCCTCGGAACGTTAATGGAAGACGGGAAGCTTTCCTTTGCGAGACAGTGAAGAGCAGTTGGTAATCTTCTCCCCCGTGGAGTGCCAATTGAAGCGAATCCGCCGCTTCAGGCAGGTCGGGGCCGGGGATCTTCGCTGCCCACAACCGCGCGCCCACGCGGCTCGCTGCGCAGAGGCGGGACAGGTCCGTGGAAAGTCCATCGCTTAAATCGATCAGCGCTGAGGCGATGCCGCGTCTGGAGAGAAACCTTCCGAGGGCACATTGAGGTTCTGGGTAAAGATGAGCGTTCACGGCCTCCCTGGCTAGTGCCGCAGGCACTCTCGCCTGTGCCTGTCGATGCCAAGCACGTGCCTTGAGCCCGGGCAAGACCGACCGTGCCGCTTTGGCCCGGAGTTGGCGCAGGCCCAGCGCTGAAAGCCCCAACCGACCGCTCACAAAGATTGGGTCCCCGACGCGCGCGCCCGACCGCCGCAATGCTTTCCCTCTGGCAACCTCCCCTGCTGCTAGCACATCAATGAAAGTCTTACCGGGAACCAGAGCTGTGTCCCCCCCTACCAATCGGACGCCGAACCGAAGTGCCAGCGCTTGCATTCCACGGTAGAACTTGGAAAGCCAATCACGCCTTACCTGTTTCGAAATGGCCAAGGACACCAACGCATAGCGGGGGATGCCACCCATCGCTGCCACGTCGCTCAGACAACGAGCCAGCGCGCGGTGGCCCACGGCCTCTGCCGGGTGCAAGCGACGGGAGAAGTGAACATCCTCGATCGACATGTCGGTGGTCAAGATGAGCTCATGTCCGCCTTTGACGGCCACTAGCGCCGCATCATCGCCTATGCCGAGTTTCACCCCTCCTTCAACCCTTGAAGGGGGTTTACACTCGTCCGTTTGCGCGGGGGCCGCCAGGGCCTGGAGCCATTGTACGAATTCGCCTTCAGTGCGAAACAAGTTTCTATCCATAGGGCAATTGTGGGCCGGGCACCTCGGCTTAGATCTCTGGACGGCGAGGAGTCAGGACCTGTCAAGAAGCGGGAAGCTGTCCTGGGGAGGGCAGCGAAGCGTCTTGCTTTTCATTGCAGGCAAAGATCTTAGGTCCTTCGCCTGGGTTAGCCCGAGCGAAGCGGTGAGGTCAACATGAGATAGCCAGTTGATTTTTCCACACCCTGCCCCGGTCTCGGGGGTGAGATTCCCGGCGCTCAGTAGTCAACTATAGCACCTCAACGAGGATTGCGGAGGGCAAGCTGACAGGAATGGTCTTAGTCTAGCCAGACTAAATAACTTCTTGTTCCTCCCCTCGCCAGCCAATAACGCGTAGGACATCCGTAAATTAATGTAAATTTGCGCTTGACATGGCTGTAATCTTTACATAAGATGCTGCCGGTCATGCCCAGTAAGTGTTTTCTTATAGGTCCGTTCCCGACGCCCCTTGCGGCCAACCGGTCGGGAATTCAAAGCACGAAATAATCTTTCGACCGGAGAACTTATTAATGGAAAAGAAGTTTTATGCCTTCCTTATTTTTCCCGGCGCCCATGGTAGGCTGCACAAGATTCAATTGCCATTTTACATGCTTCATCTGGTTTTAGCTCTCAGTGTGGTTGGAATCATGACCGTAGCAGCATTGGCGAACAGTTATGCCAGAATGCTCCTGAAGGTCTCGAATTACAATAATCTGCGAAGTGAGCGCGAAGCCTTGAAGACGCAATATCGGACGCTGGAAAGCACAGTAACCAGCACCAATGCGAAGTTGGACTCTTTGCAGTCGCTGGCGGCGGAGGTTGCGCTGACCTACGGTTTTGGGGACGCGCGGCGACCACGCTTCCCCGCGGCTGTCCTGGCCCTCGCGACCCAAACTAATGCTACCGTGGACTCCAGTTTCCGTGCTTCTTTGTACGCGTTCAACCTGATCCGCCGGGCTTCCCTCGAGCCGGAGGGTAGTGCCTCCGCGCTCGGAATGTTTTCGAATCCTCAATTTGTTCGAACCACCATTCCGTCGATCTGGCCTGTGCGTGGGCAAATTACCGCCGGCTTCGGCCAGCGCATGGATCCTTTCAGTGGCGAGGGTGCATTTCACTCAGGCGTGGACATCTCAGTCCCCTTCGGCACTAGAGTCGAGGCTACTGCCGACGGTATCGTGCTGGAAGCGGGACCCGAGTCTGGGTATGGCAACCAAGTTCTGATCGACCACGGCTACGGGTTGACGACCAAGTACGGACACCTGAGCAAGATTTTCGTTGTGGTCGGGCAGGAGCTAAAACGGGGGCAAGTCGTTGGCGCCGTGGGTATGACCGGGAAGACTACCGGACCGCACCTGCACTATGAGGTGCATGTTCATGACACACCGGTGAACCCAGCGAAGTACCTACACGGTTAACCTAAGGTTAAAAAATTTCCTTTGCAATTCAGGGTCCGTTCCGGTATAATTGATTGGTTTGGGCGGCTGGCGTAGCTCAGCCGGTAGAGCATCTGATTTGTAATCAGAGGGTCGGGGGTTCAAATCCCTTCGCCAGCTCCAGCGTGAGCGCGCACAGCCGGACAAAGGCCGGCGGGCGTTAGTCGAAGCTTCGGGAGAGGGTTTATCAAATCTGAAAAGTACTCAGCCTTGCGCGGGAATCGGGGTGTGCCCGCGTCCAACCGCAGACACGAACTACTTGGCTCAAACTAACGGGACCCGAACACGGAGCGAAAAGGCGTGCCTGTCCTTGCCAGCGCGCGGGGGACGAGTTATGGACAGGTGGCTGAGTGGTCAAAAGCAGCAGACTGTAAATCTGCCGACCCATGCGGTCTACGGAGGTTCGAACCCTCCCCTGTCCACCAGAAGGAGCCAAAAACCGAAACTCGAAAATCGAAAATCGCTGACATATTGCGCTGAGTTTCGAATTTGGATTTTCTCCGCGCGCTTCGCGCGCGGGGCGGGAGTAACTCAATGGTAGAGTCACAGCCTTCCAAGCTGTTGGTCGCGGGTTCGATTCCCGTCTCCCGCTCCAGCTCGAAACTTGAAAACCGAAATTCGAAAATCGCTCTATACGAGTTTCGAATTTCGAGTTTCGATTTTCCACGCGCACACAGCGCGTGAGTTTCGGTTTTCTCCGCGCGCTTGGCGCACGGCGGGCCGATGTAGCTCAGTTGGTAGAGCACGTCCTTGGTAAGGACGGGGTCAGCGGTTCAATTCCGCTCATCGGCTCCAGAGATTTTGTTGACGCTCGGCAGCGGACACGTACTCGAACCGGTTCGCGTGAGCCGAAAGTGATCGACGCAATTCTATCGGAGGCTCCCGCTCCGGAATCTGTGCGAGCCCGAACGGTCGGCCTTCAGGCTTGAGCAACGGAGCAGAGATACTATGGCCAAAGAAAAATTCGACAGATCAAAGCCGCACATGAACATTGGCACGATTGGGCACATCGATCATGGCAAGACGATGTTGACCTCGGCGATCACCAAGGTTTTGGCGAAGGAGAACCCGAAGGTGAAGTTCCGCCCCTTCGATTCGATTGACAACGCGCCGGAGGAGAAGGCGCGAGGGATCACGATTGCCATAGCGCACGTCGAGTACGAGACCAAGAAGCGCCACTACGCGCACGTAGACTGCCCGGGGCATGCCGACTACATCAAGAACATGATCACGGGGGCGGCGCAGATGGACGGGGCGATTCTGGTGGTAGCGGCGACGGACGGGCCGATGCCGCAGACGCGGGAGCACGTGCTGTTGGCGCGGCAGGTGAATGTGCCGTACATCGTGGTGTACATGAACAAGTGCGATGCGGTGGACGACCCGGAGTTGCTGGACCTGGTGGAGGTGGAGGTACGGGAGCTGCTGACCAAGTACCAGTTTCCCGGGGACAAGATTCCGGTGATCCGGGGGAGCGCGCTGAAGGCAGGGGAAGGGGACGCCAAGTGGGAGAAGTCGATCCACGAGTTGATGGACGCGGTGGACAGCTACATCCCGCTGCCGCAGAGGGAGCTGGACAAGCCGTTTCTGATGCCGATAGAAGACATCTTTTCGATTTCGGGGCGGGGGACGGTGGTAACGGGGCGGGTAGAGCGGGGCAGGGTGAAGATTCAAGAGGAAGTGGAAGTGGTGGGTTTGCGTCCGGAGTCGTTCAAGCGGGTGGTGACGGGCGTAGAGATGTTCAAGAAGTTGTTGGACGAGGGGCAGGCTGGGGACAACATTGGGGTGTTGCTGCGGGGGACGGAGAAGGAAGAAGTGGAACGGGGGATGGTGCTGGCGAAGCCGGGGTCGATCACGCCGCACACCAAGTTCCGCTCCGCGGTGTACATTTTGACGAAGGAAGAAGGGGGGCGGCACACGCCGTTTTTCACGGGCTACCGGCCGCAGTTTTACTTTCGGACGACGGACGTGACGGGGGTGGCGGCGCTGCCGGCGGGGACGGAGATGGTGATGCCGGGAGATAACGTGAACCTGGAGATCGACCTGATTACGCCCATCGCCATGGAGAAGGGGCTGAGGTTCGCCATCCGGGAAGGCGGGCACACGGTGGGCGCGGGCAGCGTGACGGAGATTCTGCAATAGCGAGACGACCGATGGAGTTTATTATCAGAGGTTATCCATCGCGGATTCGTTTTGGCGATTGGCAGAAGGCCAACTCCCTGGGGCCAGACGACTTGCCCGGGCTCTCCGCTGAGCAGAAACGCCGAGCACAGCAGCTTCGCATCCCTCACCGTGCTTACGCGATAGGCTTGAAAGCTGCTCAGCTTGCTCGCGAGCGTTTGACAGGGGAGTTGGACCACGTCGGCGGACTGATTGCGTCGGCAGCCAAGAAACGCGGTGCTGAAGTAACTACCGTCATTTGGGATTTTCTTGAACATGACTTCAAGTTTGTGACGCGTGAGAATGGCCGGGAGCACCCGAATAGTCTTCCTCCTAAGATCATCGATGATCTTTTGCTGGGGAAAGAAGGTGCGGACCGACGTTTGAAAGAACAGGTGGATTTTCTTCTGGGAGGGTGGAGCGAGTAGTGGAACTCGAGGGGTGCAGGGTTGTTGTCTACGTGAACGGCGAAGGCTTCTTAGAACTTGGGCCCCTCCTTGGTCTTGAAGATAAGGACGCCGGCGTCGCTGCGGTGGTCACCGCGACGGATGCCTTTGGGGTGTGGCTGTCGGCGGCAGGAGAACGGTGGGCGCGGTTGTTCGCTGCACCGTGGCGCTATATTCGGGCATTCGAAATCGAGTTCGAGCCCGAGCAGGACTCTGCTCCAGATGTGAAGCGGCGTATCGGATTCCGAGAGTAACTTGGACAGTAAGAGTGTGACAGTTGCCCCAAGGGGGCGAAGAGTTGGAAATGCGCGAAATCATTACATTACAGTGCGGCGATTGCAAGAACCGCAATTACACGACGACGAAGAACAAGAAGAAGCAGCAGGACCGGTTGGAGCTGAAGAAATTCTGCCCCACTTGCCGGCACCACACCGTCCACAAGGAAGTGAAGTAAGGCAGGGACTAGGGGCTAGGGACTGGGGGCTGGGGGAAAGCAAAAGGCAAGGCGCATTTTCCCTAGTCCCAAGCGCCCAGCCCCCAGCCCCTGTGATCCAGGGGCGTCAGATTAACGGCTAATCTGCCGGTCTCCAAAACCGGTCATGGGGGTTCAAATCCCTCCGCCCCTGCCAGAGCCCTCGGCATGAAGCGGGGGTCTGTTGGAAGGCAAAGGAAACAATGGGCGAGCAGGTCAGTATTGAGAAGAGCACTTGGGTCCAGGTTCGCGATTATATCTCCGACGTTCGGACGGAGATGAAGCGCGTGACTTGGCCAAACAGGCAAGAAATCTATGGCACGACGGTGATGGTGCTTATCACCACATTTCTTTTTGGATTCTACTTCTTTATTTGTGACCGGGTATTTTCGCTCACTGTTTCCAGGCTATTGAACTACTTCTTGCATCGTGGGTAGGAACTAAAGAGCGGCGAACCTCAACGACGGAGGTCGGCGCTAAAACTGGGGCGGAGCTGGGGAAAGCAACTCTTCACCTATTTCATTGAGCTGAAAACAGGCATGGAAAAGAACTGGTACATCATTCACACCTATTCGGGTTTTGAGAAGAAAGTGGCGGAAACCCTGAAGAGCCGCATCGCCGCTGCCGGGCTCAACGACCAGTTCGGGGAGATCATGGTCCCCACCGAGGACATCCTCGAAACGCGGCAAGGGAAGAAGGTGGTGACGGCAAAGCTTTTCTTTCCGGGCTATGTGCTGGTGGAGATGGAAATGAACGACGACACCTGGCACATGGTGCGCGAAACTCCGCGCGTCACTGGATTCGTCGGCTCCGGGCAAAGGCCCAGTCCCCTGTCCGTTGAGGAAGTGGACCGGATTGTTCATAAGGTGGAGGTGGCTGCGGAGCACCCGAAGCCGAGGCTGAAGTACGACAAGGGTGAGAGCGTCAAGATTACCGACGGCCCCTTCAAGGATTTCAATGGGATCGTGGACGAGATCCATGATGAGCGTTCCACGCTGCGGGTGATGGTGACGATCTTCGGCCGCTCCACCCCGGTGGAATTGGATTTCTATCAAGTGGAAAAGATCTGAGTTTGGAAAATGGAAACTGGAAAATGGCTCGCCGCCTGGTTCGTGAGGCTCCGCGAGCGTCGTGCGGCGAGTTTCTAGTTTCCAGTTTCTAATTTCCAGTTTCCAGGAGAACGATATGGCAAAGAAGGTCCAGGCGATGGTGAAGCTCCAACTCCCCGCGGGCAAAGCCACCCCTGCCCCTCCCGCCGGACCGGCCTTGGGCCAGCACGGTGTGAACATTATGGAGTTTTGCAAGGCGTTCAACGCCAAGACCTCTGGCCGGGATCAGGAAGGGCTGATTATTCCCGTCGTCATTACTGTGTACAGCGATCGCAGCTTCACATTCGTCACCAAGACGCCACCGGCGTCGGTGCTTCTCAAACGGGCCGCCGGGATTGCCAAAGGTTCAGGCGAGCCCAACCGCAACAAAGTGGGCAAGGTAACGCAAAAGCAGGTGGAAGAGATCGCCAAGCTGAAGATGCCGGATCTAAATGCGCATGACATCTCGGCTGCCGTCGCTACGGTGAAGGGAACGGCGCGCAGCATGGGAATTGAAGTGGTGGCGTGACGTTCGCTCGAAGACCGAGATTCGAGACTCGAGAATCGAGACTTGAAAAGGGAAAGTGGCGCTGTTACTTGAGTTTTCGATCTCCGAATTTCGAATTTCGATTTTCGCGTTTCGAGGTGGGCAATGGCTAAAGCAGGAAAGAAGTACAGGGCAGCAGCCAAACTAGTGGACAAGCCAGCGTACACAGTGGCGGAGGCAATGCCGATTGTGAAGAAGGCGGCTTTTGCCAAGTTCGACGAAACCGTGGAAGTGGCGATGTGCCTCGGAGTAGATCCGAAGCACGCGGATCAAATGGTCCGCGGCACCGTGGTTCTTCCCCATGGCCTCGGGAAGAGCAAGCGGGTAATCGCGATCGCCTCCGGCGATAAGGTCCGGGAGGCTCGCGAGGCGGGAGCCGATGAAGTGGGCGGTGACGATCTTGTGCAGAAGATCCAGGGTGGATGGATCGAGTTCGACGCCGTCATTGCCACCCCGGACATGATGAAGTCTGTAGGCCGCTTGGGTAAGATTTTGGGCCCTCGGGGGCTCATGCCCAATCCCAAGACTGGCACCGTCACCATGGATGTGGAACGGGCGGTAAGAGAAGTGAAGGCCGGAAAGGTGGAATTCCGAGTGGACAAGACGGGGATTATCCATTGCCCGGTCGGCAAGGTCTCTTTTGACGCCCAGAAACTGGCCGAAAACGCCAGCGCCCTGATTTCGAGCGTTCTTAAAGCAAAGCCCGCCTCCGCCAAGGGGCGCTACGTGCGAAGCATCGCCGTTTCTTCCACGATGGGTCCCGGCCTCGCCATCGATCTGGCGTCAGTGGAGGCTGCCTAGGTTCTGTGACGGGTGACCCACTGCAGCGGGTCACACGTCACTCGATGAGGGATAGCGGATGAAAAAAGACGAGAAAAAACAGAAAGCCGAGGCGTTGCACCAGGAGCTGGAGAAGTCACGGACGGTCATTCTCTCGGGTTTTGAGGGGATCACTGTGGCCCAGGATTTCGACCTTCGTCGCAAGATTGCGCAGGTCGGGGCAAAGTACAAAGTGGTAAAGAATAGCCTCATCGAGAGGGCTTCTCAAGGCACACCGCTGGAGCCGGCGGCAAGAGAATTGAGCGGCACCACATCTCTTGCCTATACGTATGAAGACCCCGTGGCCTTAGCCAAAGTCCTGACCGCATATGCCAAGGAGAACCCGTTACTCAAGTTTAAATCGGGCGTGGTGGAAGGCCGGGTGGTCTCCATGACCGATCTGAATCTGGTCGCCAACTTGCCCGCCAAGGAGGAGCTGCTCGCCAAGGCGCTCTTCCTCGTCAATTCCCCGGCGCGGAACGTGGCGCTTGCCGTCGCCGGCGTGGCGCGCAAGTTGGCGGTGGTCATTCAACAGGCCGTTAAGGAGAGGAAGTTTAGGGAGGCATAGCGCAGATCTGCTTTTTAGGTCTGCGGTTCTTAGCCCAACTGCTTGCCCGTCGGAGGTTTCCGGCTGGCGGCGGAACGGGATTTTTCTGGAGGAAAACAAGCAAATGTCGGAACGGGTGGATAAGATTGTCGAAGAGATCAAAGGGCTAACCTTGCTGGAAGCTTCCGAGCTGGTCAAGAAGCTGGAAGAGGCTCTGGGAGTTTCTGCGGCAGCGGCGGCGCCTGTGGTGGTGGCAGCGGCGGGCGCAGCGCCGGCCGGGGGTGCGGCCCCGGTAGAAGAACAAACGGAATTCACGGTCATCCTCACCGCGGTGGGCGCGAACAAGATCAACGTCATCAAGGCGGTGCGTGAAGTCACCAGCCTCGGTCTCAAGGAAGCGAAGGATCTTGTGGATGGCGCGCCCAAGCCGATCAAAGAGGGCATCGCTAAAGAGGAAGCTGAAGCCCTCAAGAAAAAGTTCACCGAAGCTGGCGCTACCGTGGAAGTGAAATAGCAGCCGCTCAGCAAGGGCCGGCATGTCTTCATCCGTCTCCTGAGCGGGGGCTCAGGAGACGGCGTCCGCGCGTTCCGGAAACACGAACCGCCCGGTGGAGCGTCGGGTCGTGCGCAAAACAGTGTGGCATCCCCAACCCCCGATGGTGCATCTCTAATAACAAGGGTGATGTGTCAGCGTTGTCCAGCAGGTTCTTGACATTTCAAGCAAGGAGCAAAGCGAATGCTTAACGGCGGCAACGGCGCTGTCCGCCAGCGCATCAATTTTTCCAAAATACCGACAGTCATCAAGATCCCTAATCTCATCGAAGTGCAGCGGCGGTCTTACGAACGATTTCTTCAAATGAACCTCCTTCCCTCGGAGCGGGAGGACGCGGGGCTGCAAGCTGTGTTCAATTCGGTCTTCCCGATTACGGATTTTCGTGGCATCGCTCAACTGGATTTCGTCGACTATTCCATTGGCAACTGGGAGTGCAAGTGCGGTAGCCTGAAGGGGCTTCATCACTTGCGCAGCACGTGCCGGAATTGCGGCCACACCGTCATCACGGATCCTTTCAAGGTGGGGGACGTACTCTGCACTCGATGCGGCACCTTCAATAAGAACGTGGTGACCTTCTGCAACAAGTGCGGCGACCCCGTGGCTCTCCAGCTCAAGTACGACGTGACCGAATGCCAGGAACGCGGTATGACTTTCGCCGCCCCTCTCAAGGTCACCATCCGTCTCACCCTTTACGACAAGGACAGCGATACAGGCCACAAGAGTATTCGGGATATCAAGGAACAAGAGGTCTATTTCGGCGAAATCCCCTTGATGACGGAGAACGGCACCTTCATCATCAACGGGACGGAACGCGTTATTGTGAGCCAACTCCATCGTTCTCCGGGTGTTTTCTTCGAGTGTACCCCTCAGCGGACCTATTTCTTGGGGAAGACGATCCCTTACCGTGGCTCCTGGGTGGAATTCGAGTATGACACCAAGAACATCCTGTACGTCCGGATCGACCGCAAACGAAAGTTTCTGGCCACGATTTTCCTCCGCGCCTTGGGCTTGAAGAATGATTCGGAGATTGTCAAGGCGTTCTACGCGGTGGAAAAGCTCTCGCTGAAGGACCGAAAACTCTTCTTGGAAGTCTCCCCCGGCTTGATCGGAACGAAACTCTCCAAGAATATCGAGCATCCGCGAACCCATGAGACGGTGGTAAACGCTGGGCGGAAGATTACCGAGTCGGTTTATAAGGAGATTCAAAAGGCGCGAATTACGCAGATCGAGGTGGCGCCGCAGGATTTGGAAGGCGCCTTCGCGGCCGCTGACGTCGTGAATCCGGCGACCGGGGAAGTGATGCTGGAGGCGAACAACGAGCTTACCTCCAGCGCCCTGAATTCTATTCAGGAGTCCGGGGTCGCGGAAATCCAGCTCTTCTTCCCCGAGCGCGATGAAACCGGGGTGGTCATCAGCCAGACCCTGAGGCGCGATACCTTGAAGACCCCCCAGGAAGCTCTCATCGAGTTGTACCGGAAGATGCGGCCGGGGGATCCCCCCACCCTGGATACGGCGACCGCACTCTTCAACGGCATGTTCTTCGACCCGCGCAAGTACGATTTCTCGCGCGTGGGCCGTTTGAAATTCAACATTAAGTTGGGCTACTTCACCAAACTCAAGAGCCGCATTGACGACAAGGCTACCCAACTGGAGCTCGAAGACGCACGCAACTTCCCAGCCGCCAATTTCTACGTGGTCGTCGACCAAGAGAAGATGTTCGTCGGCAAGCGGGAAGAGAATATCTGCTCGGAGGTAGTCCGGGGTTGCGAAGGGACGATGGCCACCGAGCACTCCGAGCACACCCCCATTCAACTCCCGCTCGACAAACGCACCCTCGAACCGGAAGATTTTTACGCGGTGATCCGATATCTGCTCAAGCTTCACAAGAATCTGGGCGGGAATTTCACCGTGGACGACATCGACCACCTGGGCAACCGCCGCGTGCGCGCCGTGGGCGAACTGCTGGAGAACCAGTTCCGCCTGGGTCTGGTCCGCATGGAACGAGCGATCAAGGAGAAGATGTCGGTTTATCAGGAAATGTCCACCGCCATGCCCCATGACTTGATCAACGCCAAGCCGGTCATGGCAGCCATCCGGGAGTTCTTCGGCTCGTCTCAACTCTCCCAGTTCATGGACCAGACGAACCCGCTCTCGGAAATCACTCACAAGCGGCGCTTGTCGGCCCTGGGACCCGGCGGCCTCTCGCGGGAGCGAGCTGGATTCGAGGTCCGGGACGTCCATCCCACACACTACGGCCGCATCTGCCCCATCGAGACCCCGGAAGGCCCCAACATCGGCCTCATTTCCTCGCTCTCCTGCTATGCGCGCATCAACGAGCACGGCTTCATCGAGAGTCCTTACCGTAAAGTGCGCGGCGGCAGGATTGTGGATTATGTCACGATTACGCACTCCGGGGACGGACCCTGGCGCGTGGGCGAACACATCGAAGTCGGCGAGGTGGAGAAGGCCAACGAAGAGCTGGCGGAGCGAAAGCGCAAGCTGGTGGAATACGAGCCTTACTCGTTTTACCTCTCCGCTTGGGAAGAAGATCAGCACATCATTGCTCAGGCCAATGTTCCGGTGGACGAAAAAGGCCGCATTATCCAGGAATTGGTCAACGCCCGCCAGGCGGGCAACTTCGTGTTGAAGCGGCGAGATGAAATTGACTACATCGACGTCAGCCCCAAGCAACTGGTGAGCGTGGCGGCTTCACTGATTCCCTTCCTGGAGAACGATGACGCTAACCGCGCCCTCATGGGCTCCAACATGCAGCGCCAGTCGGTTCCCCTCCTGCGCGCCCAGGCCCCTTTGATTGGCACTGGCATGGAGGAGGTTACGGCCCGCGACTCGGGCGCGGTGGTGATTTGCAAGCGGAATGGCGTGGTGGACAGCGTGGACAGCGAGCGCATCATTGTGCGCGTCGAGGGCGACGGTCACAGCGGGCAGTTCTCGCGGGAAGTCGGTGCGGACATCTACCAGTTGACCAAGTTCCGCCGCTCCAATCAAAACACCTGCATTAACCAGAAGCCGGCGGTCCACAAAGGCCAGCGTGTCCTGGCGGGGCAGGTTCTCGCCGACGGCCCCTGCACCGACCATGGCGAGCTAGCCCTGGGGCGCAACGTCCTGGTGGCCTTTATGCCCTGGCGAGGCTACAACTTTGAGGACGCCATCTTGGTGAGCGAGAAGCTCGTCAAGGAGGATTCCTATACCTCCATCCACATCGAGGAGTTTGAAATCGAGTCTCGCGACACCAAGCTGGGTCCGGAAGAGATCACCCGCGACATCCCGAACGTTTCAGAATCCTTGCTCAAGGACCTGGACGAGAGTGGCATCATCCGCATCGGCGCCTACGTAAAGCCGGGCGATATTCTGGTCGGCAAGGTTACACCCAAGGGCGAAACCCAGCTCACCCCGGAGGAAAAGTTGCTGCGCGCCATCTTCGGCGAAAAGGCAGGTGACGTTCGCGACGCTTCTCTCACTTGCCCCCCGGGGATCGAGGGCATCGTGGTGGATGTGAAGATCTTCTCGCGCAAGGGCGCAGAGAAGGACGAGCGGGCTCGATCCATCGAAGCTGCCCAGGTGGCTCGCCTGGAAAAGAACTTGAACGACGAAATCCGCATCCTGCAGGACGAACGTTTGAAGCGGCTCTCCGCCCTGCTCGCGGGTGAGAAGCTGCTGGCCGACCTGCACGACGAGAAGACCAACAAACGCCTCCTCGTCAAAGGCACGGAGCTCGATCGCGACGTGTTGGCGCGCCTTTCCACACACAACTTGAAGCGCATAAGGATCGCCAAGAAGGATCCGACGCTCATGGAGAAGATCGATGAGGTCGAGGAGATGACCTCGCGGCAGATCGACATCCTGCGGAAGATTACGGATGAGAAAATCCAGAAGCTCAAGAAGGGTGATGAGCTTCCACCGGGAGTCATCAAGCTGGTGAAAGTCTTTATTGCCATGAAGCGCAAGCTTTCCGTGGGCGATAAAATGGCGGGACGCCACGGGAACAAGGGCGTGATTGCGCGCATCCTTCCCGAAGAAGACATGCCTTATATGCCCGACGGCACCCCCGTGGAAGTGGTTCTAAATCCGCTCGGCGTCCCCTCGCGCATGAACGTGGGTCAGATTCTGGAAACTCACTTGGGGTGGGCCGCCAAAGAGCTGGGGGCCAAGGTTCGCCAGTTGGTTTCTACGGAAACCAGCGCCGAAGTGATCCGCAAAGAGCTCAAGGCCATGCTTCGCAATAACACTGCCGCCAAAGTGGTGGATAGCCTCGATGACGACCAGGTCCTCGCTTTCGGCCGTTCCTTCGCGGAAGGCATTCCTTTCTCGACTCCGGTTTTCGACGGCGCTACTGAAAAGGAAATCAAGGGGTACCTGGAGAAGGCGGGGCTGCCCACTTCCGGAAAGATCAGGCTCTATGACGGGATGACGGGTGAGCCCTTCGAACAGCCGGTCACGGTCGGCTATATCTACATGCTCAAGCTGTCGCACTTGGTAGACGACAAAATCCACGCCCGCTCCATCGGTCCTTACTCCCTCATTACCCAACAGCCCCTGGGCGGTAAGGCGCAATTTGGCGGGCAGCGCTTTGGCGAAATGGAAGTTTGGGCGCTGGAAGCTTACGGAGCGGCTCATATCCTCCAGGAGCTGCTCACCGCCAAATCCGACGATGTGTACGGTCGGGCCAAGATTTACGAAGCCATCGTTAAGGGAGAGGCGGCCATCGAGCCCGGCATTCCAGAATCGTTCAACGTGCTGGTCCGGGAACTTCAAAGCCTCTGCCTGGATGTGGAGTTGATCAAGAAGCCAAAGGAACTCGCGCCGTTGCCGGTCCGCGCGGAGTAAAGCCGAAATTCGAAAATCGAACTTCGAAAATCGACCGGACCTAGGCAGAGAGTGAGAGAGTGGCATCAGGAAAGCAAGGAGCGGCATAAAGCAAGCAATGTTCAATTCATTTTAAATTCGCTCGACACCGGCAAGTAGGATGGCGGCCAAGAATCAGCTTGCCGGGCGCGACGTTCGTTTTCGATTTTCGAGACGGACGGCAAAGGAGGCAACATTGTTCCGCAGTAGCCCTTATGATCGAGTTAGTTTGATCGGCGAATTCGACGCTATTCGCATCAGTTTGGCATCGCCCGAGAAGATCCGTTCTTGGTCCCATGGCGAAGTCACCAAACCCGAAACCATCAATTATCGGACTTTCAAACCGGAACGCGACGGACTCTTCTGCGCCAAGATTTTCGGCCCGGTCACCGACTGGGAATGCTTGTGCGGGAAATACAAGCGCATGAAGCACCGGGGGGTGATTTGCGACAAGTGCGGAGTCGAAGTGACCCTTTCCAAGGTGCGGCGGGAACGCATGGGTCACATTGAGCTGGCGGCTCCCTGCTCGCATGTCTGGTTTTTCAAGGGCCTGCCCAGCCGCATTGGCCACCTGCTCGATATTTCTCTCCGGGATTTGGAAGCCATTCTGTACTTCGAGAAGTACGTCGTGGTTGATCCCGGGGAAGCGCCCCTCAACGAAAAGGAACTGCTCACAGAAGAGCGCTATCGGCAGCTGCAGCAGGAATTCCCTGGAAAGTTCCGCGCCGGGATGGGCGCGGAGGCCATTAAGGAGCTCTTAAAGCGAGTGGATATTGAAGCGCTCACGGAGGAGTTGCGGGAGCGCATGAAGAACGACCCCTCCCAGCAGAAGCGGGTCAAGTATTCCAAGCGTCTGAAAGTTCTGGAAGCTTTCCGCAAGTCCGGCAACAAGCCGGAGTGGATGATCCTGGATGTGATTCCTGTGATTCCCCCGGAGTTGCGGCCCCTGGTGCCTCTGGATGGCGGCCGGTTCGCCACCTCCGATCTCAACGACCTCTATCGCCGGGTGATCAACCGAAACAACCGACTGAAAAAGTTAATGGAGCTGCACGCCCCGGACGTCATTGTGCGCAACGAAAAGCGCATGCTCCAGGAGGCGGTAGATGCCCTCTTCGACAATGGCCGTCGTGGACGCGTCTTGCGGGGCGCCAATAATCGCCCGCTGAAGTCGCTTTCCGACACCCTGAAAGGCAAGCAAGGCCGCTTCCGGCAGAACCTGCTGGGCAAGCGCGTCGACTACTCCGGCCGCTCCGTCATTGTGGTGGGCCCGGAGCAGAAACTCCACCAGTGCGGCCTGCCCAAGAAGATGGCGCTGGAACTTTTCAAGCCTTTCATTTACCACCGGCTGGAGCAGGCGGGACACTGCACGACTATCAAAGCCGCTAAGGAAATGGTGGAGCGGCAGGAACCGGTGGTGTGGGACATCCTCGAGGAAGTCATCAAGGATCACCCTGTTCTGCTCAACCGCGCTCCCACGCTTCACCGCCTGGGCATTCAGGCCTTTTCGCCCCTGCTGGTTGAGGGCAAGGCCATCAAGATTCACCCGCTGGTTTGTACAGCATTTAACGCGGACTTCGATGGCGATCAGATGGCTGTCCACATTCCACTTTCGCCCGAAGCGCAAATCGAGGCGTCGGTCCTCATGCTGTCTTCGTACAATATCCTTTCGCCTGCCAACGGCCAGCCTCTGGCGGTTCCCACACAAGATATCGTGCTGGGCATTTACTACCTGACGAAAGACAAGCGCGGCGCCAAGGGAGAAGACCGGGCTTTTGCCAATTCCGAAGAGGTCCTGCTGGCCCTCGAGGCGGGAGAGGTGGAGAGCCTGACGCCCATACGCCTGCGCTTCACCGGGCGCGTGATTGACCTCACCACCGCCTATGATGACCAGGATGTGCTTCACGCCGAGCCCATCACCGTGAAAAATCAGTTCATCAACACCACGGTGGGGCGGGTGATCTTCAACGATCATCTGCCCAGCGGCATACCCTTCGTCAACGGCTTGCTCCGCAAGAAAGGCCTTGGCGGGCTGGTCAATTACTGCTACCTGCGCTTCGGCCTGGAGACCACCGTGCAGATGCTGGACGAGGTCAAGACCCTTGGTTTCCTTTACGCCACTAAGGCGGGGATTTCTATCGGGATCGACGATCTCGTGGTGCCCATGAACAAAGCCAAGCTGGTGAGCGACGCCGAACAGGAAGTGATCGATGTCGAGAAGCAGTACCAGGAAGGCGCCATCACCCATGGTGAGCGCTACAACAAGGTGATCGCTATCTGGTCCAATGTCACCGACCACGTGGCGGACGAGATGTTTCAGACCATGGAAGCCCAGGACAAGTCCGGCCAGTTGAACCCCATTTACATCATGGCGGATTCCGGGGCGCGCGGTTCCAAGCAGCAGATCCGGCAGCTCTCAGGGATGCGCGGCTTGATGGCCAAGCCGTCGGGGGAAATCATCGAGACACCCATCACCGCCAACTTCCGCGAAGGCCTCAACGTGCTGCAGTACTTCATTTCGACGCACGGGGCGCGCAAAGGCTTGGCGGACACGGCGCTCAAAACCGCAGACTCCGGTTACCTGACGCGCCGTTTGGTCGATGTGGCGCAGGACGTCATCATCTCGGAGTTCGACTGCGGCACCCTGGACGGTATTTACGTCGAGCCGATCGTGGAGGCCGGAGAAGTGGTCGAGCCGCTGCGCGACCGCATCGTGGGCCGGGTGGTGCTGGAGCAGATCAAGGACTACGAGGGCAACGTCATTGTCGATGTCAATCAGGAGATCAATGAAGACTTGGCCGCTTCCATTCAGGCCGCGGGTATCGAGCGGGTGAAAATTCGCTCCGTGCTGACTTGCGAGTCGCGGCGCGGGGTTTGCGTCCGCTGCTACGGGCGCAATCTGGCTACCGGCAAACTGGTGGAGATGGGCGAGGCGGTGGGAGTTATCGCCGCGCAGTCCATTGGCGAACCCGGCACCCAGCTCACCATGCGGACCTTTCATATCGGCGGGACTGCGAGCCGCATCAGCGAGCAGACCACCCTGGAGGCCAAAAACAACGGCTTCCTGAAGTTCCACAACCTCCAGACGGTCACGAACCGGGAGGGCAACTTTGTGGCGATGAACCGGAACGGGGCGGTGGTGGTGGTGGACGACAAGGGCCACGAACGCGAGCGCTACTCGGTCGTTTACGGCGCCCGCATCAAGTACGCGGATGGGGCACCCGTCAAGCAGGGGAACGTCCTGGTGGAATGGGATCCTTACACCTTCTCGATTCTGACGGAAGTCGCCGGCACGGTTCAATTCAAGGACCTGGAGGCAGGAATTACCCTTCAGGAGCAAGTCGACGAAGTCACCGGTCTGTCCCAGTGGGTGGTGACGGAAGCGCCGGATGAGCAATATCAACCGCGGCTAGTCATTAAGGACGAAAAGAGCGGGGCCAAGGGGTCTAAGAAGTACCTCATGCCCTCGCGCGCCCACTTGATGGTTCAGGATGGGGATGAGGTGAGCGCGGGCGATGTGCTGGCTAAGATCCCGCGTGAAACCACCAAGACCAAAGACATCACGGGAGGTTTGCCGCGCGTGGTCGAACTCTTCGAAGCCCGCAAACCCCATGAGCCGGCGGTGATTACGGAAATCGATGGGTTGGTTAAGTACGGCGATATCGCCAAAGGCCAGCGGAAGATTGTGGTGGCGCCCGATCGTGGAGAGCCTAAGGAGTACTTGCTGCCACGCGGCGTCCACGTTTCCGTGCAGGAGGGCGAGCGGGTGAAAGCCGGCGAACCGCTCATGGACGGCCCGCGAAACCCCCACGATATCCTGGCGGTGCTCGGCGAAAAAGAGCTGCAAAAATACCTGGTAGATGAAATCCAGGAAGTCTACCGGCTTCAGGGCGTCAACATTAATGACAAACACATCGAGGTCATCGTTCGTCAAATGATGCGCTGGGTGAAGGTCGAGGATGTTGGAGATACCGAATTCCTCCTTGACGAGCAGGTCGATAAGTTCAGGTTCCGGGAGGAGAACGAGCGGGTCAAGGGCGAGGGCGGCAAACCCGCTACCGGCAGGCCTTTGCTCCTCGGCATCACCAAGGCTTCCCTGGCAACGGAATCGTTTATCTCCGCGGCCTCCTTCCAGGAAACCACCCGCGTGCTCACCGAAGCTTCCATCCGCGGCGCGGTGGACCACCTGCGGGGGCTCAAGGAAAACGTCATCATGGGCCGCCTGATCCCCGCCGGCACTGGCCTCGAGTTCTATCGCAACTTCAGGCTCTTGAGTGAGGCGGCGCCGCCTCGGCCGGAAGAGGAAGCGCCCACGGAGGCTACTATCCCGGCCCCGGCGCCCGCGACGGGGGTGGGTGCCGAGCTTTCCGACGACGACGCTGCCCGGACCCAGTAATTGTCGATGGTTGATTGCCGATTGACGATTAGGTAACGCGGACCCCCGCTTTTTGGGGTCCGCGGCTCTTCTTGATTGTGGATTCATGATTGTCAATTGATCTTGAATCTGAAATCTTGAATCTGGAGTTCCTGGATCGAGCTTACGGTAGTTGTCGATGGTCGGTGGATCTTGAATTGGGAGTTCCCGGATCGAGCGTACAGTAGCAGTCGATTGCCGATTGCTGATTGTGGACTGTCGATTGATGAATTTCGGATTTTGAGTATTTTGATCTGAAATTTTGAATCTCGGATTCCTCAGGAGGGTGGCGCACACCCCGCCACTCTCGTTTCCTTCCTCCCTTTCCCCTTGGCAGTCTGTGTGGGAACCCTGCGTACACTCTCACTCCGATCCCGCAGTCGCGGGAGAGGAATCTCGCTCTGAGTATTTTCAAGACAGTGCGGGATTCCTCGTCGTCCGCCAATAAGAGTGGCGGACTCCTCGGAATGGCACGCAACTGCCAACAGGCGCCACGCTCAAATGGCGCGCACGAGCGACTTTGCTTGACGCTTCCTTGTGGCTCAATTAGACTTGCATATTAGGAGTTGCCTGCGGGAAGCGAATGAAAAAGGAAACAATACTGACGGCGGTGGTTTTTTTCGTGGTGGGATTTCTTGCGGGGTACATCACAGACGCGCAGTTGAATTGGAGCGGGCGGCAGAAAGCCGCGATGACGGCAACCTCGGGCATGCCCTCCGAAATGCCTGGCTCATCAGGGACTGCCCAAAGTGGAGGCGCGCCCTCAGGACTACCCGAGGGGCATCCTCCTATCGACAGTGCGGCGATTATCAAACAACTCGAGCAGGAAGCGGAACAGAATCCCAACAATCCGGACATTCCTCTAAAGCTTGCCGACTTCCTATACGACCAACGACAATACCAACAGGCCATCGAGTGGTACCAGAAATCTCTGGCTCTTAATCCGCAGAACGTCAACGCCCGCACTGACCTGGGCACGGCATACTTTTATATCGGCCAGGCTGAACAGGCCCTGAAGGAATACCGCCAATCGCTGGCCATTGATCCCGACCACAAGCCCACCTTGTTGAACGTGATTGTGGTGAACCTGGAAGGGACTCACGACATGGCAGCCGCCCGGCGGGCGTGGGAGCGATTACACGCGCTGGATCCCTCGAATCCGAACCTTCCAGGCTTGAAGCAGAAGTTGGATGCGGCCCAGGGCTCCACCGGTGGCACTCCGGCCACACAGTAAACTCAGGGCATCCCGAGGGCTGGTTTGGTCGTCTGATACAGCAGGGGCCGAGGACGTCAAGGAAACTGCGGGGACTCTTGGCCCCTGACGAACGGGAATTTCCGTCGCAAGCCAAGGGGCGTAGCGCGGGGGTCACGCCCGCTGTGGGGGGAGCATCCCGCTCCCGCCCGCGGGCAGGATGCCCGTCCCGCAGGCGCGGGAGGCTAGACGCCCGCGCTACGCCGCGGCGGCCGCGGAATGACAGGACTCGTTCATGGGGCGATTGCTCTCCTATTTGGTGGAATTGGTCTTCTTCATCGTGGTGGCGAAGCTGCTGGGCCGAGCCTTGCAAGGCTTCTATGGCCCCTCTGCGCCGCGCGGGGAGAATCGAACTGCGGGAAGCCGAGGTTCTTCCCAGGTGCGCGTAGGCAAGACCGAGCGCGACCCTGTTTGCGGCATGTTCGTTTCCACAGAACTTTCCCACCGGCTCGTGCGCGGCTCGGAGACTCTTCACTTCTGCTCCCAAGAGTGCCTGGAGCGATACCAAAAGGAAGCGGCGAATGTTTCGGTTTAAGCGGGAAGACCTTCTTCTCAAGGGGGCAACGCATGCCCCCGGGCGTCCGCAAGCGCCGCGCCTGCGACTGTGGAGCCTCTGGCTTGTGGGTGGTCTGGCACTGCTAAGCCTTTGGGCGCCGTTGCCTGCGCTGGCTTGGGGGGGCGGCCAAGTGAGGCTCACACGCCGATACCGAAGCGGCCAGAAAATGGTCTACGCGACGAAGATGCACACGAAGGCGGTGATTCACTCGGAGCCGTCCGAACTCCAGAATTTCCTGCCCCCCCTGCCCACCGACTTCACGATGCAGCAGCAGAACACGGTGACGGTAAAGGGGGTCCATAGCGACGGCAGTGCGGACGTTGAGAATCATTTCGACAAATTCGAATTCCAGTCGGACCTCGCCGAGCGAGCCCCGGAAAGTTCCCGCGAATCCGCGCTAAGCGCGCAGCAGGAAATCAGCGAACACGTGGCGGGTCAGGATATCGTCGCGCACTATGACCGCAACGGACACCTCCTGGGATTTGAAGGCGGCGAGGGCTTGTATGCGCAGTTGGACTTGGCCTATCAAGAGCCGCTTCGCCAAGCCTTGAGGTTTTTCCTCGAACAAGTAGGAGGCGACACGTTCTATCCCGAGTTTCCTGTGACACCAGGTAAGACTTGGAAGCGCAAATTGGAATCACCCCCAAGCCCCGCGTATCCCTACAACGTTGAGGGAGAGAACACCCTACGGTACGTCGGCAGCACCAAGGTTGGGGGGATAAAGGCCGCTGTGGTCGAATTCAGCTTCGTGAACGTGGTGCGGCCCGCAGCTAAGGCCCTCGGCCAGGCGGAGCCGCTGGCCCAGCTTGCCTCCCATGGGCTGGGAGTGGACATGCGCATTGACGGCCAAGGGCAAGGCCGGGTGCTGCTGGCGCTGGACGACGGCAGGGTCCTCCAGAGCCATGCTAATATCCACCAGACCCTGAGCGCCCGCCTCGATAACTCGGCCCCCCTCCCCTTCAAGAATTCACCACTCTTAAAGCTGGAAGTGCAATCTGACTCCGAAATGGACGTGGATGGCGTGGGCAAGTAAGCCTGAGATCTTTATTGACAAGCAGGCGAGCCTCTTTATAATCAAATAAAGTCTTGGAAGTGGAGAAGAGAGTCAACGGAAAAGATGAATCACCAGCTTAGCGCCCCGTGGCCGGTGGTCCTCAGCATAGCGGGGTTCGATCCTTCCTCCGGGGCAGGAATCGCTGCGGACCTGAAAACATTTGCGGCTCATGGCTGCTATGGCGTGGCGGCCGTGACAGCGCTCACCATCCAAAACACCCAGGGCGTCTTCGCTCTGCACCCCACGGAGCCCGCGGTTTTGAAAGACACCATTGCCGCCCTCCTCGCGGACGGGCACGTGAAAGCCATCAAGATCGGCATGCTGGCAAATCGAGCCAATGCTGAGGTGGTGAACGAGATTCTCGAATCTAACCCAGCGCTCCCCGCCGTGCTCGATCCTGTCTTTCGCTCCTCGAGCGGGAGAGACTTGGCGGACACCGAGTGCCAGGAGTATGTGCGCGAGCAGTTGATCAAGCGCGCCTACGTGATTACGCCCAACCTGTTTGAAGCCTCAGCAATGACCGGCCTGCGAGTGGAAAACCAGGAAGCGATGAAGGCAGCAGCGCGCAAGCTGGTGGAGATGGGGGCGCGTGCCGTGGTGGTGACCGGCGGACACCTCGATAAGGCCATCGACGTCATCTGTGACGACTCCGGGCTCGAAGTGTTCATTGGTGACCGCGTGAAGCCCGAGAACACCCACGGCACTGGTTGCACATTTTCTTCCGCAATCGCCGCCAACCTGGCGCTCGGCCGTCAGCTTCGCGATGCCGTTGTTCTGGCCAAAGCCTACGTGACCGAGGCTATTCGCAAGGCTTACAGTGTGGGTCCTGGCCGGATCCCCTTGAACCATCTCTATCGCATGGTTCAGCCATCCCGGCCTGCCGACCACTCGGCCGCTTTGGCCGAGCCGGCGGGTTAAGTTCCCTCCGAGTCCGCAGATTGCGCAGACACCCCAAGGGAGAGGGGCAAGCTCCCGTTCCCCCCCTTTAAACCCTTATTAGCGAATGGCGCTTAGATGATCTTCAACTTTCTCCCTACATCTTCCAGGATCTCGAGCGCGCGGGTCAATTCTTCCTGTGTGTGGGTGGCAGTGACGATGGTGCGGATGCGGGCTTTGCCCTCCGGGACAGTGGGGAAGCCGAGGCTCTGGGCAAACACGCCGGCGGCAAAAAGCTCACGCGAGAACTGATGAGCCAACGCAGCTTCGCCCACGATGACGGGGGTAATGGGCGTTTGGCTCACGCCGGTGTTGAACCCAAGCCTCTGCAATCCTTCCTTAAAGAATTTGGTATTGGCCCAAAGCCGGTCGATCAATTGCGGCTCTTGCTCGAGCACGTCAAACGCCGCCAGGCAGGTGGCGGCGACGGAAGGGGGATGAGAGGTCGAGAAGAGGAAAGGCCTGGCGCGGTGGTAAAGAAACTCGATCGCGTCGCGGGTGGAGCAAACATAGCCGCCGAGCGCGCCGATGGCTTTCGAGAGCGTGCCGACCTGGATATCGACGCGCCCGTGCAAGTTGTAGTGATCCACGGTGCCGCGGCCGTTGCGTCCCAGGACGCCGGAGGCGTGCGCGTCGTCAATCATCATGATGCAGCCGTACTTTTCGGCCAGCTCGACGAGCTGCGGCAGCGGGGCAATATCGCCATCCATGGAGAAAACACCGTCAGTGACGAGCAGCTTGCGGCACTGGCGCCCGGCAATTTCTTTCAAAATGGTTTCGCACGCTTCCAGGTCCTTGTGCGGAAAAATCTTGATTTCAGCGCGGGAGAGTCGGCAGCCGTCGATGAGGGAGGCATGATTGAGCTGGTCCGAGATGATGATGTCTTCGCGGCCCAGGATGGCTTGCACTGTTCCCGCATTGGCGGTGAATCCGGATTGGAAGACCACCGCAGCCTCGACGTGCTTGAACTTGGCGATTCTCTCCTCCAGTTCCATATGGATCGCCATGGTCCCAGCGATAGTACGCACGGCCCCGGAACCCACGCCGAATTTCTGGATCGCCTCGAGGGCGCGGGCGCGGAGCTTGGGGTGGGTGGTGAGCCCCAGATAGTTGTTCGACGAGAGGTTGATGACCTCGCAGCCATCGAAGCGGGAGACCGGAAGCTGCGCGGTTTCGAGCACGCGCAGCTTCTGGTAAAGCTTCTGCTCGCGCAGTTTGTTCAGTTCATCGGTTAGATACTGTAATTGAGCAGTTGGCATGGTTCTGCCCCATGTTAGCTTTCAGCTCTCAGCAATCAGCTTCAAGATGCAACCTATTGTACTCTCGGGTCGGCGGCGATGCCCTATCCACGCTCGGGCGCACGACACAGAAGCTGGTGTTTTGGTGCTTCCGTCTTCCTCAGGGAGTCACCGCAAAGGCAATTTCGGCGCTCTGAGGGAGCTTGAGCGAAACAAAGTATCGGTCCGGATAGAGATAGTCTTCGCCAGACTCGTCGATCACCCGCAGAAAATTGTCCTTACTTGCAACCGGGTCAGGCAGAATCCTGTAAACCTTGCGTGGTTGGAGGTCGGGCTCGATGTCTGTAATGCAAATGGCATACTGAGCGACAGCTCGCCGGCGCCTCTTCGGCATCGACTTAGTCAAGGAAGGACTTAATCTTGAGTTTCCTTTTCCCAATACCGTGCGCTTCATACCAGTGAATCTCGGCATTTCTTATCCTACCATCGAATAACCGAACTGTCGCGGTCGCCTTGGGCTTTCTCCAATTTCCAGGACCGTACTGCTTGCGCAGCCGGCGAAGGTCACGTATCGCGCTGCCCACCGCTATCGTTTCGATAGCTTGGGTCTCTCCGAGGATTTCAAAATACTGTCTCATGCAATAAGGTAGCGGTTTAGCTGCCAACTTGCAAGTTTGCCCAAGTGCTACCTGTCGGAGCAATCCCCATCGCGCATCTTGGGTCGCTCTCATGGCGCGGGATCAGCTCAGGGCTGATTGCTGAATGCTGAGAGCTGAGAGCTTACTGAAGCTTTCTGCGGATCTTTTCCAGAGCCTCTTTGGCCAGCGTGTAATCCGGCGACAACTTGAGCGCCTGTTCCAAGTGGTGGCGGGCCTTGAGGAACATTTCCTTTGCCATGTACGCCCGGCCGAGGTTGTAATGCGGGTAGTGATAGGAGTCGTAGCGGCGTGACTGCAAGGCGCGTTCGAGCCAAGGAATCGCCTCGTCGTATTCGCCCTTTTCGATCAAATAGGCGCCGATGTCGTTGTAAGGGGTGCCGAATTCGGGGTCAAGTTGGATGGCCTTCTTGCACTCGGCGATGGCGTCCTCGATTTTTCCCTGGAGGCGGTGGGTCCAACCCAGAAAGGTAAAGGCCTCTGCGGTAGGATGAAGATCGAGGGAGCGCTTGTAGAGCTCGACGGCCATGTCGTAGTCCCCACCCATCTGATACTGATAGGCCTCTTTGAGCAATTCCCACGCAGCTTGTAACTCTTCCACGCCCATACGCCATCTCGGGTGTAAGGCCACCCTTACGGACCCCATGCCTCGGTCCTGCACTAAGGGAAGCAGCGCTACGCCCCACAGACTTTAGTTAGCACAGCCGCTGAGGGATGTCAATTACTACGCGGGCACTACGCGGGTAACGGGCATGCGACATAAAAGATGGGGACAACATGTTGGCTCGTCTGTCGTGTCCTTATCTTGCCTACGCCTCCTCATGGTGTGGCCCCTCGCGGGGCCAGCTTGACCTGAGTTTCGTGGGAATGACCTCGAGAGGCACAATGCCAAATGACACTGCCACCGGCCGCCAGACCCGTTGCAAGGAGAGCGTGACTGCTGATATGCTGCGGGCTGGATCAGGGTCCGACTGTCATGCCTTCACAGCGCTGGCTACACATCATCCCCGTTGCCTTCATCATGTACACCATCGCATTCGTCGATCGGACGAATATTTCCATGGCCTTGCCTTCCATGAGCATTGCGCTTCACATGTCGCCCTCCCAGGCGGGGGCTGCCGCAGGCGTTTTTTTCTGGGGCTACCTGCTCCTGCAGATCCCTGGGGGATATCTGGCGCAGCGTTGGAGCGCCAAGCGCTTTGTGAGCATACTACTAGTACTCTGGGGTGCCTGCTCGGTGGGCTGCGGGTTGGTCCATACCTGGCGTGAATTCTGGGTGATGCGGCTTCTTCTGGGGGTGGCGGAGGGCGGCGTTTGGCCGGCGACGCTGGTGTTACTGGCCCACTGGTTTCCTCGCGCTGAAAGGGCGCGCGCCAACGCCTATTGGATGCTGTGCCTTCCGGTGGCCGTGGTTTTTTCTTCACCCCTTTCCGGCTGGATATTGGGGCGCTGGGACTGGCGCGTGCTGCTCATTTCGGAAGGCCTCTTCCCCTTGCTGTGGCTGGCGCTCTGGTGGAGCTTTATTGACGATCACCCCCGCCAGGCCCGTTGGATTTCCGCGCAGGAACTCGAGCACTTGGAATCCACACTGGATCGCGAGGCTTCAGATCTCGATCCCGTCACGCCCGAACCTTTGCTTCGCTCTCTCCTCCGCCCCGCTCTGCTGCTGATGGTGGTGTTCTACTTTTTGCTGAATAGTGGAAACTACGGCTATCTCTTCTGGCTGCCGAGCGCCATGGAAAAAGCCCGGAAGCTCAGTAGCACGCAGGTGGGAGTCCTGTTCGCGCTGCCCTACCTCATCACCGCCGCAGGCATGATTATTGTCTCGCACCATTCAGATAAGAGGCGGGAGCGGCGCCGGCATGTGGCGTTGGCCATGGCGTGGGGTGGGCTCTTCATGCTGGCCAGCGTCCTATTGACTCGTCCCTCTCCCGCCCTCTCTTTCCTTGCCATCTCTCTGGTTGGGGCGGGGTCGTACGGGGCGTTGGGGCCTTTCTGGGCTATTCCCACCGAGACACTACCGCGGGCGGTGTCGGGCTCCGCCATGGGGTTGGTGAATGCCCTTGGAAACTTGGGTGGATATTTCGGCCCCCTGGCCATAGGGTACATCAATCAACACACGGGCAATTTTGTTTACGCCTTCGGTCTGCTCAGCGCCGCCTACTTCGTGAGTTCCATCCTCGTTCTTTTCCTGCGCCCGCAAGTGGCGCGCAACTTATAGAGGCAATCCGCCAACTGGCGGATGGTTGCCTGCGGGCGGCCACAAGGGCCGCGCCTACTTCGTGAATTCCTGGCTAAAGGGTGATGTGTCCGCCGCGAGAAAGCCGCAGACCCTAAAACCGGGGTCCGCGCTGCCCAGGCAGGGACGGAAGATTAAAAGAGGGCCACAGCACGCACCGGCGAGCCCGAGCCCGCGCGGATCTTAAGTGGCAAAGCCAGAAACAGGAAGAAATCAGGAAGCTCTCCCAGGTTGGTGAGGTTTTCAATAATCAGCAACTGCTTCTCGAGTACGACAGGGTGGATGGGATTGGTGCGCAACGCCTCCGGCGGGTCAGGAGAGAGCGTATCGACGCCAAGGGCAGCCACGGCTTTCGAAATAAGGTACTCAGCGGCTTCCATACTGACGCCGGGCCACCGTTCAACGTAGGGTCGATCGTGGGGACGAAGCCCCCAGCGTGCTGACCAGCCGAAATCGAATAGCACGATGTCGCCCTGCGCAATCGCGCCGTGCTGAGATTCCCAGTCCCTTATTTGCCTTTCCGAGACGTAATCGTCCTCCTGACAGGTGCGGCAATCGAGGTGAACGCCGCGACCCACCAAACGGGCCACGGGAATCTGCTCGATGGTAAGGTGAGCGTCTGGCTTCTCATCGCTGATGAAATGCGCGGGGGCATCCACGTGCGTCCCATTGTGCTCGTGCATCAGCAGTTGGTAGCTCAGCGACCGCCCGCCATGCCAATATGAGCCCCAGAGGTTGTGAAAGAACATGGAATGGGTGGGGAAATGAGGCATGTGCTCTTCGAGGGTTTGGCTGAGATCGATGATCCGGGCGTTGCGAAGGCTGTCGAGCAGATTGTCAAGGTCCATAGGGGCTTTCATTCCGCGGTGGCGAAATAGCCCCGTTTCCAGCGGCAGGTGAGGCCTTTGCGTGCCAGCAAGACGCGAATGCTTCGGTAGGTGCCGTCGAGGGCATCGTTGGTGGGCGTGTATCCAATCTCGTACTGCGCTCCGAGCTCATGGTAGATGGCTTCCATGGCATCGGCAATGTGCACCAGTCGTTGCGCGGAAAATGTTCCCGTCTCGGCGCCCAGTCCCTTATTCTGGGACGTATCACCAATCTGCCCGTGGGATAAGTAGCCGGTTTCCAGGTCAGTGCCCGCCTCCTCCCGGAGCGGGAAAAAGGCTCCGCCGCCCGTTCCATCCGACAACCCTGCCAAGATGTCGTCTCCGGGATTGGTGAAGCCATAAGCCCCATTGCCGATGGTATAGATCATCGTTTCGGCCTTGTGCGCCATGGAAATAGCTTCATCCAGGGAATGCTGGCTCTGGACATCAATACCGTCGCTAATCAACACCAGGATCCGCCGCGTGTTCTCGGGATCGCCGGCGTGCATCATCTTATCCCTGGACGAGAAATAGATGGCATCATACAGGGCCTTCCCGCCTCCTGCCTGCAGGTCTTGAATCTTCTCGTTCAAGACTTCCGGGTCGCTAGTGAAATCCTGGATGAGAGAACTGGAGGCATCGAAGGTTTCCAGGAAGACCTGGTTCCTGTTGTTCCTCCCCTGCAACATCTGGAAGACGAACTCAGTCGCCGCGTCCTTTTCAAACGCGAGTGCCCGCCGCGCGCTGTTGCTGGTGTCCAGGATAAGGCCAATACGGAGCGGTTGGTGGGACTCCTGGCTGAAGTAGCGGATGGCCTGGGGCCTGCCGTCTTCAAAGACCTGAAAATCATTTTGCGTCAAGTCAATAATGGGGAGACCTCGCTTGCCGATTACGGTGACCGGGATGTTCACGACTTCGACACGTACGCGAATCCTGTTTTTGCTCGTCGGGGGGACGGTTTGGTCAGGCCGACTTGAAGGCCCCTGGGCAGGATTGTTGGCTGCGGACGCCGCTGAGCCAGGGGGGCTGTTCTGCGCCCGCAGGAGAAAGGCCGGCACACCGCATAGCCCCAGCAGAATTACTAGGTTCGCCGACTTTGCCAGAACACTCTTCCTGAAGTCAGTGCGGCGGCTTGGGCTTTCGTTCGCTTGTCCCGGATTGGGCGGGCGCATACTCCGTCCTTGCTTTGTTTGTGAACCGGAATTCCTCCCCGATTCACCGAATTCCATTTTACCGCAAACGGGTGGTGGAGTGTAGCTGTTGAAACGTAATCACACCCTAAGAATCCAATGAATTGTAGTGATGGGCTTTTGAAACAGGAGGACGAATGGAAGTAGTTCTAGAAAGCGAATCTAAAGTGACTCCCGCGCCGCCCGGCGAGCTTCTCTCCCCGGCAGCCCCGGCAACCGATGACGTCCTGCTTGACGCCTACTCGCGCGCCGTGATCACTGCCGCAGAAAGGGTCAGCCCCTCAGTCCTCAACCTCGAGGTCCAGCAACCCTCTGAGAGAGGCCGAGCCGCGGACCCTCGTTTCCCGCACCAGGCGCGCGGGCATGGCTCGGGATTTATATTCACGCCTGATGGCTTCATCCTTACCAACAGTCACGTGATGCACAACGCGAGCAAAATCGAGGCAACCCTCACTGACGGGCGCCGCTTTCAGGCCGACTTGGTGGGGGACGACCCGGAAACGGACTTGGCGGTAGTGAGAATCGAGGGTGCAAACCTTCTGCCCGCCTCGCTGGGCGATTCACAAACGCTTCGCGTAGGGCAATTGGTGATCGCCATTGGAAACCCCTACGGTTTCCAGTGCACCGTGACCTCCGGAGTGGTTAGTGCCCTGGGCCGCTCACTTCGCTCCCGCACGGGGCGGCTGATCAGCCATGTGATTCAAACCGACGCCGCCTTGAACCCAGGAAACTCCGGCGGCCCGCTTGTGACCTCGCAGGGACAGGTGGTGGGCGTTAACACCGCCATCATCCTCCCAGCGCAAGGTATCTGTTTCGCCATTGCGATCAACACGGCGAAATATGTTGCGGCCCGCCTGATCCGGGACGGCAAGATACGCCGCAGTTTTATCGGCGTGGCCGGGCAGGACGTTCCCCTCCAGCGCCGCGTGGTGCGGCTGAAAGGCCTCGAAGTCGAGAGTGGCGTGCTGGTAGTCTCCGTGGAGGCACAGAGCCCCGCGGAAAAAGCGGGCCTACTGGAAGGAGACGTGATTGTCGGCTATGATCATCATCCCGTAGCCGGGATTGACGCGCTGCACCAATTGCTGACCGAAGAACAAGTGGGTGTCAAAACCCTCTTAACAGTGCTCCGCCACGGAGAGAAACGGACCTTATACATCGTTCCGCAGGAAAGCAGCAGGCAGTAAGCAGAAAGCAGTCAGCAGGTGATAGGCGGCCGGTGGTAGAGGGGCGGTATGCATTGCCTCCCCTCCTTACCAAGGAGGGGAATGGCGACATACAATGTAGGGGCAAGCCCATGTGGTTGCTCGAGCTGAAGCGGGACGGCCACAAGGGGCCGCCCCTACGACGTACTTTGGAGAGGCCTGGCATCCCGCTCGCGCCCTGGCTAAGCGATCCACAACCAGAGGAGGAAGATGATGAAGGCGATTCGCGTTCATGAATTCGGTGGCCCGGAAGTGATGAAACTGGAGGAGGTGCCAGAGCTCTCGGCTGGCCCGGGCCAAGTGGTGGTGAGTGTGAAGGCGGTCGGTGTGAACCCGGTGGATACCTACATCCGCTCGGGCGCTTATGCGGTGAAGCCTTTGCTGCCCTATACGCCCGGAATGGACGCGGCGGGGACGGTGGAGGCGGTGGGTGAAGGCGTGGAGGGCGTCGAGCAGGGTGAGCGCGTTTACGTTGCCGGAACGCTGCGCGGCGCTTACGCCCAGCAGACGCTCTGCGAGGCCACGCAGGTTCACCGCTTGCCCGCGGGGGTGAGCTTTGCGCAAGGGGCCGGCGTTAATATTCCTTACGCTACAGCCTACCGCGCGCTCTACCACCGCGCGCAGGGGCAGCCCGGAGAGACCGTTCTCGTTCATGGCGCCAGCGGAGGAGTGGGCATTGCCGCCGTGCAGATGGCGCGTGCGGGTGGGTTCAACGTGATCGGGACGGCAGGGACAGAAAAGGGACAAAAGCTGGTGCTCGAGCAGGGCGCGCACCACGTCGTGGATCACCGCCAAGCAGGCTACACGGAGGAAATCATGGCGTTAACGAAGGGCCGCGGCGTTGACGTCATCCTTGAAATGCTGGCCAACGTGAATCTGGCCAAGGACCTCACCCTGCTCGCCTTACGCGGGCGCGTGGTAGTGATCGGAAATCGCGGCAGCATTGAAATCAATCCTCGCGCCACCATGCAACGCGACCTGAGCATCCTTGGGTTTACGTTGCTGAATGCCGGCAAGGAGGAACTGGCCAGCATCCACGCGGCGCTGGTGGCGGGCTTGGAAAGCGGAACGCTGAACCCGGTCGTCGGTCGCGAGATGCCGCTGGCCGAAGCGCCACTCGCTCATCGGGCGGCCATGGAGCCCGGCGCTTACGGGAAGATCGTGCTAATCCCGTAATCGGTTGGACCTTCCTCAATCGCCACTAGGTCTACTAGTCCCTTAGACGAGAACAATGCGACCCATCGCCACCATCGCCGGCATTCTCCTGCTCCTCATTATCCTGTGGGATGGATTTGAAACTATCATCTTGCCCCGGCGGGTCACACGCCGCTTCCGGCTGGCGAGACTCTTCTTTCGCTCCACCTGGCGCCCTTGGTCGGCGCTTGCCAGGCGGATGAAGGCTGGAAAACACCGGGAAGCGTTTCTGAGCATTTACGGACCCCTCTCTCTCCTTCTGCTCTTTGTCCTGTGGGCGACGGGTTTGATTTTCGGTTTCGCCCTGCTCCACTGGGCTGCCGGGTCCGCACAGGCCTCCTTTGGCGAAACGGCTACCTTTTGGAGTGACCTTTATATGAGCGGGACGACTTTCTTCACACTGGGCCTTGGCGACATCACTCCGCACACCTGGGCTGCGCGGCTCATTACCGTAGTCGAATCAGGAACAGGCTTCGGTTTCCTTGCCATTGTCATCTCTTACTTGCCCGTGCTTTATGGCGCTTTCTCGCGGCGCGAAGTGAATATTTCACTTCTGGACGCGCGGGCAGGTTCTCCTCCTACGGCAGCAGAACTCTTACGGCGGCACGCCCGTGGCCAGAATCTCGAGTCCCTGGGACAATTCCTGCGCGATTGGGAAACATGGTCGGCTGAGCTCATGGAAAGTCACCTTTCCTTTCCTGTTTTATGCTATTTCCGCTCTCAGCATGACAACCAATCCTGGCTGGCCGCACTCACCGCCATCCTTGACACCTGCGCCTTGCTCATCCCTTGCGCAGAGGGCCCTCTCCAGTGGCAGGCGCAGCTTACCTTCGCGATCTCTCGCCACGCTCTTGTGGACCTTGCCCAGGTTATGAAGATTCCGCCCAAGCCATCGCTTACTGATCGCCTCTCCGATCCTGTACTCGATCAGTTGCTCAGACTTCTTTGTGCGGCGGGAATAGCTGCAGGCAAAAGCGGCATGGAACAGAGGTTGCGCGACCTGCGTTCCATGTATGAGCCGTACCTCGCTGGGTTTTCGCAGTGGCTTCTGATGTCATACCCTAGCTGGAAGACGCCGTCCGGATCGGCGGACAACTGGAAGACCAGCGCTTGGGGCAAGATTTCCTCCGAGTCCTCTGTGCCGATAGGCGCCACATTGGATGAAGAGCATCGCTGAGGAAGAGCAGTGGCGAGTAACGAGTGACGAACAGGATTCAGAAGCGAGTATCGGCCCTTACCTCCTTTGCGAGCCGCAAACTTCCAGAGCCGATTTGCGCTATCCCGGCGTAGGAAGTTCCTGTCATTCCTCGCCACCCCGTCGAAAGTCACTTCATTCCCGCCCTGCGGCCTAGAGCCTTCGGGCGACAGGCCGCGGAAGCGGGAATCCAGTTGGCTGACATGGACCCCCGCTTGCGCGGGGGTGACGAAGGCTTGACCTTCGTTTCGATGGGTGGACCACAGGCCCATGCCTGGGCGCAATGAAAATGGAGTTGAACTGGGAGACTACCGCCAAACACGAAGTCATGGATGGGTTCGCATGTTATACTGGTCTTTTAGGGCCAGCATGCAAGTCGATTCAGGGCGGGCCCGGGCGGCATCGCGTCAGGGCCTGATGGACGGGCGTCCCACACAATTCTTCTAAATTTTTCCAAAGGAGCACACCACTATGGCTGTTCGAACTTCAGAAGCGGAATGGAGAGGGAATTTACGCGAGGGGCAGGGCACCATGAAGCTGGGGAGCGGCGCCTACGAGGGCAGCTATTCCTTCGCTTCGAGATTCGAAACTGGGAAAGGGACTAACCCCGAGGAGTTGATTGCGGCCGCGCACGCCGGGTGCTATTCCATGGCTCTTTCGGCCGGCTTGTCCAAGGCTGGTTTCACCCCCACGCGCGTGCACACCACCGCCAAGGTGCACCTCGAGCCTGTCGAGGGCGGATTTGGCATAACCAAGATTGAGTTGCACACTGAGGCCCAGATTCCGGGAATTAGCAACGCCGCGTTCCAGGAGCAGGCAGAAGCCGCCAAGAAAGGCTGTCCGGTCTCCAAGGCCCTCGCCGGAACGCAGATCACGCTCGATGCGAAGGTGGTCTGAAAAAGGCAGTGACGAGTGACCCGCCGCGGCGGGACGAGTGACGGGCGGAAGTCAGAATGAAGTGTGAAGGGTAAAGGCTAAAGGGTAAAGGCTAAAGGGTAAAGGATAAAGGCAGGTTTCACGGTCTAAGCCTTGTCCTTTACCCTTTACCCTTTAACCTTTACCCCTCATTCTCACTCCGGTCTTCTGACTTCCGCTCGTCCGGTGTTGCGTGGGGATTCCCCGATGGAATAGAATTCGGGCTGGAGTGGGTGTGCATACTCACAGTCACCTTCGCAGGCCGGACTGGGTCGTCAAGGGCGCGCTGCTCGTCACGTTAGTCCTGGTGGTGATTGAATTCGTCACGGGACATCTGGCCCACAGCCTGGCACTCATCAGTGATGGCTGGCACAATCTCACAGATCTTCCCGCGCTGGTGCTCGCCTGGATCGCCCTCTACTTTGGGCGCAAGGCTCCAGATCACCAGAGAACCTATGGCTACCAGCGCGCAGGTGTGCTGGCGGCGTTTGTAAATGCCTTACTGTTGGTGGTCGTTGCCATCCTGATCTGCTACGAAGGCTACGAACGAATTTTGAGGCCCGAGCCTATCGCCACACAAGCCATGTTGGTGGTGGGAATTGTGGCCTTTGCTATAAATGGAAGCATTTCACTCTCATTGGCCTCCGGCCGCCGCGATTTGAACCTGCGCGCAGTTTTCATTCACAACTTGGGCGATGCGCTTTCCAATATTGCCCTCATCGCGGGGGCTTGGCTGATTCATAGAACAGGCCAAACGCTGATCGATCCTCTCATCGCATTCCTGATAGCCGGCATGATCGTGTGGACAGCGCTGGGCATCATCACGGAATCGACGAACATTCTGCTCGAAAGCCTCCCTAAGGGCATGAACCTGGAACGGGTGGCGAACGCCATGCTCGAGGTTCCGGGCGTACGCGGAGTCCACGATATCCATATCTGGAGCTTGGGAACTGAGTCTCACGCCCTCTCGTGCCATATCCACATCCTGGACATGCCCACTTCCGAGAGTGAAAGAATCTGCCAGAGGCTGCGCGAAGTTCTGGCCGGTTCTTTCGGCATCACACATTCCACCATCCAATTCGAACACACCCACTTGCCCGGCGACTTTCACCGCTACATGCCGGAACCCGCTCCGGGCAGCGGCACGCAGGAGAAGTAAGGGGAGATAGGCAGTAGGCAGTGGGCGGAGAGCATTTGGCAGGAAGTACGTCGCGGCGCTTGCCGTGAGGCAAACATCGGATTTCAAATTTCAAAAGCCACGGGCGGAATTGAATAGAAACAAGGAAGTCGTTCTTGGGTTTTTGCCTTTGCAATTTGCGATTTGCGGTTTGCCTTTTGGCTTGTTCTTCGCCCATCTGCCCACCTGCCTACTGCCTACTGCCTACTGCCTGCTGATCCTCTCCTGCCCATCAAGATAGGGCCGCAGCGCCTCAGGAATGATGACGGAGCCATCAGCTTGCTGGTAGTTTTCGATGACCGCCACCCAGGTCCGTCCGACGGCTAGGCCGCTGCCATTGAGAGTGTGGAGGAGTTCCGTCTTGCCTGCCTTGCCGCGCCGGAAGCGGAGGTTGGCCCGGCGGGCCTGAAAAGCCTCGAAGTTCGAGCAGGAGGATATCTCTTTGTACTCGCGGGCAGCGGGGAGCCAGACCTCGAGATCATAAGTCTTCGCCGAGCTGAAGCCCAGATCGGCCGTGCACAGCGACACAACGCGGTACGGAAGTTCCAAGCGCTGCAAAATGGCCTCAGCATTCCGGGTGAGAGACTCGAGCTCATCATAGGAGCTTTCCGGAAGGGTGAACTTTACCAGTTCGACTTTCTGGAACTGATGTTGGCGGATTATGCCGCGCGTGTCCTTGCCGTAGGAGCCCGCTTCGCTCCGGAAGCAGGCGGTCCACGCGCAATGCTTCACCGGCAGCCTTTCGGCTTCCAGCACCTCTCCTGCGTACAGATTAGTGACCGGGACTTCGGCGGTGGGGATGAGCCAGTAATCCGTCCCTTCGAGCTTGAAGAGGTCTTCCTTGAACTTGGGCAACTGGCCGGTGCCGAAAAGGCTTGCAGAGTTCACGATGAAGGGAGGAAGAATCTCGGTATAGCCGTGCTCCTTGGTGTGCATATCGAGCATGAAATTGGCCAGAGCTCGCTCCAGCTTTGCTCCCATGCCGCTGTAAACCGCGAAGCGCGTCCCAGCGATTTTCGTCGCCCGCTCGAAATCCAGGATGCCCAGGGCGGGGCCCAGGTCCCAATGTGCCTTCGGTTCAAAGTCGAACTGGCGCGGCTGGCCCCAACGCCGAACCTCCAGGTTGTCCTGGGGACCCCCGCCCACGGGAACGCTTGGGTGGGGCAAGTTGGGAATGGTGCGCAGGAGCTCCTGCAATTGCCCATCGTATTCCTTGGCCTTCTCATCCAGCTCCTGGATCTCTGCGCCCACCTGTTTCATCTCGGCGATGAGGGGGGAGGCATCCTGCTTCGCCTTTTTCAAAGCTGCGATTTCGTCGGAAACCTTATTGCGGCGCGCCTTACGAGTTTCCGCCTCGAGCAGGAATTTACGCCTCTCGCGGTCAATGGACTCAAAGCTTCCGAGTGCGTCCCCTAGCCCGCGCTCGCGCATTTTCTGCTTAACCAACTCCAGATTGTCACGCACAAAACTCAGATCCAGCATGGCGGCTCCTTAATAGTTAAATCGTCAATTTAATCCAGGTGGATGAGAGTGTCAAACTTGAAGCGTGGCCAACTGACAATCACAAAGAGGGTGCAGCAACCCTTTCCCCTACGAGTTGAAGGGGGAGGGCATGCCCACCCTTGGCCAAATTGTGCTCGTTACCGACCGCGATGACCTGCGGCTCCGCCGCCTGACTTGCGGAAAGGCTCTGCCTTTCCGAGGGGCCCCTGATGAGAGCGACCTCCTTCGCGCAGGCCGGAAGGCTCAGCCTTCCGGCCTGCGAAGAGGAGGACGAAGGGTGCAAGATTGGCCGAAAAGCCGAAGGCTTTCCGCAAGTCAGGCGGCGGAGCCGCTCTGAATCACCTGCTCTTTTTGACATTCCGTTAGCAGAAGTCTAGGCTTGTTTTCAGACACAGGAGGTTCGAATGCGTGCGGCAGTGATGAGCTTGGTAGTTCTGGGGTTGGCAGGTTTAGCCACTTGCCACAGGTTGGGCGGAATTCATACCAAAGCGGCAGTGCAGGAGGCGATCGAGGAACACCTGAAGCAGCAGCCGAACGTCTTTTTCCAGAACATGACAGTGGAGGTTGGCGACGTTACTTTCAGCGGGGACACCGCTGTGGCGCAAGTGAGGTTCCGCAGCAAACAAGCACCCAACCTGGCCGTGGGCATGGTCTATCGATTGCGCAAGGCTGGCGATAGATGGCGGGTGGAATCCACTGCGACGGCGAGCATGCCCGGAACAAGCCCGCATGGAAACATCGCTGCTCCCACGCCCTCCCCGTCCGCAAACCCCACTGACATTGGTCCCCAGCCCAGCCACTGAAGAGCGGAGGCTAGGGACTGGGGGCTAGGAACTAGAGGCTAGGGATTGGGGACTAGGAGCTGGGGATTAGGGGGTTAGGGGTGGACAATTCTCAGTTATCAATGATGAATAGAAAATTCCTCCTGGCCTATGGCTTGCACGGTATAACTTATTCTCACCAGCGAATAGAGGGCAGGAGGTTGGCAATAAACCTAAGTTTTTTGGCAGCAGGGACATTGCGCAAGGGCCTTTATAATTCAGAATTCAGAATTTACAATTTACATTTCTCCCAGCCCCCAGCCCCTGAGTTCTTGGCATGACGGAACTCCGCCCAGTCCTTGCGCGGCTTCTACAGCCCTGACAATAGCTTCTGCGGTCACTTCCGTCGCGAGGGTCCCAAGCGCGTTCACCTCCGCCCGCTTTCTGCCCAGCGAAAGAGCAAACACCAGATCGCCGTCCCACTGGGTGTGAGCGGGGTGAATGGCGCGTGCCAGTCCATCGTGGGCCATTTGCGCCACCTTCGTCGCCTGCACTTTATCCAGCTCGGCATTGGTCATGACGACAACCAACGTCGTGTGGGTAGCTCCGAAGCCTGGGCTAACTCCGCCTGCAAACATGCTTTCCGCCGTTCCAGCGAATTCCGCTGACTCAGTTGAACGACGGGCTCCGGCAATCACTTTGCCCGTCCGGGGAGCGACTACATCGCCAAAGGCGTTCACCACGGCCAGCGCCTGCACGCAAACCTCGCCCGACAGTTCGCGACTCGAGAACCCCAAGCCTCCTTTGGTGGCCCGACTGATCCCATAGAGTTTTCCCACCGTCGCCCCAGTCCCAGCCCCTACCGACCCTTCAACGACTTTCCGGCTCGCCTTCCGGCAGGCTTGAAGCGCCATCCTCGAACTCGGTCGAGCCTTTGACGAACCCAAGTGAAGGTCGAAGATGACCGCCCCGGGAACGATGGGCACTCGAACTTTCCCGGCGGGAAACCCCACGCCGCGCGATTCCAGATACTCCATAACCCCCGCTGCGGCGTCCAGGCCGAATGCGCTCCCTCCGCTCAGGAAGATCGCGTGTACGCGCTCCACCACATGACCGGGAAGGCAGGGAGGTAAATCGCGCGTTCCAGCGGCGGAGCCCCGCACGTCCACTCCGCAGACCGCGCCCCCTTCGCAGAGGACAACAGTGCATCCCGTCAGCCCTTTGAAGTCACTCGCGTGACCGATGCGGACGCCTGGAATCGTCTTACTTGTATGCAGCATCCTGTCAGATGTGCTTGAGAGTGGTTTTGATTTGATCTTCGAGCTTCCTAACCTGTTTTTCTCTATCTTGGTCTGGAATCTCTTTCAGCAAGCCATCTGCCGCCTTAACCGCCTCGAACCCCTCGGTGCAGACCGCCCTAAGCTTTCTTGGATCATTGGCGTATTTGCGGTCGAACATGCTTGCTGCCTCCACGAGCTGATTGCCGAGGAACAGCGTGAATTCCAGGCCGTCGAGAGTAGTGGAGCCGGAAGCCAGCGCGTTCCGAGCCTTCGAGCGATCACCGGAAACCGCCCCCGCCAAGGCATCGTCGACCCCCTTGTTGAGTGAATCGATCGCGGCACTATCCTGGTGGTCGGGCTCAATCCAGCCGCCTTCCCGAACCTGCGCGAGATCCGCCACCTCCAGGGGTCCTTCGATTGAGGGATAGGACGCTTCCAGAATCAATTCCTTCGAGACCTTGCCGCCCTCAAAAAGCTGGTGTGCAGTTTCGGCCAACCCGAGCGCGGCCTTCATCCCGTATTGCAAGTTATCTTGGCGCAAGCGCTGGTATTCGGCTTTGAAATGCGTGTTCTTGGTCGCTTCGGCTCCTTTGGCATACGCATCAACCAGCTCCTTATAGCTCTCGAGCTGGCCTGTGAAAATCACCGTGCGAAGCACCTGGGCCCGTTCCGTGTAATTCGTTGCCGGGGAGGCGCTCGCCAGCCCGTCCGTAAAATCCAACGCCCGGTCAAAGCGGTTGCGCTTGAACATATCCTTGGCGTCCTGGTAATCGCCGGCGGGGCCGACTGGCCTCTGCACCGGTGCCGAGCAACTCAAAGTAAGTGCCAGGCCTATTAGCAATACAACCAGCATTCGATGAAAGCGAAAGGGCGAATGATTGGCTAGGTACATGTGCTTACCTCCTGAGGGAGTGAAGGCAGGGATTGTTCCCCAGGCGAACCTGAGTCGCTACGCAGGTCAACACTCCCTGACTCACTTGTTCTCCCTTGCCGCCTTCCCTGTGCCGGTTGGTTTGCCGGGCGAGGCAGCAAGGCAACAAAAATCGGCGCGGGAACTATATGACAACCCCGGACTGAATTCAATAGGGCAATCGCCGCTTGACTGCTATCCGCCCTTAGGACCAAAATGGCTCGCGCCTCCCTTTGCGCGGAACCGGAGATTCCATGAATCTGCTTCCCACCAGCGCCTGCCTGTGGAACGCTCGACGAGCCGGTACCGTCGTCCCGGCTTTCAACATCCCGTTTCTACCCATGATGGAAGCAGTGGTCGAGGCGCTCCGCGATACTGATTGTTTCGGCCTCATCGCCGTGGCGCGGCCTGAGTGGATGAAGCTCGGGGCTCAGAGTGTTCGAGCCATCTATCAGGAATATCAGCGAGTCAAGGATGAACGATTCACGCGCTTGCACTTGGATCATGTCCCCGTCATCGACGAAGACGGTCTCACCGTGGACTACGGGGCGATAATCCGGGAAGCCATCCAGCTCGGTTATCAGTCGGTGATGGTGGACGGCTCCCGTCTTCCCTTGGAGGAAAACATCCAAGCGACCAAGAAGATCGCGCGCCTCGCGCACGCTGCGGGAATTGCCCTCGAGGGGGAATTGGGAGCAGTGCTCGGTCACGAGGCTGGCCCGCTGCCTCCTTACGAGGAACTTTTCACCAGCGGGAAAGGCTTCACGGCCGTTGAAGAGGCGCGGCGATTCGTTCAGGAAACAGGAGTCGACTGGCTGTCGGTGGCGGTGGGGAATGTGCACGGCGCCATTTCCGCCCTCACGCGGCACCACAAGAAGGTCGAGGCGAGATTGAACCTTGAGCACTTGCAGCGTATTTACGAAGCGGTGCAAATTCCCCTGGTGCTGCACGGAGGGAGTGGGATCAGGAAAGAGTACATTCTGCAAGCCATCCAGCGGGGAATCGCCAAGATCAACATCGCCACGGCCATCCGCCAGCCTTATGAGTCAGCTCTCCGGGAATCGCCGCAACTTGCTCGGAAGTCGGCGTATCACGCCACGGTGCAAGTCTTGACCGAAGAACTCGAGCTTCAAGGTTCCCGGCGGCTTGTAAATCCGGAGGCTTGATGAGTCTGCTAGGGATCGACGTCGGAACTTCGGGGTGCAAAGCTGCGGCCTTCTCGGAAAGCGGGGAGCCGCTTGCGAGCGCCTACCGGGAATATCCCACCTTGCACCCCCGCCCCGGCTGGGCTGAACTTGAAAGCCTCCAAGTCTGGACCTGCGTTCAACACACTGTCGCCGAGGTGTCGGGCCGGGTCGCCCGGAATCCCGTTCGCGCGCTCTGCGTCAGTTCCATGGGCGAAGCCATGACCCCCGTGTCCAAGGACAGACAGATTCTTGGTCGCTGTATCCTGTCCTCAGACACGCGCGGCGGGGAATACGTTGAGGCGCTCGCCGGCCAGATTCCCCAGGAGGCCTTCTTTCGCATCAACCCCAATATTTTTGGCCCACAATATTCCCTGCCCAAGCTCCTCTGGCTGCGAGAGTTTCAGCCTGCGCTCTACGCGCAAGCCCACAAGTTCCTCCTTTGGGGAGATCTCGTGGCTTTCATGCTGGGCTGTGATCCGGCCACCAGTTACTCCCACGCCAACCGCACCCTCCTTTTCGATATTCGCCAAGAGGATTGGTCCGACCCATTGCTTCTTTTGACTGGAATCGAACGCGCCAAGCTTCCACTCCCGCTGCCTAGCGGAACTGTCGCCGGGACCGTTTCTGATCGAGTGGCTCGGGACCTGAATCTTCCCAAAGATGTCGCCGTGGTGGTGGGCGGCCACGACCAGTGCTGTAGTTCACTGGGCGCGGGCGTATATCAGGCGGGGAAAGCTGTTTGCGGCATTGGAACCTTTGAATGCATTACCCCTACTTACGATCACCTCCCCGACGCTGCGGCGATGTTGCGCCACGGTCTCAACATTGAACACCACGTTCTGCCAGGGCTTTTTGTATCTTTCATATACAACCAAGGTGGGAGCTTGGTGCGATGGTTCCGCGACACCTTCGCCCGCGCCGACCTCAAATTGCTTCCTGCCGGCGAGGACATTTACGAAGCCCTGGCCCGTGAAATGCCCCCTGAGCCCACGCGCCTGTTCACGCTTCCCTACTTTGAGATTACCGGTCCGCCCGGCTTCATTGCCGACGCTTCCGGCGTTCTGGTGGGACTAAGGACCAGCACCACGCGCGGAGAGATCCTCAAATCCATCATGGAATCGGTTACTTTTTATTTTGCCGAGACCTTGCATGCCCTGAACGAACTTGGGGTGAATCCTTCTGAGTTTGTCGCCACCGGTGGAGGAGCGAAATCAGACCAGTGGCTTCAGATCAAGGCTGACATCTTTGGGGTTCCCTTTGTCCGGCCACGCGTCACCGAAGCAAGCGCGCTGGGGGCTGCTATCCTCGCCGCCATCGCCACAGGAGTCTTTCGCGATCCTGGCGAAGCGGTAAGCCAATTCGTCAAAGTTGACAGAGTGTTTGAGCCGGATCCAATTCGCCACCGGATCTACCAGCAGAAGCTGGAAGCTTATCGTGAACTGTTTCCGCTCCTCAAGGATTTCCTGGCAAGACTCGAGGCGAGAGGGCGGAGTTAACTGGGATGCCGTGGAAACCGCTTGGTTCGCGGGGAGGGAGGGATCCCTGATGAGATTCTTTTTCTCTCCGCTTTCTCCTGCTTGTACAGAGCCTGATACCTTCCCAAGCTGCGCTTAAGGCGTTCAGCAGGCTTCATTTTGAGTCTCCTTCTGAGAAGAATCATTATAGCGCTCCATTCCCTGTAGAGGCGATCCCGCGTGTGCGGGTTCGCCAATTGGCGGCACAAAGCCGCCTCTAATTCGAGCGCCTATGTCTTGCAACAGGTACGGCCACCTGAATCTCAAAGGCCTTGAGATAATGACCCGAAGAGGCGCTGGCCGAAGTCAACCAGCCCTCTGGTTGAATTCGGCCAGTTTCCTGCCGCGCTCTTCGCCCTGAGCTGGCTATTATCGGCTAGGTGCGATTATTTTTCCCTTAGCGCGCGGGGAAGCCAAGCCGCAGTGTGCCAGGAGCAGGAGAACGGCAAATCTGTTCCTCCCGGCAGAAGGTGAGGCAGTTCAAGGGGTTTCACCTTCTTCTCAGAGGTGATGCGCTACCTCCCATGGTCCTTTATGTCTCTCCCGGTCCTGCTGGGTGAGTTTCCTTCGCCCTCCGCAGCCTTCCGGCGGTGGTGCCCCGGCTATGAATTTGACCCCCGAGTAATCTGGTGAGCCAATTGCTCTAAATCATCGCAGACTGCTAGTGGTCGTCTGAGTTGCCAGCGACGGTCCCGCGACCGCGGGATCGTCATGTTACGGATGAGAGCTGCCATTTAGACAAACAGACGCACTAGAGGGAGGGTAGTCTATGCCACGCAACTTAAGTCTCTTAAGTTCGCTTTTGTTGGCGCTAGCGTGTTTTCCTTCGACAATCCGAGCTACCGAGCGGCTTCGGATCGAGCCGGGCACAAAGGTTCCTGTTCGGCTTGAAAGCAGTGTCGGGACCAAAGATTTTTACCAGTGGCACTCCTTCGGTAGTGTGCGCACAGTATCCGGAACGCTGATGCAGGACTTGGTTACGCCTGACGGGCTTGTGGCGCTGCCCGCAGGCACGAGGATCCGCATCGCCGTTCTCGAGAGCAAGCGTGCTGGACACATTACGGGCAGGTCCCGCTTACGGCTAGGCCTGTATTCGGTGCGGACCGCGGACGGCGAAGTCATCCCGCTCGATGGCTACCCCACGGATTTGAACCGTCGCAAGGTGGACCGCGAGGGCACCGCGCACGGGTCCCGGGGATTGGTGAAGGACGGCGCCGTAGACCTTAGTTCGGTGGTAATCGGTGCGGGCGCTGGCTTTGCGGCGGCTGGGCCAGTGGGTGGAGCCATTGGCGCCGGTGGCGGTCTTATTGTAGCCGCAATCTGGACGGTGGCGCGGCGCGGCCCGGACCTGGTGGTTCCTGCTGGCACGGTGGTGGAATTCGTGATTGGCCGGCCGGTTTCTCTTGTTTCCACGGGTGACGTAGTCGATGACGACCCCAGGGTCCAGCCTTCAACGTGGGGTCGCGGGCGGGTTATCCCACCTTCGCCTGATCTGTTGGCGTTGGCCGACCAAGTCGAAACCGACCCGGACGGCGTACTCCAGCAATTGAGACAGATCAGGTTCAGGGACCGATCTGGCGTAGATCGCGCCTTTGCTAAGTACTTGCAGGCGGTGGCCCGCTTCCAAAAAGGTGACCACAGCAGGGATACGCTCAACCTGATGCGGGAAGCCTACAGGGATGCCCAGAGCTGGGCGTTGCCCCCCCAGGCGCGCGCCGAGATGGCTCGCAACCTGACTTATATCCTGCGTGCCACAGAGAAAGATTGGGAGCGCGACCCGCTCCTGAACGATCCTCAGGTGCAGGCCGCGCTGGTGGAGGAAAGCCAATGAGACGCGCTTTTATTCTGACCCTTCTGGCGTGCGCGCTGGCCAGCGTGGCGCTGGCCCAGGCGCCTCTTCCAAATAATACGCCCCCGCCGCCCCCGCCGGGCGTGGCCCCGCCGCCTCCGGCCACTGGAACTACCGGGGCCGCGCCGGAGGCCTCGCCTCCCACCGCTCCGGAAGCTACTGAGACGGCGCCCGCGGATACGCAGGGGGCGCGCGAGACGCCGCTGGATGCTGAACCCTTCGATGTGCGCGTGCATCGCCGCCTCGAGGAGTACACCCAACGTCGCGCGCAGCGCGAGGCTGAAATGAATTCTTACGCTGAAGCGAGTGGCAGCGACCCCGGTCTGGAGCGATTCGCCGACCCGCGCAAGGTGCAGGTGGAACTCAAAGACGAACTCGATCGCGAGCAGACCAGCGAGCAACTGGCCAACGACTACGCGGAACAGGCCCGCGAAGTCCTCAGCAAGGAACAGGCGGTTCAGGACTTCATCGCCAAGCGCCGCAAAACTCTGGACGATTTGAGCAAGCAAATGGTCACCGTCAATCGCCAGGATCTGGAGGTGGCGCTCGCCAATCTGGCTCGCCAGCCCGATTCGCCCGAGATTCAAGCGCAGATGCGCGATATCGATCGGAGGCTTTCAGAGGCGGAACGGCTCGAGAAGGATTTACCAGTTCGGCAGGCGCGCGCTCAGCAGGAAGCTGCTGGAGCAGCGGATGAACTCGCCAAGCTCAAGGCTCTTGAGCAGTCATACGAGCGGGAGTCCAAGGCCTTCGCAGCAGACGCGCTCTCCGCCCACAACAACCGGCTGGCGCTGGCCGACAGGCTCGAGTATTGCCTCGTCCGCGCCCAGGCTGAAGATGTGCTCGAGCAGGGCCGCAAAGCCACGCAGTCAGTGCCGCACCTCTCAGCCAGCCCTGAGGTGGACAAGACGCTCAACAGCTCCGGCTCCGCGCCTACCCCCAGGTCGGACGCTGACCTCGAGCAGTTGAAGAGTTGCATTCAACAGTCCGGCGACGTGCAGGCTTGCCACGAAAAGGCGCGCCAGACGCAGCAACCGGAGGGTGGAAAGCCTTTGTGAGCAAGGCTGTCAGCAGCTATCAGCAAGCTGCCGCATTCCAAATCCGGGGGACCAACTGGAGGCATCAGATGGGCGAACATAACAAGGCGGCAGGTGGAAGGGAAAACAAAGCGAGATTCCTCGCCCTGCGGCCCAAAGCCGCCTTCGGGCGACGGGTCGCTTCGCTCGGAATGACACTGGTTGCCCGATGGGTTCTCTGCATGGCCGCCGTCGGCGCGCTGGTTCTGACGCTTGCTCCCTCCAGCCGAGCGCAGAACCCCGACGCTCAGCCGGCAGCCCTCAGCAAACTGCGTGCGACGCTATATGTCCAAGCCACGCGCGCACCGCTCACAAATCTCGAGAGTGAAGTGAACCACTTGGCCATGCTATCGGAGACGTGCCGCGTTGAACATGGCGCCCAGGCCTGTGGCCTTTCCGACAAACCACTCGATTCCAGCAAACTCGAGGATCGCTATGCCTACTACGTCAAACAGCCTGTAGAGGCGCACTCCAAAGCGCAGGGGGTAAAAATCCAGCGGCGGAATTGGGAGGGGTCGGCAAAGGCAGTGACGAGCGACAAGCGATGAGTGACGAGTGACGAGCCACCCCTTGCTAGGTCAGCCTCCTCACCCGGCCCGTGGTCAACTCGAATCAACTCTCCCCTCTCCTCCTAGGGGAGGCGGGCCGGGCTGGGGAGCTGCGATTCTGACGAAGCGTTCAGCTATCAGGCATCAGCCCCCGGCTATAAACGACAACATCGGGATGCTCTTGCTGAAAGCTGATAGCTGACGGCCGAGAGCTGAGAGCTGATCCGTATGATTCGCACTAAACTCATTGTCGTCTGGCTGGCCTTCCCCGGAGCTGGGTTGTATCTCCTGGGCGCCGCGACGCCACTTGCTGCGCCGCAGGGGCCCCAGGCGCAGCCCCCCAAGCTGTCCAGGCGCCCCGGCCCGACCAAGCCGACTTGGCATTCCGGCCCTGCTACAACGCCGCCTGAGACCGAAGTCGTGTTGCCCCCTGCCGACGTTCCACCGCCCGCAAAGTCACAAATCCTCGGTGGCCAGGGAGAAGGGAAAAAACCGGCCAGTGAGAAACCTGCGGGTGCAACTTCGACCGATCCGGGTTCCCTCACAAGACCCTCCTTGCCATCTGCCCGTGTGCCTGCGATCGCACCTAACGCCGTCCTGCGCGGCGATTCCAATGCTCCGATTGCTGAAACGCAGCGCATCCGAGTCGAACTCGAACACGTGCGCGACGATGCCGGGGCGCGTCGCGCATTCTACGAGGAACTGCGGCGCACGGTCGAGCAGGTGCGTGCTGGCCAGCGGTATGAAGCTAAATAGTATGACCGACGCGCCCGAATTTGTTTTGCTCGATGCCGCGGGCCCGCGCCCCGCCGCGCTCCTCATCTCCTTCAGTCTCTTGAGCGCGCTTCTGGCCTTGGCCATGGTTCTGGCTCGCGCTCCGGGCGCGGTTCGTCCTCCGCGCGCGCAATTCGTTTCAGAGATTTCTTTGGCGGGCGAAATACTCTGGCTGCCCACTGGTCTGCCGCGCCCGAATTCCCGCCAAAGCAGAGAGACTCTTTTCAAGGCGGATCCGGAAGCCCGAGAGTCATCTTCGTTGCTTGTTCCCAATCTGCCTGTGGAAGCCGCAGCTCGAACCGACCCCCCGCCGCCCACGCTACCGAGGTTACAACTGAGCCTCGTGCCGGTCCCTTCGATTGATGTTCTCTCCTCCACTCGGAAGCTCCCTCCACCCCCCGCCGCGGCAAGTCAGATTGCACACGGCGATGCCCGCAAGCCTGCGCCGGCCGCCCTCGGCGCCCTGCCGCTGCCGCAGTTAATGGCCCGCGAGGCCACTCTCGCTGGCGGCTTTGCCGCACTGCCTCCTACCCGGCGCTTGGCTTTGCCGCGCCTCTCCATTCGCGTGGATGCGGATTGGCTCGAAGCCCTGCCTCAGACGAAAGAAGAACTCTATTTCTCCGATACAAGACCGCAAGAGGATTCCGAGGTCCTCGCTTACTTGCCTGCCACCCACAGCTTCATTCTGAAGCACCCGCTACGGCCTCTCTGGCAGATCCGCGAAGGCGCACAGGTGCCCGCCCTAGCGGCTCTGCGCTCTGCCGCTGCCCAGCAGTTGGGCGTCTCGCCTGAGTTGGTGGGACTATACACTTGGCATCCTCCCGTCCTGGAGAACGCATTGCGCATGTTCGTCTTGGCACGATTGGAGCACCTAGGGGTGCAGTTGAGCCCCAGCGACGTGGTCACCGTGCGCTTCGCTTCCGGACCCGACGGCTGCCTCATGTCCCTTGAGCCAATTCACGCTATTTCACCTCAGTGAGCCATGAGCCTGCTGGGTGCATCGTACTGTTCGGCCGACAGGCTTCGCTCACATGGCTTGACTAAGTTTCATTTCTCTCGCGACGACTATGAGTTCACGTCGCCCACATTTCTTCGCCAGGCGAAGCACTCGATCGGAGTTGTCTCCATTGGCATAGGGTGGGAACTGCACTTGGAACCCAACCGTGCTATGGTAATCCCATGCCGAAACTAAGCGCTGGTTTAGTCATGTATCGCATACGAGGCGGGCAACTCCAAGTCTTGCTCGTTCACCCAGGCGGTCCATTTTGGGCCAAGAAGAATCTGGGCGCTTGGTCCATCCCAAAAGGGGAGGTCGAGCCCAACGAGGACGGCCTGTCAACTGCGAAGCGGGAATTCGAGGAGGAGACAGGAATAAAGCCTGACGGTGAGATGGTGTCTCTCGGCGCGGCTCGCCAAAAGAGCGGGAAGATAGTTACCGCTTGGGCTTTTGCCGGAGACTGTGATCCGAGGGAAATTAGGAGCAATTACTTTTCGATGGAATGGCCACCCCGGTCAGGTAAACAGCAACAATTTCCGGAGATTGACCGCGCTGAGTTCTTTACCTTGGAAGCAGCGAAAGAAAAGATTGTCGCGGGCGAATATGACCTTTTGCAACGCTTGGCAGCGATCCAGCGCGATAATATCCCTCCATTAATGAGCCCAAGCGGTGACACTCCACTGTCCAAACCCGACCGCGTGCCGATGCCAACCCCGAAGGGTAGACGTCAAGGGTCTCTCTTCGAGTAAAGCCCTTCCTTAGTGACGCTCCATTACTCCACCGCGACTCCGCGTTCTTGCGAGCTGGCCAGGGGAACCACCGAACCCTGGGTGCCGGGCGGACTGCCTCGCCGCGGACCCCAAAACCCGGGGCGCCACCATCCACGGTGGGTGCCAAGCCATCCTAACATAAGTCGTATATAATCACTCGGAGGGTTATGGCACTTCTCAAAGCAAAGTGGGTTCTGTGCATTGGTCTTTCCGTGCTCGTCCTTCTGGGTTTTGCAGGATTGGCCATCTGGAAGGCCTCGCGGGCGCTCCAGCGCGCGTCTGCGGAAGTGGCTGAAGAGGAAAACCTGAAATTCACGATTTCCCCCCTAAACCGTCCTGTCCCTTCGGGGGTCGAGTGGATCAGTTCGCCTGCGGTTCTTAGTGACGCGACCTTTTACGAGGGTCGCCTTTACCTATGTGGCCCCTCTGGCCTCATCGAGTATTCCCCGGACGGAAAGCTGGTGGCCCGCTACCGAGCCGGCCTCGAGTTGCCCGCCGCGCCGCTGGTAAGCATGTCCATTGGCCGCGCCGCAGATGCCGCCGAACCGGAGCTCTATCTGGCGACAGCGGGCGCAGGTCTTTTGGCCTTCCGCGAAAACAGTTCGCGGCAGATTCTTGCAGAGGCGACCCCACTTCGCCAGCTCACTGCCGTGCTTACTCTGCCCACCGGCCGAATTTTGCTGGGCACGGAGAAGAACGGTGTCTTGGTCTACGACGGCACGCACCTCGCGCCTTTCCATTCGCAGCTTACGAAACTCCATATCACGGCACTTGCGGGGGACGACGCAAGCCTTTGGGTCGGCACACTCGAAGATGGTGTCATCCATTGGCACGCCGGCCAGGCTGACCGCTTTGCGGAGGCCGAGGGGCTACCTGACCCGCGTGTTCTCGCGCTGGCTGTCGACGGCGACCGCACCTTTGTGGGCACCCCGATGGGTGTGGCGGAATTCCATGCCGGCAAGTTCAGGCGCGTGCTGGCCTCGAGCTTCTTCGCGACTTCTCTGTTAGTTGATGGGGAAACGCTCCTCGTGGGCACGCTCGACGAAGGCATCCTCGAGGTCCCGCTCGCGGCAAGTTCAAAATTCGGCCCACGCCCCCACAGCCAGGAAATCTCTGGCCGCATCATGCGTCTGCTGTCGGCCCAGGGCAACCTCTTCGCCCTGACGGACAGTGCTTTTTACTCCTTCAATCCGCGCGGCGGCACATGGAGGCGTGTCTTCGAGCGGGAGGGCGCGCTGCTGGCGGACCGTAACGTCTCCGCGCTCGAATTCGACTCCTCCGGCCGCCTCTGGGTCGGCTATTTCGATCGCGGCCTCGATGTACTTTCGCCTTCCGGCGAGCGCGCCACGCACATCGAGGACGCACACGTCTTCTGCGTCAACCGCATCGTTCATGATCCGCAGCGTGACACCACCGACGTGGCCACGGCCAATGGTTTGATCGTGTTTGACGGCGCCCTGCGGCAACGTGAAGTCTTGGGCCGCAGCGAGGGGTTGATTGCCGATCACGTGACGGATGTAGCCCTGACGGCGGGCGGCATGACCTTGGCCACGCCCGCCGGAATCACTTTTCTTACTCCCGACGGCGCACGCAGCATCTACGCCTTTCACGGCCTCGTCAACAATCATGTCTACACGCTCGGCGCGGAAGGCACGCGGCTGCTGGTGGGAACGCTCGGCGGACTCTCTGTTCTCGACGAGGGACAGGTGCGCATGAACTACACCACGGCAAATTCCGGGCTGAAAGCCAACTGGATTACCGCCCTGGCGCGCGTGGGTGACGAGTGGTTTGTGGGAAGCTATGGCGGCGGAATTTTCCGCCTCGAGCCCGCCGGACGCTGCGAGAGATTTCCTGACGCCGCCGAGGCGTTCGTGGTGAATCCCAATGCCATGCTCGCCACAGCCCAGCGCGTTTATGCCGGAACTATGGAAAGAGGGATGTACGTTTACGACCGCTCACTGGGACGCTGGAGTGACCTCACGACGGCTTTGCCCTCGCTCAACGTCACGGCCCTCGCGGTCCACAACGGCTACCTGTACATTGGCACGGACAATGGCTTAGTTCGGATTCTGGAGCAGAACCTCACAAAGATCGGGTGATCTGGAGATCGGGTGATCGGGAAAGCAGCCGTTAACAAGTCAAGGGATCTGGTCGGCCGGACGATCGGAAGGACGACGCTTGTTCACCCGATCCCCCGATCTCCCGATCTCCCGATCATGCGCTGTGCGCTCCTCCTCGCCCTCCACGCCCTGCTCTTCACCGCCTCGTGGTGCCTTGCCGATGCCGGGGTCATCATTCCCATCGGAGAGGAACGGCCAAGGCCTTCAGTTCTGTCGCTCGAGGAGATACACCTCACCGTCTACATCGATAACGGCGATGCGCGTGTCTTCATTCAGCAAATTTACGCCAGCCATCACGACTCCATCCTCGAGGGCAATTACATTTTCGCCTTGCCCAGCCGCGCTGCTATCTCCGACTTTGCTGTGTGGGACGGCGTAACGCGCATTCCCGGCGTCATCCTTGAGCGGAAGCGCGCCGAGGAGATTTATAACGCGCTGAAGTGGCAGTCGATCGATCCCGGCCTGCTCCAGATGGGCGAACGCGGCGCGGAGGAGGCGCGGCGCAGTCAGGTATTCAGCGCGCGCGTCGTTCCCATTCCGGCCTTCGGCACCAAGCGCATCGAGATCGAGTATCACGAGACCCTTCCGGTCGAGAACCTCGAGTCACTCTTCGCCGTGCCTTTGCATCCGGATGCCTACCAGGCTCAGTCAGCGGCTCACCTCAGCATCGACTTTGAGCTGCACAGCCAACACCCGATTAGGGATTTCCAGGTGATTGGCCGGACCTTTCCGCTGAAAATCATCCAGCGCGGACCCACCCTGGTGAAGGGCACGCTCGAAGCCGACAATGTTCTGTTCAAGGAAGACTTTGCCGTCCGTTACGCCTTGGACGAGGCCAAGGCCGATTCGCTCGAGGTTCTAACCTATCGCAACCCGCGCCCTCAGCAACCCGATGCTGCGGCGACGGCGGCTCCGCTGGCGAATGCGAGCGAGCCGGGCTTTTTCGAGGCCTCGGCATTGTTCGCCTCTCACGGCCGCGCGCCCTCCGTTGGCGGCGCAGTTTCAGCCGGGCCGTCGCGGACAATCCTGGTATTGTTCGACACTTCACTCTCCATGCAATGGGAAAAGCTGGAACGCAGTTACCAAGCCATGGAGGCGCTGCTCCGCTCTCTGCGCCCCGGCGACCACTTCAATCTCCTTCTGTTCAATACGGAGCTGAGCTGGTTTGGAAAGCAGCCCGTGTTGGCGAATAAGCCCGCGGTGGAGCGCGCTCTCGAGTTCGTGCGGGCAAGCGGACTGCGCGGCGGAACCAATCTTCAGCAGGCGCTCGAGGCCGCGCTCGCGGCGGTAGCAGGGGCGGTTCGCGAACCGTCACCCGAAGGCTTTGGGCCGCAGGGCGAATCGCCCCTACCACAGGCAAAAGACTCGCCGCGAGAGAGTTACATCGTGCTTTTGAGCGACGGCGATGCTACGCGCGGCATCATCGGCACGGGCCGGCTGGCGGCCTGGTATGCGCAGCAGTGGAAGTCACTGCCGGAAGCATTACGTCCTCGAACCTACGCCTTCGGGGTGGGCGATGACGCAAACCAGGTTCTCCTGCGATCGCTCTGCCAGAATCGCGGCCTGATGGAATGGGTCCGATCGACGGAACCTATCGATTTCAAGCTGAATGCCTTCATCAGCAAGCTCGGGCGCGACCCCCTCGCGCAACTCAAGCTCACCTCGACGCCCGCAGCGAACTTCGATCTGGTTTATTCCCTCGAGGACACGGTCTTCCCCGGCTCTGTCGCCGCCTGGGTCGGCCAGTACAAGAAGCCGTTGCCATCTGCGCAGTTTGCCGTCCAAGCCATCCGCCAAGGCATAGCCACCAAGATGCAAGCGAGCGTGCCGCTCCCCCAGGAGAATCTCGAGCACCCCGACCTGCCGCGCACATGGGCCAAGGCGCGCGTGGATGCGCTATTGGCCAAGATCGAGCGCGCAGGCGAGGACCGCGCTTCCGTGGACGAAATCATCCGCCTAGCTCGCAAGTACAAGTTTGTGACGCCTTACACTTCCTTCCTCGCGGCCCCGCGCGCCCTGCTGCGCCCGCGCGTGATTCGGCCGGGCGATCCGGTGATTCGCGTGAAGACGGATCCTTCCATTACTTCTGCGGTGGCGCTCTTCCCCTTCGGCCTGATAAAAACGCTGCGCTACCTGCCGGGCGAAGACGTGTGGCAAAGCCGCTTCCTGGCTCCTGAAGATATGACTGACGGGACATATGTGGTCCGGTTGATCCTGCGCGACCGCGAAGGGCATGTCTATCGCGAGTCGAAGACTTTCGTCGTTGTGACCCAGCCGCCGGTGGTCCGTGTTCGCTTGGAAAAGAAACAATTCCGGCGCGGCGAGCCTATTTACTTACGCGTGAGCGCTTCGGCCCGGACGCGCACCGTGCTGGCGCGCATGTATGGCGTCGAACCCGCTTATCTCGCCTGGAACCAGGAGGCCGGCGCCAACACCGGCAACCTGGTCGTCCCGGCGGACCTCCCCGCCGGCCCCTACACGCTGACAGTAACGGCGGAAGACATTGCTCACAACATCGGCAGTCAGGAGGTGACCATTGAAGTCCTGCCGTAGAGGTTCGAGTACATTCACACGAGCGCCGTTTATAAAGACCGCGGAGGTTTTATGAGCAGATATATATCGAAATCGGTTATTGCTCTTGCTATTACAGCGTTTTCTTTTTCGAGTACGACAGCCAGGGCTTCTCATATTGGCGGTGGTGATCAGAATGGGGGCCTGGAAACCGACGCAGGGGCCCTCGCGAAATGGCAGGATGCGAAAATAGGTCTCACGGTTCACTGGGGGCCCGTAGCGTTACGGGGAACCGAAATTGGCTGGTCACGGGCCGGGGCGGTGGTGCTACCGGGGACCGAATTAATCGGGTGGTCAAGCAGTGAGCAGGTGCCGGCGCCGGACTATGACGCGCTCTATAAGGAGTTCAATCCCGTCCTTTTCAGTGCCGAGGAGTGGGCGCAGTTGCTCAAGGACTCGGGATTTCGTTATGTCGCGTTGGTGAGTAAGCATCATGACGGCTTCGTGATGTGGGACACGAAACAGACTGACTACAACATCATGAATAGTGCCTTCCACCGGGATTGGCTGAAGGAGATCTCGGACGCCTGCCGTAAGCAAGGTATTATGTTTGGGGTCTACTACTCAATTCTGGACTTCTATCAATACGACTACGCCGGGGGCACGCAAGCCGGCAGTACGCTGAACCGGGGCGGGCCCGGTTTCAAGCTGGATCGCCCGCCGGACTTCGAGCGCTATGTCAGCTACATGAAGGCCGAGCTTAAGGAACTGATTCAGAATTACGGAATTGAAGACCTGGTTCTCGATGGCAACTGGGATCCCTGCTGGACCCATGAGCGCGGAGGCGAATTGTATCGCTACCTCCGCAGCCTTAAGAACAATCTCCTCGTCAGTAATCGGGTTGATGCGAAGGCGGGCGATGAGGAGGCACGGGCGGGTGGCTACGAAAAATCCCTTTGGGTGTTCTATTCAAAGCCCTGGAACCCTGAGGTGTACGCGGGCGATTATCTGGACCGTGAGGAGTACATCGGCGGTCCTGCCCCCTACCCTTGGGAAGCATGGATCACGATGGGTGAGCAATGGGCCTGGAGGCCCAACGACAAATACAAAACGCCGGAGGAAATCATCCGCTATATGGTTGAGACTGTGGGTGGCGGCGGCAACTTCAATCTCAACGTCACACCCATGCCGGATGGCCGGTTCGAGCAGCGGCAGAAAAATACCCTGCTGAAGATCGGCGCCTGGCTCAAGGCCAACGGGGAGAGCATCTATGGGACCCGCGGAGGTCCGTTTGAGCCGGGCCTGTGGGGTGCCAGCTCGCGGCGTGGAGACAAAGTATACGTTCACATTCTCTTCTGGCCAGGGGAAACCCTGCGACTGCCTCCGTTGGATCAAGCCGTGAAGTCGGCCCGCCGTCTCAATGGCGGAGAAGTGCAATGGAAGCAGACGGCGAATGGTGTCGAAATCTCCCTGCCGGAGAGCCAGCGCGATCCACTGGACACCATCGTCGAGTTGACTGTGGGTCGATGAGGAGGCGCGGAAACGACCGCAACACCCCCCCTGGGGTCGCGCTAAAGTCGCTAGAAAAGCGGCTCTGCCACCTGACGCGCGGAAAGCCTCTTGATAATAAATATACTTAGGCGTGGGAAGCGGAAAGGTTCTTGAAAACACAAGTGGTTGTCAGGAGTGACGATTGAAGTTCCACCCTAGCGTCCGTTGCCGAGTCTCGATCGCCTTGTCAGTCGCCTGCCTGTTCCTCGCCGGCCTGACGGCGCGTGGCGACCTCTCTGAATGGCTACTGAACCTGGAGGGTAACGGGAGCTTTGAGGCGGTCTTCTTCCGCACCGTGACGCTGCTGGGCGGCCACGTGAGCGTTCGCCGCCTGCCAGGCGAGGCGCGCCACGCTTTAGACGGCCTCGTCTCGAAATCTCCCAACGACGCCGAACTCTGCCGCATGCGCGCCCGCGCTGACGAGGCGCAATTGGAGTTCACGGCCGAGGAGGCAGACTGGCAACGATATGCCCAGCTCGCCCCCGATAAGTTTGACGGCCAATTAGAACTTGCCGACTTCCACCACCGGCGCCTGCGCCCGCTGGACGAAATTAAGGCGCTGGCCGCCGCTACTCAGACCCCGCCCTCGCCCGCAGATAAGCTGCTGCCCTCGAATCAGCAGCGGGCCTGGCAGACGTTCGAACGCATCTTCGAGGTAATCCGCCTTCAGGCTTTGCCTGACGCGCTTTCCATCGCGCAATACAACGCCTGGCTGGCGCGCTATCCCCAGGAGGCGGAAGTTTATTCCCGCTTCTTTAATTTTCTTGTCGGCCGGAAAAATGAATTTGAGGAGTCGGGAAGTGGTCGAGTCAAGGGTCAACCAGGTTTCGACTCCTCGACATCTCGACTTTTCACGGAGGCTGAGAGGCTCATCCCCCGGTACGAGAAGGCGTTTCCACGCGACAAGGTGTTTCCTATCGAAGCCCGCGCCAGCCGGCGGCGTAATATCTTGATCCGCCGAAGATCGATCTTGCAATAAAACGTCGACTTGGCCATACTTGCCCCGATGTCGGCGAATCCCTTTCAGGACATTGGGCGCTCTCTCCGCCAGCTCTATCTGGAAGACGAACGCCCCTGGCTGGTGGGCTTCAGCGGCGGCAAGGACAGCACCATGCTGGCGTCGCTGATTTTTGACGTTATCCTCTCCATCCCCGCCGAGCAGAGAAAAAAGGCCGTGTCGGTTGTTTGCACTGACACGCGCGTCGAGATTCCCGCCATCGTGGAAATGGTTGAGGGCACGCTGGACCGCATGCGGAAGTACTCGCAGCAGAACGGCCTCAATATCGAAGCCAGCTTGCTCAAGCCAACAATCGAGGAATCCTTCTGGGTCAACATGATCGGGCGGGGCTACCCGCCGCCCAATCACACTTTCCGCTGGTGCACGCAGCGGATGAAGATTGATCCGGTCAACGTTTTTGTGCAGCAGCGTCTCGGTCATTGGGGAGAGGCCATACTCCACCTCGGCGCGCGCCGGGCGGAAAGCTCCACCCGCGCTCAGACGATGGCGGGCCGTGAAGCGCGTAATGGGCTGCATCGCCATCCCGACTTGCCCCGAGTCTGGGTGTCGAATCCCATTGAATTCCTCTCCACTGAGGACGTTTGGGGCTATTTGCTCCAGAAACCCAACCCGTGGGGCGGCGACAACCGTGCCCTCTACAAGCTCTATGCCAGCGCCAGTAACGGCGAATGCCCCATACAAATCGACACCAGCACGCCCAGTTGCGGCAACAGCCGGTTCGGCTGCTGGACCTGCACGGTGGTTGACCGCGACAGGGCCAGTGAAGGATTGCTCGCCAGCGGCGACGAGCGCATGGAAAAGCTGATCGAGTTCCGCGAAACACTTTTGTTCTACCGCGATCCCGCCAACGGCAAACGTGACACCCGCCGCATGAACGGTAATCAGGGCCCTGGGCCACTCCTGATTTCCGCCCGTCGCGAACTCCTGGCCAATTTGCTTGCCTTGCAGGAAGAGGTTCAATTACAGCTCATCAGTCCCGAGGAGCTCCTGCTAATCCAGCAAATGTGGAGGGCCGCCCGCGACCCCGACGACGGGCGCGGTGTGGCGCGCATCGTGAGCAGACAGCGAGGTGTGATCATGACCGCTGACCTGAACGAACTCAATCGCCTGCGCGAAATGGAAGATGAAGTCGCCCGCGAAAAAGGCATCGATGCCGAGACCTTGCGCCGCATGGTCGCCAAAGTGGAGGAATACAGCGAAAGCCACCGCGCTATGGGGCTGCCCGACGACTTGCTCAACATCCTCAAGGACGACTTGGAAAACCAGGCGGTGGGCGCGAAGAAATAACATGGCTGAAGTTTATATCGATTCGCTCACGCTCGAAAACTTTGGCCCGTTCTACGGCGAGCACACGCTGAACTTCCGCAGCCTGGAAGGCCGTTGCGGCATTCTCGTTGGCGGTAAGAACGGCGCCGGCAAGACCCATCTGCTGCGGGCGCTCTATTTGGCCGTTGTCGGTGAAAGCGGCGTGGGTGATTTGAAGCGCGTGGAGACCGGCTCAGACGCAACCCGCTTTCTTTTCGACAGATCACTAAACCGACGTGCGCAAGCCGAGGGCCAGGACGTCGTCCGCCTGAAAGTCGAAGTCTCATTGCGCGACGACAAAAGTGGTGGCAGGCGGAAGGTTGAGTTGGTGCGCGAAATCAGACATCGCCCGAACTCCCCGCCAGTGTGGCATTCCTACGCTCGACGATCAGACACGCCCGGCCTGATTGAGGACGAACAGGTCATCCAGAAGCTGCGCGACGCATTCCTGCCGCGGCATTTGGCGCGCTTCTTCTTCTTCGACGCGGAACGTAGTCAAAGCATCAACTTGGGGCAGCAGGACATCGTCGAGGGCGTGAGCCGCATCTTGGGGCTGTGGACCTACGGCGAACTGGAACATGATCTGCGCCAATTGATTCAGCAAAAGATTCCCCGCGTTTTCAATTCGACCAGCGGCTCCGACCCTGCTACCAGACTCGCCGACCTGTCAGCTGATGTGCTCCGGGTTGAGGGTCATCTGAAGGCGCGTCGCAAGGAACAGGATAGCCTCGAAAGAGACTTACACGAAGTTGAGGCGGAACTGTTGGAGGTTGAGGACGACCTCAAGACGCTTGGCGCAGTTGACCCTGAGGAGCTTCAACTCGCTCAAGAACGCCGAAATGAACTCACCAAAACCAAAACTGACCTGGAGGCAAAGCTGACGTCGGCGTGGGAGTCGGCAATCCCGGTTTCTCTATTGGGTAGGTATCGCAGGGAACTCCACGACTACCTGCTCTCAGAGGAGCGCCGGCGTGAATGGGAAGGCGCAAAATCCGCGGTCGAGCCGAAGATCCCTCAGGTGAAACAGGACATCTTCGGCAGCGTCCCCTCAGAATTCGCGCTACAACCGGAGGTCGAGGCGTTTTACATGAAGCGAGTTGAAGATGCCTTGCACCGCCTGTTTCATCCGCCGCCCGATGGAATGCCCGATCGGGTTTTCGTCGCTGAGCGCAATGACACCAGTGCCCAAGTCCGCGCCCGACTCGGCACGGCCGCTGGTTCGCTTCAGGACTTGGCCGACATGTGCATCAGTATTGAGCGCATGGACGCCGAATTGCGCGAATTGGATCAAAAGCTGAAGCAGATGCAGCAGAACACTGCGGCATTTAAGCATGGCGCCGAATTGCATCAGAAGCGCGGCGAGCTCATTTCCAACCGGGAGCAAATCAGCAAGCGGCTCGCTGAGATTGCTGCGGAGGTCTCGCGGCTCGAGGTCGAGCTTGGCGAGCTAAAGCGCCAGGAAACCAATCAGCGGGACATTGTCGACAAGGCCGAGAAAGGGGAAACCCTCGCGTCACTGGCGGCGCGTTATCGCGAAGCGGCTGGCGAAATCCAGAGTCGGGCTGCCATCCGCTTGCGCAAGAAGATCGCGGAGCACGTAGGCGAGCTGTGGACGGAAATCACAGAACGGACCCGGGAGTTCCTGGGGATGGAGTTCGATAGCCAATGGCAGTGCTGGCTCATTCGCCGCGACGGCAAGCACGTGACCTGGGAAGAAACCAATACGTCAGCGGGCCAACGCCAGGTTCGGATGCTGGCGTTCTACGAAGCACTGCGGCGTTTGGCCAAGCTTGTACCGCCGCTGGTGGTAGACACGCCCTTGGCCCGTCTTGATAAAGAGGTTCGTGCCAACGTGCTCGATCAGCTTTATCTCAGCGGCCATCAATCCATCATCCTCCCAACTAACTCGGAAGTTGACCCAGAGGGCCCGCTCTTTGAATGCGTTGCCGACCGGCTAGCTCGCGTGTACACCTTGCACCCGCATGGCGAGCCTCAGGACATGGACTATCAAGTGCGTATCACTGACGATTACTTCGGCCACGACTTGTGACCCGGAGGGACGAGCCAAATGAGCGCTTACGAGGACGCGATCATCGAAAACACGCGCTGCAACCGCGCCGACGCCGCCATGATTGAAGATATCATGCGCAACGAGGTTTTCCATAGCACGCTTGACTGGCAAACGCCAGCTCAATTTCGCAATGGGGCACGGAGGGCGGCGAAGATACTGGGGCAGAATCGGGAGTTATTTGAGAATTTCTCCGCGCAGACACGCGCAGCCTTTGAGCAGACGAAGCAGGCACAGAAGCGAGCCGTGAGGCGCTAACCCATGAAGTTCGATACCAGCAGTGAATCGCACGAGTTTATTGAGAATGTGTATCCGCGCGTCGGCGCGCGCAATCAGGCGGTGCTGGGGCGCGCCGCCTTGTTCATCGCACTGGGGGAAGGCGTGCCCTCTGATTTTAGGCCCAGGGATGCCAAGGGGGTCACGCTCAATGATGAACAGGTCGTAGGAGACGAACTCAGGGACGTTGTCCGTGCGGCATTGAACCATCGCAGTGGGCGCACACTCGACGAGAGCGCCTACCGGCAAGAGTTCCGTAAGCACTTCGAGTTCGGCTGCCATCGGCTCAAACAGATTTGGGAGGATTCGGGCAACGACCAGGCGAAGTTCGTCACCGAATTGCTGAGACTGGCGGGTGACCTTGGGCTTGGCACGGGGCTGAAACCATCAGTGCCAGCTCTACCCGTAGTTGAGGCCGAAGTGAAACTCAAGGTCTTGGTTGACGCCCCCGACTGGTCCTTGAACGGCCCCGGTACCAACAACGGCCTCCTGGTGATTTCGGGCCAACCGGGGACTGGTAAGAGCCAGCTTGCGCTCGACCTGTTGGCCCAACTCACCAACTTCGGGGTCCGATTTGTGTTCTTCGACATGAAGGGTGAATTAGAGGACGACCCGAACAACCCACAACAGCGGCAGAATCGCACCCAGTTTCTTCAGCAGACCAGTGCGCGCCACGTCCGGCTCATCCAGCAGAGCTTGCCCATCAACCCGCTTTACCGTGATGCGAATCCGACTCGGAACGTGGCAGTTGCCTATGAGATTGCCAGCCTCATCAGGTGCTTCGCACCTCAACTGGGCGCGAAACAGGAACGCAACATCTCTGACGCGTACCAGCATCTCGCCGCACCGGATTTCCGGTCACTGGCGCAGGAGTTGGCGAACAGCGGGGCGAATGGAGTGGACCTCGCGATTGCCGAGAAGATCGATCGCCTTAACCTCTTTGCCACCGCCAACGCAGCCATCAATGCGGAGGAATGGCTGAATGGCTCGCTGATCATTGACTTCAAGGAATTTGGCAATGATACCGACACTAAAGCGCTTGCCGTCGCCCTGATCCTGAACTTCCTTATCAAAAGGCTGAACCAGAACCTAGCTGTGAAAAACGACGTTCAGCCCATTAAGATGGTGTTGTTCGTGGATGAAGCACACCTTCTGCTGCCGAAAGAAAGCAAGGCTGGTCTGCTCAGTCTGCTCGCCCGCCAAGGGCGATCATGGGGCTTCCCGGTGTGGCTCGCATCGCAGGATGCCGACAAGTTTCTAACCAGCGGCACTGACGAAACCAACTTCGCCGAACTGGCCGAATGCGGTGTTCACTTCTCCCCGCAGACGCTGACCGACTCCGACCAGAAGATGATTCTCGGGGGCCTCGTTCACCAGAAGTTTGAAAAGGGCGAAGCCGTCCTGCGCCTCCAAGGGAAGCTCACGACTGGTGCGGCTCGCCGGTTTTGGAAGGACGGAGGAAAATGAGTGCCTCCTAAGCTTGCGACCTTTGACCCCCTGGATGCGCCTCTGTGGGAAGGGTATGAATTGTACCAGTCAATGGGAAATTCTGTCCGGGCCGACTCGTACCAACATCTGTTCTGGGTTGACCCGAAGCACTGGCAAAGACATAAGCCTCCAGAGTGGGTTTTCAGATTGAAGTGGCGAGCGTATCAGTACTCAACAATTGATACCGTCGCGAAACTGAGGGCGGTCGCGAAAAGGAACGTGCCAGGGATTTACATTTTCTCCGTTCGGCCCGACCGTCGGGTACGCGGATTTCCATGCTATGCACTTTACGTGGGAATATCCAATGCGACAGGCACCCGCAGACCTCTTTGGAGGCGTCTGGCGAAATATCTTCCCAGAAGAATCTCCGCAATTAGAAAGCGCCGAAACATTCATCGAATGACATGTCTTTACTTTCCTTTTCTTTGGGTGCATTTTGCTTATGTAGACAGGCCATCGAATATCCTAATCGAGGTGGAGAAAAAATTGCATGGTTATCTAGCTCCTCCGGTGGCTGATGCAGCATATCCGGTTGATATGAAACCTCACAAACCAGCGTTCTGAATATGAGCTCAAATTGGCGTGCACTATGTTTACGCGGTGTATTGGGTGACTGGGTCTACTACAGCGCTCTTCTAAATGCGCGTGACATCTCTCAACGAATAAAGCCGTCCCACGAAATCCGCGAGGCCAAGGCGCTGGAGGATTTCTTGCAGCGGACACTAAAGCCCCGCGTCAAGAAGATCGCTCAATATCTCGAACAGAGGGACTCACGGTTCTTTAATTCAATAATTGTTGGCATTTTTCATGGGCTACCTCAATGGGGAGAGTTTGATCTAGGTACGGTCGCCCGGAGGCTTCACATAAGAGAAGACGGTGACCTAGGGGAAAATCTTGGGCTGCTAATGTTTACTGGTAATGAAAAAATGTTTGCGATCGACGGGCAGCATAGGGTGGAGGGAATAAAGCAGGCCTGCAAGAACGACCCGAAGCGCATCGGCCAGGACCAGTATCCCGTAATTTTCGTTGCTCACCTCGACACTACACAGGGGAAGGTACGAACACGTCGCTTATTCTGCGATATCAACAAGAACGCGGTCGCCGTGTCAGAGGGAGACAAAGTTGTCATCGACGAGGACGACATTTCCGCCATTGTGACCCGAAGGCTATACGCCACTTATCCAGCGTTCAGGAACGGTAAGGAGATTGCAGTCTCCGAGCGGAAGGAAGTTCTTGATCAAGATAGGAAGCAACGATTCACGAGCCTTCTTGCGGTTTACACGGTGTGCAAACGCCTAAGGAAGCTTCATAAGAAGCTGCAGGGAACCCCAGAAAGTGCTCCAGAAAATGTCGATGGTTTTCACAAAATCGTTGCTGAATTTTTCGATTTCATAATTGAATACGAGGATTCCCTAAAGCGCTATTTCAGGGGCAAGGGCACCACCCTGGCGGCAGAAAGAAACAACAACTGCAATTTATTCTTTCGGCCTGTCGGGCTTGAAGTGCTTGCCCGACTCTACGCTCATTTTGCGGCTAAAGGGAGGCTAGCCCCCCTTGAGCACGCACTGCAAACGTTCCCTTTCAAGAATCCAAATGGGATTTTCGACGGGGTTCTCTGGAATCGAGGCAAGATCGAAGCTTCTGCCAAGGCCAAGAAAGCAGGCGTGGAGCTCTGTCTTTACTTACTCCACGAGCTAGGCCCGGCGCAAGAGACTAAGTTAGCCGACACATTGCGGGAGGTTACGAAGAATCCGAATTTTTCCCTTCCTCGAAAGTCGCCCCTGCCAGCTAATTGAGGGGAAATCTAGCCGCGAAGCGCGCCAGCTGCGACCTTAACGGCAACAATAGTACTTTGACATCTCCTGCGGACGTAGTCTCGTTAAGCGAAAAACGTATCATTTGCCGCGAGGGTCTCGACTCTGGCTTCATGGCCTTGAACACGTGCTAACGCCCCACCTTTCTCAAAAGGAAATTCAGCCAAGGCCCGGAATGCTGCCGGGAGCGAATTTGCGAGGTCTTCCAGAAGGAGGTCTCGTGGAGGGCGGGGAAACAGGCGAGAAGCTCCCTGAATGAATCCGCAGTGTAATAGCTGAAGAATCTGCCCCCTTCCGCGATGCACTCCCCTTCACCTTCCTTTAGCGAAATGTAAAAATCGCCACCAGGCTTTAGAGCCTGGATGAAGCGCGGCATTACTTCGTGCATCTCGCGTCTCGGAACGTGGAGAAGAGAGGCAGACGCCCAGACGCCATCAAACTGCTCTCGGAACTTCATTTCCTGAAAACAAAGTACTCTGCAGCGCTGGCCGGTAAATGCCGTAGCCAGTCGAGCGAGCTGCGGCGACGCGTCAATGGCCGTGACGCGAAAGCCTCTCTTCAAAAACGCCTTGGTGTCCCGGCCTGAGCCGCACCCAGCGTCCAGGATGTGCGCCCCCCGGTTGAGCTCTTTCAGAAACGGCTCATAGAGTCCATGCAAATCCATACGCAAGGTGGATTCGCAGTATTCTTGCGCGTGCGCATCGTAGAAAGCGAGTGTGGTCAGGTCCGACGATCTCGTGACTGACATCGTGATGATATGATTCCTACTTCCCTCCTGCGCCCGGGAGAGCCTCTAACATGCGGTTGCTCGCCTTCACGTATTCGTCAACGAAGCCGCTGAGTTCGCGATAACCCTTTTCAATCTCTCCGTCCAACTCACGCGGGAAATATCCCATCTTGTGCCATCCGGGTTCGTAGGGCTCGGTCTCGCCGTTTTTGTATATCGTGGAAAGGATGGCATAGTGAGCCATGTACCGTCCCAGGAGGCCGATCAGATCTTCAGAGGCCAAACCCGCGCGTGTGGAGATTATGGCAGTCATGCGCTTTCCGATTTGGAGAATTCCGTCCACTAATGCAAACGCTTTAGGGTTGGTCCTGACGGCCGGCAGTTGATCGAGCAGACGAAACCCCTTCCATGTGCCATCTTTGGCGAGCACGAGCATTCGGTTGCCGTCAGAATCAGCCTCAGAGAGTAGTCTGTATCGTTGCGGCTCGTCTTGCGCTAATTGGAATTGCATCTTCTCAGAAAGACCCCTGCTCTGCCCCAGCAAAGCGAACATCGGCGCGTAGAACTGCTCCATTTGCTCAAGGCGAAATTCAAGAATCTTTTCCGTGTGCCGCAAGATTGCCTCCTGCTTCGCAAGTTCAACAGCCCGCTGCGCTGCCACGACCGCGCGCCGTTCCTCTCGCCTTGCCACGACATACTGACCCACAAGGGAAAGAATCGCCGTTATCAACACAGCCGACGCCGCAATGATGGCTGCAACGATGGCTGCTGTTTCTCCCGATGATGTTCCCGACTTTTGGATCATTTCTAGTTCGAGCTTCTGAACGCGATGGGTTAACTCCCGGATACGCTCCTTGTCCGCGTCCGTAGCCGTTGTTGGAGGAGCCGGCGAGACCGTCGAGGCTGAAGCAACCGAGGTCGTTTGGCGCGGTACTCGCGTGCCCGGCGACGAGGCTCGTTGTGCCGTGACTGGGAGGGCAAAGAGGAGACCCAAAATCGCGAACATAACAGTCTTCATGTTTATTAAGATACTCCGATGGAAATCGCTGTGCAATACGCTCTCACGCGCATCCTAGGCAGTCGCTGAGAAGCTTTGTGACGTTTTGTAGTACGGTGACTAAGCGCTCGACCTCAGTATCAGCATTACACACTCCTGCCGAAAATCGAACCATTTGCCGCGACGCCGCCGATTCAGGCTTCATGGCTTTGATGACGTGCGATGGTTCATCAGAGTCGGCAAGACAAGCTGAGCCGGATGAGGCGCAGACACCTTCCTTATCGAGCAGGATCAACAGTGCTTCGGACTCGACGCCACGAAAGGTGATATTGGCGGTGTTGGCGAGTCGCTGCGTTTTGTGACCGTTCAGCTCGGTGTCGGGAATCGAACTTAGGATTCCTTCCTCCAGCTTGTCCCGCAACGGACGGACTTTCTTTTCGTAGTCTGGCAAATGTTTGCGGGCCAGTTCGGCGGCTTTTCCCATGCCAATAATCAGCGCCACGTTTTCCGTGCCGCCGCGTCGGTTGCGCTCCTGGTGACCGCCGTGAATCAAAGGCGCGAAAGGCGCTTTGCGATCGACGTAGAGTGCCCCAATTCCTTTCGGGGCATGAAACTTGTGGCCCGTCAGCGAAAGGTAATCCGCCGGCACCCTGCGCACGTCAATCTCCACCTTGCCCGCCGCTTGCACCGCGTCGCAATGATACAACACGTCGTGCGAGCGGCAGATTTCAGCAATCCGATCGACCGGAAACAGCACTCCCGTTTCGTTGTTTGCCCACATCAGCGACACTAGGGCGGTCTGGTCCGTAATGGCCGCTTCGAGGTCGGCCAGTTTCAACAAGCCGTCGCGGTCAACCGGCAGGTAGGTGACGCGGTAGCCCGGTTCATGTAGCGGCGGCTTTACGCCGCCATGTGGCGAGGTAAACTCGCCGCTACTGAGGGCCATGCAATAATTCAGCACCGAGGAATGTTCCACGCTGGACGTGACAATGTGGCGCTTGGTCGGGTTCGCCTTCAGCGCGGCCGCGATGGCAGCATTATTGCTCTCCGTCGCGCACGAGGTGAAAATCACATCCATCGGGTGCGCCCCGATCAACTCCGCTACCTGCTCGCGCGCCGTTTCGATAGCCGGCTTCAATTTCGAGCCGAATTTGTATGCGCTCGACGGATTGCCCCATTCCGTCGTGAGGTACGGCATCATCGCCTCCAGCACCTCCGGCAGTATGGGCGTCGTGGCGTTATGGTCGAGGTAGATCACGAAGCTCATCCTAGCCACAGCCCACCCAAAGCGCAAGGGCTAGGCATTGCTGACGACAACTCATTAAAGAGCAGCCCGCAAGGGTTGCGCAAGTCTGAACGGTGAATGGCGAATAGTGAATTCCCTTACTCCTCCTCGCCATTCCCGACTGCCAACTGCCTACCCCTTACTGCCTGTCGCTTACTGCCTTCCGGCTCCCGGCTCCTGAATCTTCAATTTCAGCCCTTAACACGCGGCCGGAATACCGTAGCGCATGATACCGGCCGCATGCCGAACGCGCCGCCGTGCCGGTTGGAAGGGGTCCTAACTCGGCGCCGCCACGGCGGAAGATTGTCGTCCAGTCAACGATCGGACAATTTGTCGCCCTTCGGGGCTCTGCATCCATTCAGGGAGAACGACCTATCCCGGAATTCCTCTGCATCACCCGCATGCCATCCACACGCGCCGTGCAGAATGTTCTGTGGACAAGCCGGGAAAAGGTCGAGCCTCACTCTGCTATCCTCATCCGCGGCTCGGCGGACTGGGATCGGCAGGCCGCGCGCGACGCCCTCCGCGCGGCGATTCGAGACCTTTGGACGACCTCACAAATTGGCTTGAATTGGGTGGAGAATCACGACGGTGATGCCGCCTACTATCAGCTCGATGGTTTGGCTCCGCTCGTCATCGCCGCCAAGGGACCGATTCTCCTCGTGGCGAACTCGGCCGAAGTGCTGAAGCTGCTGCTGGCCCGAACGCGGTTCGACTTTGCTCACAGTTCGACTTCGCCCGCCGTCCCTGAGCAACGCCGAATGGACCGCCCTGAGCTTGTCGAAGGGCCGCTTGGCCCTCGGGAGAATTCTCGGGCAACCGAAGCAAGTCAAAACCTGATTTACACCGCAGGCTTTCGCCATTCTGCCGAGCGCGAAAACATCGTGCAGATGATGCGGCTGATTGAGATGGCGCTGCCAAGAGGGTATGCCGGCTTGGCTGGCGAGGAGGGGCGCGAGCCGCCCTTCTTTTCTGAGAACCTCGCCAGCCTCAGCCAGTCGCTGGAGTGCATCGAGTCAGAGTCGCTCGTCATCGAGGACCGCGGCCCGCAATTGCTGCAGTCCGTGACGTATCGGTTGAAAAAGTGAGGAGTTTGTCGCGCGGGCGTTCTCGTCCGCTCTCCGGGGAACATCCCACTCTCGCATGGAAGGGAAGAACACCGCCCTCCCGCAGGGAGGCTGCAGGAAGTAATAATCCAGAATCCGAAGTTCACGCTTCCCTTCAAGGGCGAATTGTGGGAGTATTTAGTTTTGTAACCTGAATCAGCTGTCCCCTGCAAAACTCGAGTCGGCGTTCAAGACCGAAGGGGCGATGGGGAACTGATACTTGGCCTCTGTCAATAGCGTGACCAGCAAAGAAGTATGCGACTTGGTGCGTGCGGACCTCCTGAAGGTGGAGGAGGAATTCTGCCAGCAGAGCATCTCCAGCGTTCACCCCATCACGGAAATCGGTCAATACCTGCGTGGCAGCGGGGGCAAGAGGCTGCGGCCCGCCCTGGTGCTGCTCTCCTGCAAACTATGTGGTTTTGAGGGGCGGGCGGCGATTCAGCTTGGCACCGTAGTCGAACTCATTCATAGCGCCACGCTCGTTCATGATGATGTGATTGACCAAGCAGACACACGCCGGGGACGCCCTTCCACCAATTCCCGCTGGGGCAACCACCTGAGCGTGCTCGCCGGGGACTGGCTTTACATGCAGGCCTTTAATATTGCCCTGGGAGAGCGCAATTTCAAAATCCTGCACCTCCTCATCGCCTTGACCCAGGCCATGGTCGAGGGCGAGTTGATGCAACTATCTTGGCAGCGAAGGATCGACGTCCCCGAGGACGTCTACTTCGAGTTGACTTATCGCAAAACGGCTTACCTGTTTTCCGTTTGCCTCCGATTGGGTGCGCTGCTGGCGGGAAAGAGTGAGGAGGAGGAAAGCCAGTTGGGTGCCTATGGCCGCAACCTGGGCTTATCCTTCCAGCTTATCGACGATGTTCTCGATTTTACTTCTTCCGAGGAGATATTGGGAAAACCTATCGGCAATGACCTTCGCGAAGGCAAGGTCACGCTGCCGCTGATCTACCTTTTGCAACGCTGTACCCACGAGGAAGCTCAGAAGATAAGGACTGTGCTTGAGGAGGGCGGTTTCAGCTCCCTGCGATTCAGTGAGATTCTGGACCTGATCGACCGGTATAATACCCTGCGAGCAGCGAGAGAAAAGGCCCAGCAGTTTGCCGAGGAAGCCAAGCGCTGTCTGGAGACATTCCCCGAGACGCCTTACAAGGATGCCCTGCGGTCCCTGCCTGATTGCATGCTGGATCGCGAGTTCTGAGGACCGCTTCTTACCCTGAAAATGATTGTGAAGGCTGTCATTCCGAGCGAAGCGAGGAATCTCGCCCTGGTCATTGGGGATTGAATCAGAGCGAGCTGGGCATGAGGCACCGCCGTGAAACCGAAATCAAGCTGCTGGCGCGCGACCGCAAACAAATGCGGAAACGGCTGTCTCGACTGGCTTTCAAGGTTTTCAAGGCTCGGCACTTTGAGAGCAACTACCTTTTCGACTTCCCGGACCTTCGGCTTCGTAAGTCTGGGTGTCTTCTGCGATTGCGCTTCGCCGGCGGCGAAAGCCTCCTGACGTTCAAAGGACCTCCGCTTCGCACCCGCCGCTACGGAAGTAGACGCGAAATCGAAACTCGAGTCGAGGATGGGGCCCTTCTGCGCGAGGTGCTCAAGAACCTGGGGTTGAAGCTAGTGTTCGTTTATGAAAAGCACCGGACTACCTACGCCGCGGGGAATCGAGCGGACTTTCATGGATTGCCTCTGGTCGCGTACGACGAGACGCCCATAGGGAACTACCTCGAGCTGGAAGGGCCGGAAAAATGGATCGACAAGATCGCAACCCGGCTTGGGTATTTGCCCCAGGATTACATCACGAGCACCTATCTGGCTCTTTACGTTCAGAAGTGCCGGGAAGAACGTAGGAAACCAGGCAATATGGTTTTCACGTAAATCGCGGTTGGGTTTCGTTGCTATCTGAGTTATAATACATCGGATTGTCGCGCCCCCGACCTCGGGTGGGCGGCGCGAGGAGGATAAGTTATGGAGGGTTTGTTTCAGCCAACCCATTTGATTTTCATTTTGATCATTGTCTTGATCTTGTTTGGCCCAGGAAAGTTGCCAGAGCTCGGAAAGGGCTTGGGGAAGGGAATTCGCGAGTTCAAGGACGCCCTCAAGGGCGGCATGGAGGGTAGTTCGGATAAGAAAGACGAAAAGAAGGAGGACGAGAAGAAAACCTAATCCGTCCCCCGTATTTCCACCCGCCCACAGATCTTTCTTTGCCCTTGTCCTTCATCGTTCAACGGCAAGCTTAGCAGAAGCGAGAATCCCAAAGGGTGGTACAGTTTGCATAATCCTCGGTAGCTCAATGGTAGAGCGTTCGGCTGTTAACCGAAGGGTTCCAGGTTCGAGTCCTGGCCGAGGAGCCAACTTCCGCCGCAGATCAACGTAGAAAAACGCAGATCAGCCCCCCAGCTTCGCATCCGGATCCACGCAGACAAGCCGTCTGCCTTCATAAGTGTTCATCAGTGTTGATCGAAGGCTTGCTCTTCCCCACACCTCATCATTGTGTGGGCCGTTTGCGGTATTGTTCGTAGAGCCTCAACTGTTTGTTGTCCGTTGAAGTCAACTGGCCATTAATGAAGAGATATCGGATCTGAGTCGGGATGTCCAGCGGATCGCCATCGGTGACGATGAGGTCTGCTATCTTCCCGGGCTCGATAGTCCCAAGCTGGTCGGCAAGGCCGAAGATCTGAGCGGGATAGAGCGTGACGGCTTTCAGCGCCTCGTCATAAGGGAGCCCGTAGGCAACGGCACTGGCGGCCTGGTAAGGCAGGCGGCGCGCAAAAGATGCGTTGTCAAAGCTGCCGAAAGCGATTTTGATGCCGGCAGCGTGCAGTTGGCCGGGAGTGGCGTAAGACTGGTCGTAGGGCGCGTCTTCGTCTTCAGGCAGAGACTGCGTGGGACCGAGGATCACTGGCACATGCTTGGAGGCCAGCAGGTCTTTGACTTTGTAGGATTCGGACCCGCCGCCCAAGATCATCCTGAGCTTCTGCTTTTCGCAGAACTCCACCGCATCGCGAATAGCGCGCTTTTGATCGGCCACCACCAGCACTGGCAGCTTGCCTTGCACGACGGGCATGAGAGCTTCGAGTTTCAGGTCGCGATCGTAGTTTGCGTTCGAGCCTTTTTCCATGGCTTGGGCATAATGGCGCGCTCGCTCCAGCAAATCCGTCAGCTCGAGGATTCGCCTGTCGTATTCCGCCTTCACTTCCGTGAACGGGCGTTCCCTGAGGCTGAAGGTAGCGAGGTCAAAGGACCGGGTCTGCAACGTGGGCCAATTCACCACCATCGCGACAGAGCGGCGAATGAGCATCTCTTCAACTGTCCAGCCCGCCAGATGGATAGCCGAGGCTTGGCCGGCTATCACGGCGCCTCCTCCGCCGCGGAAACCTCCGCCTCCGCCGAGGGGCGCGGCAAGAGCATGCGTGATGCCGTTGGCGCGCGCCACGGGGATCAGCTCGCTGGCCGGGTGGACGGCCATCATGGCCACTAATTGCGGGTTGTAGGGCCCCACGTCGGTGGTGTCCACCGTGGCCGCCACGGCTTCGATCTCCTGCAAGCCGAGAGTGGTCGCGGAATCGAAAATCCCCGGATAAACCTCCAGGCCCTTGGCCTCAATGACCTCAGCCTCGCCGGGAACGTCCACGTTCTGGCCTACGGCGGCGACATTGCCGTCACGAATCACCACCGTGGCGTTCTCCATCGGCGGGCCGGCCAGCGTGTAGACCTTAGCACCACTCACCGCATAGACGCGCGGGGGGGAGGCCGACTCAGGCAGGGCGTCAGTGCGAGGCCACGATGTGACAAGCAGTAGGGCCACTATCGTGGCCGTGAGCGCTAGCGGTATCCGTCGAAGACTCATCTCCGTCAATCTCCTTCTGTGCGGCAGCGCCATGGCCTGCCGTACCTTCACGTCTTCCCTTCGCTACGCGCGAAGGAGCGACATTGGCAATAGGGCCGCGGTCTTTCTGGTTTCACGGCTTTGACCCCTCACCCGGCCCGCCCCGGCTGATCAAAACGCCGGCTGCGGCCTACCCTCTCCCCCAAGGGAGAGAGGGCTGAGCAACCACACAGGCTCTAAAGCGCTAGCCAATCCCCCCACTAGGCTTCCCGGCTGGTTTCGGGGGCGCAGCAGAAGGCGCAGCGCTCAGCGGGGTCGGCTTCGGAGTTACGCTGGGCCGCCGGGGCCTCCTCGCCGCCTCGGCCGCTTTCGTTTCCTTCTCGAGCAGCGCCTTCTTTTCTTTCTCCAGTGCGGGGCGGCGGGCAATGTCCTGCTGGCGGTCGAAATAAACCCGTCCATCAATCAAGACTTTCTGCGGCACCGCATAGACGCTGAGCGGGTCCCTGTTGTAGATGGCAAGGTCTGCGTCCTTGCCGGGTTCGATCGAGCCCACGCGATCCGCAATGTGCAACTGAATGGCCGGGTTAATCGTCACCAACTTCAGCGCTTCGTCGTGCGAAAGTCCGCCCCATTTCATGCTCTTGGCCGCTTCCTGGTTCAAGTGGCGGGCCTCCTCGGCGCTATCGGAGTTGACCGAGACCACGATGCCGTGTTCGGTCATGAGGGCGGCATTGTAAGGGATGGCGTCGTAGGCCTCGACTTTGTAGGCCCACCAGTCGGAAAACGTGGATGCACCCGCGCCGCTCTTGGCGATTTCATCCGCAATTTTGTAGCCCTCGAGCACGTGCTGAAAGGTGGCAATCTTGAAGTGAAACTCCTCCGCCACGCGAATCATCTGAAGGATCTCATCTCCGCGGTAGCAGTGGATGTGCACCAAGCGCTTGCCTTCGAGTACTTCCAGGAGCGGGTCGAGTTTCAGGTCACGCCGAGGCGGGATCAAGTTGGATTCGCCGGCTGCTTTCTTGCGGTTGTAGTCGTCCCAGGCTTTCTTGTAATCCAACGCCTCCGAGAAGGCTTCGCGGTATACGTCCATCACGCCCATGCGCGTGGAGGGATAGCGTGGCGTTGTTCCGGGAATCGAGAAGCCGGAGCGCTTGGGATTCTCTCCCAGGGCGAACTTGATGCCCGGCAACGCGCCTTCGAAGGGAAGGTCTTTGGCCTGCTTGCCCCAGCGCAGCTTGATCACGATGGTCTGGCCGCCAATGGCATTGGCGCTGCCGTGCAGAATGTTGGCGGTGGTAACGCCGCCCGCCAGGTCACGATAAATATCGATGTCCTCGGGGTTCAACACGTCAGCGATGTTCACCATGGAGGAGACGCTGACGCTGCCTTCGTTGACGCTTCCCGCCACCGCGATGTGCGAATGGCAGTCGATGATGCCTGGCATCACGAACAGACCCGTGGCATCAATCACCTTGGCCCCCTCCGGCGGCGTCAAGCCCTTTCCTATTTCCGCGATCTTGCCGTCCCGGATCAGGACGTCACCGTTTTCAATCGTCCCGTTAGTGACGGTAAGGATGGTGCCTGACTTGATTAACGTGACCTCCGCAGCCTTAGCCCCATTGGCGCAAACAGCCAGGAAAGCCAGCACGCTTATCAAACGGGATGCGCGTCTCATCTACTCAACCTCCTGGTCGGTTTTTACAGCCGGAGGCGTGCTGCTAGGGCGCGAGCCCGTAAAGTCCACCGACACGCCGCCCCCGCTGGCTGTCCCTTTCATCTGCTCGCCTTCGAGCGTCCCGCTGAAGATGACGTCTATGGGGTTGCCGCCTAAGGTAAGGCTCAGCGTAAAGCTGAACTGGTTGCCGCTCACCCAACCCTCACGAATCGAAACCGTGCCCATGGACCCGAGCATGGAGCCGGAGACGCCGGTGAGTGATCCGCTGAGCGTACCATCGGGCGTCAAGTTGAGGTCCGCTGTAGCCTCCTCTAACCCCTGCGGACCGGTTAGGTTGATTTTCCACTCCCCGGTCAGCCTGACGGTTGGGGGCGCCGAGGGGCGTCCGGGTTCGTGCACTTCGTAGCGCTGGCCGTCCACAAAGGTCATTTTCACTTTGGTCTTTTCATTGAAGAGATCGCCATCGGTTACGACCAGATTGGCAATCTTGCCGGGCTCGATGGACCCCAACCTGTCGCCCACGCCCAGGATTTCCGCCGCGTTCAAGGTGAAGGCGCGCAGGGCGGCATCGGAAGGAAGACCCGCGTCGATGGCTTTTTTCGCGTTCTTGAGCGCGTCCTTGGGAACTCCCACCCCTTCATAGTAAAAAGCGAACTTCACGCCTGCCTTCTGGAGCGCGTCCGGCGATGAGGGCGCGCGATCGCGGAAACGCAGCACGCGCAGCGGCTCCTCTGCTTCCGGGTCGGCGTCTTTCTCCTTCTCGGGCCACTTCAGATTCACCAGCACAGGGACCTTCGCGGCGGCGAGTTCATCGGCGTCCTCATAGCCTTGCTGCCCGCCGTAAATGACAGTGTGTGCGCCGACGTCCCGCGCCAGCATCAGCGCCCGGTGCATTTCCTGCGCGGTGTTGCCTGGCAACAGGACCGGACGCCCGGAGGCCAGCGTGTCATTCACGACAATTTCCGTCCGGTCGTAGGCGGGCCGCTCCAACCCAGCCGGATGCGCGTGGTAAATGGATTCGGATTGGTTGTACCAGTTGGCATCCAGGAAGACTTGGCGGACGTAGGAGATTACGCCCATCAAGGAGTCGGGGAAGTTTCCAAAGCCTCGCATTGGTTGGAAAGTAATGATAAGGGCGCTGGGCGCTGCCACCACCATTTCGCCTTCCCGCTCGCCGGCAAGGTTTACCACCGCGCCTTGCCCTGGGAAAATTCCTATCATGGGCGCCGCCATCGTCGAGGTGAAGCCGGCGTTGCGCCAGGTTTCAATGCGCTTGTCGTCCGGCTTGAGTTCGTCTGCCGCATTCAGCCAGGGTGTACTGGCCGGCCGATCCTGCGGGCCGTGAGAGACCGCCTGCGCTGGCTGAAGTTGACCCCTGGCAGGACCCCCGCCGCCCCCTCCGGGTCCAGGCCCGGCCGGGGCCGCCGGACCTAGTCCGAGGTCGCTCAGCGCATTGATGAAGCCGGGGTAGACCGTGAGGCCCTTTCCCTCGATTACCCAGGCTTCCGGCGGGATGCTCACATTCTCGCCCACCGTCACGATCAGGCCCTTCGCAATCACCACCGTGCCGCTCTTGATCTCAGGTCCGGAAACCGGCACGATGTGCGCGTTGCGAATGGCAAAATACCGTGGCTCCTCCGCCCACGCGCTGACCGCCACGCCAAGCGCGAATACCCCCAGCAGCAGCTTTCTTTGGAAAGTCGCCTTCATAATCCCGCCCAGCCGTATCACCATGACGCGCTCCTTCGGCGTCTCTCCCCGCCACATTCAGAGTCAGTGCTTCCCGCCTTGCGAAAGCCGACATGTTACGTCAGCCGGTTCAAGGATTCAAGCCACGTTGCAGTGAGGCCCGATGATGGTAGAATGTGCAAAGCATGGAGGGAACGGCAGCCTTGCTCAACAAGAAAAAACGGAAGGCTCCATCGGGCACACCGACCAACGAACTGGTCTTCACGGCATGCAGGGGAAGCAGTGACCGGCTCTTCCCTCAAATCCTCTCGCTCTATGTCGCGCCGGGAAGTAAGGTAGCTGACGTTACGTTCGGCAAGGGCGTCTTTTGGCGCAAGGTGGAACAGGGTCAATATCGGTTACTCGGCACGGATATACAAACCGGTGTCAATTGTACCCGTCTCCCATACGGGCGTAACTCCATTGATTGCGTTGTCTTCGACCCCCCATACATGCACACCCCTGGCGGGACGGCTCACGCGAAACACCAGAACTACGAGGACTATTACCGCAACAACGAGACCGAGAACCGATCCACGAAAAAGTATCACGAAGCCGTGCTCGACCTCTATTTTCGCGCAGCGAAGGAGGCTAGACGTGTCCTGCGCAAAGAGGGCATTTACATAATCAAGTGCGGGGATGAGGTGTGCTCCAATCAACAGCGGCTGACACACGTTGAGTTGATCAACCAACTTGGCAAATTCGGGTTCGTCCCTGAGGATCTCTTCGTCCTGGTGAGATTTAATCGGCCAGGCGTTAGCGCAAGCCTCCGCCAGGCACACGCGCGTAAAAACCACTCATACTTTCTCGTTTTTCGGAAATCCAACGGGCGCGGGCGCTGGACAGGCATTCCCCAAGGAGGTCGTTAGCTTGCGAAGGCAATGGCCCTCAGGCTGTCTAATCGCAAACAGGCTCCATGAACATGCGAATAGGGACCTCAAAATCGGAACGGGTTTCATGATACTTCGGCACGAAAACGATCTCCGCGCGCTCATACTTGAATCCGTCGGCGTGGTTGATCCTCCTCGTCCATGGTTTAACTCTGCCGCGCCGACCATCGAAAACTACCAGATATCCCCGGGTTTCTTGTCGCGGGGCTTGAACAGCGTTCCCGTCTAAGTAGTCGGCAAGTTGTTTTGCTCCGTCACGTGCCCGGCTGTCTCCGTGCCGGACCAGGGTTCTCGTACTCTTTCCTGAAGCCCCTAGCCATTTTATCTCGATTAACGCAAGTCGATTGGACATGAACCACGTGACTTTAATGTCCACCGGATGACTGTCATCAACGACCTGCTCAGGTCTGACCTCGACGTTCCCACGGAGACATGCCTTCAAGAACTGGGCGAGCGAATTTCGCATCGTGGGCTCCGGACCAGCCCTGAATATGATCCGCTTTTGGCCCTTCCACGCCTCTGTGAGGATCCTGCACGAAGTCCTCCGCGCCTGCTTATCCCTGTACTCGTTAAGCGCAAGCTTGAGGTCGTCGAATGTAGGAATCGCGAAGACGCTGGCATATCCCTCCGCCGGGTTAATTACGGGGCTGGAGGCACTTCCGGCATAAAACATCTCAGTCCGGTTTTCGTAGGTATAAACCACGCAATCTTGGGCAACTTGCACGGGATCGATATCGGCGGTTTGGGAGACCAGGAATTGCCCACTCTGCAGGAGTTGGACCACGACCTCGTCGTCTGAAAACACGGGCATATGGCTAAGCGAGGAGCACTGGACTGCAGCATTTAGGGCACCTAGGGGTGCGTCTTCTAGGTGCTTTAAGACAAGAATGCGAGCCCTCCTCGTTTCCGGCGCGACGTGCCTGTAGAACGCCGGAACAAACTCCAGAAGCGCCCGCAATGCGCGCGTACCCCGTTCACCGTGGCTGGCCTCCACCATTCGTGAGTACACGGCAGCGGCCAGTTCCCGCATTCGATCTACATTTATCATTTAGGTCTTGCTGTGTCGCATGACATCCGCGTCATGCTCCTTAGCCAGCTCAAGTAAATACGTCAACCATAAACTTGAAGGAACAAGGAGGTCGTGACACTCACCCAGAGCGCTATGCAGCGCTTCAAAGTGTTCATGTAGCTGTCCTAGTGCAGTTTCTTCAAGGAGAGGACGCGAGCCGCCGACCTTGAGCGCTGGCCGGAGTCCCGGTTCCATCGAGAGGGCGTTCCGGACCATGCCGACGGGAAATGAGAGGAGGCTCTCTAATGCCGTAGTCAGATACGACTTCCGAGGACCGAAGTGTTGTAAGCCGCTTAGAAATTCCAGCTCCTTCTCTCCTTCCGGAGTGATAGCAATGCTCCCGGCCTCACCGAGTATAAGGCCGGCGAGCTCAAGGTCCGGGCACGCAGCTTGCAGTTCAGCGCTGAACGGTGATCCAGAATCGAGACCAGCAAAACTATAGCCCCAATCGGCTGCGGGCTGCCCCCGGAAAAGGGACAAAAGACAGCCTAGGTATGAAAAAAGATGGATTTCACCAAAGGTAGCCGTGCCGAATCTTGCACAAAGCTTCCCCGTTATGAACAGAAAGTCAAACGAGGCGGATGCATTAGCCATTAGCCTGCAGATCCCACTCGCCTCGGCCCTTTTTCGAGGGCAGCGATGATTTTTTCGTAAGCCACGTTGAACAATTTTTCCTCCTCCACCTGAACCTCAGATAAAGGAGCCCACGACGTCATCCTGCTAACTCGCATATGCGACCTACCACAATCGGATGCCAGCGCCAGAAGTAGCTGAGAGGTATTGATGTTCGCCGTGAAAATCAAATTAAACCCATCCAAAACAAATCTTGCAAACATGTCCCCTGCCCGTTTTTCGTACGCGATGTCAAGCGCACCTTCGGGCGTATCGATCAGCAAACAGGCTGTTCTCTCTGCAGGAGAAGTGAATTTGAGGAGTGCCATCCTTAGAGCGATATCGATGAAAAAGCGCTGGCTCTCGGACAGTTGAAAAACCTCGCGCCTCGGAGAGTCTCGCATCGAGAAAATAAGAGACACTCCTCCGGCTTTTGCTTCCATACGGAGGTTGAGCTCTATCCCTAGGAAGCTATATGCCAAGTCCTTGAAGAACGGCACGAATCGCTCCTCTGTTTCTGTGTACTGAGCGACGAGCTTGCGCTGGAGTCGAGCCAGCTCTTTCCGCTTTCGTTGCCTTATTTCGTCCTGTTTCTGCTTCTTCTCGAGTAGGCTGTTTATTTGTGCGCGATACCCGGCAATTCTCCGGTGAATTCCGGACTCGCCCCCCTCCTCCGCGGATTCCAGGAGGGGCGCATATCTCCGCTCGAACCTGTCAAGCGCCGAGACGGCGTCGGCAAAAGTTTTGGCGGCGGTTAGAGCCTCCGCTGCCACTCGTTCTCTCTTGGCCATCGCTTTCGTCAAATCGTCTCTCGCGCTGGCCAATTTGGAATCGATCTCTTTGAGAGCAGTGGGCGTACGAGCTCGCGTTGTAAGTTTGGAATCACATAGGGGGCACTTCTGCGAACCCAGTTTTGCGTTGATTGCCTCTACAACCTGCTCCCCAATTTCCCCGCAAAGCGCGCAACGCTTTTCATCGAGACTCGACTTAACTGCTGGGTGCGATGCGGGGCTCGGGCTTCCCCGGATGTACTCGTTGAAAGCCCGTTCGTACTCGAAGCTCAGTGCCGCGGTTTCTGCTGTCATCTTTGCGAACAGGACATCCGCGTCGCTCCGCTCCCGTTCCGTAATCTGAGAGGCTCGCTCTGCATCGTCCCGGGCCGCGAGGAGCTTGTCATGGGTTTCACGAATCTGGTCGAGACTCTCGGCTGAAGTCTCCTGTTTGAGGGCCGATTCAAGCTCCTCCACCTTTTTTCGCAGTTCCGCTGCCTGCCACTGAGAGTTACGCCAGAGCGACCCGGCGCGCTTAATCTCGTACCGCAGTGTATCAGCAGCATCCGCATCCTTGGGGTCCAGCCCGAAGCATAGGTGCAGGGCCTGTTCCAGTACGTCCTGATCCCAGAACAGAAGCTGTCTACGTTCGTCAAATGTGAACACAAATTGCTGCAGGAAGACAAATTGCTCAAACGATTCAAGTCCGATTTGCGCGGGCAATAGTTCCTTATAGCGCAAATGGCGTTCAGCCGCCGTAAGCCGCGCTCCGTCGAATTCTGTGCCGTCGCCGTCCGACGACTGCACGGTGAAAGATCGAAGCTGCTCTCTCTCAAACACCCCTCTTGTAATGGCAAACAAACCTGATGGGACCTGAAGGTCGAGTGAGACCTGGGCCTTCTTTCGGTCATTGTCATCTATCCGCCCGGTGAAAAATTTATCGGCGAACCCGAGGCTGTGTTTGTAGTATTCGTCTACCGAACCATACGAGGCAAACGTTCGTCCTGGCTCCGGTACCACTCCTGTCAACCCATAATTGATTGCAGCAAGGAACGTTGATTTTCCTAGCCCGTTGGCTCCGGCTAAGCAGGATGCTCCCTTCGAGAAGGTAATCTGAATGTCCTTCTTTTCGGAGTAAAGCGAGAATCCCTCCAGCCGGACCTTAAGTATCCTTGGCGCCCGCAATTGTCTGATTTGTGACGGGCTCGACATGTTTTGATCCTAGCGAAGCACTATATACCATTCGATGCAACATTGCGATTTCATTGCTGATAACGGCGAGGCGAGAAGGGTGCGCCGTTGGAGGATCGCAGGCCTTTTTGCGATCTTTGGGCGCAAGCGCCTCGACTCATTCGCGGGCAGCCAATTTGTAAAAGCTCTCACTCGTAGCGGAGGGCTTCGACGGGGTTGAGGTGAGAGGCGCGGATGGCCGGAGCAAGGCCGCTGAGGAGGCCCACGAGGGTCAGGATGGCGGTGGAGACAGCGACGGTGCCAAGCGAGATGTAAAGGTGGATGTCGCCTTTGCCGGAGGTGTCTTCGTAGAGAGGGCCGTAAAGAGGAAGAGTTCCAATGGCGGCGGAGGCGGCGTAGGCGAGGCCAATGCCAATGACCCCGCCAATCGCGGTGATGACCAGCGCCTCAGCCAAGAACTGCAACTGGATGTGCCAGCGGCGGGCGCCCAGGGCGCGGCGCAAACCAATCTCCCGCACCCGTTCTTCCACAGCCACCAACATGATGTTCATGAGCCCGACGCCGCCAATGCCCAGGGTGAGTGCTCCGACGAAGGTGAAAAGGGCCTCGAAGCCGATGGTGATGCCATCGATGATGGGGCGGAACTGCTCTCGGCCGAACATGATCATGGCACGCTCATCCGTGGGTGAGAAACGCTGGCGCTTGGCCACTTCCGCGCGTACTTGGCTCATGGCCTCCTTCTCGAACCGTGGCGCCAGGGGCTCGAAGACCAGGACAGCGGCATAGCGAGTGTTCCAGATATCGCCGGCGCTGGAATAGGGTATCCAGCAAGATTCGTCGTCGCTGGTGAAATAATTGCTGTCCTGAATCTTCCTGTCCATGGTCCCAATCACGGTGAAGCGGATGCCGCTGATGCGAACCGTTTCGCCCACGGCAGGTTGTCCGCTGAAAAGCTTTTCCCGGAGGCGCGCGCCGAGAAACACCACGCGCCGGCGCTCGAGCATATCCTCGGGGCTGATCCAGCGGCCGGCGCTGGGCACTTCGTTGCGCATTTCTCCATACTCGGGACAGACGCCGCGGATTGCGGTACTGGCCATGCGGTCACCATAAGATATGGGAAGCCAGCGCACCGTTTCCAGGCAGGCCGTCTTGACCAGGGTGGCGTTTTCCCGAACCATATCCAGATCCGCTTTTTCGAGCACTACTGGCTTGCCGGCGCGCTGGCCGCCCGCCTGCTCGCTGGTCTGTTGGGGCCAGCAGATTACTGCCCCCTTGCCGAAGGCGTCGAAGGACGCCACGACTACAGAGCGAAGCCCTCGGCCGTAGGCGATCAGCAGGGCGACGGCGGCGATACCCCACGTAATCCCCAACATGGTGAGGAAACTCCGCAACGGCTGCCGCCGAAGAGCCGTCCAAGCTTGAATGAAGATTTCGCGGAACATGTTCAGTCCTCACTTATCAGTTCTCAGTTATCAGTAAAAACGACCCAACTGAGAAATGATGACTATCCCCCCGGCTCATACCGTAGCGCCTCAATGGGGTCCACCCGGGCGGCGCGACGCGCCGGGTAAAGCGCCGAGAGCACGGCAATGGTTCCCAGGAGCAGGAACGACATCGCAGCGGATTCCCAAGTGGGCAGTAGACCTGCAAAGAAGGGCGGCATCGGAATGAGATTGACGAGTCCGCAAAGGCTGTAGGCAATCCCCATGCCCAGGGCGCCGCTCAGCGCCACCACAATCAGCGCCTCGATGAAGAATTGGGTCAAGATCGCCCGAGCGCTGGCCCCCACTGCTTTGCGCACCCCGATTTCACGGGTGCGCTCGCGCACGGCCACCAGCATGACGTTCATCACCCCGATCCCTCCCAGCAGCAGGGTGGTGATGCCCACCGCGCCCAGAAAGAGCTTCATGCTGTCCATGATTTTCTGGAATCCCTTGGCCTCCTCGACCGTGTCCCAGATGGGCGCGGCTTCCTTGTCGCGTGGGTCGAAGTTGTGGATGCGCCCGAGCGCGCGGAGCACTTCTGCCTTGCAGGTTTGGTGCTCCTCGAGCGACTTCGGAGCTACCAACAAGTGATCGAGGGCGGTGGGAAGCAGAGGAGGTTTGTTGGGAAAATCGCGCAGCATGGCACTGAAAGGGATGAAGACCTTGTCCACGTCCCAGCCGTCGTAGCAACTGTTCTGGTCCTTGCTTTCCATGACTCCAATCACGGTGTAAGGCAGGTTGTCGATGTAAATGCTTTCGCCCACAGCCGGGCGGGTGGAGAAGAGCTGCTTCTTAATATTGCTACCGAGGAAGGCCACACGGCGCCCCTGAGCATTATCTCCCCAATCGTAGAACCGGCCTTCCGCGACGCGGATCGAGCGTATCTCAGCGAACGGAGGAAGCGAACCAGTGACCTCCGGCGAGGCATTGTTGTAAAGACTGCGAGCGGATAAGCTGCCCCGTGAGAGTTCCGGCAAGACATACCGGCAGGCCGTAGCCTCCTCTGCTACGGCGGGTGCGTCCGACTCCTGCCAGGTCACTTCCCGGCCTGCCCGCAGCCCTCCCACTTGCATGCTGGTCCGGCCATTGAAGATGATCATCAGGTCCTTGGCAAAGGTCTCCTGCTGCCTCATTTGGCCGACGCGCAACCCTTCACCCGCGGCAATCATCAGCGTGATGGAAATGATCCCCCAGGCAATGCCGAACATGGTGAGGAAGGTCCGCAGCTTGTGCGACCACAGGGTGCGCAGGGTATCGAGGATGAGATCGCGGAAAACCATAGCCTGTCCGTTGTCAGAGGTTCGTCGTCTGTTGTCAGTAGCCCGCGGTCCGTTGTCAGTGGCTTAGGCTCCCTTCGATGGTAGGTCTGCGGGCAACGGACCACGGACAACGGCCGTCTTCACTGGAGTATCACTTGCTGTCCCTCTTTCAGCCCCTCGACCAACTCCGTCTTTACGCCGTTGGAAATGCCCAGCTTCGCCGCGAGTTTGCGCCGGCCGGTCTTGGACCCCGGATCGGGGGTCTCCAAGAAGGTGTGGCGATCCTTGTCGTAGATCACCGCCGCCTCGGGCACCATTAATACTTTATGTTTCTCCTCGAGGATAATCTCAGCATTGGCGCTCATGTTTGCTTTCAGCTCCCCGGTCGGGTTCTGGATGGAGACACGAACCTCGAAGGTTGTAACGTTGTCCTTCTCAACTCCCAGCGGGGAAATCTTCGTTACTTTACCCATGAACTTCCTATCCTTGAGTGATTCGACGGAGATCCGGGCGGGCTGACCTATATAGACTTTGCTGATGTCCGCCTCGTCCACTTTGCCCTTGACATATACTTCACTCACGTCTCCCAGGGTCATGATGTTGGTGGCCTGTGATCCCAGGATCAAAATCGAACTGACGGCGTCGCCCACTTCCACGTCTCTGGACAGCACCAATCCATCCATGGGGCTGACAATCGTGGAATTGCGCAGGTCCTCCTCGGCATTATCCAGGGCCGCTTGCATTTGGGCCACCTGAGCCTTGGCGCGCGCCACCTCGGCACGGCTGACCGCGACATTGTGCTGGGCCGACAGCTGCTTGTTAACCGCGAGCTGATAGCCTTTTTCTGCGTCCTCCAGCACGGCGGCAGAAACCAGTCCTTCACCCTCCAGTTTCCGCTGGCGCTCGGCGGTGGCCCTCAGGAAAGGCACGTCAGGGCCCTGTGCGTCCACCTGGTTGCGCTCGAGAGTCGCCTGCGCTGATTGCACCGCGGCCTCTGCGGCCTGCAAATTGGCACGGGCTTCAGCCACCTGGGCGCGCAACTGCTCTTTGTCCAGTTCCACCAACACCTTACCCTGCCTCACATGGTCCCCGTAATCGGCAAAGATTTTCTCCACGATTCCGCTGGCCTTCGACTTGACGTCCACTTTCGCCAGGGGCTCGATCTTTCCCGTGGCGACCACCGAACGGGCCAGATCACCACGCTCGACCGTGGCCAATTTGGAAGCATCAATCTGGTGATTCGGTCGTAAGGCTGCGGCGATCCCAAATCCACACCCAATCAGAACTACCAAGACGACTCCCAAGACGACCCATCGCCGATGTTTCTTGCGATTGTTATTTGCCATCGCTTTACCTCAAACCCGGACGCGCACCGGGCGTTCAGTTTCAAATACGCCACAAGCATCGCAAATGTTCCGCGCCAGTTTGGCGAACGTTCTCGTCATTCCGGCCCAGAGCGGGGGGGTGTGAAAGGGTCGTGCTGTAGGGGGGGCCTTTGTAGGCGTCCTGCTACAGCGAAAAGAACAATCCTGCGCCTACGGCACCCCTTTGATGCCTCGGCCAAAGGGGGAATGACAGGCCAGGCGAGTTTGCCCAGCAGGCTGTTAGACGTGGAAGTGAACTGAAGGTCACCCGTTTCTAGAACTAAAGGAGAGTCCGAAGTGAGTGAAGAACCCTCTCCCCGAGGGCTGAGCATGCCCCGTGTTTTTGGCTGGGCACCGGGGGTGCGAGCGTTCAGCTCCAAACGGAGGTGTTATAGGGGCAATCCGCCGGCTGGCGGATGCTTGCCCGCCCTGCAGCCCAAAGCCTCCGGGCGGCGGGCCGCGGGTGGCGATAAGGGCCGACCCTACATCCATTTGGCGACCCCGCCGAGGCGGGATCGCCCTTGCTCCAAGCGCTGCGACTGGGGTTAGATTTGGTCAACGATGGGCGAGGAGGAGGGTTGGGCCAGCAACCACTTGCACACGAACTCGCGTCAGGCCGGAGTTGACAAATCCCAGGTGTTTCGCGGCTGCCCATGAAACGTCAATCAGGCGCCGCCCGATGTATGGCCCACGGTCGTTTATCCGGAGCAAGATGTTCTTCCTATTCTTGAGGTTGGTGACCCTGACGGTAGTTCCAAAGGGGAGTGTCGGGTGCGCTGCAGTAAGTCCGTTCAAGTCGTAGACTTCTCCGCTCGCTGTCGTATTCCCTTGGAACTCCTGACCGTACCAGCTTGCAACCCCCGTTTCATATTCTTCGTTTGCTATTGCACACAAGCGGGGTGGGCTGAGGGAAGCGGACAACCTTGCCTCGGACTTGGGCGAAAGGGCAATAAGCCCTGCCACCGCACAGCCCATGACAAGCCTTTTCATTCATCCTCCAAGTCGTACGCCGCCTATCCCGGGCCAACTTGCCTGACCAACGTCCGTTTCTTTGGGCTATGAATGTTCCAACTCTAGAGAGCCCAGAAGGAAAAGTCAAGGGCGAAAATCCGGTGGCAGTGGTGCAGTTTGCTGTGGAGGTGGCTAAGGCCGCCACTTGGCGATCCCGCAGTCGCGGGGGTGCCGCTGTTCCAGTCGTTGCGACAGGGGTTAGATTTGGTCAACGACGGGCGAGAAGGAGGGTTGGCCGGGCGACCACTTCCACACTGACCCGTGTCGTGCCGGACTGGACGAATCCCAGACGTTTCGCGGCGGCCCATGAAACATCAATCAGGCGCTGCCCGATGTATGGCCCACGGTCGTTGATCCGGAGCAAGATGTTCTTCCTATTCTTGAGGTTGGTGACCCTGACGGTAGTTCCAAAGGGCAGCGTAGGGTGTGCCGCAGTAAGCCCATTTAGGTCGTAAATCTCTCCGTCTGCGGTTATATTTCCTTGAAATTCTTCACCATACCAGCTTGCTACTCCAGTTTCCGGTTCTTCTTTGGGTATTACGGATGCGCGCGGTGGTCCGACGGATGTGGACGACCTTGCCTCAGTCTTGGGCGACAAGGCGATCAGTCCGGCCACTGCGCATCCCATGACAAGTTTCTTCATTCATCCTCCTGACGGCACCCACCCAATTCCGGCAGAACTGGCCTGACATGCGAGCAACTTCTTGGGTTGGGGATTAACTTATTATCGAATAAGGCGAGGAAAATGTCAAGCGAAAAAACAGTCTGGCTAGTCTAAAAATCCCTGAATCAATGGACTATTCTCAGGGGAGTTAGCCCAAGAACCAAAAACCGCGCACACCTCTTCCGAGGGTTGCCCCCGCCTTCCGCAGATACGCTGGGGCGAGGCACCGATTCGCTACTTTATTGCTACAACGAGAGGGCTGCCTTGAGCCCCCGAAGGCTGGGTTAATCCTAGGGTTGCAGCCAAGGTCGCGGCAAGGTCGATTGGCTGGCAATGGCTGAAGTAAACCCCTGGCCTGAAGGCACTGCCCCACAAAAGCAATGGTACCTGTGAATCGTAATTCCAAGGGCTGCCATGAGTTGTTCTTTCGGACCCCGAGATGGGCAACGCGTAGGGGTCCAACACTACGAAAACATCTCCCCCACGCTTGGGGTTGAAGCTGTTCGACGCCATGCGGGCCAAAGGAGATAAGGGCAAAATGCCTTTCAGGAGCTGTGTTCGCGTAAAGGCGGCTTTCACCCCAGGCACCGAAGCAACCGCCATGGCCGCCACTTCTTCAGCCTGAACGGGCTGAATATGGTGCCTTTTCACGGTCTGGGAATCGAGGTAAACGTAGGGCTCATCCGCAGCCGCAATCCACTTATCAGATCCAAACGCGGCCGCCATCGCTTCTTCGACGGCTTTCCGGATTAACGCAGGCTGCGCGTACCCCGGGCCCCACTTGTGGTCTTGAATGAATTCTAGGTTCGGGGCGACTCCGTGGTCCGCCGAGAGAGCGATCCAGACGTTCTTAAGGCCCACAAGTTTGTCCAATTCGGCAAAAAAGGAGGCCAGATATCGGTCCGTGCGCAGGGTTACGTCAGCAACTTGAGGGCTGTACGGGCCAAAAGCATGACCGACATAATCGTTTACGCTGAGAGATATAGCCAACAAATCGGTGTCGCCCCCTTGGCCCAAGTGCTCATCCCTAAGCGCTTCCTCGGCAAACGCCAACTCTATTTCGTTCATGAAAGGCGTTTGTTCAAGCCAGCGCAGAAACTTCGCGTCCGGGCATGATTCGCCGGGACTTGCGATGAATTCACTGAACTTCATGCCGTTTCCACCCGGCATGTCCGGTAAAGCGGACCAGTTCCGGCCGCAATAGTCCTTCACCGGCGAACTCCGGTTGAAGTTCACCACCCAGGAGGGCAATGCCGACATGTAATAGGTGCTGGTCACAAAGCGGTCTGAACTCGAGTCATACCAATAGGCGGCAGAGGGCGAGTGGCCGCCCATTAGGATTGCCGCCCGGTCTTTAAGGGAGATTGCCAGGACTTTTGACCGAAAGTCGGTGGCAGCCCGCAACTCGTCTCCCAGAGTGCTGCCGATGAGGTAGTGCGGCGAACCCCCCGGGGTCCTGCTGGCTTGGTCAGGCTCGCCGACCACCTTTGTGGTTGAATCCTCGACGCAATAAACCGACCGGCGTAGCGCGGGATCGTACCATTCGTTCCCGACGATGCCATGGACGTTCGCGTATGCCCCTGTTAGCAAGGTGGCGTGGCCGGGGCCGGTGACGGTGGTGGCGTAATCGTAGCGGCAATCCGCAAAGCTGGCGCCGCCGGCCAGTAAGAGGTTAAAGCCACCCGCCACGAATTGTTGCCTGAAGCGCACCAAGTAGTCGTAGGGGAATTGGTCGATGACGAGTATCAGGACCAGTTTGGGACGTTGGGGATAGCTAGTCGCGCTGCCTGCCATGGCCACACGGAGCAGGGGGAGCACCAGGAAACCAGCTGCCAACACACCGACCGAAATCCTCTTCAGCACAATAATCCTCCCTCTGGGGCCCGTTAACTTTACGCGGAATTAGAATACCAGAACCCCGCCGAATTCCCTTCTTTAATAGGTGGTCGTGCCCCACATCTTCAGACTTGCCCTATCCGCCTGAGATAATGAAATGTTGAGATAGAGGCTCTCATGATACATTGAGTTGGAGTCACAAAGCATACTTTAAAGGATACCCCATGCCGCGCCGCATTCTCGTTGCTTTGTTCCTGGCTTACATCGTGTTGGCACCCGCTCGAGGAAGTCTTGGGGGAAAAGATGTGCAGGATCTCAAAACCAGGCTGCTGCAAGCTCCTGCGGGGCGCTTGCCAGTCAAGATTGATCCCAGGCGTGTGACCGTTCTCCCCAATGGGCGCCTCATTACCCCTTACGGCAAGCAAGTGAAGGTGGCGCCGCATCCCTATGGCCTTGCCCTCAGCCCGGACGGTAAAACTCTTGTCACGGTTAACGGCGGGACGAATCCACTTTCGGCAAGCATCATTACCGACATCTTCGCGCTGGTCCCCCAAGTGGCTCAAATTCCTCCCGGGTTTAAGTCTTCAGACGCCGATCCGGAGAGCGTTTTTCTCGGCGCCGATATCGCTCGCGACAACCGCACGCTTTACCTTTCCGAGGGCAACAACGGGAAGGTTGGGATCTTCGACCTGGTAACATACCAGCGGCTGGGCTCCCTCAGTCTTGATGGTGAGTTCCAGGGCAAAGCTTTCAACCACAGTCTCAGCGCAGAACTCCGGCTCTCGCCTGACGGCAAGGTTCTTTACGTCCTGGATCTTGCGCACTTCCGGCTGGTGCTTTTTGATACAGACAGCGAGCGGTGCATCGCCAGCCTCGAAGTGGGGCGGATGCCCTTTGGGTTGGCGCTTTCGCCGGATGGGAAAAGGGTCTACGTCTCCAATGTGGGAACGTTCAAGTACTCCTTGGTTCCTAGTTACGATGCCAAGCAAGCACGGGATACCGGCATCACCTTTCCGGCGTTTGGGTACCCTTCCAAGGAGGCCGAGGAAGGTGCTGTCGTGGAAGGCAAGCAGATTCCCGGTTTAGGCGACCCCAATGTCCTCGAATCAAATTCCCTTTTTGTGATTGATGTGGAAGACCCGTCCGAACCCCGGGTGCTTGAAAGAATCCGAACCGGGCTTCCTATTGGTGGCCAGATCGTTGGCGGAAGCAGCCCAGGCGCCGTGGTGGCGGGCAAGAAGAAGATCTTCGTCTCAAATGCAACCCAGGACAGCATCGGCGTGATTGACGTCCGCCGCGGGGAGGTGGAGGAGAATGCCCTGATCACGCCCTCGAGCGCCGTTAAGGGGTTGCGCGGTGTCCTCCCTTTTGGCATGGCGCTCAGTCGCGATGAAAAGCGCTTGTATGTTGCCTGCGCAGGCATCAATGCGGTCGCAGTGGTTGAAACCGACCGAATGCGACTCCTGGGTTTCATTCCCACGGCTTGGTTCCCGGCACGGCTAGCCTTGAGTGCCGACGGCAAGACGCTCTTCGTGGCCAGTGCCAAGGGTTTTGGCGCCGGCCCAAATGGGGGGAGAGGTTTTCAAGTTGGCCCCGAGGGGGCTTACATCGGAGACATCACCAAGGGGACAGTGGCTATCCTGACGATCCCGAAAGACTACCTGTTGCGCCCCCTCACGCTGGAGGTGATGAGGAACAACGGCTTCGTTCCGGCTTCTCCCGCGCAGGCGCGATCGCGGACACCCAAACGCCCCCCTGATTTCCCTATTCCCTTGCCGGGCTCACCCAGTTTGAAGATCCACCACGTGGTGTTCATCACCAAAGAGAACCGGACGTTTGATGAGGTGTTGGGTGATTTGGAGGGGGCTGATGCGGAGCGCGACGCCACGTTGGCCCGCTGGGGGGTGGACGCGACTGTGACGGAGAAGAACCAGCCGACCTTGGAGCACGTACAGGTCACGCCCAACCAACATGCTTTGGCCAGGCGCTTCGCCTTCGGCGACAACTTTTACGTGGACTCGGACGTCTCAGCGGACGGCCATCACTGGTTGGTGGACAATTACCCTAATGAACTCCTGGAATCTGCTTGGCCCACCGCTTACGGCGACAAGCTGGACTTCGTCCCCGACCAAGACGCCCCCGGACGCCTGGACATTGGAGCTTCCTCCACTATTCCCGAGACCTACCTGGAAAACGGCTCGCTGTGGGAAAACCTTTCCCGCGCTCAGGTTACCTTCCGCAATTACGGTGAGGGCATGGATTTGCCGGGCAACGACGAAAGCACAGGCGAGTATCCCAGCGGCGCTCGGCAAGCCGTAAATGCGCCCATGCCGAAGGTCCTGTTCGACAACACCTCGCGGGACTACCCCACCTTCAATACCAACATCTCCGACCAGTATCGCTTCGCGCAATTTAGGAAAGAATACGACGAATTCGTAAGCGGGAAGAAGCCCATGCCGCAGTTTATCTACATCTGGCTCCCCAACGATCACACCGCTGACCCGCGCCCTGAGGACGGATTCGCCTATCGCGCATCCTACGTGGCCGATAACGACTTGGCATTGGGGAAGCTGGTGGAGTTGTTCTCTCAAAGCCCTTTTTGGAAAGACATGGCCATTTTCGTCACCGAGGACGACGCGCAGGATGGCCAAGACCACGTCGACGCTCACCGCAGCCTGTTGCTGACGATCAGCCCTTATGCCAAGCCAGGCGTCTCCCACGTCCATACCAGCATGGCGAGCATCCTTAAGACGATTGACTTGATTCTGGGCATGCCTTTCATCAATCAATACGACGCCGCAGCTTCGGACCTCTCCGATATGTTCACCACCACCCCGGACTTCACCCCTTACACTGCTTTGCCTTCCGACACGCGGATTTTCGATCCGGCGAAGGTAGTCGAGCCGGGCCTCGAGGCCAAGCCCGGCACACCCCTGGATAATCCTGACCTGATCCGCAAGGAGATGAAAGACCGCATGCAACCCAAGCCCCCAACGTAGGGGGGTCTGCGGGGCGGGGCGCCTACGGCAGCGCTGCCCAAATTACCTGCCTGCACCGACAGCCGGAGCGGTTGTGGTTCTCACCTGACATTCCGCCGCCTTGACGCTCTCAGTGGTTTCCCCTAGAGTAAAGTGCTTGAGAGCATCCCCGCGGACGCGAAGGTACCGAGCGACGCCTGGCCCTGAAGGGGCCGGACCGCCTTGTACAATCCGTCGGCTGACGGATTGTGCAGCCTTTCACGGGGATCAGTGACCCGTCGGCCGCCGGGCTGCTCACGGTTCACCGCTTTGCGGTGAGAACCTGGCTGTCGCGCTGGTGCACAGCCCCGCTAGTGCTCCAAGTTGGGACACTAGTATCTTCGGCTGAGGCATTATGTGTTTTAGCTTGCAACGAAAGCTCTTCCTCCCCCCCGTTGTTTTGACGTGCGCTCTCACGGCATTTTCCTTCAGCCCTGTGGCGGCGCGGCATGGGATGGTGGCCTCGAGCGAACCTTTGGCATCCGAAGCAGGAGTCCAAATCCTCCGCGCTGGGGGCAACGCTGTAGACGCCGCGGTGACGGTTGGGTTTGCCCTTGCCGTCACTCATCCCGTGGCGGGGAATATTGGCGGGGGTGGCTTTATGTTGATTCGCCTGGCGAATGGCGAAGCCGTGGTAGTGGACTACCGCGAGGCCGCCCCGGCGGCGGCATCAAGAAACATGTACATCAATTCAAATGGCCAAATCGTTGCCGATGCCAGCACTGTCGGAGCGTTGTCGGTCGGAGTTCCGGGCACGGTGGCGGGTCTCGCCCTGGCCGAACAGAAATATGGGAGGTTGGGGCTGGCGCGCGTGATGGCTCCGGCAATACGCCTTGCCACGGATGGCTTTGCCGTCAGCTACGGCCTCAGCGAATCGCTCCGGCTGGACCGGGACCTCCTTTCGAAATTCGATGCTTCACGCCGATTTTTCCTTCGGGATGGACACCTTTACGAGCCGGGCGAGGTTTTCAAGGAGCCAGAACTGGCGCGAACCCTTGAGGCTGTCGCGCGTCAGGGTGCGAAAGGCTTTTACTCGGGACGCGTGGCGCAGGCTATTGTCGCCACCATAGAGAAGTACCATGGCCTGATTACGGAGCAAGACCTCGCCCGTTACCACCCCATCCTGCGCCAGCCGCTGGAGGGTCACTTTCGAGGCTACGAAGTTCTGAGTGTGCCGCCGCCCAGTTCTGGAGGCGTGGCCTTGATTGAAATGCTCAATATCCTCGAGCCGCTGGACTTGGAGCTGCCTGATTCTCTTGAGTCCATGCACTTCATTGCCGAGGCCATGCGCCACGCCTACGCGGACCGCGCTGCTTACCTGGGGGATGCCGACTTCGTTTCGGTGCCCGTGGCGCGGCTCACCAGTCAGGCCTACGCGGCAAAGCTGCGCGAGGAGATTCTGCATTCCAAGCCGGAGGCGCCCATCCTTGCAGGTAATACGCAGGCGTTTGAAGGCGCCCAAACCACTCACTACTCCGTGGTGGACGCGGAGGGGAACGCGGTGGCCAACACCTACACTCTGAATAACGGCTATGGTAGTGGAGTTACGGTCGAGGGTGCGGGTTTCCTCTTGAACGATGAGATGGATGACTTTGCCTCCAAGCCGGGTGCGCCCAACCTGTATGGTCTCGTGCAAGGCGAGGCAAACGCCATCGCCCCAGACAAGCGGCCCCTCTCCAGCATGACGCCAACCCTGGTCCTTCAGGACGGCAAGCTCCGGCTCGTTCTTGGTTCCCCGGGCGGAGGGACGATCATCAACACCGTTCTCCAGGTGCTCTTGAACGCCCTGGTTTTTAAGATGGACATCCTCCAGGCTGTCTCTTTCCCGCGTTTCCACCACCAGTGGATGCCGGACCGGCTGATCCTCGAGCGGGTCGGCTTTTCGGCGGACACTATCCAGAAACTGCGGGAAGCCGGCTATCAGATTGATTTTCGCAATGGGATCGGCGACTGCGAGGCGATCGAAGTCGATCCCCATTCGGGATGGAAGTTCGGCGCGGCTGACCCGCGCGCCTATGGAAAGGCGGTCGGATACTGATGAATTACGGTCTTTGTACCTCGATGTTTGCCGAGGAAAGGCTCAATTCCCATATCCTGGATAAGATACTGGCCGCGGGCCTGCGCGATCTCGAAATCATGGCCGCCCGTCAGCATCTGGATTATCACGATCTGAATCAGGTGCGAGATGTGGCGCATTGGTTCAGCGACCATGCGGTTAATCTTCATTCCCTGCACGCTCCCCTCTTTAGCGATTGGAATTGGGGACGCTCGGGGGGGCTGCTCATTTCTGTTGCCAACCTGGAGCGTCGAGCTCGAATCGTTTCCATGGATGAAATCAAGCGCGCCCTCGAAGTGGCTGAGCACCTCCCCTTTCGTTACCTCGTTCTTCACCTGGGTGTTCCCGAAGAAGAGTACGAGCTGAGTAAGTTCGATGCCGCCTTCACCTCCATCGAACACCTGAACATCTTCGCCAAAGAGCGGGGCACAGAGATTTTGCTGGAGAACATTCCCAGTGAGTTAAGCGCCCCCGAGCGGATGCTGACGTTTTTTCAATATACGCGCTTGGACTTGAAAGTTTGCTTCGACACCGGCCACGCGCATTTGACAGGGGGCGTTCAATCGGCTTTCCATACGCTCCGTGAGCGCATTGCCGCCATCCATCTTCATGACAATCATGGCGAAAAGGATGAGCACCTGCTGCCGTTCGAGGGGGAGATTGATTGGGCGCAGACCATGCGCGATTTCCGGTCGGCGGAACCACAGGTTCCCATCTTTTTCGAGTTGAACAGCGAGCGGCATGAACCCGGCGTCTTGGCGCGGCTTCCCGAGGTGATGGCGCGACTCGAGGGAATCTAGATTTTGGATTTTGGATTGGGGTTGTGGCTCTTCAATCTTGAATCTTGAATTTTGAACCCGGAATTCGGGAGGAGTACACCCTTGGTTCCCACAGTTGAGATTCGCAAAGTTTCCGATTATGTCGGCCAGGAAGTTCTTCTGCAAGGTTGGCTCTATAACCTGCGGGAGAGCGGCAAGCTGTTGTTTCCGCTTTTCCGCGACGGCACGGGCCTGATTCAGGGAGTGGTGGTGAAGAGCGCGGTTTCGCCGGAGGTCTTCGAGCGAGTGCTCAACCTGACCCAAGAATCTTCGCTGCGGGTCACCGGCAAGGTGCGCGCGGATAAGCGCGCGCCGGGCGGCTTCGAGCTGGATGTGACCGGCCTCGAAATCGAGCAGTTGATCCCGCTCGAGAACCCTTATCCCATTACCCCCAAAGAGCACGGCACGGAATTCCTGATGGATCATCGCCATCTCTGGCTGCGCTCACTGCGGCAACGCGCCATCCTGGGCGTGCGTCACGAGATCATCAAGGCCGTGCGAGACTTCTTTGACGGGCGCGGCTTCACTTTGGTGGACACACCCATCTTCACACCCTCGGCCTGCGAGGGCACCACCACGCTCTTCGAGGTGAACTACTTCGACGATAAGGCTTACCTTACGCAGTCCGGCCAGCTGTACAACGAAGCGGCTGCCATGGCCGTGGGTAAGACGTATTGTTTTGGGCCCACCTTCCGCGCGGAAAAGTCCAAGACCCGCCGGCACCTGACGGAGTTTTGGATGGTCGAGCCGGAAGTTGCCTTCTCCCATCTCGAGGACACCATGGTGCTGGGGGAAGAACTGGTAGCTTTCGTGGTGGAGCGCGTGCTTGCGGCACGCCGTCCGGAGCTGAAAACCCTGGAGCGCAATGTGGCCAACCTGGAGAGGATCAAACTGCCTTTCCCGCGCCTGAGTTACGACGACGCCGTGAAACTGCTGCAACAGAAAGGCAGCGAGATTCAGTGGGGCGGCGATTTCGGCGGCACGGACGAGACCATCATCTCCGAGAACTTCGAGCGGCCAGTGCTCGTCCACCGCTATCCCAGCCAGGTGAAGGCCTTCTATATGGCGCCTGACCCGCAACGCCCGGAGGTGGCGCTTTGTGTGGATATGCTTGCGCCGGAGGGTTATGGCGAAATCATCGGCGGGGGCGAGCGTCTGGCTGATTATAACCTGCTCTTGAAACGCCTTGAGGAGGCGAACCTGCCGCGCCAGGCCTTCGAGTGGTATCTCGACTTGCGGCGCTATGGCAGCGTACCGCATTCGGGCTTCGGCATGGGCATCGAACGCGTAGTGGCTTGGCTCTGCGGCCTCGAACACGTCCGCGAGACCATCCCCTTCCCACGCATGCTCTACCGCTTGTCGCCCTAGGGAGGGGCCAGGGGCTTAGGGCTTGGGCAAGGAAACTCCTTGGGAATCGGGTTGCAAACGACTGCCGTCCCTCGCCGCTTCGCGTTAACATCCCTTGTCCCCAAACCGGATATCGATCCAGCGGCAGGCAGCAAAGGGCATAAAGGGCACCGGACTCTTCGCCATCGAGCAAACCGGACACGCGCTATCCTCCTAGCGGAAATGTTACTACAAGCGAAGACCTTGCAACGCCCGGTGGTATAGGTTAATGTTTGGCAACGATGCTCACGGATCGCCCCCCGCGCAATTCCATGCTTCTGGCGCAGTTCCTCGAGAGCGACGAACTCTGTGGCCTCGAAGTCCCGCCGGACGATCGCCTGCGCGCGCCGGCAAATGCCATCGCTTCGGCAATGATAAGCGGCAGGAGCGCAGCCGTCCGCGAAGCCTGCGCCGAGTTTCTCCGCGTGGCGTCTGACTTCTACTGTGTGGCCCAGCCCCAAGTGCGCGTGCTCGCCGCCCGCCCGGTGCGCGTGCGCGAAAGCAGATGGGCTACCGAACTTTTTGGGGACTACACGGGGGCAAAGATGGAAATCCGTGTCTGGATGCGTACGGCAGTGCGCAAGCAAGTGACCTCGCTGGGCACGTTTCTAAGCACCCTCTGCCACGAGTTCTGCCACCATCTCGACGCACGGCGCCTGGGATTTCGCGACTCGCCCCACACGCGTGGCTTCTACGCCCGCACCGCCATCCTCTATCACCATGCCCGCGGAACGCCCATGAAGCGCCTAATCTGGGTGCGAGTAAAGGGCGGGCGCTGGCGAATCGATTGGCCGCGTACGCATCGAGGTTATTGAGCCCGTCGTGGCGGGCCGCACTCCAAAGCTACCCGCCCTCGGCAGCCTGAATGAGTTCCTTGAAGTGGATGGGTTTGGCGATGTAGCCATCCATACCTGCCGCCAGGCAGCGCTCGCGGTCGCCCTTCATGGCGTGGGCTGTCATGGCCACGATGCGAAGGTGTTTCCCTGTGGTCTTTTCTTTCTCTCGCAGGGCTTTTGTGACCTCGAACCCATCCAGGCCGGGCATTTGCACGTCCATAAAGACGAGGTCAAACGCTGGTTCTTTGTCCAAGGCCGCGAGCGCCTCATGCCCATCCGCAACCACAACCACCGTATGTCCCCTTTTTTCGAGCATGCGAGCCGCTAGTTTCTGGTTGATGGGATTATCCTCGGCCAGCAGAATGCGGCGGCTCGAGGAAAGTGGCCCAAGCGCCTGCATTCCTTCCATGGCCACAAGTTCAGCGGGCTGCGGTCGCGCTCGATCGGCCGCCGGAATGCGGAGCTCGATGGTGAAGTGGAATGTGCTTCCCTTTCCCACCTCGCTCTCCACCCAAATGCGCCCTCCCATCATTTCCACGAGCCGGGAGGAAATGGACAATCCCAGCCCTGTACCACCGTACCGGCGTGCCGTGGAACCGTCGGCTTGTGTGAAGGGCTCGAAGATCAGTCGCTGCTTGTCCGCCGGTATGCCCACGCCCGTGTCAGCGACACTGAAGTGCAAACGCGCCTGATCCCCCTGTGGCGACTCGCTCGCGACGCGGACAACCACCTCGCCTTTCTCTGTGAATTTGATGGCATTTCCCACCAGGTTGGTCATCACCTGCTGGAGGCGGGCGGGGTCGCCGAGGAGAATCTCTGGCAGGCCAGGCCGCAAGTCAAAGGCCAGTTCCAGCCCCTTCTGGTCGGCTCGGGGGGCGAGCATTTTCATCACTCCCTCGAGACATTCGCGCAGGCTGAACTCGATGAGTTCAAGTCCCAACCTGCCGGCCTCAATCTTGGAGAAGTCGAGGATGTCGTTGATGATCCTCAATAGCGCATCGGCGGAAGTCTTGACCATGTGAAGGTCCTCGCGCTGCTCAGGAGTCAGGTCGGTTTCGAGGGCTAAGTCGGTCATGCCGATGATCCCGTTCAAAGGGGTGCGAATCTCGTGACTCACGTTGGCCAAAAATTCGCTCTTGGCACGGCTGGCGGCCTGCGCAGCCTCCAGGGCGCGCAGCATTTCCGCTTCCGCCCGCTCGCGCTCCCTGATTTCTGCGGTCAATGCCTGATTGGCCCTGGCGAGTTCGGCGGTGCGTTCCTGGACGCGGTTCTCCAAGTCCTGCCGCTTTGCCTGGGCCTCGCGGCTGACCGTCCATTTCTTGGTTAGAGCGTGGGCCAACTGGATGACCTCGATATTGTCAAAGGGTTTTTTGAGAACCACCAGGCTATCGGAATGGCCAAGTTCTCTGATGATGTCAGTCCAGGAATAGTCCGAATATGCGGTGCAGATGACAACCTGCAAGTTCGGCTCTGCTCGCCAGAGGTGCAGAATGGTCTGTACTCCATCCCATCCTGGGGGCATGCGGTCGTCCACGAAAGCCAAAGCATAGGGACGGCCCTCGGCGACCGCACGATCCATCATGGCCAGTCCGTCCTGACCCTGATAAGCGGAATCGACCTCGAAACGAGAGCCGTGCACCTGCACTTTTTGAAAAAGCAGTTCTTCGTCTCCCGCCAGGTCGGAGGCTCCGCTGCCTTCATCCAGGAGGATCTTGCGCAGGTCATCGTGAATTGACTTATTATCGTCGACGATCAGTACTCGGAATGCCGGAGTGCCGTTATCAGGTGCTCGCGTAGACATCGAGGAGTCAAGAGTCGAACGTCGAGAAGGTGAATTCATACGGGCATTGCCTTTCCTGTTGTTTCCTCTACTGCCTCCCTCGCCGTTTCTCCGGCTGCTTCTTTTGCCGTTTCACTGGCGTTCCATGGCAGTTCCAAGATGAAGGTGGCTCCGCAGCCGAAGCCCTTGCTCTCGGCCCAAAGCGAGCCCCCCAATTGGCGCGCGGTATTGGCCCCGGAGTGGAGCCCAAAGCCGTGGCCGTCGCGCTTGGTGGTAAACCCATGAGAAAAAATACGGGTGAGATTCTCGGGCGCCAGTCCCACCCCGGTGTCCTCGACCGCGATGCGGATGCGGTCCCCGCCCCAGCGGTGAATACGGACTCGAATACGCTTTTCCTGGTGGCCCGAATCATTGACGGCCTGTTTGGCGTTGCGCAGGAGATTCAACAGTATCTGAAGGACGCTATGCGTATCGGCCGCCACGGGCGGCACCGTTTCGTAGTCGCGCTCCAGATGAATGCCAGAAGTTGCCAGCCCGGGCTCGACAATCCGAATGGCGTCCTCGACCACATTGGGGAGAGAGACGATCTCGACCAAGCCGCAAACCTTGGCGTAATTCTGCTGCGTCGCCACGATTTCCTTGATGTGCCCAATGTGCCCCGTCAGCAATGCCAACTCTTGCAGCATGACCTGACGCTCCTCCTCCAGATGGCTGCCCAATTTGGCCAGATACGGCACCACGCGCTGTCCTTTCGGGTCGTGGGCAAGGAAACCGGCCAACTCGCGGGAGTGCTCTTCGAGCATTCCGGCCAGTGCGCTGACGTTGGCAATGCGAGATTCCCGGACCTTGCTGGCGACGATATTGGCGGAAACGTTGACGCTGTTCAGCACATTGCCCACGTTATGGAGGGCGCCGGTGGCCACTTCGGCCATTCCGGCCTCTAAAGGTTGTTTGGAGGTCCCCGTCTTCGCCCTCCGCGCAAGGGATGCCCCCTAAGCTATCCCATCGGCGATATGGCGTTGTTCTTCAGCCTTGTACCAGCAGAATTCCGCCCGTCCCAGACCACCCTTCAGCTAGCGCGGGCACCTCGCCCGCTATTGCCGGAGCGTCCCGCTGCCGCGAAAGGTGGCCGCGCCGCAGCCGGTCGCCGGCGCTACGGCGGGCGAGATGCCCGCGCCAAGTGACTCGAGGCGTCTTGGGCAAGGGGTTCGCTCCCAGGACATGAGGGTCGGCGCTTGGTAGCCTATCCGAGTTGCCGAAAGAGAGCGCCGGCGAGCGGCTGCGGCAAAATGCAACATAAGCTTCACGCTGCACCATCCCGTGGGGCGTGAAATGTAATGAGGTTGTAGGCTTACTGGACAAGCCTACTATGAAAAGCCATGGACTACGTTAATCTCGGCAAGACCGGACTTAAAGTTTCCCGCCTCTGCCTCGGCTGTATGAGCTACGGAGTGCCGGCTACGGGCGACCTGAAGGGCGGCAGACACGCCTGGGCCCTGAACGAAGAGGAGAGCCAACCTTTTTTTCGCCAGGCGCTTGATCTGGGCATCTACTTTTTCGACACCGCCAATGTTTATTCGAGCGGCGCGAGCGAGGAGGTTGTGGGGCGGTTCTTGAAGGCCCATACCCGCCGCGAAGCCGTCATTATCGCTACCAAGGTGTACGGCGTCATGCGCGACGAACCCAACGGACAAGGCCTGTCGCGCAAAGCCATCCTTTACGAACTTGAACAGAGCCTCCGCCGCTTGCAGACGGACTATGTCGACCTCTACCAGATTCACCGCTGGGACTACGAAACGCCCATTCAAGTGGGTCTAGCTCCGGGCCGGCGGGCAAATTTCCATATCGATCCCGCATTTTCATAGTAAAATTTAGCAACTGGCAGTCCGGCTAGCAATCGAAACAGGCACATATCGGTTTGTGGATTGGCATAATTTGAAGTTATCGGCTACAACCGCCGATTTCCAAGGTGGGATGCAGTTTGTTCGTCCTATCCACCATTCCTCGCTGCCGGCCTGGCTTATTGAACACGAAAAAAAAGATTTCTCCAAGAGCTTTTGGTAGGATATCTTCGAAATGCTCAGCTTCTGCCTCCTCGGCAAGTGGTGATCAAGATTTCCGGAGGAGCCCGATGCGAAGGATTTTACTCTTCAATCCTGCCCACAAATTCGGCGGTCCGGTTCAGCCGCGCAACGAACTTCCCTTGAATTTGCTGACAGTGGCTACTCCTTTGGATCGGGCCGGATATACCGTAAGAATTATCGATCAGCGGATTCACTTGAATTGGCAAGATATATTGGAAGAGGAACTCCGCCAGGGTCTTACCTGTGTTGGCATTTCCTCCATGACCGGCCCGCAGATTCGCAATGCCCTGGAGGTGTCGCGACTGGTGCGGCAGCAGGGGAACACCCCTGTGGTTTGGGGGGGAGTACATCCCACTCTGATGCCAGAGCAGACTCTTTCCCACCCTGACATTGATGTTGTAGTTCAGGGGGAAGGGGAGGAGACTTTCGCCGAACTGGTTCGGTCTTGGGAGGAGAAGACCTCGCTGGAGCAAGTACGAGGGATCTGGTTCAAAAAGGATGGGAATATCTTTTCAACTGAACCCAGACCTCCGATTGATTTGAACCGACAACCGCCGCTCTCCTATCATCTATTGGATTTAAAACCTTATTTGGTCCAGATCAATGGGCGCAGCCACATCACTATCGAAACTAGCCGGGGGTGCAATTTCAAATGCCGGTACTGTTGGGATACCGCCGTGTATCACAGCCGCTGGCGTGGAGCATCTGCTGAGGAAGTTTTGCGCCGGATTCAATTCCTTGTGCGGGAATATGGAATCGGTGGTTTTCTATTTTGTGACGACAATTTCTTTGTGGACAAAGGACGTGCCCTGGAAATATTCCGGAGACTAAGGGCTGAAGTCCCCGGAATCGCAATTTCCAAGCTAGATGGCCATCTCTCCGTGCTTTCCCGTCTGACTGATGAGGAATTGGATTTGCTTCGAGCGGGAGGGTGTCAACGTTTAATGATGGGGATTGAATCCGGGTCCCCAAAAGTATTGAAGATGTTGAACAAGGAGCAGGATTTGGATGAACTGCTCCGCTTTAATCGCCGCATTGCTTCATTTGGCATCAGACCCCATTACTTTTTCATGATAGGATACCCTTCGGAGGAATTGGAGGATCTAGCTCAAACTGTACAGCTCTTCTTGAGGCTATCCAAAGAAAATCCTGCTGCGAATCCCCGCATAAACATTTATACTCCGTTTCCTGCCACCGGGGTATTCGATCTGGCAATCGAGCATGGGTTTGTCAAACCGGATCGGCTGGAGGATTGGGTTTCCTTCAATTTCCGAACGGTTAATCGCAACGCCTCATACCTGACCCGGAAACGGAAAAGATTACTGCGCGTGCTGCATTTTACCTCCGCTCTGGCACTGCGGAATAACTTCATTACCCCCTACAAGAAGACGCATTGGTGGATTCGACTTGCGGCTTTGCTTTATTATCCTGTGGCACGCTTAAGAATTCGTTATCTGTTTGATCGCTTCCCTGTGGGGGTCACCTTGGCAGAGTGGTTTGGGCTCTATCCTCGCCAGGAGTAGAACTGGGCATGCAAGGACCCGCTGATTTCCTCATCCACCAAACCGGGGAGTTGTGGTTGGGACTGCAGTTTGTGACCGGCATTGTTCCCTTTCTCCGTCAATCCATGGGTGCAGACGCCGCAGTTGATGAAATTGAGTGGCGATTCATGAACCGGGAGAGACTGTTCCTGAATTTCGTGCAGGATCGCATTTTTTCAAATCCAGGAAATCCCTATTGCGTCTTGATGAATCAAGCGGGCTGTGAGGCAGGGGATCTGCGGCGTCTGGTTCAGAGTCAGGGAGTGGAAGGGACCCTCCGAACTCTTTACCGGAGCGGGGTATATCTCACGGTAGACGAATTTAAGGGGCGCAAACCTGTGGTTAGGGGGAGTCTGACTTTTCCCACCTTCCCAGCGCAGTTCCATAAATCGGTTTCTGTTGCACGGTTGAAAATCCACACCAGCAGCAGCCGAAGCAATGAGAGTTCCATGCCGGTTGATTTCCCGTACATTCAAAGCCGGATACCCAACCTTCGGGTGGATTTGATGTCCCGGAGGGGAATGGACTGGCAATATGCCCTCTGGGGAATTCCCGGCGGATCCGCCATGGTTCACTTGCTGGAATACAGCAAAGCCGGAGCCCGTCCCGTCCGCTGGTTTTCGCATGTGAACCCCGCCTCTCCCGGACTGGCCTTGCGTTACCGGTGGAGCGTGCGCGCGATGCGGCTGGCCAGTCTGGTGGCCAATCGCCCTCTTCCGAGGCTTCAATATGCTACAGTGGAAGATCCTTCTCCGATTTTGGAGTGGGTTGTCCAGGTTTTTCGCCGTGGAGCCGTCCCCCATCTGCTTACTTATACCAGCCCGGCGGTACGGCTTTGCCAGGCTGCTGGCCGATTGGGAGTCTCCCTTTCCGGCCTACAAATGACCTTGATCGGTGAACCGATCACAGCTGTTCGCTTGGAAATCATTCGTCGTTCAGGGGTGAATGCCATTCCTCGCTATGGAACTACAGAGTCCGGATCAATTGGCTACGGCTGCCTCCGGTCTGATGAACCGGACGATGTACATTTCTTGAGCGACCGGCTGGCTTTGATTTCGGATGAAGAGGGGATCAATTGTCCAGCGGGAAGTCTGCTGGTTACCACTCTGCTCTCCGCATCTCCATTTACCCTGTTCAATGTCTCGCTGGGTGATCAGGGGGTTTTACGCGATTACGATTGTGGATGCCCCTTGCAGTCCCGCGGTTGGACCCGTCACATTCAGAAAATCCGCAGCTTCGAAAAACTCACTCTGGGGGGCATGAATTTTCTAAAAACGGATGTCTCCAGGATCATGGACGAGCTTCTCCCGCGGCGGTTCGGTGGTGCGCCCACTCATTATCAACTGGTCGAAGAAGAGGGGGATGATGGCTGCCCTCGCCTCCTTTTTTATATACACCCGGCAGTGGGGGAAGTGGACCCGCATGAGGTGAAGGAAGCCTTTCTCCAGGCTATCAGCCAGGGGAAAGGGATGGAACGAATCATGGGGACAGTTTGGAGAGACGCCGGGATGATTGAGGTGAAACGCAAAGCGCCTATTCCGACAATCTCCGGTAAGATCCACCATTTTCTTGCAGCGAATATTCGAAAGGATAAGAATTCGCATGTTTGATTTCAGTTCGCTCTATCGGACTATTCCCGGCTGGAGCGTAACCGCTGCTGGCGGGGATTATCTGATTGGCGTACTCAGGGGCGAAGGAATTGGCTCGGAAATTATCGAACCCACTTTACGAGTGCTGGAAGCCGCCACTGCAGAACGATCATTCCGTATCCGGACCTGCTTTGGCGGCAGCATCGGGAAAGTGGCGCTTAGGGAGACCGGTTGCTCCTTGAGCGAGGAGGTCAAGAAATTCTGCCAGGAGGTTTTCCAGCAGCAGGGGGCCCTTTTGTGCGGCCCGGCCGGAGGCCGGTTCGTTTATGACCTGCGCCGGTGTTTCGACCTCTTTTGCAAGATTATTCCCCTCCGCCCCATCCTTCAGACCGAGGATTTCGGCGTTCTCAAACCAGCCGCTCTCGAGGATGTGGATATTGCAGTGGTTCGGGAGAATGTGGGAGGAATTTACATGGGGAAGTGGGGAGAGGAGCGGAGAGAGAATCAGACCGTGGCCTCGCATGCCTTCGAATACCATTCCAGTCAAGTTGAACGAATCCTGAAAACAGCTATTGGTCTGGCCCAGGCTCGGCGGGGCAAATTGACACTGGTGGTGAAGACCGAAGGAATGCCCTCCATCAGCCGCCTCTGGACAGAAATCTTGCGGGAGATGGCCCGCGATTCCGGGATCTACACGGAAATTCTTGAAGTGGATAATGCGGCATATCAATTGGTTCATTGCGCCCGGAAATTCGACGTGGTCGTCACTTCCAACATGATGGGAGATATTCTGGGAGATTTGGGCGCGTTGCTCCTGGGTGCCCGGGAAATGAGCTTCTCTGGAAACTTTGGGCCCGGTGGCCGGGCAGTGTACCAGACGGCTCACGGCGCCGCCCATGATCTGTCCGGGCAGAATATCGCCAATCCCCTCGGCCAGATTCTTTCTCTCAGCATGTTGCTTCGGATCAGCTTCCGGATGTTTGATCTGGCTGACCGGATCGAGGCTGCCGTGAAACAGGTCCTGAAGGAGGGGTGGCGAACAGTTGACATCGCCTCTCCCGGATGCAGACATGTCGGTACCCGGGAAATGGGAGATCGCATCGCCGAGGCGGTCCGTGTGTCAAATTTGGAGACAGTCTCATGAAACCTGCCCTCCTGTTGATCGATATACAAAACGATTTCCTGCAAAGACCTGAAATGTCTCCCGCTGCTCCCGTTTTTGTGCGTCAGACTCGAAACCTGCTCGAGCAATGGAGAGCCCTCGGGCTGCCAGTCCTCCATATCCATACCATTGTCCGCCCGGATGGGGAGGATCGAATGCCTCACTGGAGAGACCAGGATATCTGGGCTTGTGTGGAAGGGACATCGGGCAGCCGGCCTCCTTTGGAATTGGGGCCCCTCCCCGAGGAAAAGATTTTCCGCAAGCAGTTTTATAGTGCCTTTGAAAACGAGGAGATTTCCCGGTGTCTGAAAGATCTCGCCGTCGACCACCTCGTCATAGCGGGCCTGTACCTGCACAGCTGTATTCGTTCGACGGTTCTGGATGCCTATGCGCGCGGGTACAAGGTGTGGGTTGCGGAGGAGGCCACCGCCTCAATCGACTCGCTTCATGGAATCATTAGTCGAGACTTTCTGGCCGAAAGAGCCGCCTGTTTCCTCCCCAACCTGGAACTGCTGAGCAAGGTTGCCGGTCGGGAATTGATAAGAGGCCAGGCCCAGGGGGAGATCTTGCCTGCCGGAGTTTGTGGCGGGAAATGGATAGACGGGAAGAGTCACGAAACCTGGGCGCAGCATGATCCGGCAGAGTGGGAGAAGGTAATAGCGCATGTCGCGCTGGCGACCCCGGAAGACTTCCATGTCGCTATCGAATTGGCTCGACAGGCTCAGGTTCAATGGGCCAGAACCCCCTCCTCCTGCCGACTCCAGATGCTCAAAAGTTGGTCTTCTGTTTTGGCGACGCATGGAGGTGAACTGGCTGAGGCCATGGCCAAAGAGTTGGGAAAACCCATCACCCTGGCGCGGGAGGAGATACAGTTCGCCATCGGCCTGCTTCGCGCAACCGTGGAGCAAAACGAAAATCAAGCAAGCCAGCCAAATCGGTCGGGCGGGATATGGGGGCGCCATTGCCCCCGTGGGATTGTTGGCGTGGTTACTCCCTGGAATAATCCCGTTGCCATTCCGGCCGGCAAAATAGGTCCAGCCCTGTTCCACGGAAATGCCGTGATTTGGAAGCCAGCCCTCCAGGCTCCACGTACTACGCTCCTCTTGAGTCAAACCATTTCTGAGGCTGGATTCCCCAATGGCCTGGTAAATGTGTTGTTTGGGGGACCGACCGCAGTTCGGAATCTTATTGTCCGGCAGGAAATTTCTTTTCTGTCCTTTACGGGATCCATTTCCGCCGGCCGGGAGGTGGCCACCCTCTGTGGCAGCCATGGTAAAACCTTTCAGGGAGAACTGGGTGGAAACAATGCCGCGATTATCATGCCGGACGTGGATTTAAGCGGTATTGCCCGGGAATCGGCTTTTTCTGCATTTGCCTATGCCGGACAGCGTTGCACCGCCACGCGGCGATTCCTCGTCCATGTCGACCGGGCGCGGGAATTTCAGGATGCATTACTGGCCAGCGTTCAATCCATGTGTTTGGGACATCCAATGGATGAGCAGACGATCATAGGACCCGTCATCTCAAGGGAGAAACAAAAATCGCTGGAACTCGTTGTTCAGGAGGGATTAGCCCAAGGGGCTCAACTGATTTACGGCGGAAAAATCCCGGCTCGCTGGACCTCTGGTTGTTGGTTTGAGCCCACCCTTCTGGCTGTGCCTTCCGCTAACCTTACAATCGTTCGGGAGGAGACTTTCGGACCCGTTGCCGTATGGCAGGTGATAAAAAATTTGAAAGAAGGCCTGCAACAATTAAACAGTGTTTCCCAAGGATTAACAGCCAGTTTGTATTCAGGCGATCCTGGGGCGTGGAATTTATTCCGGGAAGAGGCAGAGTGCGGGGTGCTCAAGCTCAATCAGCCCACCATGGGGGTAGATCCGGGAGTCCCATTTGGTGGATGGAAGGCATCGGGAATAGGTCCACCAGAGCACGGCCCTGGGGACGTGGAAAGCTATACCCGCTGGCAAGCTGTTTATACACCTCTTACGAGATCCATTTGAGGAATGATTGGGGACATAGAGCCAGGATCTTCGAGTCTTCGAAACGGAGAACCTCAAAAGAGTTATTCATGCCACTTTGCCCTTATAGGATGAAAATCGAATACAGAAAGGGGAAGTAAAGCTGGAGGGCTGTTCTGTCAACCGCCGCAAGGCGGCAAGGCTCCCGCCACGGCGTCTTTCAAAAACGCTCTTCAACGAAGAATTTGCTCGAGGAACCCTACGTTCCCCATTCTATCGTGGGCTTCAGTTAAGTCCGCGGCTCCTCAAGCTTAGTTCGCAGACCGAATGGTGGGTGCCCCTACCGTAGCTTTCAATTCCGGAAGACTATCGATAATCTCCAATACTTTCTTGGCCATTTGATCATCGATCTCGGACTCGCGATAAAACACCACTGGGTATCGCACCACGAGCGCCAGGCCGTTTTCCACCAATTGAAGGCGCGATTGCGGACGTGGCGCAGACACGGGAACACCCACCAAATCATCGAGCCCTTGGTGTTGCTGCTCGAGGCTTTCACGATATTGGGAATAAACGGAGTTGACCGCGTCGAGCAATTTGCCTTCCGCCAGGCTGTAATCACCGCCCCGCTCCAATTTCACCACCACTTCGTGCCAGGTGTAGGCCGTGCCCGGGATCTGCTTGAAGAGCGCGCCCTGGAAAAGCACCGAGTTCGAAACCTCCACCACGCGCCCCGTGGGGTGCAGGTCGGAGCCTTTCCCACCTAATTCCATCAAGGAGAACTGGACAAGCCCCACGTCAATGACATCTCCCGTAACACCTGAAACCGTGATGCGGTCACCCACCTTCACGCCATTCCTTCCAATCAGGACGAAGTAGGCGGCGACCGAAAGGATGACGGTTTGGAGAGCCACCGCAATGCCAGCGGTCAGGAAACCGGCGAAGGTTGCCAGCGAGGCGAATTCGCTAACGAATCCGAGAACAAGGATAATGGCCATGAGAATGGCCGTGACGATGCGGCGCACGATCAGAAGCTGGTGGCGCTTGTGCGCATCGTGAACGTATCGAAACGTTACCTTTAGCCAAACCTCGGAAAGTCCCAGAACAATGCCTACCGCCAACAGGATGGACGCCAGACGAATTAAGAACCCTTTGAGGGCATGGATATAACCGCTGTGGACAGAGGATTGCCATTGGCGCAAGTTGGCCTGGATATCCTCGAGCAGGATGATCTCTTGTGTCAGGGGAAGGGTGGCGTTGGCGATCTGCTTGAATTGAGTAGTAAGTGAAATCATCTTCTGCCGGGAGGCTTCCATGCTTGCCGGATCTTGTGGAGTCGGTTGGTTGGCCAGATCACGTCCCTGCTGAACCGTGCTGCGCAGCTTAGCCCACAGCGGGGATTGGAGTTGGCGGGCCATATCAGCCACGCCGGCGGCGCCATCCATCAACTGGTCAACCTCACGAAGGCCTGCGATCCTTGAGAACAGAAGTGACACCTGGCTGGTCAGCCCTAACCCCTCCGGAGCAGTGGGCGGGGAGCCGGAACGGGCGCTTGCTGCCGTTTTTTCTGGAGCTTTGGCAAATACATCGGGGACCGACTCCTTCAAGTTGTCGATCTCCTTTTCCAAACCTCCCGAGGCCGCCGCAGTGCCCCTCATGAACGTCGTCATCTTCTGAAGCGCGTCCTCGAGGGCTTTGTTGAAGTCCAGTTGTTCTTGTAGGCTTTCCCGCTTCGATGTTAAATCTCGGAGTCTTTTCCCGGAAGCCTTTGCGATTTGCCCGTTCAGGGCTTCAATTTGGGCCTGGATTTGACCGATTAGCGTGGCCGTGCTGGCAGCGGCCTTGGCGATGTTCTGTTGCTCGCCTGAGGTTTGGGTGGAGGGACCGGGGCCCGCACCAAAGGCCTCGCCACTCTTTTCCGTGGCTTGTATTGCGGCTTCTATCTCCGCGGATTGGAACGCGAGTTGGACCGCCTGCTTGGCGAGGCTGCGGGCGTTTTCCAGGTAATAGGCATCGCTCGGCTGGCCTGCGGATTCGTTGGCGCTCGTTAACTGCCTGTACCAAGTAATGGCCGCGTTGAGGTGCTGGACGATACCGGTGTCTTCAGAGCTGGTTTGTTGCGCCTTGATAGCCTGCGGCATGGCCCCGCTTTGCAGAAGGGTTGCCGCAGCCACAATCACTCCGAGAAAAATTGCCGAGACCCTGAGCCCTCGCATCACCTGATCATCCCTCCCAACTCTTTGTTACCATTATTAGACGACGGGCGCAATATGGGTGGTGGGTCGGCTTGTCGGCGAAATCAGGGTCGGGAGGATACAAGAACTCCATCTAATCCCGTTCGTCCAAATCCAGGATGTTCTCGGGGTTCACCTGCCTCCGGCCTTCAAGAAGGGGAATGATTTCAGCCTTCGTGTTTGTTTCATTTTGGATATTCACTCCCCTCGGATGCCACTTCAGCTGAGTCGGCTGCCCCGCCCAGCCGCGCCTGCTTTTGAAGGGACCCTTTAAGGTATCCGCGTCAGGCGCAGCGTTTTGATCTCCCACGGCTTCATATGAAATTTAATCGTGGTTCCCTCTCCTACCGGTCCCACATTGACATCTTCCAGTAAGGTGGCTTCTGTGGCGCGGACCTTGCGTGGGAGTTCCAGGGTCACGTCGCCCTCGCGGCCTTCGCATTCCACGAAGCGCGCAATGGCATCCGTATCGTAAAACCCCTCCATCTGCTTCAGCGCATAAAGCACCACATGGTCGCTGCCCGTCTTCATAAAAGAGTAGGAGTCGGGCAAGCCGCCTTTTTTCCCGGCCCATTGTTCTTGCGGGCTGGCGTGCTTCGGCTCCTGCATGGCGAGCAGCGGCGAGTTGAACGCCAAGGCCTGGAATTGTACTTTGCCCTCGCGCCAACCTCCCTGGTGGGGATAAATAGAGTAGCCGAAAACGTGTTTGCCTTCGTCGGCGCGCGGGTCGGGACCCCACGGTCCACGAATCACGGAGAGATGAATTGCGCTATCCTTGGCATCATAACCATTGCGGCCGTTGTTCAGGATGGCCACACCGTAGTCGGAACTCGATATATCAACCCACTTTCCCATGACGGCTTCCTCCCCGGTCTGGTCGCGCTCGATCACGCCGTAGGGGATTTCCGCCGACACTTTGCTGGACGCGAGGTTCATGGGGAAGCCCGCCTTGAGGAACGTGGCGCGCTCGTACCAGTCCAGTGTCATGGTCACATCTACACGGGGCACCCCCGCGATCAGGCTGACGTCCTGCGTAAACTCGGAATCCCGGAAGCGGTGGAGCACGCGAATCGTGGCGCGCACCGGCCCCTGCTCCGTGATTTCAACGTGTGCGGCTTTGTCGATATCCCACTTCTTGCCCGTCAAGCCGATGTCCCAGGCCGGCCCCGCGTATTCTTTGGAAGTCTTAAGGGCCTGCTCCGCCGTGTCTTCCCAAGCGGTTAGGGAATTTCCCTCTCCGTGAAACGCTTCGCGCTTTTCCGTCTTGTCATAGAGCCGCGCGATGTTTCCGGTTTCGGGATTGATCTCGACTCGCAAGAATTCATTTTCCAGATAGGGACGCGGCTTCGATCCCACGCGCAGGGAGGTTGCCGCCGCTATGGAACCGGAAGTCTCCGCCACCAGCCGGTAGAGCTTCAATCCCATCTGCGGAACTTTCTGTGCCACAAAGGCCACCGTCGCAGTTTCGCGGGCCCCTGCCTTGGCGGGAGCTTTCAGAATCTGGACGGGGCTAGTTTCGTCTCCATGCACGGCCTTCATTTTCGCCGGCAGAGACAAGGCGGAAACTTCCGTCATGACTATGTCCGTGCGATCGAATGACTGCATGTTGTAGATCACCAAAGGCACACCTTCGCCGCGGGTATCGAGTTGGAGTCCCAGATTTTCCAGCGAGAAATTCAGGGCGCGGTCGCCTCGTTCGAAAACCTCTTTGTATTGGAGGGCCGCATCGGCGTAAATGGGGCCGATGCCGGAACCCGCCGCCAGATCGTGGGCCTGGTCGAGCAACGCCAGTTTCCATGCCCCGCTGATGTCACGGACCGGATAGTAGTCGCGATAATCAAAGAACACCGCCAACTCCGACACCTTTTCGGCGTTGAGGAGAAGTTGCTCCGCCATGCGATTGCGCCTTTTCATGTCGACCTGGGTGGTGTAGCACCCAGGGAAGACCGGGTTCAACTCTTTATCGTAAATGGGAAAGTCCCTTTTTTCCGTCAGCAAGATATCGATATAATCCGCCACGTTGGTGGGCTTCACACGCACATCATCCGGCGAGGCGTTCAGCTTCGCGATGCCGGCGATATCCTCCGCATTGGGACCGCCGCCATGATCGCCCATGCCATAAAGCACCAGGATGTCTTTTACCCCGGCACGATCGGCATTCTTCACTCCCAGAACGGTGGTGTGCTCGTGGTCCATCGGCTGCGTATATTCGCCTGGGGTCGTATAGCCCAGCACACGGCTGCCGTCCAAACCCTGCCACCAGATGATGGGCGGACGAGTAGGGTCATGGGGGCGGTTGAAGACATAAAACTCAATACCTGCCTTGTGCGCAATCTGCGGCATCGTGACGGGATGGCCGAAGACGTCCGGTTGCCACGCGAAGCGAACGTAGTGGCCGAACTTCTCCTTGCTGTATTTCTGCCCATAGAGGAATTGCCGCACCAGCGATTCACCGTCACTGACGTTTTCATCCATCTGCACCCAACTCGAAGTGGCGGGGATAAAGTTGCCTGTCCTGGCCTTCTCCACAATCGCTTTGAAAATGTCCGGGTAGAAGTGCTCCATTGAGTCAATCACCACCGCTTGGTCCTGCGAATAAGTGAAATCCGGGAACTGATCCATCAATTTCAATTGGTTGCTAAACGTGTTGTACATGATGTCGTGAATAGATTCTTCCCAGCGCCAAAGCCATGCCATGTCCATGTGAGCGTAACCCACCACATGGGCGGCATAATCCTTCGGATTGGCTCTCCCTGGCGACGGCATCTGCGCTCGGGTTATCGAAACGATAATGGCGACGCCTACAAAGGCCAGTAGAGTCTTTCGCATCGGCTTTCCTCCTAATTGAAATGCTCGTTCCTCACCCTGCTAGGTCACACTCTTGCGATAGGGAAATCTTTCCTCCATGCGCAGTATTTCCTGCCACGACTTGATCCCACCCGTGGTGGTCAAGCTGCTCAAGTTCATCGCGCCGGCGCAGGTGGCGAGGCGGAGGGTTTTGTGGTGATCCCAACCTTGATATAAGCCGTAGAGAATGCCCGCGCAAAAAGAATCCCCGGCGCCGGCGCTCCCCACGATATAATCGCCGGGAAGTTCCAGCGAGGGCTGCATTAACTCCACCCTGTCTGTGGAAAGAAGATAACTGCCTTCGGGGAAATGAACCACCACCAGATCCTTAACTCCGAACCCGAGAATGGTTTCCCCGATCTTGCCCAAGTTTTCGGGGAGCAGCTTGTTTCCCGACCGCAGTGGGATGCCCGTCAACTTCTCCGCTTCCCAATCGTTGATGATGCAGTGGTCGGTATACTTCAGCGCCGGCGGCACAATGTGGCGAAACCGACTGCTATCCTCTGATACCAGGTCGATCGAGGTCCGGATGTTCTGGCGTTGCAGTTGTGCGAGGAAACGCGCCGCCACGGTTCCAAACTCCGCATCGGGTTGGTCCATGGCGTCCATCAAGAGTAGGTAGCCCAAGTGGAACATCTTAACGGGCAAGCTCTCGAGATCGACATGCGCGGGTTGGAACAAACGGTTGGTTCCCGGATAGTGAAAAAAAGTCCGGCATCCGCTGGCCTTGATGCTGAAGACGTCGGTGAAAGACGTGGCGTCGAGGCCGGTTCGGCGCAGTTGATCGACGTTAACGTTAGGAAAGCGGCGGCACTCCTCAACTAGATAGTCGCCGTAAGCGTCGTTACCAATGACCCCGACGGCGTAAAGCGGCAGGTTCGCGTCGAACTTTGCCAAGTTGATGATAACATTGTGGGCCGCGCCACCGCCGCCCCTGGACATTTCGGAAATACAGGCGATCGAGTTCTGCTGCGGGTAGTGGTCGACCACTTTGACCAGATCAACCACCCAGATGCCGCCGCAGGCAATTCCTTGCGGATGATTCGCTGTCATAGAGGACTCCTGGCGCATTGTCCTAAGTGCTGAGAACCTGTGAAAGGGGGTCTCAAGGCTTTATTAGGAGTGCTATCGCCGCGCGCACAAATAGTACTGGGGATAATCCATCACCAGTAAATGGATTGGTTCGTCATCCTCTTCAATCGCCGGGAAGCGCCCAACGGTTTTGTAGAAACGGTTATCGTGCTGATCGTCATTCACCAAGGACACCTCCCCCACCAGGACGCGGTCCTCCTCTCCGCAGAACTCATGAGAGAGACGGGGCGGAAGGGTTCACTTCGGAGCGCTTCATGTTTTTCTTCCGCGCCTGCGCATATCGACTTGCAAACAATCGGGGCCACCCGCTTCAAGTCGTGGAATCCTCGGAGGTCTGACTGAGAGGCGGGAAGAACGTCTATTCTAGAAAGACCAGAATGTCTCCAGTCGAGTCCCGCCAGCCCAATACCGTACACCCCGAGGGCCGCCGAATGCAACAATGAGTCAAGTTTCCGGGGCACGGCGCCGCTGTGGGTCGCAGAAGGCCCCATTCACAACTCGGTTTGCATCGGACTTTATCGCTGTGCTACAAATCTGTTCATGCAAACTCCTGTCCTGTTGAGGCGTCGGAATATCTTCTGCATGGCTTGCTTGGCAGACCCCCGGCCTACGTGGAGTGCCGGCAAGGAGAAGGGAATCAAACCATGGGCTTAACGAGACGTAAGTTTTTGAGCAAAACGGTAGGTACTGGGGCGAGCCTCACCGCCTTAGGAGTTTTCGGGCCGAGTTCGATCTTGGCAGCGGCTCCCGACAGCCCCGCCCATCTGAGTGCCGAAGGGGAGCGGATGGCATTCACACCCGCGACGGCTTGTCGACCTTACGAATCTAAGCCTGCGAACCGGGCCGACGCAGTGATGTGGATCCAGGTAGACTTGCGATCCCGGCGAGCGATTGAAGAGGTCAAGCTATACCCTGCTGTCGCTCTTCTGCAAGAAAGCGGATACGGCACAGGAAACAATCAGGGCTTTCCAGTTCGGTTCAAGATTGAAGCCTCGGACGACCGGCAGTGCAGGACTGCCCAGCTCATAGCGGACTATACCGGCGCCGACTACCCGAATCCCGGCGATAAGATTACTCAATATCCCGCCCATGGGATTGAGGGACGTTATGTTCGGCTGACGGTTTCGCGATTGAGAGCTCGGAAGCCCGATGTTTTCGATTTTGCTATCGCCAAAATAGATGTAATGTCCGGAGGTAGAGACATTGCCGAGGGCTGTCCGGTTACTGCGGATTCAGATTACGGCAACCGGGGCTTGGCTGTTTTGACCCGGCCGCCGCGGCCCATGGGAGAGGGCATTGTCACCGATCATCCCGAGAATGTAATTCCTGCGCGCAATTGGAAACCTGTAGCTTACAAGGCCGCCACTCCTTTGAAGGGAGTCCGCCCCGAGGACGGACTGTTTAAGACGGCCGTGGAGAACAACATCGGCTACTTGCTCAGTTCATTCACTGTGGACGAGATGCTCCGGCAATTCCGCGAGCGGGCCGGCAAACCGAATCCGCTCGGATTGAGAACCCCGGACAAATTCTGGGAGGAGGACCTCGCCGGTTCCTGCGCCGGGCGATTTCTCATGGGCGCCGGAAACACGCTTCGCTGGGTCGATCATCCGGAATTGCAACGCCGGATGGATGAGTTGGTCGATGGCATCGCCGACTGCCGCCAGCCCAACGGCTATATCATGGCCTATCCGGAAGGCTCGATCTTCCATTCCGAACGCGCCGCTTACACTCGCGCCTGGCTGACTCACGGGCTCATCGAAGCGGGCTACGCCGGCAATCCCAAGGCTTTCGGCCTGCTGCGCGGCTACTACGACTGGTATGATGGCTGTCCCTATCTACCCAAATTGCTTCGCGGCGCCGCGCAGGGCGTTCAGGGGATGATCGCAAACACTCGAATGTATTTCACCCCCGTTGGCAAGCCGGAAGACCTTCAAGTGGTACAGCGCTATTTCCAAGAGAACTACTGGCTGGAAGGATTGGCCAAACGCGACGAGCGCATGGTTTGGCAATATCCTTATGATCGCCCACACTGTTATCTAATCACGGATTTCGAAGCTTACCTGGACTTGTACCGGGCCACAGGTGATCGTCGTTATCTGGAAGCTATGCTGGGGGCATGGGACTTATATCACGATAAATGGGAGCACGTGGGCGGCACGATCGCCATCTGCGAGATGGGCGAATACCCGCCCAAATCCTACGAGCTGTATACGAACACAGGGGAATTATGCGGCAGCGTCTTCTGGGCCAAGTTCAACCAGCGCTTACATTTGCTCTATCCGGAGCAGGAAAAGTATGTCACCGAAATCGAGAAGTCAATTTACAACGTCGCCTTGGCCAATCAAGTGGCGAAGAAAGGCATAATGTATCACGCGAAGTTGGTGGGCCCGAAAGACGATTCTGTGGGAATATCGATCAACACTTGTTGCGAAGGCCAAGGCACTCGGCTGCTCGGTTCGCTGCCGGAGTACATCTACTCCCTTGACCCCGACGGCTTATACGTTAACCTGTTCGAGCCCTCTACCATTACCTGGTCCCCGGCTGGACAACCGCTCCAGTTGAGGATGGCAACCCGGTTTCCCTTTCAACCTGATGTGCAACTGCGTCTGTCGGCGGGTCAGCCCACTCCGGCCAAGATTCGTGTGCGCGTGCCGAGCTGGGCAGCGCAGGAGATGCCAATCCGGATCAACGGCGCGCTGGCCGCCAGTGGGAAGCCAGGAACGTACGTGACCCTCGATCGGAACTGGTCAGGGAGCGATACGATCACCTTCCGACTGCCCATGGACTTCAAGCTGACGCGATATACGGGGGTGGATCAGATCGCGGGCCATGAGCGCTACGCGTTGGAATACGGTCCCATTCTGCTCGCGATATTAGGGTCGTCGGACGCCAAGCTGGTGCTGCGCGGCGGCCAGCACCACGAAGACTTGGTGAAGCAGCTCAAGCTTAAGTCTGGCCAGCCGCTTCACTTCATCCTCGACGGCGATTCGGCACACGAATACATACCTTACTGGGAAGTGCCGTACAAGGCCGATTTCACTTGCTATCCGATTGTGGACCTTGCCCCAGGGCTCAAAGCGACACGCTCTGCCTGACCTGAGAGTCGACCTCTTTCCGCATTTGAAGGTGGGGCTTTGACCGGCCTTTGCATCAGAGAGATCCTCGCAATACCCATTAATGATAGACCGTAGCCCTGGGCGAAGGCTTCGCTACGGCTTATCCAGCGCACGTCTTACTTGTTCTTCAGCAATTCCGGCCAGTTGATCAACAACGTAATGGCAGAACTTTGCTCTGGAACGCTCACAATCAGGAAACGCTTCCCGTCCGCACTGACGTCGAAGGGCATAGCCGAATCCTGGGCGAAGGCAGCAAAAAGCGGCGTCACCGCCCCGACCTGGAAGCTCCCGCCCTTGCCGTCGACTTCCCCTGCCATTACCCTGTTATCCGCTGCCAAGAAGAGAAGTTCCTTACCGTCTCCCCGCCAGCGGGGGTACTGGCCTCCGCTGGTGCTAATCTGCCATTTGCCACGCGGCGTCAGCGGGGTGGACATGTCGCCGCTTCCCATCACCTGTGCACTATCGAACGGCGCTACATACACTTCGGCTCGACCGGACTCTTTCGAGGTATAGGCGACCCATCGCCCGTCTGGCGAAAATTGCCCATCGTAAACTGCAGGCGGGTTCCGAAGGAACACGCGCGGTTTGCGGTCGCCAATCAGGGGGAGGACCCAGAGTTCTTCCTGAGTTCTGCCTAGCAGGTCTCCACGCGAGTAGAGGATAAAGCGGCCGTCGCGTGACCAATCATTCGGCCACACCTCCAGCGAGTCCGAGGCCAGCAGAAGTTCCTCGACCCCCGCGCCGTTCGACGGCTTCTCGTAGATTCCGGCCTTGGCTTTTCCGCCCTGAAGTCTACAGAACAGAATCTTGTTTCCGTCCGGCGACCAGACGGGCACCCCACTATCGGTATTCGGATCGAATGTGAGCCGCATCGGCAGGCCGCGCCCAAGTTCGCTTACATAGAGTTCGCTTTTTGCTTCACCGACGTTGAAGGCAAGCTTCCTTCCGTCCGGCGAGAGTCGAATGTCATAGTACGGTCCCACCTCACCGGTTACGCCCACTTTGTTGCCGCTGCGGTCAAACCAAGCCAATTGTTTTCCCGTCGTCGTCGCTGTAGCCTGGTAGGCCAGAATCCCGTTCCCGGACACGCCAAAGACCAAGCTTCCCGGCACCACATTACTTACACGCTCAGCCACCTGACGCGGCTCGCCTTTTAACTGCCCGCTCTCTGGATCGAAAGGCTGCCCCACCAGCGTCGTTCCCCGGCCATAGAGCAAAAAGCCCGAGGCAAAGATAGCGCGGTTGTCCGAACGCAGCACGAGCCGATTTTGCTTGCCGTCGAGCGTGGCAAAATATATCCCGGAATCTCGCGGGTCGAGCGCTACACCCAGATAAATAAAATGCTTTCCATCGGGCAGGAACTGTGGAGACGAGTACAATCGAAATCTGGACGGGTCCAACGGCACTACCGGCACTGGTGTCCCACCGGACGCCGCAACCTGGTACAGGCCCTTGCCCACATCAGGAACAAATAAAATCGTTCCCTTCAGGTTCCAAGTTCCTCCTCCATAAACCGGCGCGTCGGCGACAACGGTGGCTGGCCCGCCAGAAACGTCAATGGTTTTGAGCTTACCCTCCGATGCAAATCCGAGGGAGCGTCCATCACTTGACCAGAAGGGACGGGCTGCGTCTTCAGTCCCCTCCAGGGGATGAGCGTACAGCGCGCCCAGTGGGCGAACCCAAAGAGTGAGCTTTCCGGCCTGATCGGTCGCTATGAAGGCCAGCGAGCGCCCGTCCGGAGACACCACCGGAATTCCGGCCAAGCCACGCGCACTCTCGCGCAGCGGGATTTCGGCTACGATAACCTGCGCGGAGGTCCGCGCCAAGCGCAAGTAAGCGCCCACGCCGACCGTGGCCACGATGAGAAATATCCCGGCAAGCGCCCAGGCAATCTTCTCGCGGCTTTTGCGCCGCCTCACGACAGGCGCGGACACCCCCGCCTGAGAGCCCGTTTCGGCGATCCACTTCAATTGCAGATTCAGATCGTGCGCGCTTTGGAAACGTTCATCCGGATCTTTGGCGAGGCAGGTTTTCACCACCCGCTCGAGGGGTGGCGGCGTCATCGGTTGGAGCGTTGAGATTGGCACGGGCTCCGACGCCAGCACTGCAGCGATTACGCTCGCGGTCGTCTTGCCCTCGAAGGCTTTCTTTCCCGTCGCCATTTCGTAGAGCACCGCGCCGAAGGAGAAGATGTCCGAGCGCGCATCGGCCTCTTTCATCTCGAGCTGCTCCGGCGCCATGTATTGGAACGTCCCAACAATCGTCCCTTCCGCCGTGAGCGGTCTGCTCTCGGTCGCCATGGCCGTCAGCGCGGCGCTGGCAGAAGTGGCCACGGGCTTTGCCAAACCGAAATCCAGCAGCTTCGCGCCGGACTTCACCAGCATGATGTTGGCAGGTTTAAGGTCGCGATGAACCACACCCTGCCGGTGCGCCTTGTCAAGAGCGTCGGAAACCTCGACAGCAATCTTGAGTAGCTCCTGAGTTGGGATCGCGCCGCGCTCAAGCCGACGGGCGAGAGTTTCGCCTTCCAGGTACTCGAGCACCAGGAAGTCGATGCCTGCCTGCGTGCCGATGTCGTGAAGAACGCAAATGTGAGGATGGTTCAGGCTGGCCACGGCGCGCGCTTCGCGCTCGAAGCGCTGGCGGCGCGCCGGATCGCTGGAGAGGTGGGCAGGCAGAACTTTGATGGCAACCATTCGATCGAGGCGGGTGTCACGGGCGCGATACACCTCGCCCATGCCGCCCGCGCCCAGCGGTGCGACGATTTCGTAGGACCCGAGTTTTGTGCCTGCCCCGAGTGTCATCGTTGGAAGCGTCGCAGAGCTTGCTGGTCCGTGGCCATTTCGTCCGGCAGGAACTTTAGCCCTGCGAGGCGCCGAAACTTGGTGTCCTCGGCCTTATGGATCACACTCATCCCGCCGCCATCCAGCTTTTTCAGGATGCGGCACTGCGCAACTGTTTTTCCTGTCATGATTTGGAGAATCCCGTGCCTACTTCAACATCTTAGCACAGCCGGCGGAACTAACGTCGCCAAATCCGACGCCCTCGAAGCCGGAGCCCGCGCCTACGTACTGAAAAGCATGCCGCCCAAGGATCTGGTGGAAGTAATCCGCCGGGTCCATGCCGGCAAAAAGCTCATCTTGTCTGAAATCACAGCTCGCTTGGCCGAGCATTATAGTGACGACGCCCTGACCGAGCGCGAAGTCGATGTCCTTCGACGCATCGCCGAAGAAAATCGTAACCGCGACATTGCCGAGAAACTCTTCATAAGCGAAGAGACCGTAAAAGTCCACATAAAACACATCATGGAGAAGCTTGGCGCAAGTGACCGCACACAGGCGGTGTCGAGCGCTGTATGCCGGGGCATCATAAGCCTGTGACCGGTGGACACCTCCATACCACCATGGTGTTATCCCAACATCCCATTCCCGTAGTATCAAAAAAAACCTCTATCTCGTGATGTTTTCGAGACGGCAATCCTGCAAAGTATGAAGTGGCGAGGGCGACATGATGTCTTACGCCAGCCGAAGGGATGGTTTAGAAGAGGCCGGCTCTCGCCTGTGCGTGAGGGCCGTGTCCACAAATCAAATCAAAGCAGAAAAGGAGAAAAGAGAATGAACACGTTTACGACGAAAGATGGAAGCACTATCTACTACAAGGACTGGGGTACTGGTCAGGTGCTGTTCTTCCACCATGGCTGGCCGCTCTCAGCCGACGACTGGGACGCACAAATGATGTTCTTCCTCGAACGCGGGTACCGGGTCATCGCGCATGATCGACGTGGACATGGCCGGTCTACCCAAACCTACACCGGCAATGAGATGGACCCTTATGCCGCCGATGTAAATGAACTCGTACAAAAACTGGATCTACGCGAGGCCATTCATATCGGCCACTCGACGGGCGGAGGAGAGGTTGCACGCTATGTGGCTCGCTATGGAAAAGACCGCGTGGCGAAGGCGGTGCTGATCAGTGCCGTACCGCCGATCATGGTGAAGTCTGCCAAGAACCCGGGCGGCCTTCCGATTGAAGTCTTCGACCAAATTCGCGAAGGCACAGCTAAGAATCGCGCGCAGTTTTACCAGGACATTACTCCTCCGTTCTACGGCTACAATCGGCCCGGAGCCGTCGTCTCTCAGGGCGTGAGAGATAACTGGTGGCGACAGGGAATGATGGGCGGAATCAAGGCCCAATATGACTGCATCAAGGCGTTTTCGGAGACTGACTTCACCGAAGACCTTAAGAACATCGATGTGCCCACGCTGGTTATGCACGGTGAGGATGATCAGATTGTTCCGTTTGCCGATTCGGGACCGCTTTCAGCCAAGCTGCTTAAGAATGCCACCACGAGATTCTATCCGGGTTTGCCCCACGGAATGCCGACGACGCACGCCGATCTGATCAATGGAGACTTGCTCTCGTTCATCAAGGCGGAGTCCAAGAGAGCGACCGCTCGAGCGATGTGACGCACTCGAAATCGACTCACGTGGAGGGGTAAGCCTGGCGACCCGTTTTGGATCGAGCCTGATGTGCTTCACGCGGTTGGCCATGCGTTTCAGGATTGGCTTCGCACAAGTACGGCCAAGGAGATTCGGCAGCTGTATTTCCACTTGGCCGTTGGGCTTACCCGTGGTCAAAATAGCCGGCGATTGCAGGAGGTCCGGAATAACTCTGCCTCAAACGCCTGCGGCGGTGATCCGCAGCTCCGTTTTAGGCGTCGAGGCAAGGCGCGACTCGAAGTCCGCCATACCGCGGGGCGTGTGTTCATACTTTCCCCCTCGGGTAGCGGTTGGGATTTTTCTCACGCCCTTCCCCTCGTGGATTCGTGTTGGGCTCATCCCGACCAGGGCTTCCCTCCTCGAATCTCAGGACGGAACGCTGGGGTTCCACTAATCATCTATGCGATCCGTCCACGGACGGACCATGACTCACCGTTCAGCCCTCCCCGCCTGGTTCAGGGACACGCGGCACCAACCCATGCAGTTAATTGTTAACTGATACGGTATCCAGGCTTTTTGGTACAGTTTACCAACCAGAGGCTATTCTTGGTACAGTCCAACTCACTCCCCTGGTCGAATTGCGCGTAAGTCGCTGATGGATGGTACGCCTGGCAGGATTCGAACCTGCGACCTGTTGCTCCGGAGGCAACCGCTCTATCCATCTGAGCTACAGGCGCCCGCTAAGAGGAAGTGTACGCCTGGCGGGCGGGGCGGTCAAGCGTTCACACACACTTACACCTCAGGACGGCGCCTCAGAAATCACCGCCCAAAGCATATCGAGACTCACGTCCGGCACTGCCTAGGCAGCCCGGGGCGTTATGACCACTTCTTACCCAGCGCGTCGAGGCCGGCTTTTGCCAGGTCTTCCGGAGTCATCACAATATGGAACTCACAATCCGCATTGAAAGTGATAAACCATGGTTCCGAGAAGCTTGGAACCTTTGACGGGTCGTCCACATTAATGATCAAAATCCCGCCGCGGTGGCCGTCGTACTCCGTGAAGTAAACTGCCTCAGGCTTCTGTTCCTGGAGAATGCGCTGCATTTTCGTTCCTGCGGTCCCGCCCTTCACCATGGTGTTAAATGGCTCGTGGGGAATTTTGACGTGGAGAAGCATTCGCATCTGTCACCTCTTAGCCTTTCGCTTGTGATTTGTAAAGCGTCATTGGTCCGCCCACCACTGTCAACACGCAGGGTCCCGCGCCTGGAGACTGGCGAGTCGTCTGCTCTACAGTGAATGGCTTCCGAAATGATCGAGGAGGATCGTCCTTAGCCCTACATAAATCATTAAGCCACTGCCTGAGGTGAAAGTCAAGCACGGGCTTTTCAGGCAGGCGAGCGTCTGAAGTGGAGGCGGCTATATGCCGCCATTTAGCGAGGCAAAGTCGCCACTATAACATCGAGCCGGCCGCGACCATCTTTCATTCCGGGGCAACACGCGGTAAGCTTGGTGCTTCCAAAAGTCTGTAATGAAATTTCTGAAAATGGAAGGTGACTTATGCTCAAGCAAGCCGTGTCGCGCTGGCTCGTCTGCGGTGTAGCCATCGTGATCCTGACGGGCGGGCAATCGTTCGCCCAAAACACCGTGACTTCCACGCAGCAAGATCAAAAAGAGTTGGCCGTGACCGTTTACAACTCCAATGTGGCGCTGGTGAGGGACGTGCGAAGACTGCGGCTTCCCGCGGGGACAGTAGACCTGCGCTATATGGACATTGCCGCGCAGGTGAATCCGGCCACCGTGCACATCGTTTCACTCAGTGCCCCAAAAGATCTGAGCGTTCTCGAGCAGAATTACGAATACGACCTGCTCAGCCCCCAGAAGCTTCTCCAGAAGTATGTGGGAAAAGAGTTGACCCTCGTGCGTGTGGTGACAGAGAACAATTCCAGCAAGGAAGTTGCCGTTAAAGCCACCCTGCTTGCCCTTAATGAAGGGCCGGTGTGGAAAGTGGGAGACGAAATCGTCACCGGGATGGGGGCTGACCGCTATGTTTTCCCCGACCTGCCGGAAAACCTCTACAGCAAGCCAACCCTGGTTTGGCTGCTCGAAAACGCCAAGGCGGGGCAGCAGACGGTGGAAGCCTCCTACCTGACTAACCAAGTCAATTGGAACGCTGACTACGTGCTCACGATTGGCGCGGATCAGAAGGGAGCGGATTTGAACGGTTGGGTGACGGTCATCAACAACAGCGGAACCGCATTCCGCAATGCGCAGCTCCAGCTTGTGGCGGGCGAAGTACACATAGTCTCTCAACCGCCGCCGGTGAGCCCGCGGCCCATGACGGTGATGCGCGCTGAAGCCAAGGCGCCCCAGTTTGTCCAGGAACCGATTTCCGAGTACCACCTTTATACGCTCGAGCGTCGCACCAACCTCCAGGACCAAGAAACCAAGCAGATCAGCCTGCTCGAGGCCACGGGGCTGGCTTTCGATAAGATTTTCGAAGTGGACGGGCAGACGTACTACTACCATAATGCCCAACGCCCTGGCGAGCCCATCAAGGAACCAGTCCAAGTCCACATTAAGTTCAAAAACTCACAGGAAAACTCTCTCGGCATCCCCTTGCCGGCTGGAACGGTGCGGGTTTATCAAGGCGACTCGAAGGGGCGGCTACAGTTTATCGGCGAAGACCGCATCGGCCATACTCCCAAGGATGAGACAGTCGATCTCCACATCGGCAACGCTTTTGACGTGGTCGCAGAAAGGAAGCAGACGGATTTCAAAGCTTTTGGCCGGGCTTTCGAGTTCGCCTTCGAGATTTCACTTCGCAATCACAAGCCGGAGCCCATTACGGTGGTTGTAAATGAACCCATCGGCGGCGACTGGACGATGCTCGACTCCAACTTCAAGTATGAAAAGACCGCTGCTTTTGCGGCGCAGTTCCAGGTGCCCGTGGCGGCCGATGCGGAATCCGTTCTAAAGTACCGCGTGCGGGTGCAGTGGTAAGTTCGAGCTAGTCTTTTGTCAGTGGGCGGTTGACCCGATTCGGAATTGGGAGTTGCTACTGGGGATACCTGCAAAGCCTCATTGAGGAGCGGGAAGGCTTGTTCAAAGTACACAAGTGAAGCTTGTAGGCAGGCCCTCCACGAACTCGCGCCTTGGGGGGATCGGTGGGTTGCGCGGATTCGCTGTTGCCCCCGGGGTGCGCGGCGGGACGAGCTATCACTCGCGAGAGCCAAGACATCACGCGGATATAGACGATGGCGGCTTGCTGCTGCTCGACGGTTTCGCGCGCGGGGATGCGCAAGGGAGTCGAGGGACGCCCAATCCACTCCCCGAAAGTGCTCGAGAGCAAGAAGAGAGTGGACAGAATCAGGATCAAAACCGGCAATGGCAGCTTAGGCTTTTTCATAAATACGGCCTCCTTGCGAAGGCGAAACTTGCCTCCTGAGTAGCTCGCTTCCAAATCCCGTGGTCAAGGGATTAGACGCAACAAGCAGGTTTTGGTCACCAATGTCAGAAGCCCCTGGACACCTCAAAGCTAGTTGGATGTTGAGTCCGTTGCGCGGGTTGGACGGTGTCACGGGAGTCTTTGTGATAACCGCAGTTTGCGTGTCATTCCGAGGAGTCCGCCACTCTCATTGGCGGACGACGAGGAATCTTACACTGCCTTGAAAACACTCAGAGCGGGATTCCTCGCTGCGCTCGGAATGACAGCATAGCCAAGGGTTGTCACACAGGCTCCGCGGGAGAGGGAGGACCCTTTCTAGAGGGCTCGCGCTAAAGCACCAGCATGCAGTCGCCGTAGCTATAGAAGCGGTAGCGCTCCCGGACGGCATGCTGGTAGGCGCGGAGTGTGAGGTCACGGCCCGCCCATGCGCACACAAGCATGAGCAGCGTGGACTTGGGAAGGTGAAAATTAGTGAGCAGCCCCCGGATCACACGAAATTTGAATCCGGGGTATACGAACAGGCTTGTTTCTCCTCTACCCGGCTCAAGTCTTCCGCCGGCCTGGCGTCCCACATGTTCAAGCGTACGGAGGCTCGTGGTACCTACGGCAATGATGCGCCGGCCTTGCTCGAGCGCGTGATTCAAAGCGGCTGCGGCGGCCTCCGAAATCTCGAAGCGTTCAGCTTCCATCTTGTGATCTTCCACGCGCTGCACCCGCACCGGCTGAAACGTCCCGAGGCCCACGTGAAGTGTGATCTCGCAGGTTTCGATTTGGCGCTGACGCAGCGCCTCGATAACTGTCTCGGTGAAGTGAAAACCAGCGGTGGGCGCGGCCACCGCGCCGCGAACTTTGGCATAGACTGTCTGGTAGGTTTCGCGATCCTGAGGTTCGTCGGCGCGCCGGATGTAGGGTGGGAGAGGAACATGGCCCAGGCGGTCGATCGCATCTTCCAGCGCGCCTTCGCGCGCCCTTAAACGCACGCGTCGCACGCCGTAATCGCCCCGACCGATAACTTCTGCTTCCAATTCTCCTTCGCCGAAAAGAAGCACCTCGCCGGTTCGCACCTTTCGGCCCGGGTGGACAAGCCCCTCCCAGACATCTCCGCTCTCCTGCCGAGTTAGCAACAATTCGACTTCGCCCTTCAGGAATTCCCGCGCCGCAGGATTACGCTTCCCAAGGGGCTGCGAGTGGAGGCCCCGCCGCCGCCCTAGCAAGCGCGCCGGAAAGACTCGCGTGTTGTTGAAAACCAAAAGATCGCCGGGCTCGAGGATTCGAGGGAGATCTTGAAACACCTGGTCTCTCCAGACCCCTGTTTCGCGCTCCAGCACCATCATGCGCGAGGCGTCACGCGTGGCCAGGGGGCGCTGGGCAATTAACTCCGGCGGAAGCTGATAGTCGAATTCATCGAGAAGCATCGTTGAAGAATTGTATCAGTGAGAGGGCTCCGTTGTCCGTGGTCACCACGGTGCGCAGCTTATTTGTGGTAGAGTTCTTCTATGTCCTCCCCAGCGGTCACAATTTCCCAGCGCGGTGTGGAGCGAGTGCTCTCAGGCCACGTATGGATCTACCGGGCCGATGTCCTGGATGCAGGCGAGGCAGACGCCGGCGCTATTGTTCGCGTGCAGGACCGAAGGCGGCATTTCTGGGGGCAAGCGCTTTACAGCAGCAAGTCGCAGATCTCTTTGCGCCTGCTTACACGTGACGAGCGCCCCTTCGACCGTGCCTTTCTCGCTGAGCGTATTGCCACGGCCGCGAGTCTTCGGCAGCGGGTGGCGGGCGGAGCGCAAGCCTATCGCCTTGTCTCTGCAGAAGGCGACCTGCTTCCTTCTCTCATTATTGACCGCTACGGCCCCTGCTTCGTTATCCAGACCCTCACCCAGGGCATGGACCGGCTCAAGCCGCAGATTGTCGAAATCCTCCAGCAGACCTTCTCACCCCGCTCGATTCTGGAGCGCAATGATGTGGCAGTTCGGGAATTGGAGGGACTGCCGGAGCAGAAAGAGACACTGGCGGGAGAAAGCATCAGCGAAGTCGAGGTGGAAGAGAACGGGTTGCGATTTATTTTCGACCTGATGGGCGGGCAGAAGACCGGCGGGTATCTGGACCAGCGAGAGAATCGTCTGGCAGCCGCGCAATACGCGCAGGGCCGCGCGCTCGACTGCTTTAGCTATGCAGGCGGCTTTGCGCTCCATTTGGCGCGCCACTGCGATTCCGTCTTGGGTATTGATTCTTCACCGGAAGCGCTCCAACTCGCTCGTCGCAACCAGCAATTGAACGGCATTGCCAACGTGGAGTGGAAAGAAGCCAACTGCTTTGACTTCTTAAAGGCCGCTGACTTGGAGAAACAACGTTACGACACTATCGTGCTCGATCCACCGGCTTTTGCGCGGCAGAAATCCAAGCTGGAGGCGGCGCGGCGCGGCTACAAGGAGCTGAACCTGCGCGCCCTCAAGATGCTGAACCCGGGCGGATTCCTCCTTACCTGCTCCTGCTCCCATCACGTGAGCGAGGCGGACTTGCTCGAAATCGTCGCCGAGGCGGCCCTCGACGCTCACCGCACCGTGACCGTGGTAGAGCGGCGCACGCAGGCGCGCGACCACCCGATTCTTTTGACCGTGCCCGAAACACACTACTTGAAGTGTTTGATTTTGCGGGCGGTGTGATTCGCACTATAGAACTAGCTTGTGGAACCTTGTTGTTTGGCGAGGATTTTTTCTCCGTGGTCTCTGTGCCAAGTAAAGATCAAACACTGAGGTCACTGAGAACCTCAGTGTTCTCTGTGTTGAGGCTTTGAGGGCGCAGAGGACACGGAGAAATTCGCTTTGACTGCGGCTCTGCCGCGCTGTACTACTCTTTCATTTGTTCCCTCGTCCAAGCCCCAGCCGTTTCCCCCTTGCGAGTCTGTATGAAAACCCCAGTTTGCGTGTCATTCCGAGGAGTCCGGCAGGCGGGAGAGGAAATCAACGGGCTCGACCCATTGCGGGAGAAGCCGCAATACAGCTCGTCGGGGCTGGATTCACGGGAATGAGTGCGTCTCATGGTATGATGAATTGAAATGGGAAGATCTCGAAGGGATAGAGTTGGTTTGATCAGAACGCTGCTGTTCCTCGCACCGTTCACTGTGTGCGTTCAAGGAAAAGCAGTTGAGATGTCTCTCAAGCTCCTGGTCTCGGTCGAGGAGCAAAGCATCGTGGCGCCCTTCCCGGCGCGCGTAACTCTGCATCTCCACAATGCCGGCAGTGAAACGGTGTGGCTTTACCGGCATGCGCGAGCCAAGTTGCCGGAGCCGATGCGGCTGATGGAGGGGGACACGGGCTCGCAGTCCACGGGCGGGTCGATCCTCGCCGTCCAGTTCGAGCCCGTAAGTCCGGGACAGGTTACCATCTCCAATCCAGCTCACGCGGATGTCTTCCAGAGCGTCGGCCTCCCCAAACCGGCGCTGGTCCGACTGGCGCCGGGCGAGGACTACGAAGAAAAGGCTTCCATTCGCCTGACGCCAGCGCTTTCCGAGGTGCAGAAACCGATATGGGGAGCATACCGGCTAACGCTCACTTACAACGCCCAGTATTCCAATGCGGAAGAAATCCAACGCGACCTGAAGACAACCGTCTGGCAGGGTGAAGTCTCGAGCAGCACCATTGAAGTTCAGCTTCTGCCGCCCACCCCTGATTCCCGCGGCCAAATCTCCGGGAGAGTTGACACCCCGGATTCAGTTCCCATTCGCGAGGCTATCGTTTCACTCACCGACAAGAGCGAACATCTTGTGGAGCAGATGGCGAGCGACCCGGATGGTCAGTATTCGTTTTCCGACCTTCCGCCCGGCCTTTACTGGGTTACGGCGCGCCGCCATGGCGCCACGGACGATACGGCGGTATTCCGGCACGTCGACCTGACAACCTCCCAGCCTTCGGCTACTCAGGACTTGGTCATCATGCCGCAGGAAGTATATGAACCCCAGAAAATGCTTCACAAACCCGTGCTCTTCCGCGTTACCAATAACGCCGGGGAGCCAATGGATCGGGTTGTCCTCGAGGTAACCTGGGCCAATGGGGACCTTGTGGACAATGTGAAGGGAGAAACCGGTGGGGATGGGACCGTGGCGCTGGGACTGATCCCCGGTCGTAATTTTTTGACTCTCAAGCATCACGGGTGTCCAAAGCAAGACGAGCGGGCGGACGTGGCGCCCGGCGGAGGCATCGCCGCGTTTGAGTTCACGTTTGATTGCACGAAAAAATGAGCGCTCAGTCGGTGCAGGGGCAGCACTTGGGGCCAACCACCCCCTACCCCTCCTTGACCAAGGAGGGAAGTTGATTATCATGCTTTCTCGGTGCCCCTCAGCCGACGGGCTTGAGCGACTACTTTCAGCATCCGATAAAGGGATTGGAGGGCTATTCAATGGCCAAACAGCACTCACCGGCATTCCTGGCGCTTGTCGACGACGCGAAACAACGCATCCGCCAAACTACCATTCCGGAGTTGAAGAAGAAGCTGGAGGAAAAAGAAGATTTCCACCTCATTGACGTCCGCGAGGATCACGAATGGGCTGCGGGAAACATCCCGGGAGCAATACACCTTTCCAGGGGAATCATCGAGCGCGACATCGAAGAGAAGTTCCCGGACCGGGAGGCGGAGATTCTCCTTTATTGTGGTGGTGGCTATCGCTCCGCGTTGGCCGCCGACAATCTTCAGAAAATGGGTTACAAGAACGTTGTCCCGGTGGACGGCGGTTGGCGGGGCTGGATAGCGGCAGGTTTCCCAATCGAGAAACCAAGCGCTTAAAAAATGACTCCTCTCGTCCGCGCACGGGAAACCTTCGTCAAACCTGTCATTCTGAGCGAAGCGAAGAATCTCAGTAGTTCGGTTTTGGCAGCCCGTGATGGACTTCCGGGATTCTTCGCTTCGCTCAGAATGACAGCCGAAAAGCAGGCTACACATGTCGGCAAGGAGCTTTTATGTCGCGCCAGGCAGCAGCTCAATCAAACGTTCGTGATGTTCTGCTCGAAACATATGCGGCCAATGACCTAATGAACCAACTTCTCTTCGAGAATCTCGAGCCTCGCGCTTGGCGAGCCAAACTGCCCGCCCTGAAGCCGCGCGAAGGCCGCACCATCGCCGCCATCTTTGCCCATCTGCACAACAGCCGCTTAGTTTGGCTGAGGCATTCGGCCCCTCACCTCAGATGCCCCGCGCCCCTTGACCCCTTTCGCTGCACACTGAAGCAAACGGCCATCGCTCACCGGAAGAGCGCCGCGAGCTGCCTTCAAATGCTCGAGGAAGCGCTTTCTGAAAAAGCGGACCGGAGGGTAACGAGATTCTCGCGCGGAAGTTGGACACGCGATTGGCCGGCGGGCGCGACAATGTTCGCTTACATGTTCGCCCACGAAGCGCATCACCGTGGTCAGGTGATCGCCTTCGCTCACCAACTTGGCTACCGCCTGCCTGCAGAGGCTGCTTACGGGATCTGGTGGTGGGACAAGCTCTGGAAAGAGCTAGGTTTTACCTCCGGCCCCAGATGAATTCCTCACATTAGCTCCTGCATCACCTCGTCCAGGACTTCTTTAGGGGGGCGGACTTTCGACTCCGGCAAAGTCGCCAGCGGCTCATCAACAACATTCAGCAAGCTGAGGAAATTCTCCTGCTGGGTGTTCACGTAGAAGAGGCCGGTAATGATTTCCCCCCTGTCGTGGGATTCTGTGAGCAAACGAAGCGCCTCGATCTTATTGGTGGGATCGTACGATTCCTCGAGTTTGCGGAGCAGGATGTGCGAGCCGTCGTGCATGGCAATGTCCATGGTCGAGCCCGCGTCGTAATCCACCGAGATGTCTTCGAAGTAAGGCACGAAGCTCACGTCGGCCAAAGGCTCGTCATGGTCTTTCACATAGCTATAGCTCTTGGTCGATCCCTCGTGATCGTTAAAGGTCACGCAGGGAGAAATCACGTCCAACATCGAAGTTCCCTTGTGGGCCAGGGCGCCTTTCAGCAAAGCTAACAACTGCCGCTTGTCGCCCGAGAAGGAGCGGGCCACATAGGTGGCGCCAAGCTGGATGGCGAGCGCGCAGGTGTCGATGGGCGGCAGGTCGTTTACCACACCCGTCTTGAGCTTAGAGCCGATGTCGGCGGTAGCGGAGACCTGGCCCTTGGTCAATCCGTAAACGCCATTATCCTCGATGATGTAAATGAGCGGCATGTTCCGTCGCATCAGGTGCACAAACTGGCCGATCCCAATCGAGGCGGTGTCGCCATCGCCGCTTACCCCCATGGCAATCAGATTTCGGTTTGCCAGCATGGTGCCCGTGGCGATCGAGGGCATGCGCCCGTGGAGTGAATTCACACCATAAGCGGTGCGCAGGAAATAGGCCGGGCTTTTCGAGGAGCAGCCAATGCCCGAAAGCTTGGCAACACGGTGGGGCTCGACGCCCATTTCGAAGCAAGCCTCAATGATGCGCTCCGAAATGGCGTTATGCCCGCACCCGGCGCAGAGGGTGCTCTTGTTGCCCTTGTAATCGGCAACCTCGAGCCCGATGCGGTTGATTTTGACCGGCGATGTCGGCGGAACGGTGGCGGTGGCCATTTCAGTTTTGTGCCTCCTGGGAAACAATCTCGTCCGTCATGCTGCGCGCGTCAATGGGCAAGCCGTCGTAATGCCGCACGCTACGCAGCTTCTTGATCTGCTCGGGCTCCAGCTTCAGCCGCAAGAGGCTCAACATCTGACCGTCGCGATTCTGGTCCACCACATAGACTCGAGCGTAGCGGCGAATGAAGTCGTAGACTTCCGTGGAGAATGGGTAAGCCCGCAGGCGGCAATAGCCGGCTTCAATCTCCCGCTCTCTCTTTAGTTGATCGAGGGCCTCGAGCACAGCCCAATGGCTTGTGCCGTAAGCGATAATGCCAACCTCACGCTGGCCGTTTTCCTGGATCACCGGCTTGGGGACCTTCGCGCGGGCCGTCTCGAACTTCCGTGCCAGGCGGTCCATGTTGTCAACGTAATCGTTCGGGCGTTCGCTGTAGATGGCCTTCTCGTTATGGCCGCTTCCGCGAACGAAGTAACCGGCCAAAGGTTCGGGCGTGCCCGGCAGAGTGCGGTATCCGATTCCATCACCATCCACATCTTTGTAACGAGCAAAGCCGCCCAAGCGGCGGACGTCTTCGGCGCTCAGCACCTTGCCGCGCGCCATGGGTTTGTCAGGGTAGGGGAAGGCATCGGCCAGCCAGTTGTTCATCCCCAGGTCAAGGTCGCTCATGACGAACACCGGAGTCTGGAACTCCTCCGCCAAGTCGAAAGCCTCGATGGCCAGCGTGAAGCATTCCTCCACGGAGCAAGGAATCAACATGATGTGCTTCGTATCACCGTGGGAGAGGAGAGCATTCTTCAGCATATCGCCCTGCGCTGTACGCGTGGGCAGGCCCGTCGAGGGTCCGACGCGCTGGATATCGAATATGACCGCAGGAATCTCGGCGTAATAGCCGAAGCCCGTGAACTCGGCCATGAGGGAAATGCCCGGACCCGAGGTAGCCGTCATGGCCCGCGCCCCCGCCCAGCCGGCCCCCATCACCATACCGATGGCGGCCAACTCGTCCTCAGCCTGGACGATGGCGAAAGTAGCCTTCCCGGTTTCTTTGTCCACACGGTAGCGCTTCATGTACTCGATCAACGTTTCGCAGACGGATGAGGAAGGAGTAATGGGGTACCAGGTCACCACAGTGACCCCTGCGAACATCGCCCCCAGCGCACAAGCCGAGTTGCCGTCAATGATGATCTTGCCGCGTGTTGCGTCCATGGGCTCGAGGTAGTAAGGATCTTGCTTCTGGAGACTTCGGGCGGCGTAGTCGTAACCGGCCTGAGCCGCGTTGAAGTTCAAGTCGACCGCCTTGGCCTTTTTCTTGAACTGCTTGCGCAGGCCGATCAGGATCTCCCCCATGTCGATGCCCAGCAGCCGGGCGAGCACGCCGTCATAAATCATGTTTCGGACCCGCTTGCGCAGCCGGGCATCAGGGCAGACGGGCGCCACGAGCTGGTCAAAGGGCACCGGGTAAAAGATCACATCGTCGCGAAACCGTTTCAAGTTCAGGCGCTCGTCGTAAACGCAGGCGGCCCCCGCTTTCAGGCTAAGCACATCTTCTTCGGCAGACTCAGGGTTCAACGCCACCAGGTATTCGCTGTCCTTCCGGCGGGCGACGTACCCGTCCTTGGAAGCGCGAATGGTGAACCAAGTAGGCAGACCGGCAATGTTGGACGGGAAAAGATTCTTGCCGGAAACGGGAATCCCCATCTGGAAGATGGCCCTCAGCAGGACGGTGTTCGCTGTTTGGCTGCCGGACCCGTTTACGGTTGCGACCTGAATGCTGAGATCGTTTACGATCCTCTTTTGTTCTGCAAGCGATTCCTTTTCTTTCAACTCGATATGCGTGGTTGCCATAAAATGCCTGGATTACCCCCAGATTGGAACCTACCACAGCTCCGAAGTCTTCGCCACGACCTAAGTCTGACACGAGGCACTAAAGTGCCGCGCCGACAGCCCGGAACTTGGGCCGGCCTCGAAGAAAAGACGCGCAAGCAGACCCGCTTCCCTGCTCACACGTCTCGCACGCGTGTTTTCCAAAGAAGGCCGCCCCTTCCACTACGGCCCTATTATACCAAAAGAACCAGCGTGCAGCGCGGGCGGCGCGCACAGCGAAGGCATTGTAGGGGCAACCCTTGTGGTTGCCCGGGCGGCCACATGGGCCGCTCCTACAAGTTGCGGCAGGGCTTCGACTTTGGACACTCTAGGTCCGGGCAGTGAAGGGCCAGTCGCGCTTTCGGGCGGCCAAGGCGAGATAGGCAGCTAATCCGGCAATGATGGTCCCGAAGGCGTAGAGCATGAATCTCCATCCCCCCGGCTGGGCCAAAGGACTGATGAACACGTATAACCAGCCAATGAACGCTATAATCGCCGGAAGTGGGTACGCCCACATCTTGAAGGGCAGGCTTATTTCATGACGCCTGTGCAGGAGGATCAAGCCGACGATCTGGCCCATGAATACCACCAGGACGCGCGCCAAGATCAAAGCGGTGATGATCTGTACCAAGCCGAAGAAACTGGCGATGATACAAAGCGACCCGACCAGGACAAGCGAGCGATGGGGAAACTCTCCTCGGGGATGAAGCACTCCGAAATAGCGGAAGAAGGCGCCATCCTGCGCCGCGGCGTAGGGCACTCTTGAATACCCCAACATCAGGGCAAATACGGAGGCAAAGGCCGTGAATAGGACCATCACTGAAATCACCCAGGCCGCCCACTGACCGTAGATTCTGCCCATGAAAACTGAAGCCACGGCATTGTAAGCCAGCGACCCTTCCTTCACCATCGTCCTCCACGGAACCACCGACACGAAACTAAATGAGAGAAGAAAGTCGATTACGGTGACACCCAGTATGGAAAGAATTACGGCATAGGGAATTGTTCGTTCCGGGTGTTTCACTTCCCCGCCCAGGTAGCAGACCTGGTTGTACCCGAGGTAATTGTAAATCACCAGGACCGTCCCATTTCCCAGCCCCAGTAGAAATGCCCAATTCAAGCTGAAAGCATGGGGAGGGAAATCGAAGGCCAGGCGCGGGTTCATGTTCGCCAGACCGGAAACGATCACCCAACCCGTGGTCACCAGAGTGGTGATCCAGAGAATCATCATCAGCCGGGCGATATCCTGTATCTTTCGATATAAAGAGAACATCACCAAGGTTGAAATCCCTGCCGCCAGGAACTTGATGCGCCAGGGATGCAGGGCGAGATCACTCCAGAGGAAACTCAGATATTGCACCATGCCGATGCTTCCTGAAGCGATTTCCAGTGTGCCCGAAAAGAGAAACTGCCAGATGAACATCCAGGCCATGAGTTTGCCCCAGCGCTCGCGGCCGAAAGTGTCGCGCAGGAACACATAAGGTCCGCCCGATCCCGGCAAAGCGGCGCCGAGTTCGGAAACCACCAGCCCGTCACAAATGGCCAGAAGGGCCCCCACGAACCAACTGATAAGGGCCTGTGGTCCGCCCATGGTGGCAATAATGGGCGGCACGGTGATGAAGGGCCCGATGCCGATCATGTTGGACATGTTGATGGAAGTGGCGTTCAGTATGCCAAGCCGCCGCTGCAATTGCGGCTGGGCCGTGCCGGCTGGCGTCGAATTGGGAACTTGCGATAAAGGTTCAGTCATCGCTCCGCCTCAGGGAGTATTAGGGACGAAAGTCTCATAGCATACTCCTTCCAACAATCTTTGCAAACCGCATGCAGCCTTCGGTAGTGGTACATTTTGAAAATCCAGGCCCTTGACTCTCTCTCCCGCCGTGGCATGATGGGGTCATGCCAAAATCCGCAGTAAAACCAGACGAAGTTCAAGTAGCTTGGAAGGCGGTTCAGGAAACGATTCGTCGAAGCAATCAGGGTAGGTTATTCTCGCCAGGAACCAGTCCTGTTTCTAGCTACCAGCCGCTAAGCAGCGTTTGGGAAGGAAACGATGGCGAGCTTCTGGAGGCCATATTCAGGTTCTACCCAGTCGTGCCAGTTGAGCCGATTTTAGACGCCACCTATAACGCAGGGCGATTCTGGAAGGGTTCTTGCCGACAGGTAGTTTCAATGGACATTGACCCGAAGTACAAGCCAATGATTATTGGGGACAACCGCAAAATGAAAGGCGTGCCATCGGCTTACTTTGGCGTCGTGGTTTACGATCCTCCCCATGTCGGGCCACAGGGAAGGGACAAAAGCAGGAAGCGGTTCGACGTGGACTTCGGCGCAACGGTCGAATGCGGCAAGGCGCAGAATTGGAACCTGAGCTACCTGTACCCCCCGTTCCTGAAGCAGGCTAAGCGCGTGCTAAAGCCCGATGGCTTGTTGCTGGCGAAGATCACGGACATGGTAAACAACCACAGGTCAAAGTGGCCTCATTGCGACTTTATCAGGATGGCCGAGGAAGCGGGCTTTACCGTCTGCGATTTGATCGTTAAAGTGAGAACCGGCCCGATGGTCTCTAACAAGTGGGAGAACGCTCACCACGCCAGAAAGCGCCACTGCTTTTGGATTATCTGCCGCAATAGCGAAGAGTGCGAACGGCATCTATCCGCCCCGAAGTAAGCGCATCACCTTGGCGGAAACTCCGTGTCCCACTTTGAGCGCCTTATCCCCGGCCTTCCGCGCCCTGGGACGTGACTGCCAAATCCGCTGAGGTTCCATTCCGGCTCATAGCTTTCAATCAGCGCGTGTTCCCCAGCCCGCACGAACCAGTCACTGTCGATAATCAGGAAACGGCACGTCATCTCACGAAGTTCAATGTTATTGCGGCTGGCTATCTTTCGGGCGTGTTCGCCGAGCCTCCGGCGCAAGGTAGTATCCAGCGCCTTGCCAGCGTACACGATCCGCCGATGCCGGTAGAGGGCATAAACGCCTTTCTCTTGTGGAGCCACATCTTCCGTAAGCGCGTGGGCAGGGCTCGCCTCAAACTTCTCAATCAGTTGATGTGTGAACGCCTTGTCGAACTCGAAGAAGAATTGGTGTCGATCGCACACAGCGGGCGCATCTTATCATAGATGGACGGGCCAAGAAAGGGGCCGAATCGAGTCGTGTTAAATGTTACTAGTGAGGCGTCGTCAAGCCATTTAGAAATGTTACCCGTCAAGCCGTCCATGGTGCTACCAAGACTTGAGGTTTTCTCCTGGAGGTGGCCATGGGACGGC
>Ga0326727_10000534_pt1 | contig 156287 bp, 123 predicted proteins | sample MB2enrmetagenome_FD_207643 | JGI IMG/M metagenome (GOLD analysis project Ga0326727, IMG submission 207643) | Lab enriched peat soil microbial communities from McLean, Ithaca, NY, United States - MB29MY | ecosystem: Environmental > Terrestrial > Soil > Wetlands > Peat | place: USA: New York...
TGGCCGTCACCACGTTCACATTATTGGCGTTGTAAGTGTAAGTGGTGACCGCGCCGTAGGGCGACGTGCTGGTCGAAGGCCGCCCGTAGGCATCGTAGGTTATGCTCGCGCTCGAACCGGGCGCCGTGACCGAGCTCACGCCGAGGAACGAAGTGTAGGTCAGGCTGGTGGCCAGATTGCTGTTGCTGTTCGGCGTGAGCGCATCCGGCGCCGAGTATTGCGTGGCGGTGCTGAACGTCGTCGCAAGCGTGTGGCCGTTGCCGTCGTTGGACGAGACGGCGTTGCCGCCGATATCGTAGCTGACGTTGCGGGTCGAGCCCGGCGAAAGGATTTGCGTGACGTTGCCGCGGTAAGTAAAGGTTGTGCTGTAAGTCGGATCGTGCGCCGGAAGGCTCGCGATGTTGGTCAGGGTCCCACCGTCGTAGGTATTGGTGGCCAGCGTGACGTTGTTGGTTCCGTCGGTGACGGCGGATGTCAGCAGCCGGTTCCAGATGTGCAGGGAGGTGTAGTTCGTGCTCGTCAGGTATGTGTTCGTGTAGGTGCGGGCCGGGCTGCTCAGGTTGCCGTAGTTGTAAATCTTCGACTGCGTCACGTTGCCGTGGGCGTCGAGCACCTGCGTACTCTGGGACTGCTGCTGATAGCTCTGGCCCGGGTCGAGGGTGGTCAGGATGCCGCTGGTGTACCAGCGGCCGGCCGTATCCTGAGCATAGGCCATGGTTCGGTCCCGGACGGTTGTCCCATAGAGGGAGCTGCGGTCGTCGAAATACGAGATAAAGCCCACGGGCGCCGTGGTGGTGTTGAAGGACCAGAACTTGGCCGGCCCACTCGGATCGACAAGTCCCGCCCACTGGTGCACCGGCTGGCTGGAAACATCGTCGTGGTAGAAGTTGTACACCTCCGGCGTCGCTCCGGCGGACTGGGTCAGCGTTCGGGTCAGGACTTCGCGCAGCGTCCTGTTGCTGCTGCCAGAATAAGTAAACGAGCGGTAGCCCCACTGCAGCGACCCGCCGTAGGGCAGCACCACTTGGGTCATTTCCCCCGATCCGTCATAGGAGAACGTCCGGGTCAGGCCGGTGCCGTCCTGGCTCAGCGTCTGCAGTGCGCCCGCGGAGCCGAAAGACGCGCCGGCGAAAGGATCTGACAGCGAGGCCAGTGGGATCGTGAAATGGTAGTTCTCGGCCGTGCCGAGCGTGTTCGAGATGTGGTCGAGGTGAGGAAGACCCGTTCCGACGAATCCGAAGGTGTACTGTCCGGTGCGGACGTCTTGGATGCTGGCGATTCGCGCGCTGGAGTTCGGCGTCATCACGCCGGCGCCGTAGTCGTACAGAACTGTAATCTGGTTGCCGTTGGTGTCTTCCATGCTGGTGGGATACTGAGTGCCGGCGTCCTGCTCGAGGCCGCTCGAAACCGCACCCATGACCCAGAAGCTCCCATCGGGGAAGTACAGCTTGTTGGCATTAGCGTCATACTCAACATAGACGCCGGTCTCCTTCGAGGTCCAGATATTGTTGTTGTTCTGGTCGAGACGATATTGGGCGCCGGTGGAGTCGACGTACAAGTAATGGTCGATCGTGTAGTAGCCCGCCCAGTAGGGGGTAATCGAGCCCGCCTGAAGCTTCCAGCCGTAGCCGTAGCCGACATCGCGGCCCAGGTTCCATGTGCCTCCGCCGTCCTGCCGCCACTGCTGCGCGTTGTAGCTGAGACCGAAGGGCACGCTCCACCCGCCGCGGCCCATGGCCTTAAGCAGGGGAGAGGAGAAGTTGAGGTTGCCCGAGAGCGCGTCAATCTGTTCGCCGGCGCCGCCCCAGTAGGCTCCATCCGGCCGGACGCCAACCCGCCGCGGATCCACCGCGCCCGCGGCGGGCGTGACCACGGTGACGGTGGTGGGGGAAACGTAGTTATAGGCGAGATCAACCGCGGAAATGGAGTAGGTGTAGGTGGTCGAAGGCGCGACGGTTTCGTCGGTCCACTCGGGCCTGATCGCGGTCGCCAGCCAGGCCCCGTTGCGCCACACCAAGTAGCACCAGATCCCGCTTCCGTTGGGATCGTCCACCGCGCCTTGCCACTGCAAATCCACCCGGTTCGGGCTGACGGAACTCGCCACGTTTTGAACCGCGGCGGGAGCAATCCGGTCCATCGGTATCAGCGCAGCCTGGGTGATCGCGGCGCCGCTTGGAGTACCGTACGCTCCCACGCCCGGCTGGCCGGAGGCGATCGAGGAGTCCCAGGTTGCGCCTACGTTTATGCCGTCCACAAACGCCAGCAGTGTCGTCGAATGAACGAACACCTGAACCAGCGACGTGCTATGGCAGCCGGCGGGCGTCGACTCTAGCAGCGTCACGGCCCCGTTCACCCGCTTTGTAATCGCAAGCGTGGCGGAACAAGAAGACCCGCTCCACGTGGGATTGCGCAGCTCGAAGGAATAGTACGTTCCGGCGGCCGTGGATGGCCCCGACATCGCGTCGGGGCTGGCCCGCAGGTAGGCGATGTACGTGCCGCCCGAAGCGGCGAGATCGACCGTGAGGTCCACCTCGGCGTCGGCGGTGCCATCGGGAATCGCCAGCTTGGAGATCAAAGATCCACCACCCGCCGCTGGAGCCGTAAGCCCACCGGTGGTCGGCGTGAGGGAACCGTTCTGAGTCCAGTTCGTAGTGTTGATCGAGGTGAGGCTGTCGGAATAATAGCTGCGCGGAACCGCCGGGCAGGTCATGGCGGCGCTCGGACTGCCCGACAGGTTTATTGTGGTACCCGCGAACTTTACCACTACTTGCAGCGGCTGTCCATTCTTTGCCAACCCCGGCGTCGTGAAACTAAAGCCGTGATATCCGTTGCCGATCCCGGCATTCAGCAGATCCTGCCGGAAATTGCCGGCAACGATTGTGGCGAGCGGTTCGTAGCGCCCGGAAGAGTCTTCCACCGAGATATCCACGCTGATGGGAGTATTGGGCAGGGTGGCGTCCCAGGCCCAGCCTTGGATCGTGCTGCAGTTGGCCGCGTCCAGCCACCCCTGGTAAGTCTGGGCGGCCGCGGGAACGGAGGATGCCAGCGCGAGCGCGATGCGAACAGAGATGGAAGTGAGTGTCTTGGGCATGGCCGTTTCTCCCGGTGCGCTACGGCACGCTGACGCTCAGCGTATCGAGATCGAAATTCTTCTTGTACTTGCGGAATTCCGTCTCGATGTCGCTTCTGCTGTCCTTGCCCTTCTCGAAGAGCTTCACGTCGGCGCGGTTGTCTTCGAAAATTGCATTGAAGGCGGCGCGGTCCCGGGCGACGAGTTGGACCAGGGCGGATTTGCCGTCGTCGCTCTCCTGGAAGGCAAACGCGATGATGCCGTCCCGAGCGGGCGGCGCGCCGGCCACCGGCGCCGGGACATAGAGCGGCCGGCGCGGATCATCCGGCGTGCCAGAGCCCACTATGGGGACGGCCAGATACAGCCGCTCGTGCGTATTCCGCATATCAACTTTCTGTTGGGAAAATGCGGGGAAAATCGAAGCGGCGAACAGGAAAACGGGAGCAAACCGCGGCAGCTTGAGCATGAGCCTCCAGAGGTGCAAAAAGAGCCGGTATCGAACTAAAAGCTAACATTATCTCAATATTCTCAACTTGTCAACACATAAATTCGTGGACAGGTGGCACAGTTGGAGTACAATGAGCGATAGGATTTGCCTCGAATTCTCTGGCGGCCGGAGCGGGGATTCCGGGGGCAGTGCTCGACGACACAGAGTGGGGGCTCAGGATGCGATACGGGAGCGCTCAAGCGAAGGGCGGAGATGCGCGGCCGTCTCCGGAATGCTACGAGTGGAAACCTCCAGGACGTGCGATCTCGGTCCGGGTTTCCCTGGCCGTGATAGACCAGCTCGATGCCGCGGTGATGAAGGGCTTCCGGTCCGTGCCGGAGCGCGGCGCGGAAATCGGCGGCGTGTTGTTTGGGCACGTGGCGGCATCCGAAGAAGAGGCGCTCGTCTACGTCGAGGGCTACGAGCCGGTGGAGTGCGAGTACCGGCGAGGAGCTTCCTATGTGCTCTCGCAGGCGGACCGGCGGCGCCTGGAACGCACCCTTCGCAAGGGTTCCGCGGCCCGGCAGGTGGTAGGTTTCTATCGCAGCCATACGCGGCTGGGACTGTACCTGGACCAGGACGACTTCTCGCTCATTCAGAGCTACTTCCCCGGAGCGCACCAGGTGTTCCTCTTGATGCGGCCGCATGCCGGCAAGCCCACCACCGCTGGTTTGTTCTTTTGGGAAGAGGGCACGATTCACCGGCAGTCGACTTATCTGGAATTTCCGTTCAACCGCGCCGCGATCGTGAACGCGGGAGCGGTAGCGGAACTGCGCGATCGGAGCCCGGCGGAACTCACCCTGCCGAAACCGCCCCTCGAACCCTCGGCTCCAGTCGTTGCACCGCCCGAAGCCGGTCCTGGACCGGTATCCGTGCAGCCGATTACTCCGCGGCCAGCCACCGAGCCGCGGCCTCATCCGATGGTCCCGTATCGGCACAAGGCGGGGTGGGGACCGGTGGCTGTCGCCGCGTGCGCCCTGCTCTGTGTCGCCGGCATCGAATACCAGGTCCTCCGGTTTTCGGCGCGGCGCCCCGCGGCCACGCTCGAGGCCGAGTACTCGCCGGCTTTGCGAGTCGAGCGGAGCGGCAACCACTTGCGAGTGGGCTGGAACCAAAACGCGCCGTCCGTGCTCCACGCGGAACGCGCGACCCTGCGGATCACCGACGGCGCGGCGACGAGGGAACTGCGTCTTGACGCCCGGCAAGCGCGGACCGGAAGTGTACTGTACAGGCCGTTCACCAAGGATGTGAGCTTCCGCCTCGAACTGGTGGGCGCTAAGACCACGGTGAGCGAGTCGCTGAGGGTGGTCGAGACGGCGGGTCCGTCGTCCGTCCAGAGGCCGCCAGCCGCGCGGACTGCGCCGCTTCCGGCGGTGCGCCCTCCGGCTGCGGCTGTGGCCGGCGCGAAAATTGCCCCGGCGCCAATCCCTGGCGCGCGTCCGCCGCGGACAGCCGCTCCGCCTGCGAGTGCTGCCGCGGCTCCGGTATACACAGCCAAGGCGTCACCCGCGCCGCGCGTTCAGCCTCCGAAACGGCTCGCTCGCGAGCACCCGCCTGCCTGGTACGACGACGGTCTGTAGGATCGGGCCGCGAAAGCCACTCCCTCACGCTCGCGCTTCGGAACGGACCCGCGACCATGAGCAAGCGGCGTTTTGAGACGCTACCGGATCAACTCTTCAGATTGACCAGCGTGTCGCCGTTCAGGCCGAGCGCCTCGAGCTGCTTCTCGAAGGGCACGGAGTACTTCCGCTCGATCTTCTCGCGATAGGTCGGGCCGGAATTGTAGGCGCAGAAGGGATAGATCAGGCCGTTCGGCGCGGCGTAGTGGATGACGCACCGTTTCACGCGCTCGATGTCGTAGTTGTAGACATCCATGAAGTGCATGCCGGCCACCATCAGGGTCTTGTAGGTGAACTCCTTCGTTTCGTTTTCGCCGCGGCCGTATTCCTTGTCGGTGAGCCCTTGCAGCGTCTGGACGAACTTTCCGAAGGTGAGCCCCTCGGGCGCGCGCTCCGCGTGGAAGTGCCTGCGGATGGAGTTCCAGGTCTTCAGCTTGGTCCAGAACTTGAACGTGCTCCCGGTCCTCCGCGCCAGCATGTCGAGGTCCTGCATAAACCCCGCGATATCGACGAAGCGGGTCACCGGCGTGGCCTTTTTGTTCTTATCCACGAACATGTAGGTGCCCATGGAGCAGTGCGGGTGCGGCGTGAGCGTGGGGATCTCCTCGCCGCGCAGCGCGCCGAGGAAGCGCGAAAACGGCGCCACGCAGGAGAGCGGGAACCAGTCCTCGTAGATATCGCAGATGCCGGTCTGCTCGTGGACGCAGCGGGCGACATCGCCCATCGTGAACCGCTTGGCCTCCAGCTCGGCGCGCGAGATGCGTCCCGTGAAGCTGACCGGCTGGAAGCTGATGGCGCTGACGACATCGATGTTTTCGAGCGCCAGCCGGATGATGTCGCCGATGTGATGATCGTTCAGGCCCTTGACGATGGTCGGGACGAAGCAGATCTTCATGCCGGCCTTCCGGACGTTTTCGATGCACTGCATTTTCTTCTCGAGCAGCGCTTCGCCGCGCGTCCGCTGATAAATATCCTCGCAAACGCCGTCGAACTGGAGGTACAGCGTGTGCAGGCCGGCCTCCTTCGCCTGCATCGCGAACTCGAGGTCCGTGAACATGATGCCGTTGGTGGCGGCCTGCAGGTGCGAGAAACCCATCTCTTTCGCCATCCGCAGGACTTCCAAAAAGTGCGGGTAAATGGTGGGTTCGCCGCCCGAGAATTGCAGCAGCCGGTTGGCTACGGGCGCTTCGTTTCGCAGCGCCTCCAGCATGCGGCGGACGTGGTCCAGGCTCGGCTCATAGAGGTATCCGGCGGCGTTGGCGTTGGCGAAGCAGACCGGGCAGGTCAGGTTGCAGCGGTTCGTCAGGTCCACATTACTTAGGACCGTGTGGCTCTGGTGCATCGAGCACAGCCCGCACTGGTCGGGACAGCGGGTGGCATTCGGGATCGCGGGATTGGTGACGCCTCGGTTGTCGCCGAAGTGCCAGTTCTCCATCCTGAGGTAAAGCTTGGCATCCGAATAGACGACATCGCGGAAATCGCCGTGCTGAGCGCAGGTCTTCTCCATGATTACCCGCCCGTCTTCCTCGAACACGCGGGCGTCAATGACGCGAACGCACTCCGGGCATAGGGATTGCGTGGTTTTCGGAAGACCCCGTTGCACCGGCTCGATTTGCGAGCCGCCGTGGGTGGTAACCGGTTGCAATACCTTAAAGCGTTTTGTGGCGGTGGGTGAGAAAGTCTGCGTGCTCAAGCCGGAGTTCCTCCTGAATGCAATTCGGCCCACGTCCTGCCATGTTGATTGTAAAGGCGTGAATCGGCCAGGACATCCGATCGCAATCAAACTGCTTGCTTTTCTGGTCGTATGGGGAGATTCGGGCCTTAAACGGAGTGGAGTAAAGGAGTAAAGGAGCAAAGGAGAAGGGGCGACAATAGGGAGCAGAGTGCGATCGGAAGAGGTCAAAAGGCTTGCGAGGGATTGCGGCTTCGAGCTTGCGGGCATAGCCGCCGCCGGGCCGCTGCCCGAAGCGGGTTTCTACCGGGACTGGGTCCGCGACGGCATGGCGGGTGAGATGCGTTATCTCACCGGCCGCCGGGGCGATATGCGCGCCGACCCGCGGACGCTGCTTCCGTCGGCGCACTCGATCCTGTGCGTGGGCAAGCTGTACAACGGCCCCGAGGCGCACTCGACCGAGTTCACCGCGCCCGAGCGCGCGTGGATTTCCCGGTACGCCTGGGGCGAGGACTACCACGAGGTCCTCGGGCGCGGTCTCGAGCGGCTGGCTGCCGGGATCGAGGCTCGCGCCGGAGAGCCGCTCGAATGGAAGATATGCGTCGATACGGCGCCGTTGCTCGAGAGGGCCTATGCGCGCCGCGCGGGACTCGGCTGGATCGGCAAGAACACCTGCCTGATCCGGGAAGGCGCGGGCTCGTGGTTCTTCCTGGGCGAATTGCTGCTGTCGCTCGCCCTCGATCCCGATTCTCCTCCGCCGGACCGCTGCGGCACGTGTACGGCGTGTATCGATTCCTGCCCGACGCAGGCGCTCGTTCCGACCGGCCGGCCACAGCCGGCGTGGGCGCTCGATTCCCGCCGCTGCATTTCCTACTACACCATCGAGTTGCGCGGCGCGGTGCCCGAGCAGGCGCGGGCGGACATCGGCAACCAAATCTTCGGTTGTGACATTTGCCAGGATGTGTGTCCCTGGAACCGCGGCGCTCCCGTGAGCACGGACACGGCGTTCGCCGCGGTCCACTTCGCGCCCCCGCTGGCCAGGCTTGCGGCTCTCAGCGAACCGGAGTTTAAGACGATGTTTCGCGACACGCCGGTTCTGCGCGCGCGTTACACCGGGTTTCTCCGCAATGTGGCCATCGCGATGGGGAACAGTGGCTGCGAGACCTTCCGGCCGGCGCTCGAAAGGCTGGCCGGACATTCCGATTTCCTGGTGCGAAGCCACGCCGCAATTGCGCTTGATCGCCTGGGCACGGGCAAGGCACTAAAATAGGGATTGAAAGCTCCGGCCGGCGATGAAACTTGATGACGCACACCTGCATGCATTGTGGGGCGGACGCCCTCGTCCGCAGCCGGCCCCCTGGCCGGCCTTTCGCGCTGGTCAGGCACTGGATTCTTCGAGCAAGAGCGGGTCCAGGGGGACCCGCGCAGACCGGGGGGTCCGCCCCACAATCGGGAAGCTGCTTCCGCTGCTGTTGATCACGGCGGGTCTGGCCTCGGCCGCGACGGAAAACCTGGTCACCGAAGGCTATCAGCACTTCTACAACCTCCAGTTCGACCAGGCGATTGCCGCATTCTCCGAGTACACCGCGAGCCAGCCCGCCGATCCCGAGGGATTCAACCACCTGGCTCATGCGATTCTTTACCGCGACATGTTCCGCGCGGGCGCGCTCGAGACCGAGATGGTCACCGGCAACAACCCTTTTCTGCGGCGCTCCAAGGTGGACGCCAGCCCCGAGGATCAGCGCGCGTTCGATTCCAACGTAGCGCGGGCGATGGCACTGGCGCGGCAGCGGCTCGAGCGGAACAGCCGGGATACGCGAGCGCTTTATGCACTCGGGATCTCCTACGCTCTGCGCGCAAATTACAACTTCCTCGTCCGGAAAGCGTGGCGTGACGCGCTGCGCGACGCCACGGCGGCGCGGAAGGCGCACAGCCGCGTGACCGAAATCGATCCCGCGTTTGTGGATGCCCGCCTGCTCCAGGGAGTCTATGCGTACGTCGTCGCCAGCCTTCCGCTCCAGTGGAGGGTGCTCGGGTTCCTGGCCGGATTCCATGGCAGCAAGGAAGAGGGCTTGCGCACGGTCGAGCAGGTGGCCGCGCACGGGAAAGCCGACCGCCTCGACGCGGAGTTCCTGCTGTGCGCCATGTACCGCCGGGAGAAGCAGCCGCAGCGTGCTGTGCCGCTCCTGGATGACCTGATCCGCCGCTTCCCGCAGAACTACCTGCTTCGGATGGAACTGGCGCAGATGTACGCCGACCTGGGCGAACACGACCAGGCCATCGCCACTCTCGAGCGCCTGCGAGCGCGCAAGAAAGCCGGCGGCTTCGCTGCGCTCCGCATGGAGAAAATCTGCTTTGCCGAGGGGAACATCCAGTTCTGGCATCACGATCTCGACGCCGCGCTGGTCAACATCGAGCGGGCGGCGGCGGCCGCTGAAGACCTCGACCTCAACACCGGGGTGCTCTCGTGGATGCGGCTGGGCCAGATTTACGATCTGAAAGGCCAGCGGCGCCAGGCCGTGGGTGCGTACCTACACGCCATCGCCTTCGCGCCGGAGTCGGATGCGGCCAAGGAGTCCCGCCAGTATCTGAATTCGCCCTACCGGCGCAAGGTGAAGACCTGAGGCAAGCCTTACCCCCCGCGCTTCCGAAGGGAGAATCCGCCCGCGCTTACTACTCGATGGTCACCTTCACCGGCTCTACGATCAGCCTCGGCTGCTTGCCCGTGGTCAGAACCATGAGGGCGAGCCGGCCGGGCTTGGTTGACGCCGGAACCTTTACCTTCAACGTGCCGGGCGACTGCTCGGTGATGACCGCTTTGAAGTCGTTCTTTTCATCCGTAAGATAGACTTCCGCCACCGCGTTCTTATCCAGGTTCTCGCCCGTTACAGTCAGAATGTCGCCTGTCTTTGCCGTGTCAGGCTCCACGGTCTTCATTTGCGGCATGGGGACCTCCGCGATCAACAGTGCCGCGCCAGCCAGCATGGCCGGGAGGATGCACCTCAGACAAGACCTTCTCATCTTGTTCCAACCTCCAACACCAGATGCTAGATCCGATTGGCCGGGAATGCAAGCGATTTAAAGCGCCGCTCTTCCCGGCCCTGCCGGCGCGGAGGAGCGTCTCCGGAATCTGTTATCCTGCGGCAGTAATGTCTGAATATTCGATCGGAGTGGACCTGGGGGGGACGAACCTCCGCGCAGCCGCAATAGACCGGGACGGCAAGATCCTGCACAAAGTCGAGGGGAGTACGCAGCTTTCGGCGGGACGGGATGCGGTCACTTCGGATATCGTTGCGTCGATCGTGAAGCTCAAGGCCGCCGTGCCCTCCAAGCACCTTATCGGGATCGGCATCGGCGTGCCGGGCTTCATCATCATGGATACGGGCGTGATTTCGATTTCGCCGAACCTGCCCGGGTTCGAGAACTTCGCCATCCGGGACGAGATCGAGCGGCTCCTTCAGGCGCCCGTGCTGCTGGAAAACGACGCCAACGTGGCCGCGCTCGGCGAAAAGTGGATCGGCGCGGGGCGCGACGTGGACGACCTGGTCCTGCTGACGCTCGGCACGGGCATTGGCGGCGGGATCATCTCCGGTGGCAAAGTGTTGCACGGGTTCGTGGGCATGGCCGGCGAGATCGGCCACATGACCGTGATCCCCGAAGGCAATCCGTGCTCCTGCGGCAGCACCGGATGTCTGGAGAAACACGCGTCGGCCACTGCCGTCACAGCCATGGCGCGCATGTTGGGCCTGGGCGAACAGGTGACCTCCAAAGACGTCTACGAACTCGCGATCGCCGGTAACGCCAGGGCGCGGATGTGTTTCGAGCGCATGGGATTCTCGCTCGGCATTGCGCTCGCAAATTTGGTGAATATTTTCAATTTTCCGCTTTATTTGCTTAGCGGCGGAGTCCTGCCTGCGTGGGACCTGTTCGCACCCGCGATGCTCGCCGAGGTCAAACGCCGGTCCTTCACTTACCGGAACACCGGAACCCGGATCGACAAAGCCACGCTGGGCAGCGAAGCGGGCCTTTACGGCGCCGCGTACCTGCCCTACCAATCGCGGATCATCGCTCCGGAAACGACCGTGGCGTAGGACCGGCCGGAAGAGCTGCCCCAGACCCCATGAAACGGAAGATCGCCGCTGTCACCACGTCGCGCGCCGACTATTGTCATCTCTACTGGCCGCTCCGCGACCTGGCTGCGCACCCGGACGTGGATCTGAAGCTGATCGCGATGGGTCCGCATCTCTCGCCGGAGTTCGGCTCGACGGCCGGCGAGATCGAGAAAGACGGATTCCGGATCGATGCGCGGATCGAGTGCCTGCTCAGCTCGGACAGCGATGTCGGCACGGCCAAGACCATCGGGCTGGCGACTTTGAGCCTGGCCGACTGCCTGGGAGCGATGCGCCCCGATCTTTTGTTGCTCCCCGCGGATCGTTACGAAATGCTCGCGCCCGCCTCGGTCGCCCTGGCGCTGCGCATCCCAGTGGCGCACATCGAAGGAGGCGAGGTCAGCGAAGGCGCAATTGATGACGCGGTCCGCAATGCTCTGACCAAGCTGAGCCACGTTCACTTTACTTCAACGGACGCAGCGCGCGCGCGGGTTATCGCCATGGGCGAGGAGGAATGGCGTGTCCACCGGGCCGGCGCGCCGTCACTGGACCACCTGCGGCGCGGCACGCTCTGGAGCCGCGAACAAGTGGAGACACGGCTCGCAATCGATCTCGGCCAGCCGTCCATCGTCATCGGGTACCACCCCACCACGATCGCCCGCGACACCACCCGGGAAGCGGAGGCTTTTTTCTCGGCGCTCGAGTCCGTTCCCGGACAACTTCTGTTCTGCTATCCGAACGCCGATGCCGGCAGCCGGAGCTTGATCGAGCGCGCCGAGTCGCTCGTGCGTGAACGCGGTAGCGGCCGGGTCTTCGTCAACCTCGAGCCGGTTGCCTACTGGAGTCTTTTGCGATGCGTGGATCTGCTGGCCGGGAATTCCAGCAGCGGGATCATGGAGGCGGCATCTTTCGCGTTGCCCGCGGTCAACGTGGGGATACGCCAGCGCGGGCGCGAGCGCGCCCACAACGTCCTGGACGCCGACCCTACCGTTGAGTCCATCCTGAACCAGATCCGGACGGCAAGGAGCGAGGGCTTCCGGCGCTCTCTCGAAGGAATGGAAAACCCATATGGCGATGGGCACGCGGCGGAGCGAATCGTCCCGGTACTGGCATCCGTGCCGTTAGGCGAAGAGCTTCTGATCAAGCGCTCACCCGCTTGCCGCCAGCCAGCCAATATGGTAGGGTGATGGAGCAGGTTCGCATGTTTCCGTCCATCCGGCTCGACGCCTCATCCCAGACACCGCTATATCGCCAACTCTCTGAGCGGATTAAGGAATTGATCGCCTCCCAGAAGTTGACTCGAGGGGAGCGACTGCCCGCCACTCGAGAATTGGCTGGCGGACTTGGCCTGAACCGAACGACCGTGTCCGCAGCCTACGCCGTGCTGGAATCCGAAGGCCTGATTCAGGGTCACGTAGGGCGGGGAAGTTTCGTGCTGGGTGAGGCGGATTCCTCCGGGCGCGGGCTGAACTGGGAACAGTTTCTGCCTCCGCTCGAGGCGGCAGCGCCGCAAGTGCCGACCGCGCCGGGAACCATCAGCTTCGCCAGCTCCCGGCCAGCCGAGGAGCTCTTTCCCGTCGAGGCGTTCCGCCTGAGCTGCGAGGAAGTGCTCTCCGGAGCGGAGGCGGGCTCGATCCTTCAGCTCGGGTCGCCGGCCGGATACCCGCCGCTGCGGCATCATCTGCTTGACGAGGCCCGCCGAACGGGCGTCGCGCGCGCCGGCGATGACCTGATCGTCACGAACGGCTGCCAGCAGGCGCTGGACCTGATTCAGAGAGTTCTGGTGCGGCCCGGTGAACTGGTGCTGGTCGAAGATCCGGTCTATCCCGGACTCAAGAATGTCTTTTTGAAAGCTGGCGCGCGGCTCGAGGGAGTCCCGATGGGGCCGGACGGTTTGGATGTCGAAGCCCTCGATCGGATTGCCCGGCGCGCCAAGCCGCGGCTGCTGGTGACGACGCCGAATTTCCAGAACCCGACCGGCGCCACGCTCGCGGCCGGCGCGCGGCGCTCCGTGCTTGGCATCGTGCGGGCCGCGGGATGTGTTCTGGTGGAGAACGACATCTACGGCGAGCTGCGGTACGAGGGCGAGCCGGCGGCTCCGATCAAACACCTGGATGAGACGGGCGATACCATCCTGCTGCGGAGTTTCTCGAAACTGACGTTTCCCGGCCTGCGGGTCGGCTGGATACTTGGGCCGAAGCCGCTCGTGGCGCGGCTGGCGGAAGCCAAGCAACTCGCGGACCTGCACACGGACCAGCTCTCGCAGGCGGCGCTGCTGCGGTTTGTCGAGTCGGGAAGGCTCGACGCGCACCGCGCGCGAGTGCTCCCGGCCGGCGCCGAGCGCCTGAAGGCGGTGCTTCAGGCGTGCGAGCGGTATCTGCCGGCCGGGACCGTGTTCACGCGGCCGCAAGGCGGCATGAACCTGTGGGTGCGGTTGCCGGAGCCGCTCGACGCGAGCGAGCTGCTGGCGCACGCGCATCGCCGGGGAGTGAGTTACCTCCCCGGATGGTACTTCGAGGTTTCACGGCGCGATCCGGGCGGATTGCGGCTGTGCTTCGCCGCACTCCAGCCGGAGAAGATCCGCGCCGGGCTGGCGATCTTGGGAGAGATTTTTTCAAGCGAGCTGGCTAGCGCGCGGCTGGAGCGCTACGAGCCGGCTCCGGCGGTGGTTTAGGAGAACTTGCAGAGCCGCGACCGTAAGGGAGCGGCGAATTGGAGGCTGAGAATGTTTTTGGATGATACGTTTCGGGTCAAGGCCGGGCTGGCCGAGATGCTCAAGGGCGGCGTGATCATGGATGTCACGAACGCCGAGCAGGCGCTGATTGCCGAGAAAGCCGGCGCTTGCGCCGTCATGGCACTCGAGCGCGTTCCGGCGGATATACGCAAGGAAGGCGGCGTGGCCCGCATGTCGCCCGTCAAGAAGATCCGCGAGATCATGGAAACCGTCTCGATTCCGGTGATGGCGAAGTGCCGCATCGGGCATTTCATGGAGGCGCGGATCCTCGAAGCGCTCAAGGTCGATTACATCGACGAGAGCGAAGTCCTGACGCCGGCCGATGAAGAGCACCACGTGGACAAGCGCCAGTTCAACGTGCCGTTCGTGTGCGGCGCGCGCAACCTGGGCGAGGCGCTGCGGCGCATTGCCGAGGGCGCCGCGATGATCCGCACCAAGGGCGAGGCGGGCTCGGGCAATATCGTCGAAGCCGTCAGGCACATGCGCACCATTCAGAAGGAGATGAAGCAGCTCACGGTGCTCGGCAAAGAGGAGTTGGTGGCGGAGTCGAAGAAGCTCCAGGCGCCGCTGGAGCTGGTGGAGTACGTGGCCGGGCACGGCAAGCTTCCGGTGCCGAATTTTTCGGCCGGCGGAATCGCGACGCCCGCGGATGCCGCGCTCGTCATGCAGCTCGGCGCCGAGGCGGTGTTTGTCGGTTCCGGCATTTTCAAGAGCGAGGACCCCGACGCGCGCGCCCGCGCGATCGTCACGGCCGCGACCTACTTCAACGATCCGGCGAAGTTGCTCGAAGCGAGCGAGGAGCTCGGCATAGCGATGTTCGGACTCGATGTGGCCAACATGCCCGAATCCGAACGCCTGGCAGTCCGGGGCTGGTAAGCGCCGTGGCGGCGAAACGTGTGGGAGTGCTGGCGCTCCAGGGCGATTTCGACGCCCATCGGAAGGCGCTGGAGCGCGCTGGGGCCGCGGTGGTCCCGGTGCGCACGGCGGTCGAGCTGGAGGGCGTGGAAGGTCTCGTCATCCCGGGCGGCGAGAGCACGACCATGCTGCTCATCCTCGAGGACGAGGGCCTGTTCGATCCGCTGCGGCGGTTCGCCCAACAGCGGCCGATCTTCGGCACCTGCGCGGGCGCGATTCTCGTGGCGGCCGAAGTATCGCATCCCGCGCAGGCCTCTCTGGGGCTGATGGACATTGCCGTTGAGAGGAACGGGTACGGACGCCAGCTCGACAGCCGCGTGGTATGGCTCGAACCCTCCGAGCCGTTCCTGCGCGAAGCCGGGCCGGGCCCGCTCGAAGCCGTTTTCATCCGCGCGCCGATCATCCGGAGAGCCGGGCCGGAAACCACCGTGTATCTTTCTTGCGAAGGCACCCCGGTGCTCGTCGGCCAGGGGCGCCATTTGGTGGCGACCTTCCATCCGGAATTGACCGCGGACGCGCGCGTCCATAAGCTCTTTCTCGAGAGGGTCTAGCCGGATGCGGAACTACCGCGTACTGTTCGTGTGCATCGGAAACGCGTGCCGTAGCCAGATGGCCGAAGCGTTCGCCCGCGCCTACGGCAGTGACGTGATGGTTGCCCAGAGTGTGGGCCTATACCCGGCGGACATCGTCTCACCCACCACCGCGCAGCTCATGCTCGAGAAGAACATCAGCCTGGACGGCCGCGTTCCGAAGGGCTTCGACCAGACCGGAACGAATTTCGATCTGGTCGTGAATATGAGCGGGCTGCCTCTCGCGGTGACGCTTCCCGTGCCAGTAAGAGACTGGAAAGTGGACGATCCCATCCGCCTTTCCGAGGAACAGCATCGCGCGGTACGCGATCGCATCGAGTCGCTCGTACAGAACCTGATTCTGGAGTTCCGCCGCAAGCGCGACAGCCGCTAACGCAGACGGACCCGGGCAGAGGCTCGCACGAGTCCGGGAGCGTCCATCTCCCATTTCTCCACGCCCTTGCCATTCGCGGCCCGAACGGTGTTTGCAACGGCGGCTGTCACCTGTTTTCCGGTGGGAGAAACGCCCTCGCAGCCGCCGCGGTGCGTGGGCGCGCGCGGTCCGCGGCATGGCCACCTTCCCGTCCTCGGCAATCAGGCCGGCGATGGTGGAGCGGGTATCGGGGAAGGCGGCCGGATAGTAGCCGGCCATCCTCCGTTTACCTTGCAACCCCTGTCCGAAGTCGCGGCGGGAAGCCTCCTGGAGCGTATCATCAGCCGCGAGCAATTCATCGGCCGGGCCGGGTGTGCGCGGCGCCGCTTCCCAGGGCGCCTCCGGACTTTTCCTCTCAACGCGGCGTCATTGGCAGCCCGGAGCCGGTTTATACGGCAAAAACGGGCGGGGCGGAGCCGCAAAATTGAACGGTACAATGCGAATTGGAGGCGGTTTTGATGAGCAGGCCGGGAGTTGCGGGTGTATTGGTGTTGCTTGCGTGTGCGGGAGCGCTCGTCTCGCGCCAGCCGAAGGTGGATGCGCGGCTGCAAGGGGCGTCGCGGAGCGAGAAGAACGGCTGGATCTTCGTGCATCTCGAAGGCTCCCCGGCACAGGCCGGCTTCCAGCACGGCTATCTGCTGGCGCCCGAGATCCGTGACGGCCAGCGCCTGATCGCGTTCCTGCTCGAGCGCGACACCAAACTCGGGTGGAAGGTTTTTCGCGACGCCGCCCGGGATGTGCTGTGGCCGAAAATCGAGCCTGAGTATCAAGCGGAGCTTCGCGGCATCGCCGGCGGCCTGAAGGCCCGCGGTGTGGAGCTGGACGAGATCGACCTCACGGCGATGAACGCATGGCAGGAGCTTTCGCCGGGCTGGTTCAAATGGCGCGAGGCGCAACAGGGCAGGCAGGCGCGTCTGAACCCGCCTGAACATTGCAGCGCCTTCGTCGCCACCGGCAGCTACACCAGGGACGGCCGGCCCGTCATCGGCCACAACGCGTGGACCGGTTACGCCGAGGGCGCGCGCTGGAACATCATCTTCGATATCCTGCCCCGGCGCGGCCACCGGATTCTGATGGATGGATTTCCGGGACTGATCCATAGCGGGGACGATTTTGGCGTCAATTCGGCGGGGATTATGATCACCGAGACCACCATTTCGCAGTTCTCCGGTTTCGATCCCGACGGCATTGCCGAATTCGTGCGCGCCCGCAAGGCCATGCAGTATTCCTCGTCCATCGGCGATTTCGCGCGGATCATGGAGGCAGGCAACAACGGCGGCTATGCGAACAACTGGCTGGTGGCCGACTCCAAGACGGGCGAGATCGGGAGCCTAGAACTTGGGCTGAAAAACGTGACGCTCCTTCGGACCAAGGACGGTTATTTTGCCGGATCGAACTTCCCGGTGAACGAAAACCTGGTGCGGGAAGAGACGGACTTTCCGGTAAAAGATCTCTCCAACAGCGCGAATGCGCGGCACGTGCGGTGGGATCAGTTGATGGCCGAGTACAAGGGGAGGATTGACGTGGCGGCCGGCCAGCGGTTCCTCTCCGACCACTACGACACCTTCGACAAGAAGGAGGAACCCGATGAGCGCACCCTGTGCGGGCACATCGATCTTTCTCCCCGCGGCGTGGCCGGCTGGGAGCCGCCTTACGGCACAGCCGGCGCGGTGCAGGCCAAGGTGATGGATGCGGCCATGGCCGGGCGCATGTCTCTGATGGCGTCCATGGGACACTCCTGCGGCCTTGACTTCAAGGCGGCGGATCACCTGAGCGCCCACCCCGAGTTCGCCTGGGAGAAGGATTTCCTGCGGGACCTCGATTCGCATCCCTGGACCGGGTTCCAGGTGGCGAAGTAGTTCGCCTTAGATTATTTAAGCGTTAGCTGAAAGGCGACCCCGTTCCGGCGCGGAAATCCGCGGATCGGCTTTTTCCGCCACGGGCCTGGAAATGAAACGCGTTTGGAACATTCATTCAAGAGAATACCCGCTGCCGCACTCGTCCGACGCGATTTTTAAGAGGAACGCTGGTACTACCGGTACGGACCCGTCGGAAATTTGTTGACGATTATTCCGTATTTATCTTGACGTTTAGATTCTAACCTGCTAATGTTCCGAATTGCGAGTTGTATGCGATCTCAATTGGAGGGTATCGCGAGTGCGTAGCGTACTTGTTCCGGCGTGGGCGTTGCTTGCCCAAGGCGCGAATCTTCCGCCCGTCCGAAATGGCGCTGTCCTGGCGTTCGCCGCGCTGCTGCTTTTATGCTGTCCGTCGAGCCTTCTGGCGCAGGATAGCTGCAGTACTTCGATAAATCCAACCTACTGCAATAACTGCTACCTCACCGCGGACCTGTACGCCCTCGGGTGTGGTCTCGGGGGTGACGACGGCTTTACAACCCCATCGGGCCAATATTATAGCTGCACGCTGGACGGATTGAATCAGTATGTTGCCGACTGCCTGGCTGGCACCCCGCCGCCCTATCCGCCCCCACCGACGGCCGCCTCTGGGGGCCTTTCGTGCGCCGAACCCGGAGTGGTGCGGGCTGGCGGACTGGCGCTTGCGCAGCGGCGCCTGCGTCCCGAGAGCAATTCCTCGTCCTCCTCGTGCGGCATCACGTTCCTCGATCCGGTAACGGACCTCCAGGACCCGGCGACCGGCAACATCACGATGGACCCGGAAACGCTGGCAACGGCCGGCAGAGAAGTTTCCGCCGCTGCGGCCGACAGCGCCACCTTTGTCGTGCTCCGGATTCCGGCGCAAAATGTTGGCGACACCGTTACGGTGACACTGCTCGATGAAAACAATCAGCAGCCGCAATCCCCCGCGGGCGGGCCGACTCCGGTGCAGCAGCTCGGAATGTTATCCAGTATCGATGGCTCCAGCCAAGGTGGAACACAAATCCAGCTCACCGCCGAAAGGGCAAACGGCCAGGTCATGGCCTTCGCCCTCTACGCTACGCCCCCCGATTTCGATCGCGGACCGCTTGTGAACCCGTCGGACGATACGTGGGCGTCCCGCACCATCAACTTCCAGGTAACGGAAAATGGATCGTCAGGCCCGGGTTCGTTGGAACTTCTACGGCCGCCGGTAGTGCTCATTCACGGTCTTGGGGACGACGAGAGCCTCTGGAACCACTATTTCGACACTGTCAGCACGTCTGGTCAGACTGTCAAGGATCAGCGGTTCGCCGTAACAACAGCGAATTGGTCCAAGCAGATAGCGGTTTCTCCCACGGGCACCCAGCCTTATTACCCATCCTTCCTGCTCTACTCCAGCATAGACCTCTCGCAGGCGAACACTAACCAGCTTGGTCTGGATTACAACGCGCCAGTGGTTCTGGGATGGATAACGAAGGCAATAAACGACTTTCGCGTGAATGCGAAGAACCCCCTGGGCCTGCCAGCCGCCGCGAGTCAGGCCGATGTAGTGGCGCACAGCATGGGAGGGTTGCTCGCACGCTGGGCCAGTCGATTGGGGCGGGGGGACGGCACTTATCTCGCCAACCCCGCACACCCCGGCGGCACGATTCATAAGTTGATCACAATCGGAACTCCTCATTTCGGAAGCAACTGGGCGACCCAGGTGCTGGCCGATTCTTGCTTTCAGGGATACTACGCGTTACCGCAGCTGGGCAACCAGATTACATTCGGCCAGACCGTCACGCTCGCCTCCGGCGGCACGACCACTGGGGCGCTCTGGGATCTTCAAGGTAATGCGAACGGGGACGGGGGAACCGCCGACAACGGGGTCGGACCTACGGGCAACGGTAGCAGCCTCAGCCAGGACATGCAGGAGCTTCAAATGAGTGTTTCCGAGGGATGCAGCGTTCCGGCCGTTGAAATTGCGGGAAAGAAGGACCCCGCCAACACGGGTAATTGGATAGGGACGGCCGCGGCCTGGGGCATGGCCACAGCTTGTCCTGGAGGGGGCATGGAGCGATTTATCGCTCCGGACGGCTGGAATAGTTTGTTCAACAACACCGACAACGATGCAATTGTGTCGGTAACGAGCCAACTCGCCGGGCTGCCGGAGGGCAGCAGTAACAACTCTTTAGAAAGTCCGCTAATTCACACTGCCGCGCTGATTGATATGGGCTTTTCGGGGCCTGTGGAAATCGATCCCACAAACAACATTCACGCCGATGTGATCCAGTGGCTGAACGCGCCTGTGTCCGCTTTTCAGCCGCTTTGAGAGGAAGACCTAATGACAATGTCTTTGCCGACTCTTATTCATCGTTCGCCCAAAACTGGGGCGCTCCTGCCCGCGCTGACCCTCTTGGCATCGCTTGCAGCCGCCCCGCAGACAATTAGTATTACATCACCGGCGAATGGCGATATATTTCATCCTGGTCAGGCGATTCCGGTGACGGTCGATGCAGACCCAACCGTCTTTCGGGCAGTCGGCGTAGGAGGAAAGTACCCGATCGGTCGCAGGTCACTTACCGCGCCCCCGTATCGGTTCCAGTTGCCGATACCCGCCGACATTCCTTCTGGGCGGTATCCACTGTCGGCACTTGGTCTCACCATGGCAAACAAGCCGGTTGGTTCGGCCCCGGTCACGATCGCAATTGAGCGGCCGGATAGCCCCCGAGAACTCAAGTCTGATTTGTCGGCACTTTATTTCGATTATGTCGGGGACTATGTGAACATGGTTCTATTTGGCACATTTGCGGATGGCTCAAGCGTCGATCTCACGCGCTCCACGCTAACCACCTGGGCATCCGACAACGCCTCTGTCGCCACAGTGGATAACCAGGGCACGGTTACCGCCGTGGGTCCGGGTTCGGCGAAGATCATCATCGGAAACCGGAATGCGACCACTGTAGTTCCAGTCAGAGTTCCGAAAGCGAGAACCAGAAGGCCATAAGCATGAAATCCTCGACCGAGCGCCAACGTGGAAGGCAGGCAATGAATCGAGTTATCTGTGCATTCGTGAGACTGGCGGGATCTGCGGTTCCGGTTGTCGCGATATGTGCCGCGGTCCCCGCGCAGACGATACAGATCACCTCGCCGGCGAGTGGCGCGGTCTTCGCTCCAGGCCAGACGATTCCTGTAAGCGTCAATGCAGACCCGTCCGTGTTTCAGGCAGTCGGTGTCGGGGGCAAATACCCGATCGGACCCAGCCCGGTTCTTACCGCGCCACCCTATCAGTTCCAGTTGCCGACGCCCACGGAAATTCCTCCGGGGCGATACTCACTGTCGGCGCTTGGTCTTACCACGGCAAACAATCCAGTTGGTTCGGCTCCTGTCACGATTGCAATCGAGCGGCCGGATATTCCCCAGCAACTCACGTCTGATTTGTCGTCGCTTTATTTCGACTATCTCGGCGAATATGTGAACATGGTTGTGTACGGCACATTTGCAGATGGCTCAAGCGTCGATCTCACGCGCTCCACGCTCACGACTTGGGCCTCCGATAACACCTCTGTCGCCACGGTGGATAACCAAGGCACGGTTACCGCCGCTGCCCCCGGCACGGCCAACATCAGCATCACCAACGCGGGCGTTTCTGTACAAGTTCCGGTCACGGTTCCGTCGCCGATGCACATCATTCCCGCGCAGATCTCTCTCTATCCGTCCCAGACGCAGCAGTTCTATGCGCACTTTAGCGTGCCGCCGGGCAGCATCACGGATAACTCGGTCACCTGGTCTTTGAGCCCTCCGCTGGGAAGCGTCGATAGCACGGGGGTGTACACGGCACCGGCGGCAGTAGATTCGGTGCAAACGGTGACACTGACCGCTACCAGCAACGCCAACAGCGCGTTCACGGCATCGGTCCAGATTTTCGTTTTTCCGCCCATATCGCCTTTGACGATCAGCCCGGCATCGGTCAGCTTGCAGGCCGCTCAGACACAACAATTCCTGGCCGTGATCTCAAATGCCGCGCCAACCGCGACCTGGTCGATCAGCCCGCCGGGAGCGCAAAGCGGCTGGATCAACTCCGCCAATGGCTTCTATAACGCGCCCGACCCCATCCCCTCCCCGTTGACCGTCACCGTCACCGCCGTGAGCGTAGCCGACAACACCAAGACCGCCTCCGCCCAGGTGACGCTCGTCCCATCCGCCAGCGTATCCATTAGCCCAACCAGTGCGACGCTCTACGCCTCCCAGACGCAGCAATTTACGGCGGCCCTCACCGTGCCGGGGGATTCGGTTACCTGGTCCGTCACCCCGGCGGTGGGAACGATCAATGCCTCCGGCCTGTACAGCGCACCCTCCCTGGTTGCCTACCAGCAGACGGTCACGATCACGGCCTTCGGCGCCGCCGATGGCTACACGGCATCCGCCACGGTCACGCTGCTTCCAACCGTGTCGAGCGCCATCACGGTGCCCAGCGCGCTGGCGGCCACGCCGGCCTCCGTCTCGGAAATCGATCTATCCTGGAGCGGGTCGAGCGAGCCGGGCGCAACCATCGCGGGTTACAGCATTTTTCGCAACGGAACATGGGCCGGATCGAGCTCCACAACTTCCTACTCCGACCTGGGGCTGCTTACCGCGACTCAGTACACTTACACGGTCGCGGCCTACGACACGCAGGGCAACAACTCAGCCCCCTCCGCAGCGGTCAGCGCGACAACATTATCCGGCCCCGTCGTTTCCGGCCTGGTGGCCTGGTACAACTTCAATGAAGGGACCGGCGCGGCGCTGCACGATTCCTCCGGCAACGGCAATAACGCAGTGATCCAGGACACGACCTCGTCCGGGGCTGCCACCGCTCCAACCTGGACCAGCTCGCAATACTCCGGCAGCGCGCTCGTGTTCGATGGCCGCACTTCCGCCGCGGCGCCCGACTCCGCGTCGCTCGATCCCACCACAGGCCTGACGCTCGAAGCGTGGGTCAATCCCACGGCGTTGACGGATGCGCCCCTCATATACAAGGCTGACGGCAGATACAGCCTGTATTTGTACTACGGTACGCCCGGCGCGCAGTTGAACGTAACCACTTCCGGCGAGGTGGACGGAACCTCACCGCTCGCGACGAACGTCTGGACGCATCTGGCGACGACCTATGACGGCACGACCCAGAACCTCTTCGTCAATGGCGTCCTGGTGGCTACCCAACCCCAGACAGGCGCGATCACCTCCCAAGGTCAGCCGGCCACATCTCTGCTCCTCGGGACGGATACCTATTGGGATTTCTTCTCCGGCGCCATGGATGGAGTCCGCATCTACAACTACGCCCTGAGCCAGGCCCAGATTCAGAGCGATATGCAGGCGGGTTCCGCGCCGGTGAGTGTCTCGCTCTCTCCCACCGCCGCGACCCTCTACGCCTCGCAGACCCAGCAGTTCACGGCAAGCGTAGCGAACACCACCAACACCGCCGTCACCTGGTCCTTCAGCCCGAGCGCCGGAACACTCGGCGCCTCCGGTCTCTACACCGCGCCGGCGAGCATCGCCGCGCAGCAAACCGTCACCGTCACGGCCACCAGCCAGGCCGACACCACCAAGTTGGCTTCCGCCACGATCACGCTCATGCCGCCCATCGCGGTGACGGTCGGCCCCGCCTCGGCTTCGCTCTACGCTTCCCAAACCCAGCAGTTCACGGCCACCGTAGTCAACGCAACCAACACCGCCGTCACCTGGTCGATCAGTCCGGCTGTGGGAACGGTCAGCGCCACCGGCCTGTATACCGCGCCATCGGCCATTGCGGCCCAGCAAACTGTCACCGTCACGGCCACCAGCCAGGCCGACAACACCACGGCGGCCTCGGCAGCCATCACTCTCCTGCCGCCGGTCGCCGTCTCGGTCACTCCGGCCAGCGCGACACTGTACGCCTCGCAGACGCAAGCGTTCACTGCAACGGTGGCCAACACAACCAACACCGCCGTCACCTGGGCCCTCAGCCCGGCCGTCGGCACAATCGACGCCTCGGGCCTCTACACCGCGCCCAACTCGATTTCCGCCGCGCAAACCGTCACCGCGACTGCCACCAGCGTGGCCGACGGCACCAAGAGCGCCTCCGCGCAGATCAGCCTCGTCCAGTCCTCCTGGTACAACGCGTCCTGGGCGGGCCGCAAGCAGATCGTGCTCGACCATACCAAGGTCAGCGGCTCGGCCAATTTGACCGGCTTCCCGGTTCTGATCTCCTCCACGGACCCCGATTTCCGGAGCCAAAGCAACGGCGGCTGGGTGGGAACGGCCACGGGCGGCGACATCCTCTTCACCGCCGCCGACGGGGTTACGAAGCTCGCGCACGAGATCGAATCCTACGACCCCGTCGCCGGCCAGCTTGTCGCGTGGGTGAACGTGCCGACCCTTTCTCCCAGCGCGGACACGGTCCTGTTCCTGTATCTTGGCAATCCCGGCGCGGCCGATCAGCAGAACGCGGCCGGCGTCTGGAGCGGCGGTTATGCGGGCGTTTGGCACCTCGCCAACACCGTGAATAACGGAACCACCACCGTTTCCGGGCTCAACAGCGTCTCCGGCGCCAGCGCGACGCTCTCCAATGTCAGCCCCGTGGCGGGCCAGGCCGGCGGAGGCGCCGGCTTCAACGGCGGCAACAGCTACATCAACGCCGGCACGCCCGCCGCCTTGGACATTACGGGCGCCATCACGGTTTCCGCCTGGGTCTATCCGACCGGTTTCGGAGGAGGCTCCCGGGGACGGATCGTGGACAAAACGAATAACTCATCGCCCGGCTACGTGTTCTTTGCCGATAACTCCGACACAACGGACGGGATTACTTGGTCCAGCAACGATTCGGCGCTCGAGCCCGCCGCACTTGCGCTGTACCCCGTCGGCTCGTGGCGGTATGTAGTCGCCAGTTACGATGGCGCCAACACGACGCTTTCGATCTGCGGCTTCGGCGGGCCGTGCTGGGGCGTTCAGAGCAATGCCTACCCCGCGCCTCCGAACACCAGTTCCGCTCCTCTCTATATTGGCAACCGGCCCGCCTTGGACCGCGGATTCGCCGGCACCCTCGACGAGGTGCGCATTTCCAATACCGCCCGCTCCTCCGACTGGATTCAGACGGAGTATAACAATCAGATCTCCCCGTCCGGATTCCAATCCACAAGCGCCACCGGAGGTGGGTCGGCTGTGTTAGTGAGCCCCGCAAGCGCCACGCTAACGCCGTCGCAGACCCGGCAGTTTACGCCGAGCACGCCCGTAAGCTGGTCCAGCCCGAGCGCGGGCTCGATCAGCGCGTCAGGTCTCTACACCGCGCCGGCGATCATCGATTCGCAGCAGACCGTGACTCTCACCGCGACCAGCCAGGCGGACAGCACGAAGACGGCGGCCGTCGCCGTCACTCTAGCGCCGCTCGGGACAGTGACGGTTAGCCCTTCCAATCCATCGCTCGGGGCCTCGCAAACGCAGCAGTTCACCGCCGCGGTCACCGGCATCTCCAACACGGCAGTGAGCTGGTCGATCAGCCCGAGCGTGGGATCCATCAGCGTGTCCGGTCTCTACACAGCGCCTTCCAGCGTCACCTCGCAGCAGAAGGTGACCGTGACCGCAACGAGCCAGGCCAATAGCGCCTGGACCGCTTCGGCGACTGTGACCCTCACGCCGTGAGCTTCAGCCCCGCGTAAGGGGCCGGAGGAGGGCCCGATCGGCGCCCGATCGGCGCATCGGCCCTCCTCCGGTCACCGGGCTGCCCTCCTACGCTTTCCCCATTCCCTCAACAACCTCCGCTCCACCGATACCGCCGGGCCATCCGGTCCGTGCTCTCCTGATATCGATGGGACTCGCTCTCGATCCCGCCCCGCGCGCCGGCGCCCCGCCAGCGCTCCACCGTCAGAAATACATTTTTACCAAACAAAGCCATTTTTGCGAGCAACCTGCCCGGAATCAACCGCTCAGCCTGTGCAAAACTTGGGTTCGATTCCGCGGCCTTTACATCTGCTCACCACATCTCCTAAAAATTTAGTTGACAAGGAAACCCGTTCTGGTTTACAACTGAAGTTGTAAGTATTAAATCCTTAGGAATTGGTGGTGCCCATGGGCAGGAAGAAATCGCAAACGCTGACCGAAGCGGAGTTGCCGATCATGGACGTGCTCTGGTCCAAACAGTCCGCCACGGTTGGCGATGTGGCGGAGGCGCTGGCGAAGGATCGGCCTGTGGCGTACAACACGGTTCTGACCTTGATGCGAATTCTGGAACGGAAAGGCTACATCCGGCATACCAAAGATGGGCGCGCTTTCGTCTACCAGCCTGTGGTGGATCGCGGCGAGGCCAGCCGGACAGCCGTCCGCCATCTGCTTAGCCGCTTCTTTAATGATTCACCTGAGCTGCTAATGCTGAACCTTTTGAAAGAAGAGCGAATAGACGAGAGCGAGATGGAGCGGCTCAGAGGGTTGACCGAGCCGGAGTGAGGGGTGGAAATGGCGGGCTGGATCGGAGCGGTGATCGCAAGCGCGGTTCTGAACGGGATCTGCCAGGGGGTGATCGTGGTGGCTCTGGTATGGCTGGCGCTGCGGACGATTCCTGGAATTGCGGCAGCCACACGTTGCGCCATCTGGATGCTGACGCTGGTGCTGGTGACCGCCCTCCCGCTGGTCGAATTCCTGCTGCCTGCCGTGGCCGGGCCGGGCGGGCAAAGGGCGGCGGCGCTGGCGGATGGCGGCGCCGCGGCGATCACGTTACCGGTGGCGGCTCCGTGGCTTTTGTGGGTACTGGCCGGCTGGGCGGCAATATCGCTAGTCCTTGTGATTCGTGTGGCTTGGGGCTATAAGATACTGCAAGGCTTGAAGCGCCGCGCCGTGCCGCTGCCGCGGGAATTCCAGGAACGGTTCGAAGCGCTCGAGACTGCGTGTCCCGGCCGCCGCCAGGCCCGGTTGCTGGCTTCCGATGAGATCGCCTCTCCGCTAGCCGCTGGGCTTTTCCGGCCGGCGGTGCTGGTGCCGGGCTTTCTCGTGGACCGGCTTTCGGGCACGGAACTAGGTGACGTGCTTACGCACGAACTCGCGCACCTGCGCCGGTGGGATGACTGTACCAACCTCGTCCAGCGCCTCGTCGAAGCGCTCGCCTTTTTCCATCCGGCTGTGTTTTGGATTGGCCGCAGGTTGAGCCTGGAACGGGAGATTGCGTGTGACGACTGGGTGGTAGCCCGGACCGGAACGCCGCGGCCGTATGCCGCGTGTCTCGCCAAGTTGGCAGCGCTGATTCCCGCCGTGAGCCCGCAACTGGCTCCGGGTCTGGCCTCGCCGAAGCCGCAGGTCTCGATCCGGGTGGAAGCGCTGCTCCGAAAGACGCGGAACGGGAAGGCGCGCGCGTCGAAGGCGGCGCTGGCGCTCGCGTCCACGGTGCTGCTGCTGGGCGGGACGGCGGCGTTGCCGGTCGCCCCAGTGCGAATCGTGAATCCTGGGGACACTTCTGCGCAGGCCGGCAGGCTGAACGTTCTGCGTAGCCAGCCCGGAGGGTCCCCGAATTCCCGGAGGATGATGGCGGCCCCGCCCGCGATCGCCTACGCGTCGAAATCGGCGCCGGCGGCTGCCGCGAGAAGCTTCGCAAAGGTTCGGAGACACTCCCGGACGGTCTCCGGCACTCCCGGACTTCAGGCGAGCCGCGGGCGTGTCCCCGGAATTTCCGAGGTCCGCCCGACGCCTGCGTTGGCGCAGGATGAGGTTGTGGCTGCCGCGTGGCAAGAGCCGGTTGCAGCCTGCTTTGTGGTTTTTGTGAGCGGTGACCAAGGCGGCTGGATCAGGATCATCTGGTTCCACGCGGCGCGTGCCGCGGTCCTGAACCCGGCCTGAAGTCACCACCTTGGTAATTGATCGCTACGGACTGAATACCCTAATTGAAGAGGAACGTATGACATTGCCCAAAACTTGGAGGAGCCTACTGCTCCCGACACTGATGGTGGGACTGGTAGCCGGCGGCCTGCTTGCCAACGGGTTGCGCGTGGTGAAAGCCGCGGCGACGACCGAGGTTGCGCCGGATGCCACTCCCTTGCAAATTCCCGATCCGGTGCAGCTTTCGACCGCATTCTCGAAGCTGGCCAAGCAACTGGAGCCTTCGGTGGTGCAGGTGACCAGCACGATCGAACAGAAGACCGTGCGCCGCCGCGGCGGCCGGCAAGGGTCCGAAAGTCCGCAGGATCCGCAAGACCTGTTCCGCCGCTTCTTTGGCCAGGACCCCTTTGGCGACATGCCCGGCCCGCAGCCTAATCTCCGCAGCGAGGCCACGGGTTCCGGCTTCATTGTGGACAAGAACGGCTATATCCTGACGAACAACCACGTAGTGGATGGAGCCACTCGCGTGCAGGTCAAGCTGCACAACGACCCGGCCGAGTACACGGCGAAAGTGATCGGAACGGATCCGGAGCTCGATCTCGCCGTGCTCAAGATTAGTGCTTCCAAGACGCTACCGCCGGTGAGGATCGGCAATTCGGATGGCGTCGAGGTGGGCGACTGGGCGGTTGCCATCGGCTCTCCGTTCGGCTTGGAAGCCACGGTCACCGCCGGAATCGTCAGTGCGCTGGGCCGCGACATCGGGGGCCCGGAGCACCAGTTGCAGAAGTTCCTGCAGACGGATGCGGCGATCAATCCCGGTAACAGTGGTGGACCGCTGCTGAACATCCGCGGCGAAGTCATCGGTATCAACACGATGATCGCCACGCGCAGCGGCGCCAGCGACGGCGTCGGCTTCGCGCTCCCCATGAACATGGCGGTGAACGCGTACAACCAGATCATCAAGACCGGCAAGGTCTCGCGCGGCGCCATCGGCATCCTGTTCCAGCACGATGAGAACCCCGCGCTGCTGAAAGCGTACGGCGCCACCCAGGGCGTCTTCGTGAAAGAGGTTACGCCGGGCACGCCCGCATCCCGCGCGGGCGTCCACGAGGGCGACATCATCACGGCCTTCAACGGCAAACCGGTCAAGAACGGCGACGACCTGGTGGAGCGCGTTTCGGAGACCCCGGTCGGAACGAAAGTGCCAGTGGCGGTGCTGCGCGACGGCAAGGAGTTGGATCTCAACATCGAAGTTGGCGATCGCGCGAGTATCATCGCCGGCAAGACGCGCGGCGGGCAGCCCGGCGCGGGTCCGGAAGGGGAGGAGAGCCATCAGGCGGCGAAGTTCGGAATGCAGGTCCAGAACGTGCGGCCGGCGGATCGCGAGCAGATGGGTCTGAAGGCCGGCGGCGGAGTGCTGGTTTCCGGTGTGGACGAAGGCTCGTTTGCCGAGGACATCGGCCTCCAGCAAGGGGACGTGCTCGCGTCGATCAATCGTCAACCGGTCAACTCAATCGACGATGTGAAGCGAATCGCGGGAACCCTGAAGCCCGGCGATGCGGTCGCTTTCAAAGTGCTCCGGAGCGCCGGTGGGGATCAGCGCGGCCAGGGCGACCAGGCGGCGTGGCAGCCTGTCTTCCTCGCGGGAACTCTCCCCGCGAGCTAGTAATTCCTGTGTGAAACGGGGGCCGGGCAACGCCCGGCCCCGCTGTTCTTAGAACCTGCCGGACTGTAAGCCGGTTTCTGTACCCTTTCGGGTGGCAGTCATTCCTCTGGGCCTGACATTACTGCCCGGCTCTAGCGACCTACCCGAGAGTTCACAGGAGCGGGCCGCCCCTCCTCTCCTATTTGGTCTTGCTCCACGTGGGGTTTACCCTGCCAGCCGAATCGCTCCGGCCGCGGTGCGCTCTTACCGCACCTTTTCACCCTTACCCGGCAAGCCGGGCGGTATATTTTCTGTGGCACTTTCCGTGAAACCCGCTTTGAGCGGGTCCCCCCGGCCGTTAGCCGGCACGCTGCCCTGTGGAGACCGGACTTTCCTCCCCCTTGCGAGGGCGACTGCCCATCCGGCAGGCTCCGACTCTATTGTAGGCGGCGCTCCCAAAGCAGGCAAGTCTCACTAAGAACCGCGTTGACTTGCGGTTGCGCGCGGGCGCGTCTGCCTGTATTCTGTATTTTCAGACAAAAAACTAGGAGCAGTCCCGCAACGCCCACAGCGGCCGGAACCGGCACGACGAAGGCCCCGCAATTCGAGTGCCCGTGAGCGGAGCGGACCAGCGGAGCTGTATTCGGAGGACACATGACAGTTGCTAGAGGTTTGCGATTCACCGCTCTTCTGTTCACCTGCGCGGCCTTATTGTCGCCGCAAGGGCTTACCACCAATGCGACCAAGGACGAGTGGGAGGAAATCAATTTCGAGTTCGCCTCCTCGATTCTCTCGGACGGCTATCCCAGCCTGCTGCGTTTGTCCGAACTGCTGCAGCAGAACCCGGACTACCGGGTGGTGCTGGACGGCCACACCGACTGGGTCGGCCCAAACCGTGTGAACGATAAGCTGGCCACGGCTCGCGCCCAGACCGTGAGAAACTTCCTGGTGAAATACGGCGCGAATCCCAGCCAGATTACCGTCGCGGGACACGGCAAGAAACAGCCGGAGGTCAGCAATCGAAGCCGGGAAGGCCGCTTCATGAACCGGCGGGTCACGCTCACCGTCACCGACGGGCAGGGCAAAGTCGTCAGCGCCGGCGGCATCAATGAAGCGATCAAGGCCGTGCAGGCGTCCGAAGCCAGCGAGCAGCAGCGCCGCAAGTGCTGCGACGAAGTGCTGAAACGCCTGGACAAGTTGGATGAGATCCTCGCGGCCCTCAAGGACCTGAAGGCCGAGAACGACAAACTGAAGCAGGATGTCGCGGCGCTGAAGCAGGCCGAGACCGGAGTCGAGAAGCAGGTGGCCGAGCTTCCGCGTGCTCCCGAGAAAGCCGAACTCCAGAAAATGATGGACACGACGGCCAACAACGCCGTCCAGAAGGCGAAGCCGGACCGGTTCTCTCTTCTGGGGATGAATCTCGGACCGGCGCTGAGCCAGGAGGGCGCGCCGGGGCAAATTGGAGCCCACGGTGTCGGCAGCGTCACCTTCACTGGCAAGGGCCAATACTTCGCGCCGTTTGGAAAGGACGAGAGTACTGCGCTGCAGGCGGACGCCGAGTACATGTACTACCGCGACCGTCAGGAAGGCCAGTTCGACGTCGGGTTGGTGAACCGCTGGTCGCACGTGCAAGCGGGCCTGTTTTCGAGCATCAAGCACGTGGAGCTGACGGGGCTCGGCGGCGGCACGCTGGGTCAGGCCGCCTTCACGACGGACCTACTGTTTCCGGGCTGGCGCATCGGGCTGTTCGGGACCAAGAGCTATCTGACGGATCCGGTGATTGCGCGCAGTCCCACGCAGATTGGAGGTACGGCTTCGCAGCCCCTGTTCGACTACAACGTCTTGACGGAAACCTACCTGCGAGTGGTCGATCAGTTCGGGATGAGCACGCAGGTGGGCCTGTGGAGCAACGCTTACGCGGAAGGCAACTTCGGCGCGCTGTTCCGTTCGGGCGGTCCGGACCGGCCGGGCGGCACGATCCGCCTGGTGCAGCCTATTTCGCCGCGGCTCGCGGCGACTTTTGAGGCAAGCCTGAACGAGACCATGGTCGGCGCGAAGAACAACGGCCGCGTCGCTCTAGGCATCGAGTTTGGCAATTGGATCAAGCCGAAAGATTTCATGACGGTGAAGTATCCCGTTCCGGTGGATGTGCCGCGCGTGCGATATGAGGTGCTGACGCGCCAGGTTCGGACGGGGCACGCTCTGCCAATCGCCAATGCCGGTCCCGACCAGATCGGCGTTCCCGCCGGCACGATCACGCTGGATGCTTCGGCGTCGTATTCTCCGGAGGGTCTGCCGCTGACATTCCAATGGACCCAGATCAGCGGCGCCAGTGTGACGCTGGCAAGCCCCACCAGCGCGAAGACTACGTTCACTGCCACCGCCGGCCAGGCGTACCAGTTCCGTGTGACGGTGACAGACAGCCTCGGCGGGCAGGCAAGCGCAACGACCCGCGTGACTACAAAATCGTCCCAGGTTCGCGGCGGCGTGCAGATTGTGAGTTTCCAGGCCAACCCCGCGGTCATCAATAGGGGGCAGTCCTCGACCTTGCAGTGGCAGACGCAGAACGCCACTAGCGTGACGATCAGCGGGGTCGGCACGGTCGCGCAGAACGGCAGCACCTCGGTTTCCCCGGCGCAGACTACCACGTACACTCTGACCGCTTCGAACTCCAGCGGGCAGGTTTCGGCATCCGTGACGGTGACGGTGACCGTGAGTGGCGCCGGCGTTTCGATCGGCGGCTTCTCCGCAAGCCCGTCCACGATCACCGCAGGGCAGAGTTCGCTGCTGGCGTGGACGACGCAGGGCGCAAGCTCCGCAAGCATCTCGGGTGTGGGATCGGTGCCGGTGAACGGATCGGTGAGCGTGTCGCCCACTCAGACGACCACTTACACGCTGACGGCCACTGGCGCGGGAGGCTCGACCGCCACCAAGCAAGTTACGGTGACGGTGAAACCGGCGCCGGTTGGACCCAGCGGGCCGCCGGTCGTGGTAATCGCGGGCGGCCCGCATTTGTACACGCAAGGGTTCGCGATCACTCTGGACGCTTCGGGCTCGACAAGCCCGGGCGGCGGGACGCTGACTTATCGTTGGACCGGTCCGGGCAATACAATCATCCTGAACCCGAATTCAGCCGCGACTCTGGTGAGCGCGCAAGACTTTGCCTTAGGTGACTACACCTTCACCGTTACGGTGACAAACAACAAAGGACAGAGCAGCACGGGGAGCGTGACTGTGACATTCTTAGCGCCGCCCTCCGGCCAGAAGCCGTAAGGACGGGGCGCGGGCCGGGCAACCCCCGGCCCGCGTCTGGCTCTGCACGCGCGGACCCGGAGTGTCGTCGGATTGTTTCACCGTTTCTGCCTGTCCTCGCAGCCCCTCTTTGATCCAGTTGTAACATGCGGCCTCGTCTAAAGCCGATGAGGTCTTTTGCGGCGGACCACTCGCGGGCAGTAATATGAGGCCCATGGCGCAGACAAACACGTCCGAAAACCTGAGTGCCTTTATTGAAGCCGCCAAGAGCAAAGGGGCTTCCGATGAGTTCATGGTCAGCCTCCTGCGGGAGGGAGGCTGGGCGGCTAAAGACATCTACGCGGCATTTGCCCGGCTCTACGAGGGCCTGACCGGGCTGGCGGTGCCGGAGCGCGGCGCAGGAGCCGGGGAGGGCACCCGCGACGCGTTCCTTCACCTGCTCGCCTTTTCCACCCTGGCAACCTGGGCGACCGCCCTAGCCTCGCTGCTGTTCACATTCATCGATCAATGGCTCCCCGATACGAGCTACGGCGGCTCTCGCTACGAGATTTCCAACCAGATGGCCTGTATCATCGTGGCGTTTCCGGTCTTCTTGTTCGTTACGCGCTTCACTCTGCGGCACCTGAGAAACCACCCGGAAAAGTTTGAATCCGGAGTTCGCGAGTGGATCATCTACATCGCGCTTTTGATCGCAGCGGGAATTGTGATCGGCGATCTGATCACGTTCCTGGCCTTCTTCCTGCGAGGCGAGCTGACCGTGCGGTTGGTCTTGAAGGTGCTCACCGTTCTGGTCATCGCCGGAAGCATCTTCTGGTACTACCTGGACTCCCTGAGGGGAGGCTCTGAAGATGCGGAGGCGTAAGGACGTGCTGTTTTCGGCCGCGGCGCTGGTAATCGTTGTAGTGGTGCTAGCGCTCGGCTTCCGCCGCCTCGGACCGCCCCGGCATCAGCGGGCCACCACCGCCGACGCGCGCCGGGTCAGCGATTTGCACGAGATCGCGCAACGCATCGCGGCGATGAAGCTGCTGGCCGTCCCGGCTTCGCTGGCGGGTTTGCGGCAAAGCCGGTTCATGAATCTGAACGACCCCGCGACTCGGGCTCCATACGAATACCACCCCAAATCGTGCACGGTCTACGAACTGTGCGCCACCTTCGCCACGGCAAGCGCGGAGGGCGACTATCGAAGGCCGCTTCTCTCCCGTTTCTGGTGGCATCCCAAAGGACGCTACTGCTACCAGTTGGATGGCTCGAAAGAGCCAGAATGGTTGCCACCCGCCTCGGAATGGTAAGCAACCTACAGGAGCTCTACTTCTCTGAAGAAATATGCGATCTCGGTGCGCGCGGTCTCGGGCGCATCCGAGCCGTGGACGCAGTTGCGATCGATGGCCGTTCCGAAGCGCTTGCGGATGGTCCCCTCGGCGGCATCCGCGGGGTTGGTGGCGCCCATGACGTCCCGCCATTTCTGAATGGCTCCCTCGCCTTCGAGCGCCAATACGACCACCGGACCTTCCGTCATGAACCTCGCCAGGCCCGAAAAAAACGGCTTGCCGCGGTGGACCGCGTAGAATCCTTCCGCCCCGCGTTGGTCCAGTTGCAGCAGGCGCATTCCGAGAATCCGGAATCCATTCTGTTGGATGATCGCCAGAATCTCCCCCGCGAGGTTGCGGGCCACGGCATCGGGTTTGATGATGGCAAGCGTGCGTTCGATTTGACTCATAGAACCGCTTGGACTTTTTCGCCGATTTCGGCGGGAGAAGCGCACACCGTGACCCCGGCGGCTTCGAGCGCCTTGATCTTGTCGGAAGCCCTGCCCGAGCCGCCCGAGATGATCGCGCCGGCGTGACCCATGCGCCGGCCGGGAGGCGCGGTCTGGCCCGCGACGAAGCCGACCACGGGTTTGCGGACGTGTTCCCGGATATAGGCGGCGGCGAGTTCCTCGGCGTTGCCGCCGATCTCTCCGATCATCACGATCGCCTGCGTCTCCGGGTCCTCGTTGAACAGGCGGATGGCATCGACGAAGGTGGTGCCGATGATCGGATCTCCGCCGATGCCGATGCAGGTGGATTGGCCGATGCCGCGGCGCGTGAGCTGGTCCACGGCTTCGTACGTCAGCGTGCCCGAGCGCGAGATGACGGCGACGTGCCCTTCCTTGTGGATGTGACCCGGCATGATGCCCGCCTTGCACCGGCCCGGTGAGATGATACCGGGACAGTTGGGGCCGATCAGGCGCGTCTTGCGCTCCGCGAGATAGCGCCAGGCGCGGACCATGTCGAGGGCGGGGATACCCTCCGTGATGCAGACGGCGAGCGGGATGACGGCGTCGGCGGCCTCCATGATGGCGTCGGCGGCGAAGGCCGGCGGCACGAAGATGATCGATGCATTCGCTCCGGTCGCACAAACCGCTTCCGCGACCGTATGGAAGACCGGGAGGCCCAGGTGCGTGCTCCCTCCCTTCCCCGGCACGACGCCTCCCACCACCTGCGTTCCGTATGCAATGGATTGCTCGGCGTGAAAGGTCGCTTCCCTTCCGGTGAAACCCTGCACGATGAGGCGGGTGTTCCTGCCGACGAGGATGCTCATTGCGCCAGCCTCACGACTTTCTCCGCGGCATCCCGCATGCCGTCGGCAACGGTGAAGTTGAATCCGGAATCGCTCAGGATCTCGCGGCCGAGTTCCACGTTGGTGCCTTCCATGCGGACGACCACAGGGACGGCGATACTCAGGTCGTGGGCGGCGGCGACCACGCCGGTAGCCAGCGTGTCGCACCGCAGGATGCCCCCGAAAATATTGATCAGCACGGCGCGGACGCTTTTGTCCGAGAGCAGGATGCGGAAAGCGTTCTTGATCTGCTCGGCGCTGGCGCCGCCGCCGACGTCGAGGAAATTGGCCGGACTCCCGCCGGCGTGCTGGATGATATCCATCGTGGCCATGGCGAGGCCGGCGCCATTGACCATGCACCCGACCGTGCCGTCCAGCTTGATGTAGTTCAGGCCGAAACGCGACGCTTCGACTTCGAGCGCGTCTTCCTCGTTGTGGTCGCGCAACTCGGCCAGGTCCTTGTGACGGTAGAGGGCGTTGTCGTCGAGGTTGATCTTGGCGTCGAGCGCATAGGCTTTGCCGTCCGGCGCGAGGATGAACGGATTGATCTCGGCGAGGGAGGCATCGATGCCTTCGTAAGCGCGGGCCAGTGCGATCATCGCCGCCGCCGCGCCGTTGACGCTAGAGGCGGGCACGCCCATGCCGAAAGCGAGCTTGCGCGCCTGAAACGGCGCGAGGCCGAAGCCCGGCTCGATCGTTTCTTTCAGGACCATCTGCGGGTTCCGGGCCGCGACTTCCTCAATCTCCACTCCGCCGGCCGCCGACGCCATGAAGACGGGCCTCGCCCGCATGCGATCCAGGACGATTCCCAAATACAGCTCGCGCTCGATCGGCAGCGTTTCTTCCACCAGAAGCCGCTGCACGATGCGCCCTTCCGGACCCGTCTGGTGGGTCACGAGCCGCATGCCGAGCATCTTGCGCGCCAAGTCGCCCGCTTCGGCGGCATTCCTGGCGATCTTCACGCCGCCGCCTTTGCCCCGGCCGCCCGCGTGGATCTGCGCCTTCACCACCACCGCACCGCCGATCTTCTTGGCCGCCGCCTCGGCCTCCTCGGGCGTGCGGGCCGCCTCGCCCCTGGGCACGGGAACGCCGTAACCGGCCAGGATGCCCTTGGCCTGGTATTCATGAATTTTCACGTGAGCTCTCCCGCGGCCTCGGCCGCGCCGGCATCACCAGGTTTCATGCATCTTCGAAGGACTGTGCTAGGATGACTGGAAAGTAAGTGGTCAACCATCGGACGCCTCAACTATAACATGTCACTTGTTCCGTATCTTCAGCGGGCCGTTGAGCGTAAAGACCTCGCCGCCGCGGACGCGCAGCAGGCCATGACGGTGATCCTGACCGGGGCCGCATCCACCGCGCAGATTGCGGCCTTTCTGGTGGCGCTGCGGATGAAGGGGGAGACTGCCGCTGAGTTGCTCGGGTTCGCGCGTGCGATGCGCGCCATGGCGAGCCCCATCCGGACGGATCTTGGGAGCGGGCCGCTACTCGATACCTGCGGCACGGGCGGCGACGGCCGCGGCACCTTCAACATATCGACGGTAGCCGCATTCGTGGTCGCGGGCGCGGGTGTGCGCGTGGCCAAGCACGGCAACCGCTCGATTTCGAGCCGCTGCGGAAGCGCCGACGTGCTGGAACGGCTCGGCGTGAAGATCGGTCTCGGACCCGAGCAAACGGCGCGGGCGATTCGCGAGGCCGGCATCGGCTTTCTCTTCGCGCCCGCATTCCATCCGGCGATGAAGCACGCCCAGCCGGCGCGGGTCGAGTTGAAAATCAGGACGGTGTTCAATCTGCTTGGGCCGCTGACGAACCCGGCCGGAGCAAACGCTCAGCTAATTGGCGCGCCATCGCCGGAGGCCGCGGCCCTGATGTCGGAAGCGCTCGCCGCACTGGGCATCGCGAGGGCGTTCGTAGTCCACGGCTCCGACGGACTCGATGAAATCACCACGACAGGGCCGACCCTGGCTTTCGATATTTGCCAGGGGAATGTAACCCGGCGCACGCTCGGACCGGAGGATTTCGGCGTGCCCCAGGCAACGCTGGCGGACCTTCAGGGCGGCGAAGCGGAGATGAATTGCGAAATCGCGCGGGCGATTCTCAAGGGCGCCCGCGGGCCGAAGAGGGACATTGTCCTGGTGAATTCCTCGGCGGCGCTGGTGGCGGCGGGCACAGCGCGCGGCTTCGAGGAAGGAGTAGCGCTCGCGGCTGAATCCCTGGATTCCGGCGCCGCAATGGCGAAACTGGTAGCGCTGGCGCGCTTCTCCTCAGAGGCCGCTTGAAGCCGCAAGACTAAGAAGGGGTCGGATCGATGAAATTTAGCTTCAAATTTGCGGCCGTGATACTGCCACTGGCCGCCCATGCCGCACCTCACACGTGGACCATCGGCAACGGCGAGATACAGGGAACAATCGCTTTCAGCGAGACCTCCGGGCTGTTCACTCAACAGCTTTCGGATCTTAGAACGCATGCGGATTTCATTGGGCCGCAAAAGCTCCGCACGGATATGGCCCAGGAGTTTTCGTTCCAGTGCAACGGACACACTTACAGCGGAGCCAGCTCACAGTTTGCGCTGGTGAGCGCCGGCGAAGCGCCGCTGCCGAACGGAAGATCGCTCACCATCCGGCTGCGTAACAAGGAACTTCCGCTTGAGGTGTCCGTAATCTACAACGTCTATGATGGGCATCCGGCGATACGCAAACATCTGGTATTGCGGAATACCGGATCGGCGGCGTTGCATATTTCCCACCTGAACATAGAGGCCATCGGACCGTCGGTTGGTCCTGCGAATGAAACGACTCTGAACACGCAATACGGGACGATCCCACGCGAGGTCTTCTACACGGGTCGCTCGGAAGACGCCGGCCTGCTGGTCGCCAACGGCCGCACCGGCGTTGGTTTTGCGATCCTCAGCGAAGTTCCCGGATACATGAAGCGGACCGAGATTTGCGGTTGGTGTGGACCGGCGGGCGTGCAAATAGGCGTCCTCTACGACACCGACTTGATGCCGTTTGAACGCTCTCTCGCAGCCGGCGAAGAATTCAAGACGGCAGGCGTTTCGCTGGTGACTTTCCGGAACGGCGACGGCTTCCGGGATCCGCACTGGGTACTGCCGTCGTACACGGCGAAGATTTTGATGCGGCGAGTGGACGCGCAAGGCGCGCCCTGGATCTACAACACCTGGGAGCCGTTCGAACGGCGGATCAATCGCGCTACCGTGCTCCAACTGCTGGATGTGGCCGGGAACATGGGGATGGATATTTTCACCATCGACGACGGCTGGCAACAGGAGTACGGCGAGAACGGAGTGAACCTGGATTCCTTTCCGGGCGGACTGAAATCGATTCAGGAGGCCGTCGAAGCGAAGGGCATGCGTCTGGGATTGTGGATTCCTCTCGCGGCCATCGGCACATCCACGGCGGACTATCGCGCGCATCCCGAATGGGCGGTACGCGATCAACAGGGACAGCAGAAGATCACGATGGTAGCGGCGGGTCCCAAGGTGGTGATGTGCCTGGCAAGTCCGTTCCGGGACTCCGCCGCGGACCGGATCAACCAGGCGATCGACCAGTATCACCTGGCTTACGTGAAACTCGACCTGACGACCGTCTTCAATGCTTATGGCGAAGCGCCGGGGTGTTGGGCGAAGGGGCACTACCACGGGAACTGGGCCGAATCCTTGAACATGATTTACGAAGGCATCGCGTACGTTACCAGCAAGATCTATCAAAAGCATCCGGACGTTCTGCTGGACCTGACGTTCGAACTCTGGGGCCAGAAACATGTCATCGATGCAGGCCTGCTCGCGGCCGGCGATCTTGACTGGATGAGCAACGTCGACGACAGAGAGCCCACTTCGGCCGGGCCCATTCAAGCGCGCACGCTGCTTTATCAACGCGCGGCATCCATGCCGGCCGAGAGCATGCTGATCGGCAACATTCACGCGGAGCTGCCCACGATTGAGGAAAGCTTTGCCACGGCCATTGGATCGGCGCCTCTTCTGCTTGGCGATCTTCGCAAACTGAGCGCCGCCGATCAGCAGTGGTACCGGGAAAAGATCGCCTGGTTCAAGAAACTGAGGAGGAGCACGCCAATTAGCGAGAGTTTCTTTCCGCTGGGGAGCTGGCTGCAGCCGTCGCCGGCCAAATGGGATGGGTTCGCGCGTTTGGCGCACACCGGCAACGGCGTGATTGCGGTCTTCCGTAATAAGTCAGATGCGGCAACCGCGGACGTTCAACTGCCCCTGATGCCGGAAGGACAGTTCAAGCTGCACTCGGTCATTAGTGGCACAGATCTCGGCGTTTTTGCGAAGGCCGATTGGGTCCGCGGCGTGGCGGTTCAGTTTTCGAACTCCGAGCCGGTCGAGATTCTCGAAGTGACCGCTGCAAAGTGATCGAGGGGCGCGCTACAGCGCGCGGCCGGTCAGGGCGCGGTAGGCTTCCTTGTATTTCTCGCTGGTCTTCTCCGCGACCTCGGCGGGCAGGCCGGGCGCCGGCGGCTGCTTGTTCCAGCGGATCGACTCGAGATAGTCGCGCACGAACTGCTTGTCGTAGGACGGCTGCGGTCCGCCGGGCTGGTAAGTCTCTCGCGGCCAAAAGCGCGAGGAATCCGGCGTCAGAACTTCGTCCGCGAGCACCAGTTCGTCGCCCACGAAACCGAACTCGAACTTCGTGTCGGCGATGATAATGCCCCGGCCCGCGGCGTAGGCGGCCGCCTTCCCGTAAATTGCGAGCGTCCGGTCGCGCAGCTTGCGCGCGAGGTCCGATCCGATCATGCCGGCGACGGTTTCGAAGGAGACGTTCTCGTCGTGGCCGCTCTGCGCCTTCGTCGCCGGGGTGAAGATGGGCTCGGGAAGCCGGCTGCTTTCCTTCAGGCCCTGGGGCAGCGCGATGCCGCACACGGTCCCGCTCTTCTGATATTCCTTCCAGCCCGACCCCGACAGGTAGCCGCGTGCGACGCACTCGATCTCGATCATGCGCGCACGCTGGACCAGCATCGAGCGGCCGTCGAGCTGGCCGCGGAACCGCCGCAGCGGTTCGGGGTACTCATCCACCGCCGCCGTAAGGAAATGGGTCGGCGTGAGATCCTTCAGGAAATCGAACCAGAAGACCGAAAGCTGGGTGAGAACGCGGCCCTTGTCCGGGATTCCGGTGGCGAGGATGTAGTCGAAGGCGGAGATGCGGTCGGTGGCGACGATGAGCAAGGACTCACCGGCGCTGTAGACATCGCGCACCTTGCCCCGGCCGTACCGCTCCACGCCGGGGAGATCAGAGTCCAGGAGTATTCCGGTTTCCACAGTCATATTCAAAACTCAGCACCCATTATACTGAGGTGAGCGCATGAAGCTATCTCTGTTGATGCCCGTCTATAACGAGCGCACGATGGTGGAGCGCTGCATCGCGCAAGTGCTCGGCGCGCCGTTGCCCGAGGACATGGAGCGCGAGCTGGTGATCGTGGACGACCGCTCGACCGACGGCACCTGGGACATTCTGGCCCGGCTGGCCCAGGAGACGCCGTCCATACGGCTCTACCGGCACGAGATCAACCAGGGCAAGGGCGCGGCGGTGCGGACCGCGATTCAGAAGGCGACGGGCGATTTTTCGATCGTTCAGGATGCCGACCTCGAATACGACCCGTACGAGTACCCGCGCCTGCTGCGCCCCTTGTTGGACGGCCACGCCGATGCGGTGTTCGGCTCGCGGTATCTGGCCGGCGGGCAGACGCGCGTGCTTCCGTTCTGGCACTCGATGATCAATAAGACCCTGACGGGGGTCTCGAACATGTTCTGCAATCTGAATCTCACGGACATGGAGACGTGCTACAAGGCCTTTCGCACGGACCTGCTCAAGAGCATCCCGATCCGCTCGAACCGGTTCGGCTTCGAGCCGGAAATCGTGATGAAGTGCGCCAAGCGGAAGCTGCGAATTTACGAAGTGCCGATCAGCTACCACGGCCGGACGTACGAGGAAGGGAAGAAGATCGGCTGGAAGGATGGCGTCAAGGCGCTCGCCACGGTGCTGCGCTTCTGGGTGATCGACGATCTGTACATCGAGCCCTATGGGCGCGGCGTGCTGAACAATTTGACGGGCACTCCGCAGTATCTGAGCTGGATCACGCGCATTCTGCGTCCGCACGTGGGCGATACGGTGCTCGAGGTGGGCGCGGGGATCGGGAACATCACCGGGCGGCTGATGGGCCGGCGGCTTCTGTACGTGGCGGCCGAGAAAGATCCTCTGCACCTGCACGCGCTGCGGAACCGTTTTCTGCGCACTCCGAACGTGTGCGTGAGGCCGCTCGATCCGGCCGCGCCGGCGCAACTGGCGGATCTGGCGAGCTCGTTCGATTCCGTCCTGTGCCTCAACGTGCTCGAATACCTCAAAGATCCTGGGGCCACGGTCTCGGCGCTCTACGGCGTGCTGAAGCCCGGAGGGTCGCTTCTGGTGCTGGTTCCTCAGAACCCGGCGCTCTACGGCGGCATCGATCGCAGGCTGGGGCACGAGCGGCGATTCCGGGCCGCCGAGCTGCGCGCGATGCTGGAAGGCGCCGGCTTCCGGACGGAGCGGATGTACCAGTTGAATAAAATCGGCGCGCTGGCGTGGCGGCTCTATGGCGGATTGCTCCACCGGAAAGCGATCGGCAAGGTCACGCTGAAGCTGTTCGACAAGTCAGTCTGGTTCTGGCGGCGCGTGGATTTCGGGCTGCCGTGGAATGGACTCTCGTTGATCGCCGTGGCGCGCAAGGCCGGATAGCTTGCAATGCATCCGCTTCCCAGGTTTGACTACACTGAGGGTTAATGCCCGCCCGGTTCCGGCACGCTATCTGTAGCGAGGTGTACGAAAAGCGGCCGTTCGCCGGGACGTGCCGGGCAATTCGCGCCGCCGGTTACAGCGGCGTCGAAATCGCGCCGTTCACCCTGGACGAGGATCCTGCTTCGATTCCGGCGGCGAAGCGGCGCGAATACGCCGCGGCGATCCGCTCCGAGGGGCTCGAATTCGTGGGGTTGCACTGGCTGCTGGTCAGTCCGACGGGACTGCACGCCACTACGCCCGACAAATCGCTGCGCCAGAGGAGCTGGGAGCATCTGCGGATGCTGGTGGATTTGTGCGCCGATCTCGGGCCGCGCGGCGTGATGGTCTTCGGCTCTCCGAAGCAGCGGTCCTCGACGGGCGGCCTCGCTCCTTCCGAAGCGGTGCGATTGCTCACCGAGGGGCTCGCGGATCTGGCGCCCTATGCGCTCGAGCGCGGCGTCACGATCTTGCTCGAGGCGCTCCCGAGCGCGGACACCGACGTGGTTATCTCGCTCGATGAGTCGGCACGGATCGTGCGCAGCATCGGATCGGAGGCCGTGCGCACGATGTTCGATTGTCACAACGCGGTCGAGGAGCGCGAGCCTCACGCCGTCCTGGTGGACCGTCACTTCGATCTCATCCGCCATGTACACGTCAACGAGTTGGACGGCCGGCATCCGGGCACGGGGAGGTACGACTACAGGGCGGTGCTCGAAGTGCTCTCCCGTGGCGGATATGCGGGGTGGTTGTCGCTCGAAGTCTTCGATTTTGCGGCGGGCGCGGATCGAATCGCCGTAGAGTCGCTGCGTTTTCTGGAATCGGAAATCTCTAAAATCTCATGAGCAAATACGTGGTTACCGGAGGAGCGGGCTTCATCGGCTCGTCGATTGTGCGCGCACTGTTAGCGGAGGGCGCGGAGAAGGTCGCCGTCATTGACAACCTGCTGAGTGGCCGCGAGGAGAATCTCGAGGAAGTCCGGCCGCGGGTGGAGTTCCACCGCGAGGACATACGCTGCTACGACGCGATCGCGCCGCTGGTTCGCGGCGCGGAAGTCGTGTTCCACCTGGCCGCGATTCCCTCGGTGCCGCGCTCGATCAAGGATCCGGTGCCGTCGCACGAGGTCAATATCGACGGCACGTTCCAGGTCTTACGCGCCTGCGCCGCCGGAGGGGTGGGGCGGGTGTTCTACGCGGCGTCGTCTTCGGCGTATGGCGACACCAAGGTCCTGCCCAAGGTCGAGACGATGACGCCCTGCCCGAAGTCGCCGTACGCGGCGCAGAAGCTCATGGGCGAGTATTACGCCAGCGTGTTTGCAAGCTGCTTCGGTCAGGAGACCGTCGCGATCCGGTATTTCAATGTCTACGGACCGCGCCAGGACCCGTCGAGCCCTTACTCGGGTGTGATTTCGGTCTTTATGAAGGCGCTGATCGAGCGGCGGCCGCCGGCGATCTTCGGCGACGGCGAGCAGTCCCGGGACTTCACCTTTGTCGAAGACGTGGCCGCTCTGTCGTTGAAAGCGGCGCGGGCGCCGGGCATTTCGGGCCGGTTCTACAACGGCGGCAACGGCAACCGCTACACGCTGAATCAGGTCTGGGAGACGCTGCAAAAGATCGAGGGCGTCTCGATTCCCGCCAACTACGGCCCGCCTCGCGAGGGCGACGTGCGGGATTCGCAGGCGGACACGACGGCCGCGCTGCGCGATCTCGGCCACGCTCCCCGCTTCACGCTCGAAGAAGGTTTGCGGCGCACGCTGGAGTGGTATCGAGGGCATCGGTCAGGGGGCTGACAGCAGCTCGTCCGTGCCCGCCTGCACTGCTTCCTCGGAGAAATCGAATGTCCAGTGAAAGATTATTGAAGCCTGCCGGCGTGGCGCTGCTGTTTGCGCTATCAGGCGCGTGCTCCGCGTCCTTGATGAACCCCTGGTCGTCTCCTGCGGAAGAAGGGAACTACCTACTGCTCGTGCCTCTTCCGTTCGCATTCCTTTCATTTTTTCTCTTTCATCCAACGAAACCGGCGGGACTGCTAGGCTTTCCGCTCAACGTGCTGGCGTGGTTAATTGCCTATTTGACAGTGGGATTTGTAATGGGGAACACTGGCGACCCTTTGATCGGGGTGTGCGTCGGGGGAGCTATTGGCGGGCTGAGCGTGACGCTCTGCGCCGCCACAGGTCAGCGTCGGTTACTATCCTCGAAATACTTGATCTCCGCGACAGCCATCGGAGCCGTCTTGGCGCTGTCCTTTGTATTTTCGGCGCGCGGAGAAGACACGCGCCTGCTGCTCGGTCGGCGGTGCGCATTCGCGATCTGGCAAGCGGCGGTTGGCACCTATCTATACGTGGTGTGCACTCAGTTAAAGACCGGTAAAGGCGACAGGCCCGTTTTCTGATACTGCGAACTACCACCTCAACCCGCGGCTGCGCGACTACTGGCAGCGCAGCGCGGCGATGGGGTCCACCTGGGTGGCGCGCCGGGCGGGCAGGTAGCTGGCCGCCAGCGCCATCAGCGCGAGGAACAACGCCGCTCCGGCCAGGATCATCGGATCGGTGGCGCTCACGTTCACCAGCATTCCGGAAAGCAGGCGTGTCGCGGCAAGCGCCGCGGCGAGGCCCGCGGCGAGGCCCAACGCGGTGAGAACCATCCCTTGCCGGACCACCATCGCGAGCACATCCCGCGGCTGCGCGCCCATGGCCACACGGATGCCGATCTCATTGGTGCGCTGGCCTGTGGCGTACGACATTACGCTGTACAAGCCGACCGCGGCGAGCAGCAGCGACACCGCGCCGAGCACACTCAAGAGAGTGGCGGCGACCTTCTGCGGATACACAGCTCCCGCGATGGATTCCTCGAAGGGCACAATCTCGGATACGCCTGCGTTGGGGTCTATCATGGCGGCCTCGCGGCGAATCGACGCGACGGCCGCGCGGGATGGGCCGATCGTGCGAATGAAGAACGCGATCCAGAATTCACCTCCGTGCATCTGGCGGAAGGCCATGTAGAAGTGTGGCGCCGGTTGCTCCGTCAGGGTGTGATACTTGCTGTCTTTGGCCATACCGACGATGGTGAACCATTGGCCGTAGGCGTAGACCCTGCGTCCCAGCGGGCTCCTTCCGTCGAAGAACCGGCGAGCGAAAGCCTCGTTGACGATCATGACCGGAGCGGTGGCGCGATCGTCGTCCCGTTCGGTGAAGTCGCGGCCTTCCAGGAGAGGGATTCGCAGCACATCCAGGAACCCAGGCGCGACGGTGGCCCGGGAAACGCGCATGTCCTCCGCACGGGCCGGGGCATATCCCTCAACCTGGACTTCCGAACGCTGACTCTGGCCGAAACTAAGCGGTATGTTGTCCGCATAGCTTACTCCGGCGATGCCCGGAAGCGACTGGAGCCGATCGTGCAGGCGCAGGCAAAACTGCGTGCGCTGCTCCGGGGTCCGGCAGAAGGTGGCGAGTTGATACTGCGCGACCAGAACGTTCCGGGCGTCCAGGCCCGGGTGAATGGCCCGCGCGTTCTGGAAGCTCCGGGCCAGCAGCCCCGTGCCGGTCAGCGCCACGAAGGCGAGAGCCAGCTCGCAGATCACAAGCAGGCCGCGCGTCCGGTGGAGGCCGGCGCCCGGCGTCGCGCCGCGCCCGCTTTCTTTCAGGTCCTCATTCAGGTTGGCTCGGATGGAGTGGAGCGCGGGTGCGAGGCCGGTCACGATCGCGGCGGCGGCGCACAGAAGAATCGTGAAACCGAGGATGTCGGCGTTCAGCTTGAGATCGATTCCGATCGGGAGGTTGGTGGGGGGGAACAGCCACGTGAGCGATTCTCCGGCCCAGAGAGCCAGCGGAACCGCGGCGAGCGCTCCCATTGCCGCCAGCAACAGGCTCTCCGTCAACAGTTGTCGGGCCAGACGTGCGGGACCTGCCCCGAGCGCGAGCCGAATGCTGAACTCCTTCTGCCGCGTGGCGGCGCGGGCCAGTTGCAGGTTGGCCACGTTGGCGGCCACGATCAGAAATAGTACGAAGCAGACCGCCATCAGGATCTGAAGCGGCGCGAGCAGGATGGTTTGCGCACCGAAATGCCCTTGCCAGGCGGGCAACAGGCTGGCGCGGAAGCCCTCGCTATCGCGGGGGTTCTCCTGGGCCAGCCGCCGCGAGCAGGCCACCACTTCGGCCTGAGCTTGTCCGAGCGGAATGCCGGGCTTCAGCCGGGCGGTGATCCACATTTGCCGGTTGCTCCTGGCGTCGAGCAGCCCTTCGCCCTGGCCGTTCAGTTGCGGAGCCATCACCATGGGCAGCCAGATCTCGAGTGCCAAACCAGGGACCACTCCACGGAAGTCGGGCGGCGCGACGCCTATGATGGTCAGCTCGCGGCGGTTCACGCGGATGGTCTTTCCGATCACGCCGGGATCCGCAGCGAACAGCTCTTGCCACAGCCGATGGCTGATCACCGCGACGGGGCAAGCCCCTGGCTTATCGCCATATTCCTCAGGCAGAAGGGCGCGGCCACGTATGGGTTTCACGCCGAGCACGGCGAAGTAGTTGCCGGATACGAATTCTCCCCAGACTCGCCGCGGGTTCTCGTCTCCGCCGACGTTGAAGGCGCTCAGGAGGGAGGCGCACAGGCCGGAGACCGTCTGCAGGCTGTCGCGGTAGTCCCGGTAGTCGCGATACGAAGTCGTGCTGAATTCGCCGCCGGGCGTCACGGTTTCCAGAGCCGCCAACTGGCCGCCACCGCGGACGCCGGGAAACGGATGCAAGAGGAGGGCGTCGATCCACCCGAAGACGGTCGTGTTCGCGGCTATGCCGATCGCAAGCGTGAGCACGGCTACCGCAGTGTAGCCGGGGCTGGCTAGTAGAACCCGGAGACCGAAGCGCAAATCCTGGTAAAGAGAACGCATCGCCAGTTCCAGCGTGCACGTTGGATTCCAGCCGCAACCGTATGGGCCCATTGGCCTGGAAACCGCTGTTCTGTCCGTTAATGGGATTCTATCGCGCGAAAACGGACAGCACCAGGCCCGCTGCCGCCGAGCCGGCGATGATCCGTAGCGTGTCGAAGCGTGTGGCTGGCCGGGCCGCCCCCGCGAACGTGAAGTTCACCAAGCGAAAGAACAGGGGAACGGGTGGCTCCAGGGTCCCACGATGCCGGGCGCGGGTTCCGGTATGATCGGGGAGGATGCGCGGCAAACAGCTTCTGATGGCAGGTGCGCTGATCGCTGCCGCGATCGCTGGCGGAGCGCTGGTCGCGTTGCGTCAGAGAGCGAAGCCGGCCGCCGCCGCGCCGACCGGCGCGCGGCCGGGTGCGCAGCGGCCGGAGATCGTCTTGCCCGCGAAGATTCGAGCCCAGAGCGTTGTGCCGGTAGGCGTGCCGGTATCCGGCACGGTGGAGTCGTTGCTGGTCGAGGTTGGGCAGCAGGTCTCGGAGGGCCAATTGCTCGGTCGAATCAAGAATACGGCAGTGGACAGCGACCAACAGTCCGCCGCCGTGGACCTCGAGCGGTCCGAGGCGCGGGCCGGCGCCTTGGAGAGCCAGGTGATCGTTGCGCGAGCCGAGGCTGCCAGGGCCCAGGCGGATACGGCCCGCGCGCACGCCGAGTTCGACCGTGCGGAGCGAACCTACTTGCGCCAGCAGATGCTCGAAAAAGAAGGTGCGACTCCACGCCTGGTCTATGAGAAAGCGGCCCGGGAATACGAGGCTGCGAAAACGGAGCGCGATCGCGTGGACGAACTTGCGCGCGGCGCCGAGGACCGTCTCGGCTTGCTCGTAAAGAACCTGGATGCGGCCCGCCACTCCGTGGAAGAAGCCAGCCAAACCTTGGACCGTGCCCGGCAGGCCGCGGCCGCCGCCGAGATCGTTTCCCCGGCGACGGGTATGGTGACCGGGCGCACACGGCAGGTGGGAGACGAGGTCACGCCGGATGTGCAGGATCTGTTTCAGATTGCCGTGGCCCTCTCCGCGCTTGAAGCGGTGCTCGATCCCGATGCCGCGGCGCTCGCCCGCATGCGCGTGGGCCAGGAGGCGCTGATTATCGTGGCCGGCGCGTCCGATGCCATCGTGGCGCGGATCGCCGAAATCCGGGGGAACGAGGTCATCCTCCGCTTCGCCAGCCCTTCGCCCGCGGTCCGGCCCGGCGCGACGGCGCAAGTGCGCGTCAAGGTGAGCTAAAGTGGAAGCTTCCGCAAGGTCAACCGATGCAATTCCTGAAAAATAGTCTGCTGGAACTGATTACTCAAACCTCGACCAATCTGCCGCCGGATGTGCGCGCGGCGATGGCCAAGGCCGGATTGGACGAAACGCCCGGCACCGAGGCCGCGCAGGCGCTCAGCATCATCGCCGCGAATGTCGATATGGCGTGCGAGGGCGAAGGTCCGATCTGCCAGGACACGGGCATGCCCACGTTCTTCGTCCACACGCCGGTTGGGGCAAGCCAGCTCGAGATTCGCCGCGCCGCGTGCGAAGCGATCGCCGAAGCGACGCGGCTGGGCAAGCTGCGTCCGAACTCGGTGGATTCGCTCACCGGCCGGAACAGCGGCAACAATCTCGGCGAGGGGACGCCGGTATTTCATTTCGAGCAGTGGGACGAGGACGCGATCGAGGTCAAGCTGATCCTGAAGGGCGGCGGCTGCGAAAACAAGAACATTCAGTATTCTCTGCCCTGTCCGATCGAGGGACTCGGACGCGCGGACCGCAACCTCGAAGGCGTGCGCAAGTGCATCCTGCACGCCGTGTGGCAGGCGCAGGGCCAGGGCTGCTCACCGGGAGCGCTGGGCGTGTGCGTCGGCAGCGACCGCGCGCACGGCTACGAGCTGGCCAAGGCGCAACTGCTTCGGCCGCTCGACGACGTCAATTCGAACCCGGTGCTTGCGGAGCTGGAGACCCGTATCCTGAGCGAGGCGAACCGGATCGGCGTCGGCCCGATGGGTTTCGGCGGCGCGGTTTCCCTCATCGGCTGCAAGGTGACGGCGGCCAACCGGCTGCCGGCGAGCTTCTTCGTCTCGGTGGCGTACGATTGCTGGGCGTTCCGGCGGCTAGGGGTGCGGCTCGACGCCGGGAGCGGCGCCGTCACCGAGTGGCTGTACCGCGACCCGGCGCGTCCGGTGGAGCGCCTGGCGAAGAGCGAAGGCTTCCCGCTGACGGGGAGAGAGATTCGCCTCCGCGCGCCCTTAGCCGAAGAACAAGTGCGGGCGCTCAAAGTGGGCGACGTCGTGTTGATCGACGGCGAAATGTTCACCGGCCGGGACGCCGTTCACGCGCACCTGTTGAAGAACCCTCCGCCGGTGGACTTCGACGGCGCGATCCTCTACCATTGCGGACCGGTGATGCTGAAGCAAGGTTCCGAGTGGATCGCCAAGGCCGCCGGCCCGACGACGAGCATCCGCGAGGAGCCCTACCAGGGAGAGGTGATCCGGCGCTATGGCCTGCGCGCGGTGATCGGCAAGGGCGGCATGGGCGCGAACACGCTCGCGGCCATGCAGGAATGCGGAGCGGTGTACCTGCACGCGATCGGCGGCGCGGCGCAGGTGTACGCCAAGGCGATCGAGGAGGTACCCGGTGTGTATTGGCCGGAGTTCGGCATCCCCGAGGCGATGTGGCGTCTGCGCGTGAAGGACTTTCTCGCGATCGTGACGATGGACGCGCACGGCAACAGCCTGCACGCTAAGGTGGAAAAGGATACCGCGGAGGCGCTCCGAGCGCTCGAAAAGTAGCGCAAGCGGCTCCTGAGTTGCTAGAATCAGACCTTGTTGGCCAGGTAGCTCAGCTGGTAGAGCGCGGCCCTGAAAAGGCCGGCGTCGGCGGTTCGATTCCGTCCCTGGCCACCATGTCCTAAACAACTTCAGGGCAGCCAGAAACGTCAATTTTCAGCCATTCGTGATCATTCCAAGCGGACCGGCGTCCAGCAGAACGATGATCGGGTCAGACAGCCGGTCTTCTGACCGCTAACCATCTGTCTGGAAAGATCACTCCGTCAGGCGTGCGACTTGAAATGTACTCTGTTACGGAGACGTGATCGGGAGCGTTGTCAGCCGGGTCAATGGCGCCACATTCATCCACCGCGACGATGTGCCCCATGTCCAAACGAGGGATCTTCATGCCGAGCATGCCCACGAGGCTCCCGCGAAAGGCGGGAAGGGAATACAGACCGTTGAAAGCGCAATAGCGGCAATCAAGCCCCTCATCACGGAAGTATGTTTCCCACCATGCTGGAAATTTCCCGTCGGTATTGACTTGTGGGTACGTACGGCTGTACTGCAGCACTCGTTCATAGCTGTAAGTTTCCCCGAGAAGTGCAACCATAAGCATCGCAACCGTGCAGATGGCACAGTCGGTCTGTGTACGCTGAGGGATACGAACAATCATCGGTCGACTTCACCGCGTGAGATCGGATGCAGGTCCCTCATTCCGACCGTGGGCCTGAATGAACTCCTGGATACTGTCTTGCGTAATCGTCAGCGGGTGACCTGCTTCGGCCGCTCGCCGAGCAGCGGCAGATAGGAGCTCTCGAAGCTCCGGATCGGCGGGAGTGTCGGCCGACCACGTGATCGTGAATTCGATGCAATTCGGGCAATGAATCGTGGTCCCTCTTGTGGTAGTCGGCAGTGCTTCCGCCGCTCCCAGACAAACTGGACAAGTGTTTGGGTTCTCCAAATCCAGAAGCATGTTCCTGTTCTCCTCAGCTACCGCACAACTGCGGCCTGCATTCGGCGCCAAAGACTTCTGGCGACCCACATCATACCGCGTTGTTCCGGCGCCGTTGACAAACTGCCCTTTTGGAGAGTTTGCCTCTCAGGATGCTAAACTTGCTCTCCAGTCGCTTGGCGTCCGCAAGGTCACGTGGGTAGATGGATAAGAGCCGCAGGTGGTGCCGCTGTGCGAGTTCCAGTTTCATCTTCGTCTTTTCATCGTAGTCGGGGTTCCCGGCAAGGCCGAAATACTCGACGAGCATGCCGCCGACCTTGAAGTCAGCTCGAAGAGCTGACTCGGGATAGCTTGGCTCGCGCTCGTGCCTCAGCCCCATGTTGAATAGAATGTCGTCGATAGTTTTCTCGCCTAGCGAGAAGCAAAGGTGACCATCCCTGGCGTGGCATTGGACGCCCCTGACATTCTGCCGGGCGCCGCTTTCGAGTACGCCACTTCCCACCAGGGCGTCAAACCACGACCCGAACACCGCCTTTATCGCAGCAGTCGGCGGCTTCGAGCGCATGAGAGCGAATATTCTGAGCGTAATCTTAGCATCGATATGTAACGAAATCGCCCTTGTGCTCGCCAAACCCCTGTGGAGGCACCCGCCCGGCCAACTCAGCAAGGCTACTGATGTAGATGACGATGTCCTTTCGGCGTGCCTCGCTGCGACCGCGGAAGAGCACGGTATCTCTGCAACAGGGAGCACAAACATCCAAACGATCCATGCCGAGTCGTTCGACGAGCGGAAATGGCAATGAGTCCTCCATGAAGGGCAGCTGACATAGCCCGCAGGTTTTGCGCTCCGGCTTTTCGAATGCGAGCCGTTAGGCGCGCGGCGGCGAATAAGCCATTGAGGCACGGCTTTCACTACCGCCCGGATCTGTGATACCAAGAAAGATACGAAATGGGAGAAAAAGACCATCCGCCAAGCCGGCCCGGCAGTCTGTCTGCACAGCCCGGGCCCAATCGCTCCATGACCCGGCGGGGGATCGTCTGGATTCTGGTTCTGCTGGTCTTTGCCGGCCTGTTTACGCTGGTGCTGACGCACAAGAACATCCCGCAGGCAGCCGCGCAGACGGGCCGGCGCGCAGCCCTGGCGGGCGGCACGGTCTCGGTGGTGCCGGCCGTCGCGCAAAAGGGCGACATCGGCATCTACCAGGAGGCCCTCGGCACGGTCACACCCGTCTACACCAGTTCGGTGACCAGCCAGGTGACCGGGTTGGTCATGTCCGTCCATTACACCGAAGGCCAAATGGTCCAGAAGGGCGATCCGCTGATAGACATTGATCCGCGCCCGCTTGAGGCGCAGCTTCGGCAGGCCCAGGGCACGCTGGCGAAGGATACCCGGGTCCTCGAGCAAGCCAAAATGGACCTGGAGCGCTACCGCGCCGCGTGGGCCCGCAACGCCATCGCCAAACAGATTCTTGACGACCAGGAAAAGACCGAGTTGCAGGATGAGGGGACGGTCACGGCCGACGAGGGCCAGGTGCAATATGACCAGGTCCAGCTCGCCTACTGCCACATCACCGCGCCCTTCGCCGGCCGGGTCGGGCTGCGGCTCATTGACCCCGGCAACGTGGTGCAGGCCAACGGCACAAATCCGCTGGTGGTGGTCACCGAGGAGCGGCCCATCACGGTGATCTTCACCCTCGCCGAGGACGCGCTGGGCCAAGTCCAGGCTCAGATGCGCCACGGCGGCCGTCTCACCGTGGACGCCTACGATCGCGCCGCCAGGACCAAACTCGCCACCGGCAAGCTGCTGACTATCGACAACCTGATCGACACGACCACGGGCACGGTCAAGCTGCGCGCTATATTCGACAACAAGAACGGCGCTCTGTTCCCCAACCAGTTCGTGAATACCCGCCTGCTGGTGGAGACGCTCAAGGCTATGACGCTGGTCCCCAGCTCCGTCATTCAGCATAACGGTCCGGTATCGTTCGTTTACCTCATCCAGAACGGGACCGTACAGATGCGCAACGTCAAGCCCGGCGTGGTGGAAGGCGGGAGAACCGCGGTGGAAGGCATCCAGCCTGGGGACGTGGTCGCCAACAGCAGCTTTGAGAAACTGCAACCCAACACGAAGGTGGTAACCGTCCAGGGATCTCCACTCGCCAATACGAGTGTGAGTAGCGCGCCGTGAGTCCCTCGCGCCCATTCATTCTGCGGCCGGTCGCCACTTCGCTGCTCATGGCCGCCATTCTGCTGGTGGGCATCGTGTCCTACACGCAGTTGCCGGTCTCCGCTCTGCCCCAGGTCGATTATCCGACCATTCAGGTGCTCACCTTCTATCCCGGCGCCAGCCCGGACGTGGTGGCCACCACGGTCACCGCGCCGCTGGAACGGCAGTTCGGCCAGTTACAGGGGCTGAGCCAGATGACCTCCACAAGTTCGGGCGCAACCTCGGTCATTGTATTGCAGTTCAGCCTGAGCCTGAGCATCGATGTGGCCGAGGAAGAGGTGCAGTCGGCCATTAACGCCGCGCAGAGCTTTCTGCCCAGCGTGCTTCCGGCGCCGCCCATCTACAGCAAGACCAATCCCGCAGACGCGCCGGTGCTGACTCTGGCTGTTGCCTCCGATTCCATGCCGCTCTCGCAAGTGGAGGACCTGGTGGACACGCGCCTGGCGCCGAAGCTCTCCCAGCTCAACGGAGTTGGCTTGGTGAGCATCAGCGGCGGCCAGAAACCGGCGGTCCGCATCCAGGCCAATCCCGCCCAACTGGCTTCTTACGGCATCACCCTGGAACAGCTTCGCACGGCGCTCGTCCAAACCAGCGTGAACGCCGCCAAGGGCAACTTTGACGGTCCCCGGCAGGATTACCAGATCGACTCCAACGATCAGCTTCAAAGCAGCGGCGATTATCGGGGCGTCGTGGTCGCCTATCGCAACGGCGCGCCGGTCGCGCTCAAGGATGTCGCCCAGGTGGTGGATGGCGTCGAGAACAACAATCTGGCGGCCTGGATGAACCAGACCCCCGCGGTGATCGTCAACATCCAGCGGCAGCCCGGCGCCAACACCATCAGCGTCGTCAGGAGCATCAAGGCCATCCTGCCGCAGCTTGAGACCAACCTGCCAGCGGGCATCAAAGTTACGCAGATGACCGACCTCACAGTCCCCATCGAAGCGTCCGTCTTCGATGTGGAGCTCGAGCTGATGCTCACCGTGGTCCTGGTGGTCCTGGTCATCTTCCTTTTCCTGCGCAGTGTCCGCGCCACTATAATCCCCGCGGTGGCGGTGCCCATCTCGCTGGTGGGCACTCTCGGCGCCATGTACCTGCTGGGTTACAGCCTGGACAACCTCTCCATGATGGCGCTCACCATCGCCACCGGATTCGTGGTGGACGACGCCATCGTGATGATCGAGAACATCTCGCGCTTCCTGGAAGAGGGCGAGCCGCCCATGCAGGCCGCGCTCAAGGGCGCCGAGCAGATCGGCTTCACCATTGTCTCGCTCACGGTTTCGCTGATCGCAACGCTCATCCCCCTGCTTTTCATGGGCGATGTGGTGGGCCGCCTGTTCCGCGAATTCGCCGTGACTCTGGCAGTCACGATCATCATCTCGGCGGTGGTCTCGCTCACCCTGACGCCCATGATGTGCGCGCGCACGCTGCGCCACGATCCAGCCGCGCTGCAAACGCGTTTCTATCGCGCTTCCGAACGTGCGTTCCAGCGCATGATCGCCTTCTACGGCCGGACTCTGAAGTTCGTCCTGCGCTTCCAAACCGTCACCCTGCTGGTCGCGCTCGGCACCCTGGTGCTGACCATCGTGCTCTACATCTATATTCCCAAGGGCTTTTTCCCGGTGCAGGATACCGGCGTCATCCAGGGCATTTCGCAAGCGCCGCAGACCATCTCCTTTGCGGCCATGGCCCAGGAACATCAGGAACTGACGAAGGTGATCCTTGCCGACCCCGCCGTGCAGAGCTTGACGTCCTTTATTGGCGCCGATGGCACGAACACCACAATGAACAGCGGGCGCTTCTCGATCAATCTGAAACCGCTTTCGGAGCGCGATCTGAGCGCGTCCGACGTCATTCGCCGGCTTCAGACCAAACTGCGGAAAGTCAAAGGAATCCAGCTCTTTATGCAGCCGGTGCAGAACATCACGGTGGACGACCGCGTGAGCCGCACCCAGTATCAGTACACCCTGGAAGACCCAGATCCGAACGAGCTGGACTTGTGGACCAATCGCTTTGTCCGCCGGCTGAAGAAACTGCCGCAGCTCGAAGACGTCGCCACCGACCAGCAGACCGGCGGCCTGGCCGTTTCGCTGATCATCGACCGCGCCACTGCCTCGCGCCTGGGTATCGCTCCGTCCACGATCGACAACACGCTGTACGACGCCTACGGCCAGCGGCAGATCAGCACCATGTACACGCAGCTCAACCAATATCACGTGATCCTGGAGTCCCCGCCCGATTTCCAGCGGGATCCGAGCAAGCTATCGAGCCTGTATATTCAGTCCAACGCGTCGTCGGGCGTATCCGGCGCGGGAGCTTCCACCTCCTTCGCCGCCTCCAGCTCCGCGTCGGCTGGCTCGAACGCCACCACCGCCACGACCGCATACACGCCCTCTTCCGGCGTGCTGACCGCGCCGCTAAACGCGCTGAGCCCCGCCAGTTCCACATCGAACGCCGCCAGCAGCTCCACTCCGGCGAACGCCGTGCCTCTTAGCGCCTTCACCCGTTACCAAAGCATCAACTCGCCTCTTTCCATAAGTCACCAGGGGCAGTTCCCCTCGGTCACCGTCTCTTTCAATCTGGCGCCGAACGCCTCGCTGGGCGGAGCGATTACCGGCATTAACAAGGCGCAGAAGGAAATGAACATGCCGGCCAGCCTCCAGGCCGGTTTCCAGGGCACCGCCGCCTCATTCGAGAACTCGCTGTCCAATGAAGCGCTGCTGATCCTGGCCGCGCTGGTGGCGGTCTACATCGTGCTCGGCGTGCTATACGAGAGTTTCATTCACCCGGTGACGATTCTCTCCACGCTGCCTTCGGCCGGCGTGGGCGCGCTGCTGGCGCTCCTGCTGTTCCGTCAGGATCTCAGCGTGGTGGCCATCATCGGCATCATCCTGCTGATCGGAATCGTGAAGAAGAACGGCATCATGATGGTGGACTTCGCTCTGGAAGGTGAACGCAAGCACGGCAAGAACTCGACCGACGCCATCTACGAAGCCAGCCTGCTGCGCTTCCGTCCCATCATGATGACCACCATGGCCGCGCTGCTGGCCGGCATCCCACTGGCCGTGGGTAGCGGCATCGGCTCCGAGCTTCGCCGTCCGCTGGGCATTTGCATGGTCGGTGGGCTGTTGCTCAGCCAGGTGCTGACGCTTTACACTACGCCGGTCATCTACATTTTCTTCGACCGCCTCGCGCGGCGCTTCTCGCGCTCCCGGTCTCGTTCCACCAACAGCCCCGGCGCTCCGGGCTCCGAGCCGCAACCCGAGCAGTCATGAATCCGTCCCGGCTATTTATCAACCGGCCCGTGGCCACCACGCTTCTGACTGTGGCGATCGCTCTCGCCGGGGCCCTGGCGTTCAGTGTATTGCCGGTGTCTCCGCTGCCTCAGGTGGATTACCCCACCATTTCCGTCGGCGCGTCCCTGCCCGGCGCCAGCGCGGAAATCATGGCCGCTTCCGTGGCCACTCCTCTGGAGCGGCAGTTCGGCCACATCGCCGGTGTCTCGGAGATGACCTCGACCAGTTCACTGGGCACCACCGCCATCACGCTTCAGTTCGACCTTGGCCGTAACATCGATGGCGCGGCGCGCGACGTGGAAGCCGCCATCAACGCCGCGCGCACCTACCTGCCCGCCAATCTGCCCGCAAATCCCACCTACCGCAAGGTGAACCCGGCCGACTCGCCCATCATGATCATTGGCCTCACCTCGGACGTCTACGGCCGCGGCAAGCTCTACGACGAAGCTTCCACCATCGTCCAGCAGAAGCTCTCGCAGATTCAGGGAGTGGGCCAGGTCACTACTGGCGGCGGCGCGCTGCCCGGGGTCCGCGTGGATGTGAATCCGACGCAGCTCAACAGCTATGGGCTGTCCCTCTCGGGCATTCAGTCGATACTGAGCCTGCAGAACGCCCACCAGGCGCGCGGCCAGCTCTCCGACGGCATCGTCACCGCCGACATCATCACCAACGACCAGATCCAGTACGCAAGCGATTACAAGCCCCTCATCGTCGGCTACAACAACGGCGCGGCCGTTCGCCTCTCCGATGTCGCCACGGTCACAGACGCGGTCCAAAACATCCGTTCCGCCGGCTATCTCAACGGCAAGCCCGCCATCCCTGTCATCATCTTCCGGCAGCCCGGCGCAAACATCATCCAGACCGTCGAGAAAATCCGCTCCGAGCTCCCCTCCCTCAAGGCCTCCATCCCGAAAGACATCGAAACTACCATCGTTCTCGACCGCACCACCACCATCCGGGCCTCCGTGAGGGACGTCGAGCGCACGCTGATGATCTCCATCTGCCTGGTGGTGGCGGTAGTGTTTGTCTTCCTGCGCAATCCGCGCGCGACGCTCATCCCCTCGGTGGCCGTGCCGGTTTCGCTGATCGGCACCTTCGCGGTGATGTACCTCCTCAAGTTCAGCATCGACAATCTCTCTTTGATGGCCCTCACCATTTCCACCGGCTTCGTCGTGGACGACGCCATCGTGGTTATGGAAAACATCTCGCGCCACATCGAGGGCGGGATGGAGCCCTACGCCGCCGCTCTCCGGGGCGCGCGGGAAATCGGCTTCACCGTTTTCTCCATCAGCGTTTCGCTGATCGCCGTCTTCATTCCCATTCTGCTGATGGGCGGTATTGTGGGACGTCTTTTCCGCGAATTCGCCATCACTCTTTCCACGGCCATCGCAGTGTCCATGGTCATATCGCTCACCACCACGCCGGCCATGTGCGCCCATCTGCTCAAGCCGCACGGGGAGCATCACAGCCGCCTCTATCAAGTGAGCGACAGGTTCTTCGCGGGGATGCTCTCCGTGTACCGGCGCTCCCTCCTTTGGGTGCTGGACAACTCCGCGCTCACGCTAACCGTGCTGCTGCTGGTTATCGCGCTCAACGTGGTCGCGGTCGCGCGGATTCCCAAGGGCTTCTTCCCGCAGCAGGACACGGGAATCCTGGTCGGCGGCGTTCAGGGACCGCAGGACGCCTCATTCCCGGTCATGGACGACTCGGTCCGGCGTCTGGTGTCGGTGATCAAGCGCGACCCCGGTGTGGACAACGTCGTCGCCTTCACCGGAGGTCAGGGCAATACCAACGGCGGCTTCATCTTCATGGCTCTCAAGCCGCTTAACCAGCGCAAGGCCAGCGCCATGCAGATCCTCGCCCGGCTGCGCCCCAAAATGATGGCCCTGCCAGTCGCCTCCGTCTTCCTGCAGCCTGCTCAGGATCTCCGGATCGGCGGCCGGTCGAGCAACGCTCTCTACCAGTACACGATTCAGTCGGACAGCTCGCAGGACCTGGCCCATTGGGGACCCATCCTGCTAAGTGAGGTGCGCAAGCTCCCAGGCTTCCAGGACGTCAACTCCGACCAGCAGAACGGCGGCCTCGACCAGTACCTCACCTACGATCGCACTACCGCCGCCCGGCTCGGCATCACTGCGCAGGCCCTCGATTCAACCTTGTACGGCGCCTTCGGTCAGGAGGAGGTCTCCATCATCTACACCCAGCTCAACCAGTATTACGTGGTGCTCGAAGTGGCGCCCCAGTTCTGGCAGACACCCGAAGGGCTGAAGTACATCTACATGAATTCGGCGAGCGCCGGCAACGTGCCGCTCAGCGCCATCGCCAGCGCCCGCTCCAACACCATCCCCCTCTCCGTCAACCACACCAGCCTGTTCCCTTCGGTCACGGTCTCGTTTAACCTCGGCGCGGGCATGTCCCTCAGCGACGCTACCCGAGAGGTGGCCGAGATGCAGCACGGGCTGAACATGCCGCAGACCGTCCGCGGCTTCTTCGCAGGGACCGCGCAGGCCTACCAGGACTCGCTCGCCACCCAGCCCATTCTCGTGGCCACCGCGCTGCTGGCCGTCTACATCGTTCTCGGCATCCTTTATGAGAGTCTGATACACCCGCTCACCATCATCTCCACGCTGCCGTCGGCCAGCATCGGAGCCATGCTGGCGCTGATGCTCTTCAAGATCGATCTCAACGTCATTTCCATCATCGGCATCGTGCTGCTCATCGGCATCGTGAAAAAGAACGCCATCATGATGATCGATTTTGCGCTGGTGGCGGAACGCAGCGAGGGCAAGAACACCACCGACGCCATCTTCGAAGCCTGCATGCTCCGCTTCCGCCCCATTCTGATGACCACCATGGCGGCCATCTTCGGCGCGCTGCCGCTGGCCTTCGGCACCGGCATCGGGTCGGAGTTGCGGCGTCCTCTGGGAATCACGATTGTCGGCGGCCTTATCATGAGTCAGTTGCTCACTCTCTATACCACGCCGGTGGTGTATCTGTTTCTCGATCGTCTGCGTCTCAACATTCTGGGCAAGGAGCACGACACGCTCCCGCCCACCACCGGAAATGTGCCGGAAGGAGCCATATGATGCCTCTGACCAGCTTCCCGCCAAGGTCCCCTCTGCTGGCCGCGGCGGCGCTCTGCTGCGCGCTCAGCGGCTGCACCGTCGGTCCCAAGTATCACCCGTCCGCGCCGCAAGCCCCCTCCGCTTACAAGGAGGCACCCGGGAAGGTCCCAGCCAAGCCGGCGCCCCCCGCGGCCACATTGCCCGATCCCACGCTTGGCGGCCTCGGCAATTGGACCGTCGCCCAGCCTCAGGACTCCCAGATGCGCGGCGAATGGTGGGAGATCTACAACGACCCTGAACTGAATGCGCTGGAAGCCCAGCTCAACATCGACAACCAGAACATCCGGCAGTTCTTCGAGAATTTCATGGCCGCACGCGCGCTGGTCCGTCAGGCGCGCACGCAGTTGTTTCCCACCGCAACGGCTGGCTTTTCCTATTCGCGTTCGCGCGGCTCAGCCAACCTTTTGAACACCACGGGCGCCACGGGCAGCACCTCCGCGGGCGCCGGGAGCACGTTCATTGACCTGCCGCTCGGCGCCTCCTGGGAGCCCGATCTCTGGGGAAAAATCCGCAATACCGTGCACCAGGCGCAATACTCCGCGCAGCTCAGCGCCGCCGACCTCGAAGGCGAGCGCCTGACCGAACAGGCCAGCCTGGCCACCTATTTCTTCGAACTCCGTGGGCAGGACGCCCTGCGGCAAATTCTCGACGCCACGGTCGCCGCCGACCAGAAGGCCCTCGACCTCACCCGCTCGCTCTATGACACCGGGCTCACGGACCAGATCTCGGTCGTGCAGGCGGAAAACGCCCTCGAAAGCGCGCAGTCCGAAGCCACAAACCTGGGCATCGCGCGCGCGCAATACGAGCACGCCATCGCCGTCCTCGTCGGCAAGGCGGCGTCGGATTTCTCGATTCCCGGCAAGGCGATTCTTACCACGCCCCCGCCCATCCCGGTCGGCCTGCCCTCGCAGCTTCTGGAGCGCCGTCCGGACATCGCCGGCGCCGAGCGCGCCATGGCTGCCGCCAACGCCCAAATCGGTATCGCCTACGCCGCTTACTACCCCAACGTGAGCCTCTCGGCAAGCGGCGGCTTCGAAAGCTCCGCCTGGAAGCATCTCCTGGCCTGGCCCAGCCGGTTCTGGTCCGTCGGACCGTCGGTTTCCGAGACCATCTTCGACGCCGGCCTGCGCCGCGCCGTCGTCAACCAGTACGTCGCCGCTTACAATGCCGGCTTGGCCGCGTACCGCCAGACGGTGTTGAGCGCCTTCCAGCAGGTCGAAGACTCCCTGGCCGCTCTGCGCATCCTCACCCAGCAGATTCAACAGCAGCACCGGGCGGTGGAATCCGCAAGACTCGCACTCGATCTGGAAACGAAGCGCTACGAAACCGGCCTCGACCCGTACATCGACGTGGTCACCGAGCAGAACAGCCTGCTCGCCGCCCAGCAGGTTCTGGCTGAGATCGAAATCCAGCGCATGACCGCATCCGTGCAGCTCATCGAAGCTCTCGGCGGAGGCTGGAATCGCTCGCAACTGCCCACCCCGCAGCAGGTCACCGCGAAACCCACGCAGGCGGAGACGACCATTCAGCAATAGCAGGCCGGCGAGTTTGCACCCCTATCACTGACCGCTCACTGCCAGCGTGTTTTGTGCAGCGCCAGCCACCAGCAGGGAGGGTTCCAGGCCGATGCCGCATATTGCGGGAGCATCGTCCGCGAACAGCTCTCGTCCGCCGGCCCGATGTAGTCATACTCGACTTTGTTGCCTTTGAGCGGCGTCTTCAGATAGGTCTCCACGGAGACGGTTCCCATCCCTGTTCCCGCAACCAGGCGTACTTCAAAGACGAGCCAGTCCGCGGCATACAAGACCGCCAGACCGATCAGAAAATACTTCAGCGTTCGCCGAAGGTTCCGCCGGAATTGGAATCGCATCAGGTTTCCCTACCGAATCACGAATCGCCATCACCGGGCATCCGCCGGACATCGGCAATCCGCGAATCTACGCGCTAATACGGGGCTTCACTCATCTCGTACGCCGCAAATCCAAGGTTAACCGGAATGCGGATTGCGCCGTTCAGGTATCACAACCGTCCTCCCCGGAGTGTGGCCGGAATCCTGAAACCTGCCCGGGAGCCGGCTCTCCGCCTCCTCGGCATTCACGGGGCACTGCTCGTGGGCCCGTCCGCCCGGGTGCGCCGCATGACAGGTGCGGCCCCCGACCGCGAGTTCGGACCACTCTGTCCACGATATCAAACACCGAGCGGTGAAGAGCAGCAATCTTGATGAGCTCGCACTTCCAATCCGAGGTGCTGGACCGGTGTGAAGAGCTATTTCCATTTTGAGGCCATACCTAGTGGCGCTGCCACTGGAATAATGGTGTGTGACCTCGACGATCCGGTTCCGCTGGCGCGCTTTCGATACTTTTTCGGCGCCGGCCGGAGCGACCATCGGCCCGACCATCCCGTTCTTTGACGGGAGCGGCCCCGACTCGGACGAGCGGGTCACGGATCGAGGCGAGGGACAGATTGTAGATTGGCTGGTTGGGATGCGCCCGGCCCGCGAGCTTCTGCTCGAAGCACTCGGGCTTCCCGCCGGCACCTACGTCCAAACCGGCATTGTCGAGCCGCTCATCGGGAGGAATCGGCGCATTTCTCCGGGCGACATTGATCTCATTTTCGTCCCCGATCCGCGCCACGCGATCTCTATCCAGGTCAAGCGGGTTCGCGTAGTCGCCGAGACGACTCATAGGGACAGCACGCCCGGACGGCAATTGGGGAACATCACTCATTTGGTGGAACAGGCCAACGGCAGCCGCGAGATCGGATTCTGCGAAAACTACGCTATGGTTCTTATCGAATGCTACGGCGTCCAGCGCTCGGACTACAACTTCCTTGCGCGCGGCTCCAGTCCGGGCGTTTTCCGCAGGATCTACCACATGACGTGGGACCAGCCGATTCATCCCGACGTCGGCCTCATCTTCTTCGAGATCACCCAACCGACGCGGTCCAGCGTTGACCGATCGGGCATGCTAGCCGTCTGCGTGGACAAACGAGCAACTCAACTGGATCAGCCGCCGGAGATCACTGGGCGTGTTCGTCAACTCGTGGCGCGCAGAGCGTCCAGGTGAATGTCGCAGCGCGGTAGGCTCCTCTTGTGAAGCCCGTGCGAGACCTGTGAGCCGAGTTTTCATAGTACACTTGGTATAGGTTCAGAGGAGCGGGAAGCGTGAGCCCCCGGGTACGAAAGTCACTAGAGTCACCCGACCAGCCGGCGCCGGTTCTGTTGGTCAGCTCCGATCGCAAGGATCACCTCGTGTTACCTGAAATCCTCAATCATCCTCACTGGGAATCGCACAAGAGCGAAAGTTGCCGTCAGGCGTTCGGACACTTGAGCAACAAGGCAATCACGGTTTTGATCTGCGAGCACGATCAGCCGGATGGTTGCTGGCGGGACCTGCTGGAAGCCGGCGCGAAGTTGACCGCTCCTCCCAACCTGATTGTCTGTTCCCGGCTGGCTGATGAATGCCTTTGGGCGGAGGTCCTCAACCTCGGGGGGAAATTCCAGGGCGGTTGGCCGGCCGGGATTAAAGCCGCAGGTGCCGCGAAGGGGCACTCCGTGAGTTTCTTTTAGCTCAGTCTGGAAGACTGAGCTAAGAAGATTCGATCATCCGAAGGCAGGGGGAGCGTTGTCACATACGGCGTAGGCCCGTGGGGTGACGCTCAACCAGCCAAGCGGCGCCGGGTGGATCGGCGCCCGGCGGGTTGCGCTGATGAAAATTGCACTATTGAGTTGGGAATCGCTGCATTCAATCCCGGTGGGAGGCATCGCAACCCATGTCACTGAGCTGGGTGCTGCGCTGGAGCGCCGTGGCCATGAGGTACACGTATATACGAGGATGGGCCCTGGGCAGTCGCACTATCAGCAGATTCACGGCGTCCACTATCATCGTTGTCCGTTCCATCTAAACCCGAATTTCGTTGACGAAGTGAACAACTTGTGCCGCTCGCTGGTGCATCACGTGTTTCAGAGTGAGGCCTTCGGCGGGCCCTTCGACGTGGTTCATGCTCACGACTGGCTGACGGCCAACGCGATGATCTGGATCGGGCAGGCACGCCGGCGGCGTGGTATTCTGACGATTCATTCGACCGAGTACGGCCGGTGCGGGAACAATTTCTGCGCCGGGCAGTCCGAGCGTGTGCGATTTCAGGAACGGGCGGGGGCATACTGGGCTGATCGCGTGATTGCAGTCTCAAGCTCGCTCAAGCGAGAGGTCCAGTGGATGTATCAGGTTCCGGACTGGAAAGTCTGGGTTGTATACAACGGTGTGAACGTACACAACTACGATGGATGGGTCGAGCCCGCGGAGATCAAGAGAAGATATGCGATCGGCCCGATGGATCCAATGGTGCTGTTTGTCGGCCGCATGGCGTACCAAAAAGCGCCTGACCTTCTCGTCGAAGCCATCCCCTTTGTCCTCAGGTATTACCCGCGCGCGAAGTTTGTTTTTGCAGGTGACGGAGAGTTGCGAAAAGCGGTGGAGTGGCGGGCCCAGCAACTCGGTGTGGCCCACGCAACACGTTTTCTCGGGTTTCAGGCTAACGGCGGCCTGGCCGACCTCTACAAGGCCTGCGACGTGGTTTGCGTGCCGAGCCGGAACGAGCCTTTTGGCATCGTGATCCTGGAATCCTGGAGCGCCGGCAAGCCTGTGGTATCCACAAGAAATGGAGGGCCGGAAGAGTTCGTCTGGCACAACGTAAATGGTCTCAAGGTATTTGCCAACCCCGATTCGATCGCATGGGGCCTCGGAACGCTGTTCAAGGATTTCGAGTGGGCCAGGTGGATGGGACGGAATGGCCGAGTGGCCGCCGAGGCCGCCTTCTCCTGGGACGCGATCGCGGAGAAAACGCTGGCGGCATATCAAGCCTGATCCGGGCAAAGAATTCTCGATGTCTTTTGGGAACAATGCATGAGTTCTGACTCCAGGATGGTTCTTCCCGAGCGGATCGGAAGGTTGGAAGATCTGGCGCGCGATCTCTCGTGGAGTTGGATTTCCCCGGCTCGAGAAGTCTTCCGGCGCCTGGACTATACACTCTGGGGGCAGACGGCGCACAATCCGGTCCAGATGCTCAAAGTAGTGCCGCCGGAACGCCTTCAGCAGGCCGCCAGCGACCCGTTGTTTTTGTCGTATTACGATTCCGCGGTTGAGGAGTTCGAGCGTGTGCGCGGGGCGGCCGATACGTGGTGGCAACGCCAATTTCCAGCGCTGGCGGACCGATCGATAGCCTATTTCTCCGCCGAGTTCGCGCTTCACCAGTCGCTGGCGATTTACGCGGGAGGGCTGGGCGTTCTGGCGGGCGATCATTGCAAGGAAGCGAGCAATCTCGGCATACCGCTGGTCTGCGTGGGCTTTATGTACCCGATGGGCTATTTCCACCAGAAGATATCCGCGGATGGCTGGCAACTCGAGGATTACGGGCGCCTCAGTTACGAGGACGTGGCAGTGGACCGGGTGGCAATGGCGGACGGGCACCCGTCTCTCATCGAAGTTCCGCTGGGCCGCGGCACGGTGCGGGTGGCTGTTTGGCAGGTCCAAATGGGCCGCGTCAGGGTGCTGTTACTGGATACCGATGTGCCGGAAAACTCCTCATTGGACCGGGAGCTTTCTTCGCGCCTTTACGTGAACGATCGCGAGTCGCGCTTGCGGCAGGAAATTGTGCTTGGCGTGGGAGGAGTCCGGTCGCTGCGGGCTCTCGGATACAATCCCTCCGTCTGGCACTTGAATGAGGGCCACACGGCTTTCGTGGTGCTGGAACGCATTCGCGAACTGGTTCAGGCGGGCGGGAGCTTCGTGGCGGCGCTGAAGCAGGTTCGTGCCACCACTGTTTTCACCACGCATACGCCGGTCCCGGCTGGGCACGACGTTTTCCCTTTTCACCTGGTGGACAATCAACTGGCGCGTTTCTGGGAAACGGCGGGCGAGCGGCGCAACACGTTTCTTGCCTTGGGAAGTCATGACGGCGCGGACAACATGTTCAACATGACGGCCGTCGCCTTGCGCGGAGCCGCGGCCATCAATGCCGTAAGCCGGCGCCATCGGGAAGTCACCAGCCAGATGTGGGCTTCGTTCTGGCCGGGGGTGCCGGACGAGGAACGGCCGGTGCGAACCGTGACGAACGGAGTCCACGTTCCCACCTGGATCGCTCCGGCGATGGCCGATCTGTTCGTGCGGTGGCTGGGCAAGGACTGGCAGAAGCACCACGACGATCCCGCCTTTTGGAACGGCGTCGATCTGATTCCGGACGAGGAACTATGGGAGGTCCGGCAGGTGTTGCGGCGTCACCTGCTGGATTTCATCCGCGAGCGCGCGCGCCACGCATGGACGACCAAGCGCGCCAGTCCCATGCAGGTGGTGGCGTCTGGCACTCTGCTCGATCCCTCGGTGCTCACCATCGGATTTGCCCGGCGATTCACTGAATACAAACGCCCGGAGTTGATCTTCCAGGATGTGGAGCGGCTGGCGCGCATTCTCAATGCCCCCAGGCACGCGGTCCAGATTGTGTTTGCCGGCAAAGCCCACCCCGCGGACGAAACCGGCAAGTATCCTCTGCAGCGCATCTACCTGCACGCCATGGATCCCAGGTTCGCGGGCCATATCGCATTCGTCGAAGATTACGATCTCCACGTGGCCCATTATTTTGTGCAGGGATGCGACGTCTGGCTCAGCAATCCGAGAAAGCCCATGGAAGCCTGTGGCACCAGTGGTATGAAGGCGTCGCTCAATGGCGTGCCGAACTTGAGCGTGCCGGACGGGTGGTGGTTGGAGGGTTACACGGGATCCAACGGCTGGTCGATCGATCCCGGATTCTCCTCCGGGGACGCGGCGGATGCGGAGGCCCTCTACCGCCTTCTGGAAGAACAGATTGTGCCGGCGTTCTACGATCGCGACGCGCGGAATGTGCCCCGGCGCTGGGTGAAGACCGTGAAAGAAGCGATTCGAACCGTTGCGGCCCGATTCAGCGCGCGGCGCATGGTGAAACAATACGCGGAGGAGGCATACGTGCCGATGGCGCAAGGTGTCTTCTCCGCTGAGATGGTAGCGCCGCGGCAAGGGTAAACAGGATGATCCGCGCCACGAGCTGCCAGAAATATGGCGAGAGCGTGGCGAAGAACCTTCGGGGAAAAGTGCAAACGATGAGCAACACGACGTTGGCTGAATACGTGGAGGGCCTGCCAAACATCTGCGGATCGGAAGAGTTGATCGCGGCGGCGGGGGCGCGGCCCGGTCCCGCCTATCTGCATGAATCGGGCATCGACTTTGGACGTGCAGCGAGCGCCTTCAGCATTGCGCTGCACATGCACCAGCCGTTGATTCCAGCGGGCGGGGCCGGCCTGCGGACGGCGGCGGTGATCAGTAATCTCCAGTACATGATGGAAAACCAGCACATCGGCGATAACCACAACGCGCCGGTGTTCCACTGGTGTTACAAACGGATGGGCGAGTTCATCCCCCAGCTTGTCCACGATGGAAAAAACCCGCGAGTCATGCTGGATTATTCGGGCTGCCTGCTGCATGGTCTGCGGGTGATGGGTCTCGGCGACGTGTTTGACAACCTGAAAAGGATCACCCTCGATCCGGCGTACCGGCGTTCGGTCGAGTGGCTGGGAACCGCCTGGGGACATGCCGTGGCGCCCTCGACTCCCGTGCAGGATTTCCGGCTCCATGTACAGGCCTGGCGGCACCACTTCGCGGCCATTTTTGGTTTGGAGGCCCTGAGCCGTGTGCGCGGTTTCTCGCCCCCGGAAATGGCCCTGCCTAACCATCCTGACGTCTTCTTCGAGTTCGTCCGGACCCTCAAGGAATGCGGTTATCACTGGGTGCTGGTGCAGGAGCACTCGGTGGAGAACGTCGGGGACGGCTCCGGAATTCGCCGCCCGCACATCCCCCACCGGCTGGTTGCCCGGAACTCCCGCGGCGAGACGCTCAGCATCGCCGCCATCGTCAAGACTCAAGGCAGCGACACCAAGCTCATCGGGCAAATGCAGCCTTATTACGAGGCGAAGGGACGGTCCCGCGTGGAAGTCGCCGGCAAGTCCTCTCCGCCCCTGGTGACGCAAATCTCGGACGGCGAAAACGGCGGCGTAATGATGAATGAATTCCCGTCGAAGTATTTCGAGGTGATGCGAGAGGCTTCCGGATCGGGCACGCCCCCGGCCAACGTGACCGAATACCTGGAATATCTTTACACTCTGGGGCTGCGCGAGGAGGACTTGCCCGCCATCGAGCCAGTCATGCAAAAGCGCATTTGGGGCCGTTTCCCGGCTGCCGCGGGCCCGGAAGCTCTGGAGGCGGTGATTCAGGAGCTCCGAAAGTCTGACGGCCGCTTCCACATGGAAGGCGGCAGTTGGACCAACAGCCTTTCCTGGGTGCGCGGCTACGGTCACGTTTTGGGGCCGATGGAGCAGGTGAGCGCGCTGTTCGCGGAGAAGACCCGGGGGGTGCCGTCATCGGATCCGAGATACCGCAATGCGCTTTTTTATCTGCTGATCACGCAGACGAGCTGCTTCCGTTACTGGGGTGAAGGCGTCTGGACCGATTACGCCAATGAACTGTGCCGCCGCGCCAGCGAAATCCTGCGCCACGACTTCTGAGGCCGAAATGGTTCCCATCCTTGAGGGTTTAATAAACCCCGCCCGTGGGATCGCCTCCAACAGGCCCTCGTGGATCAGGCGATTGCAAGCTTCCCGATAGCGTGTCCGCCCGATCCCACACTTGCTCATGATTTCGCTTTCTTCCAGGAATCCGCCCTCAACGATCTGGCCTTGTAGAATCGCCCGCTTGATTGCTGCGTAAGCTCTTTCGGTTTGCGTGAGTTTAGCGGCGCTCTTCTGAACCATGAGTCGCGTGCTCTCTCCGATACTCTTTCGCTGAAAAACCGAATCGACGGCTCCGGGGTTACCGCTCTACGCGCTGGAACCGCAGGCTCCGAGTTCGTGATGCGACTTCCAACATTGCGACTGGGCCGTCCGGTGCGGCGGTAATCCTGGCGTGAAGTTCCCGCCCGTCCGCTTCGGCCCCTAGCGATGCCCAATTGGCCGGCAATTTCCATTTCAACGTAAGCGGCAGGTCGAAGATGGCCGTGTCCAGCCGCCAACGCAGGCGAAACTCTGCTGTGCCATCCGCGAGTCCCGCCGGCTGGACGAGCAACGCTTTGCTCTCCTGGATGTAACGGATCAAGTCGCCGAAGGTTGCGATCCAGATCTCGGGATGCCGCCCCAGGTAGCTGGCGAGTTCATCCAGGGCCTCGCCGCTGACCGCCAGGTAGTCGCCCCCGATGCCGTGAAAGGTAAACACCCCGGCGTCGTGCTTGTTTAGCGCCGGTTGCATCATATCCAGGAGCCCGGGATAATCGCGCCCGGCTGTCGGACCCAGGTCCGGCACATTGAGGATGCTGAGAGAATCGGGATCAACTGTACCGGCGGTCCCGTAGGTGCGGGCCGCGAAAAAGTGCAGGGCAACGTAGCTCACGTAGAGCGCCGCATCGCGGGTCTGATCGGCGGGAGGCCCGAAGCCGATGTTTCCGCAAGGATAGGCAAAAGTCAGGCCGCGCCGTGTCGGCGTGCCGTCCAGGATCGCCTGCGCTCCGTTTGCGATCTCGGCCTCCATCTGCGGCGCAGTGAGAGCTTGGGAATGAGGCTGAATGCGCTCGAGCAGGCATGGATGGGTAACCGTGTGCCCGCCGATCTCGTTGCCTTCGTCCGCCAGCCGCTGCCAATCGGCGGCACGGTCCCGCCAAATGCCCTTACCGGTGGTAACAAAGAACGTCCCGTGCAGGCCATGTCTTTTCAGAATCGGGCCGGCCTGGTCCAGGTGGCTGGCCAACGCGTCGTCAAAGGTCAACGCAATCGCCGCCTGCCGGTCACCCGGCCAGCGCGTCACCGAGGGAACCGCGGGCTGGGCGTGGACGAAGCCGTTCGCGAGCAGTAGGCTGGCGCCGACAGAGAGAATGCCTGAAGCTCGCATATGGAATACGGATACTAGTATAGGTTGAGTGCCGCGCCCGTGGTCCACGGATGCACATACTCGACCACTTTCGCGTGTGACGATACCACGCCGCCCTCTTTGGATCCGCCTTCTTGTAAGCGAACAGCCGGCTGCGGTTGCGATAGGGTTTGAAGGGATCGTGCTCCGCCACGAGCCGAGTCGCTATGAGCGCGCCATCGGCACTGGGCGGCAAACCGGGAAGCCCTAAGAATGGCATTGGTAAACTCCGCAGTTTACCAAACCGTTTACCAGAAGGCGCATTTGGACAGCTAAACGGCCACTCTCTCTGGTGGACTAAATTCTTTGTCTTGTGATTGGTGCGGATGAAGGGACTTGAACCCCCACGACCTTGCGGCCACCAGGACCTGAACCTGGCGCGTCTGCCAATTCCGCCACATCCGCACGATTTCGGCTGGCTACACCTTATTTTGAGCGACGCGCGCCGGTGTGTCAAATATGCCTCAACTACACCACCCCTGATTCCTCGATGATCAGCTCGCCCTTCACGGAGTCGAGCGCCGCCATCACGCCGAGCGGCAGCGTCAGTTGATCGTCCGTGTGGCCGATCGTAAGCCCGGAAAGAACCGGGATGTCCAGCTTGCCCAGGATCTGATCGATGACCTCGCCCACCGAGAACGTGGACTCGTAGGACGGCTGGAACTCCCGCGGCCCGCAGTTGGCGCACTCCCCGAAGACGATCCCCGCGGCCGCGGCCAGCTTGCCCGCAAGCCGCAACTGGGTCAGCATACGGTCGATTCCGTACGGCTCCTCGCCCACATCTTCGAGGAAGAGAATCCGGCCGCGCGTTTCGATCTCGTACGGCGTTCCCAGGGTGGCCGACACCAGCGTGAGATTTCCGCCGATCAGCCTTCCACGCGCCTGGCCAGGCCGCACGGCGCGCAGCGTGTGGGCGGGGCGAAGCTGGTTCGCCTCGGGGGGGTTGGTGAGGACGCCGAGCGGTTCGGTGGAGAACAGCGCGCGACGGAACCATTTCTGCGTGAATTCGGAAAAGCCGGAGATCATGACCGGGCCGTGAAAGGTCACGAGATGGGCGTGCTTCTGAATCGCCAGGTGGAGCGCGGTGATATCGCTGAAGCCCAGAAACACTTTCGGGTTGGCGTGCAAGAGCCCGTAGTCGATCCGATCCAGGAGATGTTCCGAGCCGTAGCCGCCGCGGATCGCAAAGACCCCCTTCACTTCGGGATCGCGGAACATGGCGTGCAAATCGTCGAGACGCTCCTGGTCCGTGCCGCCCAGGTAGCCGGTGCGTTTCCCGACGTTCGGCCCCATCTTTGGACGCAGCCCGAAATACTGGACTGTTCGGACGGCCATCGCGAGACGATCGGGGTCCGAGACGTAGGTCGCGGGAGTAATCAGCCCCACCGTGTCGCCTTCCCGCAGCGCGCGTGGACGCAGGGGCTCCTCCGCCGATCCAGCGCCGCGCGCGGCCAGCGCCGCGCCCAAACCGGTCAGGAAACCTCTTCGTCCGATCATGCCGCGAAGATAACACACGTCCCGGCGCAACGGGATGACGTGTTAAAAACGCTTCAGAACCGAATGCGGCCGGCCTGCGTCACAATGGTAGGCACGGGACGGCTGTCCCGTATTTACTCCGTATGTTCCCAATGAGCAAAACGTACCTTTTTCGAGCGGCGATGTCCGTGCTGGCCGGGCTGGCCGCGCCGCTGGCGGCGCAGGATGGCGCTGTCTTTCGAAGCGACTCTCGCCTGGTGGTGCTGCACGCGACCGTTCTGGACAAAGCGGGGCACCTGGTTACGAATCTTCCGCAGAGTGCCTTTCGCATTTACGAGAACGGAATAGAGCAGGCGCTGAAGATATTCCGGCGTGAGGATGCCCCGGTTTCGATCGGCCTTCTGGTTGACGACAGCGGCAGCATGTTCAACAAGCGGCAGAAAGTGGCCGCGGCGGCGATGGCGCTGGTCGAGGCCTCGCATCCCGATGACGAGGTCTTTGTCATCCACTTCAACGAGAGGACTTATCTGGACACCGATTTCACGCACGATCACCAGCGTCTCGCGCAGGGCCTCAAGACCTTCGACTCGCATGGGACCACCGCGATGAGGGATGCGGTGCGGCTGGGCATCGAACACCTCGAGCGCAAGGCAAGCGAGGACAAGAAGGTTCTGATCGTCATCACCGACGGCGAGGACAACCAGAGTCTGGCGAGCCGCGACTACGTGGTGAAGTCGGCACAGCAGAGCGGGGTGTTGATCTACGCCGTCGGCATCCTGAATGAGGTGAGCAGCGATGAGACAGAGCGCGCGCGGCGTGAATTGGATGCGCTCACCGAGGCGACCGGCGGCCAGTCTTACTACCTGGGGGATGTGTCCGAGGCGACGGGCACCGCCGAGGCGATTGCGCGCGTCATCCGCAATCAGTACACGCTGGCCTACAGCCCGTCAAACCAGGAGCTCGATGGAACGTTCCGCAAGATCGAGGTTGTGGCCATGGACCGGCCGCAGATGGACGTGATCACACGCTCCGGTTACTGGGCGAACGGCGGGACCGGCGCTCGGAACAGCCCGCCGGATTCCTCAGGCCGCTGAGCGGGTTTCCCTCATCAGGCGACCGCGCTCGAAGGATCGCCCTGGAAGCTATAGCCGAAGCCCCGCACCGACCGTATGAGCCGTGGCGCAGTGGGATCGGGCTCGACCTTCTGCCGCAGCCGCAGGATATAAACATCGACCGTACGCTCCGTTACCGCGTGGTTGTATCCCCAGACGGCGTCGAGCAACTGGGAGCGAGTATACACGGCGCCGCGGCGAGTCATCAGGAACTCGAGCAGCCGGAATTCCGTGGCCGTGAGATCGAGCTCCCTGCCGTCGAGCCGAACGCGGCATTCGTTGCGGTCCAGCTCCAGGCCGCCGGATTTCAGCGGTAGCGGCGCGTCCGTGCGGGGACGGGTTTGCACGCGGATGCGCGCCAGCAATTCCCGCATGAAAAACGGCTTGACGATATAGTCGTTGGCGCCGATCTCCAGACCGATAATACGATCGGCCTCCGCCGCCCGGGCCGTGAGAAAGATGATCGGGACGTGCGCGACCTGGGGCGTGCGGCGGATCTGTTTGCAGACCTCGAGGCCATCGTAATCCGGCAACATGATGTCCAGCAGGACGAGATCCGGCCGCTCGCGCGCGCACAGTTCCACCACTCCGCCGCCCTTGTTTGCGCCGGTGAATTGAAACCCCGCTTTTTCGAGGTTGTACTTAAGCAAGGAAAATAGATCGAGATCGTCCTCAATGACGGCGATCTTCTTCATAACAAATACCCTTATGAGCGCCGGGCTGCCGGGCCGCGGGCCGCTCGTAAATCAATCCCACCCTAGCGTAAGAGAGGTCTGTTGCAACATTGTTACAGCACCATGAAGTTTTTGGCCAGCACATTTCTTGACTTCAACGTAATACTCTTTTCATTTCCGGCCGATAAGCTCAAGAATGATCGCCACGCTCGCCGAGCCCGCTGGTTCGCTCCACGCGCGCGGCGGTACCCGGAGGCTTCATGTACGCGAATATCCTGGTCATCGGCCTGGAGGAATCTGTTGCGGCCGAGCTCTCGAAGTCCCTGTCGGAACTTCATCACACCGTGTTTTCCGAACGCTGCCTGTCGCCGGCAGCCGCGATCCGCTCTATCGACCGAACGGCGGCGGAGCTCGTTTTCTGCACCGCGGAACCAAGCATATACGAAGGACTGCTCAAGCTGTTGCGCGAGCAGGGGCGGCAGGTTCCCGTGGTCGTGGTCAGCCGCTTGCCTGAGATCGACAAGTGGCTGGATGCGATGGACGCCGGCGCCGCGGACTACTGCGCCCCGCCGTTTGAAAGCCGTCCGCTCCGCGCCATCGTCGAGACTACGGTGAAGCAACCGCGGGCGCTCCTGGAGGTGTGCTGAGGAGGCTTCGAGAGCCCGCTCAACGCTTCAGGCTCCGCGCGATCGCGCCCGCGATCTTCTCGCCGTGGAATCGGCCGTTTTCGATGAAGATTTCGTTGGTGTGCATGCCGGCCACGATCACCCCCGCCAGGTAGATGCCCTTCCGGCCGCTTTCGAGCGTCTCCGGGTCCGTGTAGGGCCGTCCGGTTTCCGCGTCGATGACGATTCCGTGCGCTCCGAGAAATTCGGTGTCGGGATGGTAGCCGATCATCGCGAACACGAAGTCGTTCTTCAGGCGGAGCTCCCCTTGCGGAGTCTCGATGCGGACCGAATCGGGCAGGATCTCGACCGGCCGGGACTGGAAGTACGCCTGGATCTCTCCCTGCTTGATCCGGTTCTCGATGTTCGGCTTGATCCAGTACTTCACGTGGCTGTGGATGCCCTCGCCGCGGTGAATCAGGGTTACGCGCGCGCCGGACCAATGCAGTTCGAGAGCGGCGATCGCCGCGGAATTCTTGCCGCCGATCACCGCCACGTCCGTGTCGTAGTACGGGTGCGGCTCCTTGTAGTAATAGATGACTTTCGGCAGGAACTCGCCGGGAACGTTCAGACGATTCGGCAGATCGTAATAGCCGGTGGCAAAGATGACCTTCTTCGTTCCATAGACGCGCGGGCAGCCGAGGCGATCGGCCGTGTTCACGAGGAAGTTGCCGTCCTCACCCTCGATACGCCCCACGCGCTCGTACTGGTGAATGTTCAGCTCGAAGTGCTCGGCCACGCGGCGGTAGTATTTCAGGGCCTCGGTGCGGGTGGGTTTCTCCCCGATGGCGGTCATGGGGATCTTCCCGATCTCGAGCAGCTCCGGGGTGGTGAAGAACGTCATGTGCGTGGGGTAGTGATAGATCGAGTTGAGCAGACAGCCTTTGTCGAAAATCACGGCGCTCACGCCGCGCTGTTTCAACTCGATGGCACACGCCAAGCCGGTTGGTCCGGCCCCCACGATCGCCGTATCGAAGTGATCCACGCTCGCCCTATAAGAGTGCTTCCACGTCCTTGTAGACGGTTTCGAGTGCCGGTCCGAGCGCGGCCGGATCTTTTCCGCCGGCTTCGGCCATGTCCGGCCGGCCGCCGCCTTTGCCGCCGACGGCTTGGGCCACGGCGCCGGCGAGCTTGCCGGCGTGGACTTTCGCCGTCAGGTCCTTGGTGACGGCCGAGACGATGGCCACATTTGAATCCTCAACCCCGGCAAGCACGATGACCGCGGTCTTCCACTTGTTCCGCAGCGCATCGGCCAGCGCGCGCATTTGCGTTCGGTCGAAGCCGTCGAGCCGCGCCGCCAGAACGCGGGCGCCCTTGATTTGCCGAGCCTGCTGCTCGAGGTCGCTGGACTGGGACTGCGCCACCTTGTTCTTAAGCTGGTCGATCTGCCGCTCGAGCGCGCGCCGGTGTTCGATCAGTTTTTCCACCTGCTCGACCAGCTCCGGTTCGGAAGCCCGCACCAGCTCGGCCACGCGGTGGAGCGAGGCGGCGGTTTCCTGGAACCGTTCGAGAGCGCCCGCTCCGGTGACGGCTTCGATGCGCCGCACTCCCGCGGAGATGCTGCCTTCCGAGACGATCTTCGACAGGCCGATCTCGCCGGTGTGGTGGACGTGCGTGCCTCCGCACAGCTCTTTGCTGAACCCGGGAACCGATACCACGCGCACACGCTCTCCGTATTTTTCTCCGAACAGGGCCATTGCGCCTGTGGTCAGGGCCTGGTCGAGCTCCATCAGCGCGGTTTCGACCGGCTTGTCATGGAGGATCTGTCCGTTCATGAGCCGCTCGACTTCGGCGATCTCGGCCGCGTCGAGCGCGGCGTAGTGCGTGAAGTCGAAGCGCAGGCGCGCGGGATCGACCACGCTGCCGGCCTGCTTGACGTGCGACCCGAGAACGGTGCGCAGCGCGGCGTGGAGCAAGTGCGTGGCCGTGTGGTTGCGCATGGTGGAGCGGCGGAGGTCCGCGTTGACCTGGGCGAAGACCTCATCGCCGCGGCGAATCGGCGAGGCCGCGACGACTTTGTGAACCGACAGCCCCGGAATGGGCGCGTAGGTATCTTCGACCTCGGCGATTTTCTCGCCGCCGGAGGCGGCATAGAGCGCGCCTCGATCTCCCACCTGGCCGCCGGATTCGGCGTAGAACGGGGTCTGATCGAGCACGATTTCGGCCTGCTCGCCGGCGCCGATCGAATCGGCCAGCTTGTGGTCCCGGATGATGGCCGCCACGCGACCCGCGGATTCGAGCGCTTCGTATCCCAGGAATAGGGTGCGGCCTCCGGAAAGAAGCTCCTGGTAAACGGGCGCGACCGTGGCCCTCTCGGCGCCTCTCCAACTGGCGCGGGCGCGCTCCCGCTGGCGCTCCATCTCGGCGTGGAAGCCCGCGGTATCGATCTCCAGGCCATACTCCCGCGCCATCTCTTGCTGTTCCTCGAGCGGCAGACCGTAAGTGTCGTAGAGCTTGAAGGCGACGCTGCCGGCGAGGCCGCCCCGGGCGCTCCGGGCCTCATCGTGGAAAATTTTCTCGGCCACCTGGAATGTGGTGGCGTAACGGCGCTCTTCGTCCTTGGCGACGCGCTCGACGCGCTCGACGCTCTCCATCAGCTCGGGGTAGGCCGGCCTCATCAACTCAGCCACGAAACCGGTGAGCCGGTACAGGAACGGATCCTGGACGCCGATGCGGCGGGCGTGGCGCATGGCGCGGCGCATGATTTTGCGAAGCACATAGCCGCGGCCATCATTCGAGGGCAGCACGCCGTCATGGATGAGAAATTCGGTGGCGCGGCTGTGATCGGCCACGATGCGCAGGGCGGTATCGACCTTCGGATCGCCGCCGAAGCTTACGCGGAACAGGTCCGCGGCGCGGTGGATGATGGGGCAGATGAGGTCCGTATCGTAGTTCGAGAGCTTGTCCTGCATGACCGCGGCGATGCGCTCCAGGCCCATGCCGGTGTCGATGGAAGGGCGAGGAAGCGGTTCGAGCTTTCCGTTGGTGTCGCGGTCGAACTGCATGAACACGAGGTTCCAGATCTCGACGTAGCGGCCGGATTCGCTGGGGAAATGGTCATCTTCGGCGGGCAGGTCCGAAGCTTCGGGGCCTAGGTCGTAGTGCAGCTCCGAACAGGGGCCGCAGGGACCGGTCTCGCCCATCTGCCAGAAGTTGTCCTTTTCGTCCTGGCGGAAAATGCGGTCCTTCGATACGCCCGCGACCTTCCGCCACAGTTCCTCGGCGTCGTCGTCCTCGCGGAACACGGTGATGTAGAGGCGATCCTTGGGCAGGCCGTAATCCTTGGTGATCAGCTCCCAGGCGTACGCGATGGCTTCCTTTTTGAAGTAGTCGCCGAAAGAGAAATTCCCCAGCATCTCGAAGAACGTGTGATGGCGGCGCGTGTAGCCGACGTTTTCGAGATCGTTATGCTTGCCGCCGGCGCGGACGCATTTCTGAGAGGAGGTGGCGCGGCGGTAGTCGCGCTTCTCGCGGCCGAGAAAGACGTCTTTGAACTGGTTCATGCCCGCATTCGTGAACAGGAGGGTCGGATCGTTGGCCGGCACGAGCGAGGAGCTTCGGACCACGCGATGTTCGCGGGCGGCAAAGAAGTCGAGGAATTTCTGGCGTATTTGATGACCGGTCACCATTTCATTCTGACATGCGAGGCGGGTTGCGAAGGGGACCAACCGGCGGAGGGCCGGATGCGGCGAGCGGACGCTCCGCCGGCCTCGAGTGGCGGCTCCGGGGCCGGGAAATAGAACCCAGTTTTTGCACAGGATAAGCGATTGATTTTGGGAAGGTTGCTCGCGGAAATTGGCTTCGTTCGGTAGGAATGTGGGGATTCCGGCGAAGCCGAACGCTGAATCCGGGACGATTCCGAACGGCATTCCAGGATGATCCCGAATACCATCGGAGCGTAGCGACGCTGGCATCTTGATTGTGCAAGGCCAGGATAGGGGCGCGGGGAGAGGACGGCACGTCCTGTCCCCGCCTCAGCTCACATTGCCCCGGGGCGCGACCAGAGCTCCGAATCAAGGTTCCCTGCTGCGAACCAATTGGGTTGACGGGATTAGTCGACACTGCGCCGTTTATCATTGCCTATCCACGTTCCCAGCTCAGGCGGTCTACTTGCCGGGCTCGTGGGATTTCAGAATCCGTAGCACTGAGAGTATTGTGTTCCAACTGCGCGTTGTCGCCGGCGCCCCAAAGAGCCTGTCGATCTGGCCGAGATAGCCAATTGTTTTCATGTGGCGGCGGTACACCCCATACACGAGACGATTCTTCGAGCCAATGATTCGCACAAGCCACTCCCCACCTTCGGGAAGAGCAATAGGAAGAGAAACTCTGCGGCGTCCAGCCTCCGACAGGATGCTTACAAATTGAACAACATCTGCGCGCGGTGGCTCAGTTCCAAACGGATTGTCCATCTCTAGTCGAATCAGATCACTGCCGTGGCAGAAAGCGATTGTTGCTTCAAACGGCAGCTTCCGGCGCAATTCGGCAAGGAACTTTGCGCGCAACCCAGGTTTGCGAATGACAAGCGTGCCTGCGGCGCCCACGTTCACGGCATCGTAGATGCCCAGCTCTTTGGCGAGCACGCTCGGACGAAAAGCCCTGTGTCCTCCAACGTTGATACCCCGGAAGAAAACGACCAAAGCCATGCTGCCCATTGTTGCAGCACTGAAGTATCGAGGAGAAGCGGAAGCGGTCGGGCCTGACGATAGATAACGTGTAGTCGCGTAGCGTTTATCGATCCCGCGATGTTATGGCCCTATGCGTTCGGCTTCCGCCGATTCTTGCGCATCGAATCGCCGCGCATCTCGATGCGATGGGCGTTGTGAACCAGCCGGTCGAGGATGCCGTCGGCCAGCGTGGGATCGCCTATCTGTTCGTGCCACCGCGAGACCGGCAGTTGCGAGGTTAGGATCGTCGAGCGCGCCTGGTAGCGGTCCTCGCAGATCTCCCAGAAGTCGCGGCGCTCGGGTCCACTCAGAGATGACATGGCCCAATCGTCGATCAGTAGAACGTCGATGCGACTAAGCCGCGCCAGCAGACTGCGGAGGCTGCCATCAGCACGCGCCATCGCTAGGTCGCGAAATAGCGGTTGGGCGCGGGTGTAGAGAGCCGAGTACCCGTCGCGGCACGCCTTCTGAGCCAGGGCGCAAGCCATAAAGCTTTTGCCCTCACCGGTCGGTCCGAGAACAAACACGTTCCCGCGCGTGCCAACCCAGGCTGATTCTTGCGTCAGTGCACGGATCACGCTCTTACTAACTGTTCCATAAGTAGTTGGATATATTACGCCGTGGCGTAGTCGGTGTCTGGCGTCTGAAAAAATGCCCGTATCGTTTGCGGCATCCGTTGCAGCCGTCTCAGGCTTCTGAGAAGGATCCTTCTCAAGTCGTCCTTCCCTGGGACCGGCTTCCGTGCCGCACCATGCGTCTTGACTTCGCGCCAGACCTGCTCGTCCGGATTCAGTTCGGGCGAGTAGGCAGGCAGATAGAACAGCCGGATGCGACTCTCTTGCTCTTGCAGGAACTGCCGCACCAACGATGACCGATGCGTCGGGTGTCCATCTACAATCAGAAAAATCGGATGACTGGCGCCTGCGATCAGGCGTCGCAGGAACTCGACGAAGACCGAAGCCGTTACGGACTTCCCAGTCAACATGAAGCGCATGTCGCCGCGACCGCTCACCGCCGAGATCATGTTGCACCGATACTGGGCTCGCGTGGTTCGCACTACGGGCGTTTCCCCGACCGGCGACCATGTCGTCCCCCGATGGTAGTCCGACCTCACCCCTGCCTCGTCGCCAAACCAGATGCCGGCGTGTTCAGCTTTGGCCAGTTGCCGAATCTTCGGATACTCTTCACGTTTCCAGCGCTCTACGGCTCCCGCATCCTGCTCCCAGGCTCGCCACAATGGCCGCTGCGCGCTCAAGCCCATCTGCTTCATCAACCGCCAAGTGCTGGTCTTGCTCAACCGGATGCCAAAGCGTTCGCTGATCAGCCAGCGCACTGAGTCCAGCGTCCACAACGCAAATTCAAAGCGGTACTGCTGGGGTGTCTTGCCGGCGATCGTTTTGTAGATCCATTCGATCTGCGATCCAGCGATCTTGGGCGGCCGGCCCGGCACCGGTTTGGCGTGCAGTGCTCCCCATCCGCCGGATCGATACCTAGCCATCCAACCAAAGACCGTGGAGCGGCTCAAGCCCAGGGTCCCCGCCACGACCTCGACCCGTTGTCCGCTCTGGACTGCCTCAACGGCGCGAACGCGCATCTCCTCCAGCGTCTTGTGGTCGAGGGCGCGAGCGTCACGACGGGCCATGCCCAAGAATGCCAGAAAAGCTTACGAAGTACAACTATTTATGGAAGAGTCAGTAAGGGTGAGGGCGCAAAAATATTCCGCCCGCAACGCCGAAGAAGCCGTGCAAAGGCAGGAACTCGTCCAGGACAGCGTTCTCTGCAAACTTGATCTGAAATGTGAAGTTCCTGATCACATTTCCACCGGCTTTGATAATACCCGATTAACGCTTTGATACACCTTCTGTCCTGCCTGACCGGGCTGGTTCATTTCGCAAGAATCCATTCCCTCGGTTCCCTCGTGGCTGAGAGGGAGCGCCATCGATATCAGAAGAGCATGGGCCTGATGGCCTGACGACGCAGACCGCACGCAGGTTATTGAAGGAATGGCGAATCGGCAGGAAAGGAAGATGTGACTGGGGGCGCGATGCGCCGAAGTGACGCTGCTGCGGGCACGAGGCCCAGGTGCGGCATTCACGGCATGGGGGGCACGGCCACCGGGCGGTCAGGAGCACAGGCTCCTTGCCGCAGGCCCGATCTGCCACCTGCCGCCGACACCGGCCCGCAGCCTTTGCGCACGAACAGGCAAAGGCCGGGAGAGATTGGCGATTGCGTAGCCTGTCCCCGAAACCTGTCCCCGAAACCCCGAAACCCCCGAAACCTTGTCCCCGAAACCTCTGTCCCCGAAACCTCCCGAAACCCGAAACCGCGAAACCGAAACTCCGAAACTTTCCCCGAAACTCCCGAAACTCGAAACGATTACATGAGACCTCGGCGATAGAGCCGCAGCGTTCCGGCAGCCAGGTGCGCGGCGGTGAAGCGCTGTGCGATGGTTTGGCGCGCCGCCGCGCCGAGGCGTCCCGCGAGAGCGCGGCTGTCCAGCAGGCGCAGGATCGCCTCAGCGAATGCGGCCGGTTCGCGCCCCTTCACCAGCAGGCCGTTTTCACCATCCTCGATCACTTCGGGAACCGCGCCGCCAGAGGCCGCCACCGCGGGTAGACCGTAGGACATGGCGGCCAGCAGAGAACTGCCCAGCGGCTCGGCGAGGGATGGAAACACGAAAATATCCAATGCGCGATACACGCTGGCGACATCGCCGGTGTGGCCGGCAAACTCGACGGCTCCGGAAATCCCCAGGGAAGCGGCAAGGCGCTGGAGATGCGCGCGGAGGGGCCCGTCCCCCGCGAGCACCAGCCGGCATGCGGGATAGCGCACGAGCACAAGCGGAAGCGCGCGAAGCAGCACTTCCTGACCCTTCTCCGGGAGCAGATAGCCGACGCAGCCAAGCGTGGTTCCGTTTCCGCGCGGCGCAGGCTCCGGGACCGAGACGCCGTCATAGACAACTTGCACCTGGCCGTCCGGAAAACCCGCGGCGAGAACGCTATCCTTCACGAAGCGCGAGACGGCGATGATGCTCGTGGCGCAGCGATAGCGAAGCTGGGCGATGCGCCCGCGCGCGAGCGGATAGGCCACTCGCCGGGAGGCGAAGAAGGCCGCGCGGCGATGGGCACCGGCGCACCATGCCGCCGTGACTGCATGGGCGTCGTGAGCGTGCACCACCTGGAAACGGCCCTCCGCGAGAAGGCTGTGAAGGCGAAGGATCGCGCCGGCGCGCGATTTGACGCTGTGCACGGGGATGCCAGTCCCGGCGGCGCGTTCCGCCAGCGGAGAGCCGGCCAGAGCAATCAGCTCCGCAACGTGCCCCATGCGGCGCAGCTCGCCCGCCAGCAACAGCGCCTGGTTCTGTCCGCCGCGCCACTGGGGGCCGAGATCCACGTGGAGAGTGGTGAGCCCGCGTTCTTCAACTATCATTTAATGAGACGATGGCCACAATTGGAATCGATGCCAGCTATATTTTTGGCACTTACCCGACCGGGACCGCAACCTACTCCCGCCGGCTCATCGAATCGCTGGCACAACTTGAATCGTCCCACGATTTCCTGATCTGCTACCGGATGTCAAGGCTCGGCAAGCGCCGCGAGTTTCTGCGGCCTGCCGGCATGTCGTCACGGATGCTGACGTTCTGGCTGCCGTGGCGGACGGACTTGTTCCACAGCCTGGCGCAGCGGCCGCCGGCGTACCGCTTCCGGCGCGAGGCGGTTACCATCCACGATGTGTTCCCGATCACCGGCCGCGGCTACTCCACGCCCGAATACCAGCGGAGGTTTTCCGCTCTGGTGCGCCAGGCCGCGGCGCGCGCGCTCTGTATCATCACCGGCACCGAGGCCTCCGCCCGTCAGTTGCAGGAGCACTGCGGCGTCGAGCGCGAGCGGATTCGCGTCACGCCCTACGGTGTGGATCCGCCGCGCGAGGTGCTGGCGCCGGAGGAGCGCCAGCGGGCGCGCGAACGCCTGGTGGGGAAAGGCAACCAGATGCTGCTGAGCGTGGGTATGATCGAGAGGCGGAAGAACACAGTGGGCGCGCTGCGGGCCTTGCAGTTGCTGCCGGAGCGGTACCACCTGGTGCTCGCGGGAGGCAATGGCCACGGCAGCGAGGAGGCGCACGCATTTATCCGCGAGCAGCGCCTCGAAAAGCGCGTGCATGTGACCGGCTACGTTCCGGACCGCCGCCTGGAGGTGTTGTACCAATCTGCTAGTGTGCTGCTGTTTCCATCGCTTGAAGAGGGCTTCGGCTTTCCTGTCCTCGAAGCCATGGCAAACGGGCTGCCGGTGGTTACCTCCAATACGTCCTGTATGCCGGAAGTGGGCGGAGACGCCGCGCTTTACGCGAATCCACAAGATGCGCAGGCGATTGCTTCGCAGGTGCAACAAGTTGCGGAGAGCGACTTCGTGCGGCGGGGAATGATCGAGCGCGGGCTGGCGCGCGCGCGGCAGTTTACGTGGCGCCGGACTGCGGAGCAGACATTGAAGATCTACAACGAGCTGCTGGATACTTGAAGTTCGGAATGTCGTGGGAGTTATGGATTTATGGACACGTACTTTCCGCGATTTCTTAGGAGTTCTGATTTCCGGGACAGGCTACGGATTTCTGATTTCTGGATTTCGGGGATTTCTGGATTTCGGATTTCGGGATTTCGCGGGATTTCGGATTTCGGGGACAGATTTCGCGGACAGGCTACGAAATCCCCAAATCTGATGGAGAGCGGGCCGTGCTGGACAGCACTCCCTGTGTGATGGCTCGGTTGGCTCGTGTGGTAATTCCCGGCTATGCACACCACGTGACGCAACGCGGCAACCATCGCCAAGACGTTTTCTTGCGCGACGAGGACCGGCGAACGTACCTGACCATTCTCCGCGACTGCTGTCAGCGATTCGAGCTGGGGATGTTGGCCTGGTGCTTGATTCCAACCATGTGCATCTGGTGGCAGTTCCTCACCGAGAGGATTCGCTGGCGCGCGCCTTGTGCCGAACCCAGGCCGACTACGCGAGGTGGCTGCACGTGCGGCAGCGGCAAATCGGGCACCTATGGCAGAACCGCTTTTATTCCTGCCCGCTGGAGAAGGACCACCTTTGGGACGTTATACGATACGTTGAGTTGAACCCTGTCCGGGCAGGTCTGGTGCGGCACGCGCAGGAGTGGCGATGGTCGAGTGTGCAGGCGCACCTGGAGGGGACGGAGGCGTGCAGCTTGACGGATACAGCATGGTGGCAGGAGAACTGGATGGGCGGAAGCTGGGAGGAGGCGCTCGAATTGGGGTTCAGGGAAGCCGTGCTGGTGGAACGAATCCGGGAGGCGACGCGGACCGGGCGCCCGCTGGGAAGTGAGGTGTTCACGCGGAGTTTAGAGGCCGGGACCGGGCGGGTGCTGCTGCCTCAGAAGCGCGGTCCCAAACCCCGGCGGCCTGAACATGCGGGCCAGATGAGTTTAGAGATTTCGTAGCCTGTCCCCGAAATGCGTGAAATGCGAAATGTGTCTCCGAAATGAGCGCTACCATGTAAGGCACCCTTAGAATGGACTTCGTCGAACAGCTCAAATCCTCGATCGACATCGTCGAGGTGGTGGGGCAGTACGTCCGGCTGCGCAAGGCGGGGACGCGCTGGGTGGGGCTGTGCCCGTTTCATACCGAAAAAACGGCCTCGTTCGGGGTGCATTCCGTACACCAGTTCTATAAGTGCTTCGGCTGCGGAGCCGGCGGAGACGCGATCAAGTTCGTGATGGAGATCGAGGCCATCACTTTCTATGAGGCGCTCAAACTTCTCTCCGAGCGGTACGGCATTCCCATGCCGAAGCGCGCCGAGTACTCCGACCCCGAAACAAAACTGCGCGCCGCGCTCTATCATATGCACGAGATCGCCCAGCGCATCTATCGCGCCGCGCTGTTGTCAAACGCCGGAGCCGAGGCGCGCGCGTATCTCGCGAAACGAGGCATCGAGCCGGCCGTGGCCGAGGAGTTCGGGCTGGGCCTCTCGGACCGTTCCGGCCAGGCGCTGGTCCGCGAGTTTGAGAAAGAGGGCTTCACTCAGGAACAACTGGAGGAATCCTGCCTGGTGGTGCGGCGGCAGGAGCGGGCCGGCTACTACGACCGCTTCCGCGGCCGGCTGATGTTCCCTATCCAGGACGAGTCCGGCAAGATCATCGCTTTCGGGGGCCGCGCGCTGGCGGCGGACGATCAGCCGAAGTATCTGAACTCGGCGGAATCGGAGAGCGGAAAGTCGCTCTACAAGAAGAGCCGGGTGCTATACAACCTGCACCGCGCGAAGGGCGCGATCCGCTCGGCCGGCAGGGCCGTGCTGGTGGAAGGCTACATGGATGTGATCGGCGTCTGGGCGGCGGGCGTCCACGAAGTAGTCGCCTCCTGCGGCACCGCTCTGGTGGTGAACCAGGTGCGTGCGATCAAGCGGCACTCCGAGAAAATTATCGTGAACTTCGATCCCGACGAAGCCGGGATGAAAGCGGCCGAGCGCTCCATCGAGATGCTGCTCCAGGAGGACATGACCGTGCGCGTGCTGGAACTCGAGGGCGGCCTGGACCCGGATGAGTATTGCAAGGCGAAGGGCGCCGAGGCGTACCGCGAACACGTGGCGCGTGCGCCCGGTTATTTCTATTGGCTGGCCGACCGCGCGCGGGCGAAGTTCGACATGCGCACGGCGGAGGGGCGGATTGAGGGCTTGAAATTCCTGCTGCCGGCGATCCAGCGGGTTCCGGACAAGCTCGAACGGGCAACGCTGGCGAACGACCTGGCGGGCTATCTCGGGGTGGAAGCGGGACTGGTCCTCGAACATTTCCGCAAGTCGGCCGTCGAGCGGCGCGAGAAGCCGCTCCCCGATGCCAAGGAACCGCTGAGGCACGTGGAGCGCATCTTGCTGAGCGCAGTGCTCGCCAGTCCGGAGGTCCGGCGCGCGATTCTGCCCCGTCTGAAGCTCGCCCCGCAGCTCGAGCAGTTCACAACGCGGCGAATCTTTCAGGCGCTTTTCGCCATCGAAGAAAGTGGCGGCGAGTTGCGCATCGCGGATGTTCAGGGGCGTCTGGATGTGCGGGACCAGGACTTATTGTCGGAGCTTCTGTTTGCCGATAATTCGGAAGAAGGGGAATATACGCTCGAACACGCCGAGGCGTGCCTCGTTTCGCTGGAGCAGGCGGGACACGAAGCCCGCCGGGCCGCGCTGAAGGCCCGCATCAAAGAAGCGGAGCGTGCTGGTATGCTGGAGGAAGCTCTGCGGCTTGCGCAGGAATTGAACAGGCTCGAGCGGGCCTGAGGGCACCTTCCGGGTGTTGTACAATGGCGTGGTCCGGCACTCCCGCGATTGCCGGACGGGGTGGGGTAGAGGTGGCGATCGAGGATAAATACGACCGTCTCAAGCATTTGATGGACGCGGGCAAGGAGAAGGGGTACGTCCTCTACGACGAGGTCAGCGACCTGCTTCCCGACGATATCTCCAGCGGCCCCGAACTCGACGATATTCTCGTCAACCTGGATGGAGCCGGCGTCGAAATTCTCGAAGAGCCGAAACTGGGAAAAATTGAAGACTCCGAGGAGCTTCTCGAGACCGATCTCGGCCAGGATTTCAGCGACAAGACCAACGACCCGGTCCGCATGTACCTGCGCGAGATGGGCACCGTTCCGCTGCTCACGCGGGAAGGCGAAATCGAGCTTGCCAAGCGCATCGAGCGCGGCCAGGACGCGGTCCGGAAATCGCTCTCCCGTTCTCCGCGGATCGCGCGGGAGATTCTGAACCTCGGCGAGGATCTGGCGCGTTCCGCCGTGGCGGTGGGCGACATCCTCCTGCTGCCGGACGTTGTGGTTAACGAAGAGTCGGTCGAGATACAGAAGGAGGAAATCCTTCAGGCGATCGAAGAAGTGGGACGCACTTACTGGAAAGCGCAGCAATTCCGGCAGAAATTGTTGGCGATTCCGAGGTCCATGAAGCCAAAACAGCACCGCGCGCTGCGCTACTGCCTGGCGCGCACGACGGTGCGAATTTCCCGGCTGATCCGCTCCATTCCGTTCTCCTCGCAGGTACAGCGGAAACTGGTGGACTGTGTCCGCCATGCGGTGGAGGAGTTCAAGCCTCTGGAGCGGGAGATTGCCCGCATTCAGCGAAGGCTCGAGGAGCCCGGCACGCCGGGAACGGCCGGCTCGCGGGACCTGCGCAAGGAGCTGCGGCAGCTCAACCAGCGGATTCAGCAGATCGAAGAAGAGTGCGGGGCCAGCTCGACGGAACTGAGACGCACGCTCCAGATCATCGAGCGCGGCGAGTTGGAGGCGGATGCGGCCAAGAAACAGCTCATCGAAGCGAACCTCCGGCTGGTGGTTTCCATCGCGAAACGCTACACCAACCGCGGGCTGCAGTTCCTGGACTTGATCCAGGAGGGCAACATCGGCCTGATGAAGGCCGTTGATAAATTCAACTACCGCCGCGGCTATAAGTTTTCCACTTATGCCACGTGGTGGGTGCGGCAGGCGATCACGCGCGCGATTGCGGACCAGGCGCGCACCATCCGCATCCCGGTGCACATGATCGAGACGATCAACAAGCTGGTCCGCGCGCAACGCAAGCTCCAGCAGGAACTCGGGCGCGAGCCCACGACCGAGGAACTGGCCAAGCGGCTGGAACTGCCAGTGCCGAAGATCCGGAAGGTGCTGCGCATTGCCCAGGAGCCGATCTCGCTCGAGACGCCCGTGGGCGAGGAGGAAGAATCGCACCTGGGCGATTTCATCGTCGACCGGCGGGTGGTGTCGCCCTCGGAGGCGGTGATCAACCTCAACCTGCGGGAGCAGACCGCCGAGGTGCTCAAGACGCTGAGCCCGCGCGAAGAGAAGATCATCAAGATGCGGTTCGGGCTGATGGACGGCAGCGAGCACACGCTCGAAGAGGTGGGACAGCACTTCGCCGTGACGCGCGAGCGCATCCGCCAGATCGAAGCCAAGGCGCTCCGCAAGCTGCGCCATCCCAGCCGCAGTCACCGCCTGCGCGCATTTCTCGACGCCGGGATCGAAGACTAGCGGTAGATCTCCCGCACCATCGCCTCGATCTGCGGCGGCGCCAGGTGTTCCCACGGCTCGCCGTTTCTGACGCGGCTCCTTACAGCGCTGGCCGAAACGTCATCGTAGCCGCCCTCGACCGTCAGGACATGGATGCCGGCGCCACGCAGCTCGGGCGGCGGATCGTAGCCGCCCCGGCGGGGAGCGACCAGCAGTTGGTACTCGCGCAACTGCTCTTGAAACGCGCCGGGCGGGCCGTAGTCCCAGGTGACGACGCGCTCGGCTGCGTCCCTGCCGCAAAGGAAGAACAGCTTGGCGGCCGGTCCGTAGGCTTCGCGGCACTCGCGCGCGATGTCGATGAAGAGGCCGCCCCGGCTGGCGCCGATCGAGAATCGCGGTTCTTCGGCGAGTGCCGCCTCGAGCATGCGGACGCGGTCCTCGAAGGCGGCGCCTTCGTAGGTCTTGTGAGGGAATTGCCGGGGCAGCACGAACAGAACCTCATCGACGCGAGCCAGCGCCGCGCGAGCGAGCGCCAGGTGCGCGCGCGTAGGGGGATTGAAGGTGCCCGGAAAAACTCCGAGTTTGAGCGGCTGCCCCACCGCGCGCTTGAAGAACTGCATGATTACTCTCGCTGCACGCCCATCCTCGATCGTGGCACAGTTTAAGATATGGCAGACCGCAAGCTCCGAATCGCTCTGATTGGGACCGGCTTCATGGGGAAGGCGCACTCCAATGCCTACGCGCAGGTGCGGCACTTTTTCGATGTGCCGTTCGAGATCGAACGGAGGGTGCTCTGCGCGCGCGATCCGGAGCGCCTCCGGAAGATGGCATCCACTTGGGGCTGGGCGGAAACCGAAACCGACTGGCGGGCGGTGGTCGAACGGAAGGACATCGATATCGTGGATGTGGCCGTGCCCAACGCGCTCCACGCGCCGATCGCGATTGCGGCCGCCGGAGAGGGGAAAACGGTCTTTTGCGAGAAGCCGCTGGCTATCTCCGGCGCCGAAGCCGCCCGCATGGCGGAAGCCGCGCGCAATATGCCAACGATGGTCTGGTACAACTACCGCCGCGTGCCGGCGGTTGCTTTCGCGCGGCAACTGATCGACCAGGACCGTATCGGGCGCGTGTTTCACTACCGCGCCGCCTACCTCCAGCAATCCGGCAACGATCCCACGCGCCCGCCGACCTGGAAGACCGAAAAGGCGCAGGCGGGCTCCGGCGCGATCGGCGATCTGCTCTCGCACGTGATCGATACGGCGCTTTACCTCAACGGGCCGATCGCCGAGGTGACAGCTCTCGCGCAGACGTTCAAGCCGGGCCGCGATGTGGATGACGCCTGCGTCCTGCTGGCCCGGTTCGAGAACGGCAGCATAGGAACCTTCGAGGCCACGCGGTACGGCGTGGGATGCCGGAACCGCAACGCGTTCGAGATGAACGGCGCACGCGGCATGCTGCGCTTCAACCTCGAGGATCTCAACCGGCTGGAGTTCCTCGACGCCACCGAGCCGCGCAACACGCAGGGCGAGCGCAACCTGCTCGTCACGGGCCCCGATCAGCCCTACTCCGGCAACTTCTGGAAGCCGGGCCACATCATAGGCTACGAGCACACATTCATCGCCGCGCTCGGGGACTTTCTTCGCGCGCTGGCGGAAGGTAAAGCTTTCCACCCGAATTTTGAGGATGGTCTTGGCACGCAGCGGGTGCTGGACGCAGTGGAGCGGTCGGCCCAATCGCGCGCTTGGGAGAAGCCTGAGGTACGCTAGAAAGCAAAGCGATTTATGTTTACCTGGATCTGTCCGAAATGCGGGAAGGAAGTTCCGCCGTCTTACTCCGACTGCCCGGATTGCGCGGCCAACGCGCAGGCGCCGGTGGAACCAGCAGCGGCCGTGGCCGCGCCGCCGCCCGAACCAAGCCAGCCGGCGCCAGCGCCGGTTCCTGATGCGATTTTCGCGGCGCCGGCGCCTTTCAGTCCTCCGGCGGCCCCGGCGCCGGAGGCGCCGCAGCCGGCAGGCAGAGTGTCGGTGCCCGGATGGTTGCTCAGCCTACTGGTTGCCGCGGCATTGATCATCGTCTTTCTGACGGTTGTTCTTCTGAGGAACTCCCGCAACGCCGCACCGGCTCAAACAGCGGCAGCGGAACCGCAGACAGTGACCATTCAATCGCCCGCGATCCAGTCCAATCCGATTCTGCGCAACCTGGAACTCACCGGACTGCGCCTCACCGAGGATGCCAAGCAGAAGCCCTTCGTCGAATTCGTGGTGGTGAACCACTCCGGCGCCGATCTGGGTGAAATATCGGCGAAGGTAAACCTCAGAGCCGCGGCCAAGCAGGAGCAGGAGCCCGTCGGAACGTTTGCCTTCAAAGCGTCGCTGGGGCCGTACGAATCGAAAGACATCAAGGCGCCGTTGGATACGACGCTGCGCGTCTATGAGTTCCCGGACTGGCAGTTCCTGCGAGCGGAGCTCGTGCCGTGACGCCGCCGGCCGCGCCAACTCCGGTCAAACGTCCCAAGACCGCGGCCGAACGGAAACAGCGCGCCGCGAAGATTCTGGAGATCCTCGACCGCACCTATCCCGGCGTCACCACCGCGCTCGTTCACAAGAACGCGTGGCAATTGCTGGTGGCGACGATCCTGTCAGCGCAATCGACGGACAAGCTGGTCAACCAGGTTACGCCCGTACTGTTCAAGAAATACCCCACGATTCGGGATTTCGCCAACGCCAATCAGGCCGAGCTGGCCCAGGACGTGCATTCCACGGGCTTTTTCAACAACAAGTCCAGGTCGGTGATCGGGGCGGCGAACAGAGTGCTGGCGGATTTCGGCGGCAAGGTCCCACGCACGATGGAGGAGATGCTCACGATTCCGGGCGTCGCGCGGAAGACCGCCAACGTGGTGCTGGGCTCGGCGTACGGGATCGCGAGCGGCGTCGTAGTGGACACTCACGTCCAGCGAGTCGCGCAGCGGCTCGGGCTGACGAAGAACACGGACCCGGTGAAGATCGAGCGGGACCTGATGAAAATCGTCCCCGAAGATCACTGGATTCTGTTCTCGCACCAGCTGATCCACCACGGCCGGGCGCTGTGCGTCGCGAGAAAGCCACGCTGCGCCGGGTGCCCGCTCGATTCGCTCTGTTACGCGAAGGACAAGACCACGTAAGGCCGGCGGCGCCATAATGGAGCCGGTGAGCAGCCTCTTCCTTGGTATTGATGGTGGTCAATCGAGCACTATCGCATTGATCGGCGACGAGACGGGGCGCGTGATCGGCGCGGGCGCCGGCGGCCCGTGCAATCATATCGGCGCGGAGGATGAGCGCGCCAGGTTCGCGGCGGCGATCGCGGAATGCGTGGACAAGGCCTGCCGGCAAGCGTCGCTGGACTCCCGAGAAGTCCGGTTTCACGCCGCCTGCCTGGGGCTGAGCGGCCTGCCTGAGGGCCGGCAGCCGGAGCTCGATGGAATCGTCCGGGCGGACCGGATCGTAGTCGCCAACGATGCCGTGATCGCGCTCGCGGGCGCCACGGTGGGCGAGCCGGGCGTCATCACTATCGCGGGCTCGGGCTCGATTTCGTTCGGCCGCAACAGGGCGGGGAAGACCGCGCGCGCTGGCGGCTGGGGCTATGTCTTCGGCGATGAAGCCGGGGCGTTCGGCTTGGCGCGCCAGGGGCTGCGCGCCGCTCTGCGCCAGGAGGAAGGCTGGGGCCCCGCAACAAAACTGCACGCGCTGTTTCTCGAAGCGGGCGGCGCCCAATCGGCCAACCAACTGCTGCACCTGTTCTATTCGGCCGATTTCCCGCGGGCGCGGATCGCCTCATTCGCCGCCATCGTCGAGCGCGCTGCTTCCGAAGGAGACCTTGTCGCGCGCGGAATCCTGCTCAAAGCGGCATCGGAGCTGGCGCTGCTCGCATCCGCCGTGCGGCGCCAGCTCTTTAAGTCCGGGGAAACGGTTCGCGTGGCTTATATGGGAGGCGTCTTCCGCAGCGCGATCGTGCGCGACCAGTTTCGCGCATTGGTGGAACAGGAGCCGGGCAACCATTGCGGGCCGCCGGTCTACGCTCCGGCCGCGGGCGCGCTGATCGAAGCGTATCGCGCGGCCGGCCTCAACCCGCCGCTGACCGATGTGCCTGACGTAAAGCGCTGAGCCTGGCGCATCAGACCTTCTTCAACAGGGCGGCATGGCTGCGACGGATGGGCGGGCGGTCCACCAGCTCCAGACCGGCCCGGGCCGCGTCCTTCAGTTCAGCCTCGAACTCGACGGCGTTCACGTGCCCCGCGGGCTCCGCCAGCAGGAGGCAGCCGCCGGGTTTCAAAGCCTGGCATGCTTCCTCGAAGAACCCGCTCGCGGACGGCACCTCATGCACTATCGCGAAGGCAAGCGCGAAATCCACCGCGCCGGCCAGATCGAAAAGCCCCATGGACTCGGGTTGCGCCAGGCGAATTTGTATTCGCTCGAGAAGGCCGGCTTTGGCGGCCCGGCGTCTGAGCCGATCGAGCATCTTTGGCTGGATGTCCACGGCCACTACGCGGCCGGCCGGCCCGGCCCTTCGCGCCAACTCGAGGGTGAAGAAGCCCATGCCCGGTCCGGGTTCGAGAACCGTCATGCCTTCGCGGACGTACGGCGCCAGGATTCGGGCAGGTTCGTACATCAGCCGCCGGAGCGGGTTGGCCAGCAGGTAACCCAGCCACCACGGGCAAACTCGGTGCGCCATGCCGATCCTCCAAAAGGAACATCAAATTCTCCAGGCATCATATCAGGCGTCCGGAGAGCATACTTGTCTTGGGCGGATTGAACCTACCTCGGCTCGATGACCAACATCCGGATGGTGCGCTTGGCTGGAGTGAGCACCAGGCCGTACTTTTCTTTCAGGCCGTCGCGGAGCATGGCGGGACCGTCGTTGCGGTATTCGAGTTCGAAATCGTAGAGGCCGGTGAGGCCGGTTTCGTCGATGACAGGTTTGCCCATCCAGTTGGGGAGAGCCTCGGCCAGTTTCGAAACGGTCTGTTTCTTCAGGGTGATTTTGCCACGGCCGAACGTGAAGAGCGGCTCCGCTGCCTCCGACTCCTTGAGATTCGGGCTGGGAAGGCGGCTCAGCACGAGCGCGTCGCGTTCCTGATTGTCCCAATGGATATGGAGGCCGAAGTTGCGCTGGATGGCGTCTTGCAGCGCGGGCAGCAATTCGGGCTCGCGGCCCTTCGGGACAGTCGCGGCGAAGCGGTACGTCTGCGCGGGAAATTTGGCGCGCCAATCGAGGTGGAAACCGTCGGTTTGCCAGGCTGCCTGGATCATCGCCACGGCAGGGCACCCATCGCCGCTGATGTGGTTGGAGCCGGGCATAATGCCGCCGCCTGAAACCTTGATGGGCTTGAACACGACTAGAAACTCGGGCTGGACACCGTCCTGCCACAGGACTTCGTCCTGATCCCAGGTGATGTTGTTCATGCGTTCGTAGGGCGGCACATCGACCTTTTCGTCGTTCAGGAGCTTGCGGATGACCTCGGCCGTCACGTTCTCGCCGGATGTGACCGCCATGAGGCGGCCCTGGCGATCAATGACGGCGGCGGCGGGAATGCCGTGGATGCCGAAGGCCGCGAAGGTCTTTCCGTCGGTTCCTTCCACGAAAGTCCGCAGCGTGAGGCCCTTCTCGGCGTAATACTGTTTCACGCGCGGCATTTCGTCCGACGCCACGGTAAGGAAGCGGACGGGTTGGCCCGCGAAGTCCTTCTCGAACTTTGCGATCCTGTCGAGGCCGGCGATACAAGGTCCGCACCACGTGGCCCAGAAGTCCACGATCACGATGTTGCCGCGGAAAGCGTTCCAGCCGGTGAAGGGCTGGGAAACGTCCAGAGGCGGGGCGCTGATCGTCGGGGCTTCCTCACCGGGCTGAGCGGAGAGGCCCATAGCGGCCAGGAAGAAGAGGGCTGTGCAGCGTTTCATAGTTTCAGAGTTTCGTCCTCTAAAAATCATATTCTTTTGGAATACGCTTCGCGCACTTCATCCTGGCGGCGCGGCTCGGTTGTGCGTCGCGTATCCTTGTGAATGGATGCGTGCCGGCGTGCAACTGATCACCACGAGCCTGTTCGAGCGCGTGCTCGAGGAGGCGCGCTCATCGCCGCGCCGCCGGATGAACTTCAACTTTCACGCGACGCTCGATGAAAACCCGTCGCGTTTTCTCAACGTGATGTTGCGCGGCACCTATGTGACGCCGCACCGGCACATCGAGCCGCCCAAGGCGGAATCGTTTGTCGTGCTCGAAGGCCGCATCGCAGTGGTGGTCTTCGATGACGCCGGCCGGCCGGGTGAGCACTATTTGCTCGGCGCCTCTGAAGCTGCTCGCGGCATCGATCTGGCGCCCGGCATATGGCACACGGTGGCCGTTGTTTCGCCGCAGGCAGTTTGCTTTGAAGTGAAGCCCGGCCCTTACTCCGCCATGCAGGATAAGGAGTTCGCGCCATGGGCGCCGCACGAAGGCGATCCCCGGTGTGCGGCGTATCTGGCATCCCTCTTGAGCGATCTCGGACTGTTCGCATAGCTCCTGGTGGGCCGTACGGGGCCGAAGGAAGAGTTTTCTTGCCTCCATGCCCAACAAGTGCAAGTTATGCGGCTATAGTCCCTGTACTACCGCACGAATCTGTTGCATAGTATAACCTGCGGTCCCGTGTGTGAACCCGCGGCGCGCTCCCTCTACTACTGACGAATACCGCACGGAAAGGTCTTGAGGCACCCTTGAAATATTCGAAAACATCGATTGGAACTTTGATTGGAGGCGTGCTCGGCCTGGGCCTTGCCGCGGCGGCCCTGCTTCCCGCGGCGGCTCCCGAGAAGGGCCTCTTGCGAGCCGGCGCCGCGCGAATCGATGTCACGCCGGCCGCGAGCTCACCGCTGCCCATGGATGGCTACGACGGCCGCAAGGGGGGACACAAAGGCGTTCACGATCCGTTGTTCGTTCGCGCCATAGTGCTCGACGACGGCGAACATATGGCGGCGATCCTCAGTTGCGATCTCGTGGGCGTCGAGGAGGAGTTCTGGGAGCCCGTCACCGAGAGGATCACTCGGGAGACAGGCATCCCGCGCGAGTCGATCCTGATGGCCGGCACCCATACCCATGGGGCCACCACGGTGGTGGGGCCGATCGCCCCGCAATTCATGGAGCGCTGGAAGCCGTGGCGCGCTCATTTGGATGACAGCGTCGTCCAGGCGGTGCGGCAGGCGAAAGCCAATCTGCAGCCGGCCCGCGCCGGATTCGGCGCCGGGAAAGCGTACGTCAATACCAACCGGCGTGCCCATCTGGAATCGGGCGGCTGGGGGCTGGGGGTGAATCCCGAAGGCGTTTCGGACAAGACCGTGGGCGTCGTCAGGTTTGAAACGCTCTCCGGAGATTCGCTTGCGCTGCTGATCAACTACGCAGTGCATGGCACGGCCATGGGGCCGGAGAACTACCAGATCACGGCGGATCTTCCCGGCGCCACGGAGCGGTTTGTCGAGCAGCACTACGGCGGCAAAATGGTGGCGGCCTGGACCAGCGCCGCCTCAGGCGACCAGAATCCCATCTACGGCCCTGGTACGGACTATGCCACGGGAGGTCCATTCGGCCGGATGACGGCGATGGGGCAGCTTCTGGGCGCGGAAGTGGTACGGGTGGCGGAGACGATTCGGACATCTCCCCATACGCGCATCCGCGGCACGCAGAAAGTAGTGACCTGCCCGGGTCAGCAGCTCGCCCCCGGCTCCAATCCCGATCTCAACAAGGTCAGCTTCCTGGACGACAAGCCGGTGAACATTCGAATCTCCCTGCTCATGGTGAATCACGTCGCGCTGGTTGGAGTTTCGGGAGAGGTGTTAACGATGATCGGCGAACGGCTCAAGCGGGAGTCGCCGTTCTCGCAGACGCTGATGGTGACGCACACAAACGGATCGGTTGGATACATACCGGACGACGCGGCATACCAGCAGGTGAGCTACGAAGTCGCGACTTCGCCGGTCAAGCAAGGCTGCGCCGAGAGTGCGATCGTGGGCGCTGCCCTGGAAATGATGGATAATTACTAGGTGGCCGTCCCGCCCGTCAAGGAACGGCCTCGGGCTGAAATGAAAGGAAAAGTATGAGTATTTCAAGACGCAGTTTTCTGGGAACGACCGCCCTGGCCGGCCTGGCGGCGAATGCCTTCGGCAAGGAGAAGCTGAAGCTCAACGCAAAAGGTATCCCGACTCGAATTCTCGGGCGTACCGGCGTCCGGGTGACGATCCTGGGGTTCGGCTGTGGCAGCCGCTTCGTGGGGTACATGGAGCACGGCAAACGCATGGCGTATCAGGACAAGGACAAAGGCGTCGCGGCCCTGAACCGTGCGATGGACTTGGGAATCAACTACGTCGATAGCGCCTATCTCTACGGCTTCGGAAAGAGCGAAGAGTGGGTCGGCGAAGTGATGAAAACGCGCCGGAAAGAGGCTTTTCTGGTTACCAAAGTTGACAAGCGCGATGGCGACGGGGCGATGCGGCGGATCGAGGACAGCCTCAAGCGGCTGCAAACCGACCACGTGGATTTGATCCACGTGCATGGCTTGGCCAGCATCGAGATCGAGCCCGCCGAGGACCTGAGGCAGATGGAGGCCAAGGACGGCGTGTTGAACGTCCTCTATAAGCTGCGCGATCAGAAGGTGGCGCGCTTCATCGGAGTCACTTCGCACCAGCAGCCTAAATATTTGAAAATGGCGCTCGAACGCGACGACTTCGATTGCACCCAGATGGCTCTGAATGCTGGACTGAAGGACCCCACGGAAAAGCTCGGAGATCCGGCCGCCGACTGCTTCGAGACGGTGGCTATGCCGGTAGCGCTGCGGAAGAAGATGGGCGTCACGGCCATGAAAGTCTTCTGCCAGGACCAGCTCAGGGACGCGCTTAGCGAGTCGGTCGCAACCCCGGAGACGCTAATTCGGTATGCCATGTCTCTGCCGGTCGCAGCCGCGATCATCGGAATGCCGACGATCGAGTACCTGGAACAGAACGTCCAGATCGCAAAGAGCTTCAAGCCGATGACGAAGGAAGAAATGCAGAAGATGTCGGGCGATCTGGCGCCGCGCTACAAGCTCGCCATGAACCGCTTCTTCGAGAACCACATCCCTTGTTGAGAAGGCCGAAGCCAAACGCCCGTAGCGAGCCGGATCAGGTTGCCAGCTCGCTACGCGCGTCGCTCACCATGGTCCTGTACCGCCGAGACAGTTCGTGAATCCACTCCCGCTGGCGGCGCTTGATTGCATCCCGGTGGATTAGGTGCTGGCCGATACCGAGCGCGGTGGCGCCCGCGAGGATGTAATCGGCCGCGTTCTTTTGGTTCACGCCGCCGGAGGCAATCAGCGGAATCTGCGGGAAGGGCGCCCTGAGGGCCCGGATGTATTCGGGGCCACCCACCTGCGCGCAGGGGAAAACCTTCACGAAATCCGAGCCGGCCTTCCACGCTGCCATCACCTCGCTCGGCGTCAGCGCTCCGGCCAGGACCACAATCTCGCGTTTCAACGCAAACTGGACGATTTCTAGATCCAGACCAGGACTGGTCAGAAACCCGGCGCCGGCATCGAGACACTGGCGCGCCGTTTCCACATCCCACACAGTGCCGGCGCCCACGATGATATCCGAGCGGTGCCTCATCAGCTCACCAATCACCCTGACCGCGCCGGGTATGGTCATAGTGACTTCGACAATGGGGATCCCGCTGGCGCAGACCGCCTCGGCGGCAAAGAGAGCTTCACTTTCCGAATACAGGCGCACCGCGGGAATGATGCCGATCTCCGTGATGCGCGCGCGAATCTCTTCTCTCGTCATAGAATCCAGCCCTCAGTCCTTCCAGAACGGACCGGACGGTGGGCCCCTGTTGATCGTGATACTTCCGAAGCCCATGCGCAGATAGATTCGCCGTAACGGAGTCTGACCTGCGTAAGTGAAATGAGTGCCCGCCACGAATCGATAGCCGCCCTTGCCGGTAAAATCCGAGGAAACGCTGCCCATTCTGGTTCTCGCGTCAATCGAGTACGGGCCTGGATCCGGCAGCATCACGATCATATCGCCGGTGCGGCTGTTTACGTCAATGTTTCCGGTCACGTCGCTTACCCATACATAGCCGGTGTCTTGGTGAACTGACAGCCGCGAGTTGCGCGGCACCCTCACTCTATAGTCGACCGTCACGCCGCGCCTGTTGTCCGGCTCCAACCATCCCAAGAAGGGATTGCGGGCCGGCGGAATGGTTGAAATCGCCAATTCCGTATCTGAGCGCCGTTCGGTGACCACACGGACCTGCTTGAGGCGCCGCTCGGCATCCGCCTTTTTCCCCGGGTCGTAGAAATGATTGGTCGACTTGGTCACGCTGACCTCAACCTCCGGTTCGTCCCAACCTTCCACACTCAGATAGCCGTACGAATTCACCAGCCGAATGGTGCCGCCCGGCAAAAAGTTTACTCGCTCGGTGCTCGTGACTTCGAATGAGTGTTTGGGCCCTTTCGCATCGAGCCCGTCCGCCCCAAGTGAAGGCAGTGCGGTTCCCGCCACGCTGAGCCCGAACACCAGCAGCAGTTTGCTTCTCATGCTGGTTCCCTTGCGTTCTTTTGCGCAGACGATTTCAGGGGTCACTGCAAGCTCCTCGATCCCACTGCCTGGCGAAGTTGCTCGACGGCAGCTAAGTAAGCCGCAACGGCCTGGCGGTAGGCGAGTTCGGTCGCGCGATAGCTGCGCTCGGCGTCCAGGAAATCGAGCAAGGCGATCGCGCCGCGCCGGTAGGCGTACTCGCTGATATCGCGGCTCTTTTGGGCCACGGCGACATAGGTGGATTGATAGAGCTGGGCAACCTGTGCGCTCTCCTGCATCCCCTCGTAAGCGTCTTTCACGTCCGTCAGCACCTGCCCGGCGGCCCCCTTCTGCTGCTCCTCCGCTTGGCGGATGGCAATGCGTGTCTGCGCGATGTTGCCCTGGTTCCGGTCGAAAATCGCGAGTGGAATACTGAACGACCAGGTGAGGGCATTGATCCCGTTGACGTGCGAGTAATTGCCCGAGAGGGTGGGATCCTGCTTTCCATTCGCCTTGGCGAGCGCATATTGGCTGTTGGCGGCGGTAACGCCCAACACCGCCGCGCGCAGGTCCGGGCGATTCTGGAGGGCTTTGGCCTGCAGTTCTTCGAGACTGACCGCCATCGGCCGGTATTCGAAATCGCCCCTAATGTCGTAATCGGCGGGGACCGATTCGTAACCCAGTTGTTGCCGCAAGTCGGACAGCGCCTGGGCCCGGTTGACCAATGCCTGTTGGACGTCGGTTTCAAATTGCACCAACTGCAGCTTGATCTTCAGGTAATCGTTCTCGCTCATGCCGCCGACTTTGAATTGGGCTTGGCTGATGTCGACGGTTTGCTGAAAGCTTTTCAGATCCCGCCCGGCGAGTTCGAGCGTAGATTCCGCAAGCTCGGCATTGATAAACAGAGAGCCCGTCTGAAATGCAACACCACGCTCGTTATCCGACACTTGGAAGCGCGTCACGGCCGTCGCGTCCTTGGCGGCTTCGAGGCGGCGCTGGCGCTTCTTGCCTCGTTCAATCAGGTAACTCAATCCAACGTCGCCCTCGGTCGAACCTTGCAGGTATGCCGCCACGGACTCGCCCGGCGTGGGGGAGAGAGGCAGGTATTCCCAGTCGGTGAAGAACGTCGGATTCGGGCGTAAATTCGCGGTGATTTCCGCGGCTTGGCTTTGTTCAATGGTGGTCCTAGACGCCTGCAACGTGTGGTTGTGCTTCAGCGCCATGTCGATAGCCTGTTCCAGCGTAATCTTGACAGGCCCCTGCGCGAACGCCGAATCCAACCCCAAGCTGCCGACGACGACAGTGGCCAGGCTGATCCGGATGGTTTTCATTGTCGAAATTGCGCGCCTGGTTTTCATAGGGTCTCGAAAGAACCGTCAGGTTCGGGAAGTTGATCGCCGTTCCGCGCGATCCAGACATAAAACGTGGGCAACAGAACAATGCTGAGCAGCAGATCGGAAATCAGGCCGCCTACAATGACAATCGCGAAAGGCCGCTGCGAATCGGATCCGATGTCGTGCGATAGCGCCGCCGGCAGAAGCCCGAGAGTCGCCACCAGCATGGTCATCATGATGGGACGAAGCCTGAGGACCGCGCCTTCCACGGCGGAATCGACGATCGAGTGCCCTCTGGCCCTGAGCTGGTTAATGTACTCGAGCATGATGACGCCGGTTTGAACCGATACGCCGAAGAGCGCCAACATGCCGACTCCCGACGAAACACTGAGGTAAGTCCCGGTAACTACAAGGGCCAGTAAGCCGCCGATGCGAGCCAGGCCGACGTTTAATAGGATGAGCAGCGCCCATTTATAAGAGCGAAACATAGTGTAGAGAATGATGAAGATGACGAGAATCGTCAGCGGGACGATGAGCGCCAGCCGCGCCTCCGCCCGCTTTTCGCTCTCGTATTCGCCCGACCAGCCGATGGTGTAGCCCGGCGGCATCTTCACCTTTTGACCGATCTTTTTGATCGCCTCTTCGACGGTGGTCCCCAGGTCCCGGCCTCGCACGTTGAAGGTTATTGCCACATATCGGGTGTTGCCTTCCCGGTAGATGTCGTAAGCGCCGTCCTTGACCTCCACTTTTGTCAACTGCGCCAGAGACACCCGCTCTCCCGAAGGGGAAAGCAGGCGAACTTTCGCGATGGCCTGCTGAGTGTTCCGATAAGGCTCCTGGTAGCGCACTACCACGTCGTACCGCTGTTCGCCGATCAGCACTTGACTCACCGCGTTTCCGCCCACCGCCGTTTGGACGGCGTCCTGTATGTCTGCCACGTTGATTCCAAAACGAGCCGCCTGGCGGCGATCGATGGTTAAGTCGAGATTGGGCTGGCCGAAATCGCGCAAGAGCTTGACGTCATGCATGCCCGCGATGCCCGACATGAGGGTGGTGACTTCTTCGCCCTTGTGTTCGAGCACCTTCAAGTCATCCCCGAAAATCTTGAGCGCCAGCGAACCCTTGGTGCCAGTCATAGTCTCTCCGACGTTGTCTTCAATCGGCTGCGAGAAGTTCCAGATCGCCCCTGGGTATTTTTCCAGCGCGCGATTCATGGCGGCGATCAGTTCGTCTTTGTTTTTGTGAAATACAGGGCGCCATTGGTCGTGAGGCTTCAAGTCGACGAAGTACTCGGTATTGCCGAATCCCCCGGTATCGGTTCCGTCATCGGGCCGGCCTGCCTGGGACACGACTGTTTTCACCTCCGGAAATGAGGCAAGAACATAGCGTGCGTTGGTGGTGAATTTTTCGCCCTCGGAAAGGCTGGTGCTGTTCGCCAAAGTGCCGCGCGCCCAAATAGCGCCTTCATCCAGGTGCGGCAGGAACTCGGCGCCGATGACGCCGCCAAAACCCAGATAGATCGTTCCGGCCAAGGAAGCAGCGGCGATACACGCAACGATCCAACGATGGCCAACGGCCCAGCGCAACCGCCGCCGATAGCGCTCCGTCAGATAGTCCATCGCCAGATTACGCCGTTCGCGAACTCCGTTACGGAAGAATATGGCCGACAGCACGGGCGCGATCAGAATCGAAAACGTCATGGCGCCGAGGAGAGCGAAGGCCACCGTCCAAGCCATGGGCCTGAATAGCCGGCCCTCGACGCGTTGCAACGTAAAGATCGGCAGATAGGCGGTGATGATGATGGCGATCGCGTAAAACACCGGCCGCTGCACCTCATGGCAAGCCTCGCGGATGAAATCTCCAGCCGTTTTCGGAGTTCCAGCCACGGTTTGGTGGCGGCTTCGGTTCAGATGCCGCATGATGTTTTCCACCATGACTACCGTCCCATCCACCACCATTCCGAAATCCAGCGCCCCGAGCGAAAGAAGGTTCGCCGGGATGTGGCTTACATTCAGCCAGATCGATGCAAACAGCAGAGCGAACGGAATTGTGAGCGCGACGATGAGGCCGGCACGAAAATTGAGAAGAAATAGGAAAAGGATGATACTGACCAGAATCATGCCTTCAACCAAGTTGTGCATCACCGTGTGCAAGGTGAAATGTAGGAGATCGCTGCGATCCAGCATGGGCACCACCTTCACGCCGGGAGGCAGGATGCCGTTGTTGAGCTCGTCGACTTTCTTGTGGATGGCCTCGAGTGTGGGTTCCTCCTCGGCGCCTTTGCGCAGCAGCACCCCGCCTTGGATGACATCGGGCTCGTCAATGATGCGCCCGTCCTCCATGTGGTTGGCCCTGGCCATGTGGCCCAACCGGATTTTGGGGCCCTGGGCCACGATGGCGATGTCTTTCACTCGAAGGGCCGTGCCGGTTTGAGTCTTCAGGACCGTCTGCTCGATGTCGCTCACGTTGCTGAAAAGCCCCAACGCGCGAACGTTCATCTGCTGCATGCCTTCTTCCACGAAGCTGCCGCCGGCATTGATGTTGTTGTTGGCAAGCTGCTGCTCCACCTGGCCGATGCTCAATCCGTACGACACCAGCTTGTTCGGGTCCACGCGCACCTGGTACTCGCGCACGGTGCCGCCAAAGTCGGAGACGTCCACCACGTCGGGAACGGATTTGAACTGCTTGAGGAGAACCCAATCCTCGAGAGACCTCAATTCCATCAGGTCATACCGGGGATTCGTGCTTCTTATCGTGTACCAATAGATCTGACCCGTGGTGCTCCAGTCGGTGCCGATTTGAGGCTGAAGGTTTTGTCCGTTCGGCAGATTGACCTGGGTGAGCCTTTCCAGAACCTTCTGGCGGTTCCAATCGTTGACGGAAGTGTCGTCGAAAATCAGGAGCACGAAGGACAGGCCGAAAATGGATTCGGAGCGCAGAAAGGTCATGTGCGGCATTCCGGCCATTTGAATTTCGATCGGAATCGTCACCTGCTGTTCCACCTCCTCGGCGGAACGGCCCGGCCATTGGGTAATGACCGTCACATAGTTGTCCGCAATGTCCGGATAGGCCTCCACCGGCAGGGTATGGAAGGAGACAGCTCCCCAACCGGCCAACAAGAGGGCAATGGCCATGACGACGAATTTGTTGTTAAGCGCGAAGTCTACAAGAGCGCGAATCATTTCCTATTCCCTGAGCTATGGCTGCTGTGCTGGCCCGGACGTGTTCCAGTTAGGGTCACTGAGCGAGCACGTGGTCCAAAACCAACGCATTTGTAACCACTTGTTGGCCTGGCCCCATCCCCGATCTGACCTCTTGCAAGTCCGTGTTGTCCTGCAACAGGTCTCCACTGACCACTTCCACGCGCCGAAACTTCTTGTCGGGAGCGGGAACGAAGACAAAATCTCGATCGTGCATGTGCAAGATTGCGGATGCCGGGACAATGGTGTGTATCTCTCTGGTCTGGCCACGGAAGGTGGCCCTCACGAACATGCCTATGCGCATGATTCCCGGATTCTGAACTTCTATCCGAACCTTGGCCGTGCGGATATTGGGATCGAGAATCGCGCCGATGTTGCTGACCCTTCCCTTGAACATGCGGTCAGGATAGGCATTGAGCCGGATCTCCGCGCTATCGCCGAGCCGGACACCGGCCATGTCATTCTCGTACACATCGCAGACAACCCAGGTTGTCGAGAGATCCGAGATCGTGAACGGGTACGGTGTATTGTACGCCTGCACGAGGGACCCCGCGGTGACTTCCTGGTCGGTAATTACTCCCGAAACCGGCGCGAAGATATCCACCATGAAGTTCATCTTGTCGGGGTCGTTGCCGAGCAGCCGGAGGTGCTCGGCCGCCGTATCCACGGCGACTTTGGCCTTGTCTTCGGTGTCCTGCGCCACCTCCAGATCGTTCAGAGCGATTGCGCCATGCGCATAAAGGTCCTTGCTGCGCACATATTGGTTTCTGGCGAGAATTTCATCCGCGACTGCCATTTTGTAATTCGAATAGCCGCCCGAAACGTCGTCGCTTCGGATAGTCATCAGCAACTGGCCTTTCTGCACGGTATCCCCCAGGCGCGCGTGAATCGCCATGACGCGTCCCGAGGCGAGAGAAACGACTGGAACGTTGCGGGACACGTCGGGGGTGACTGTTCCCGTTACCACCAACTCGGACGCCGTGGGGTGCTCCGTCGCGGTGGCCAGCGGAAACTGCTCCGGGTGGTCCACGGAAAAGAGAGCGGCGTCCGCGAAGGGAACAACCTTGGCCGCGGGTGGCTCCCCCTCCGTGGTATTTGCGTGTACTCCTCCGCAGCCATCCAGAAGCAGCAGCGATGGGCTGCAAGCGAGGAGAACACCAAACTTCAGCGCGTTGCTCGTCATAAAACACCTCCATATCCGAAAACACCGCTTACTGACGTGCGCGGCTCGGCAAGCGCTCATCGAGCCGCGACCGTCAGGCAGCGGTTGTAGCTAAAACTTGACCAAGATCCCGGCGCTGAGAGTGGCCTGGCTGTGGCGAAGATCCGGAAACCACACGCTGCCAGCCCCGCCGCAGGCCGCCTGCGCCGCCACAAGGTTGGCTGTCCCGGCGGAGGCGCCGGTCATGCAGACATAGTCGGCGGGCGAACCGTTATTGCCGCCAGGCGGCGTAATGCCGTCGCGCCCCGTCCAGTACGGAACATCGGAATGCCGGTATCCAGCCTCCAGCCACCAGGTGATGTACTGTCTAGGCATCCAGTGAAAAGTGATCGTAGAATCCCACATGTGGGCCTTGTCTCCGGGATTCTCGGTGAAGTAGGGCGAACCGGAAACGGCATCCGCTCCGTTGATGGGCGGCAAAAGCGTCAGATAGCGGCCCGGGTTGTTCATCATGCCGCCGCCAAGTGTAATGGCGTAATGGTCCTTGCCCCACCACGTACGGTCGTAGAGCATCCACCCTAGAAACGCCTGTTTGGGCCCAGCCTTACCACCCATGCAAGTCACTCCCTGGCCATATTCGCATCCGGCGTCTGCCGTAAGTGAGAAGGCCATCTTGTCGATGCCCTTCTCCTCAGGCTTGTTGAAATATCTGACCTCGACGCTGTCATCGGTGTGGATACGGGAGCGGCCGGGAACGCCCAAATCATCCGTGCCATTGCCGTAGTTGTTGAAGACCATCGAAAGCCACTCGTGAGGGCGATACAGAATCTGCCCTCCCAGGCCGCGGTGGCCATTGTACTTTGCGTAAGACTGCCACCCGTTGATGATCCAGGGCTCGATTTTCAGCTTGTTGGTAGGGAACCACTGAATTCGCAGGCCATTGAAGAACCATGGTGTGTTGGACGAAACGAACGACGGCTGGTAAGTCCAGTTATCGAAGTTGTAGTAACTGAACAGGCCGATGTACGACACGAAAATCCCGGCATCCACGTTCAGTCCATGACTCACATTGAAGTGATAGCCGCCCCACGCTTCCGAAACGTAGCGGTAGGCGTCTCGCAGGTCCCATTGGCCGACTCCGGCACTGGCGTCATTGCGCGGCGTCGTGGTTGCAAACAGTCCGTCCATGTACAAGACTCTGCCGCGAACGTTTTCCCAGTGGAAGTCGCCACCGACGCTGACCTGCTCGACCTGGAACTCGCCGGATCGGAAGGTCTCGGTTGAGCCGCCCAACGAGTGGTCTACCGGTTGATTGAAATCTTCTGTGAAGTAAGTGTCGAATCGGACTTCCGGGGTGAAGAATTTCGTATCGAGCACAGTGTCCTTATTGCGCGGGGTGCCATTCAGCCAGGTAAAGTCGCCGAACGCGAACGGAGTGAAGTTGTCCACCCCGGAAGTGGCTGCGGGGGCCTGGAGCGCGTCCGGAAGAACGGGCTGGGGGCGAGCGACAGGCGTGGGTGGCGTGGGTATCGGGGCTTTGCTTTCTTGTGGCGCAGCCGCATTGGAAGCCACTTCCTTGCCTGTTGCATCCGCAGCGTTCTCCTTACTCAGTTCGGCCTCGAGCTGTTCGATCCGCGTCTTCATAGCCGCAAGCTCCTCCGCAATTCCGGGAGCCGCCCCATCGCCCGACAAAGTCACGTCGGCGGCAAGGCTTTCTTTCGCCGCCAACTGGACGGTAGTTGCCGGGGCGCGTCCGACGCCGTCCTTACTGGCACTGAGCGCGTACCGCCCCGGTTTGAGACCGGCAAGCTTAAAAGCGCCGTCAACTCCACTAAGCGCGACGCGATCGGTGTTCTCATCCAGGTTTCGAGCCACAACGGTTGCCGCCGCGACCGGTGATCCCTGGGGATCACGGGTCACGCCGTGAAGGTCGCCGAAGGCCGTAGGTTCGGAAGTGGTCATGCCCGGCGTCTGCGCTACGACCTGGAGCGCGGAGCAGGCAGTAAGGAGTGATGCGAGAAGCAGGTGCCGCTTAATGTGAACTCTCACACCTGCGATTGTGGGGCGCAGGTAGTGAAAAAGTCATGAAAGTCTCAATCAGTAATATCTATCGGGCCTATCAATGCTCGTTCTTTTCATGCCTTTTTCATTACCTCTGCCGCATAGTCAGATTGGCATCGGTATTCCTTCTGGGAGGAGGCAACCGTTCCAATGACTTCACTCAAGCAAGTGAGAACGGGGAGGGCGCTTCTGGCCGGGGCGGTTTTCGCTGGGTGCTGCTGGCAGGCCGGCGCGCAACCATTGAGGGCGCCAGAGCAGCCCGGTTTCCATGTGAATTCCGACCTGGTCCTGGTTCCGGTGACCGTGGTTGACCGCCGCGGGGCCATTGTCAGCAGTCTGGCTGGGAATGCATTCACGCTGACCGAAAACGGGGTACCACAACCCATCAAATCGTTCAGCGAGGATGACGCGCCCGTCTCGCTGGGAATCGTACTCGATCTGAGCGGCAGCATGAAATGGGTCCTCGGCGCAGCCAAAGAATCTTTGCGGACCCTGATGAGGGACGCCAATCCCGGCGACGAAGTGTTTCTCAACGGCGTCTCGACACGGCCGCGGGCCTACTCCGGTTTCGAGGATAGTTTCGAGGAAACGATGCGCCGGGTTGAATCCGAGCGCGCGGATGGATACACGGCGCTGATCGACACCGTTTGTGACAGCTTGAAGGAGTTGCGCGGCGGGGTCCATCCGCGGAAAGCGTTGGTGATCATTTCCGATGGCATGGACAATCACAGCCGCTACACCAGAGAGAACCTGCTGCGTCTGGCGGTGGAATCCGACGCACAGATCTATACTGTCGCCACCGTCGCTTTCGTCAATCCGCCGCAGCCTCCCAAGCCTCTCATCATGACGGAAACGAAGCGGGGACTTTGTTTTCTCGAAGATCTCGCCGCAAGGACAGGCGGGCTCAGCTTCGTCGTCAGCGGCGGGACGGATATTGCGGAGGCGGCCGCCCACATCAATCAGGCGCTCCGGAATCAATACATCATCGGATACGTGCCCCGGGGCAGTGACCGTAGCGGCCAGTGGCGCAAGATCAGGGTCAAGGTCGCGGGCTCTGGCATGAGGGCGTACGCTCGCGCCGGGTATCAGGCGCCTTGAGAACCAGATGCTTATGAGCTCTCGCGTCATCGTCGCACGCATCTCCGGCCCCTTCCAGCGGAACCGCTACAATGGAGTCGGAATATCATTCCTATTGAATGCCGCAAACCCGCCAAATCCTGCGCTCGGCACTAGTTCTGCTGCGAGGCGTAGTTCTGCTAGCCGCCGTCACGGCATTCTCCTATCATGCAGGTCTGAACTCCGCGTCGGCCGCGCTGCTGTACTTGATTGCCGTCGTATTACAGTCCTTAGATTGCAATTTTTCGGAAGCGGCTGCGGTCTCCCTGCTGGCGGTTGGCTGTCTGAATTACTTTTTCATGGACCCACCGTTCTCGCTGGCGGTCGCGCACCCCTTGGATGTGGTCACCTTGATCTGTCTGCTGGTCACTTCACTCGTGATCACGCGGATTCAGCGCACAAGCCGGGCGGAGGCGCAGGAGGCGAAGCTGCGGCGTGCGAATATGGAACGGCTCTACAAGCTGGGCCAGGAACTGCTTGCTCTGCCCGAGGGAACAGCTTTGGGACCTGCAATACTACGGCCAATTCTGTCGGCATTTGATCTCGCGGCTGTCTGCGTCTTCGACGCCGGTACGCTCGGATCTTACGGCGTGGGAACGTCGCGGGCGGACCTCGCTGCGAAAACCCGAAGCGCGTTCATCTCCGAGCGGGATGCTGCCTACCCGGAGGACGGGGTCGTGGTGCGCTGCCTGCGCGCGAGGCACGCGATCCTCGGCGCGGTCGGCTTTGAGGGCCTCAACAACCCGGAACTCACCGCCGCCCCGCTCACCGCCCTGGTTACCGCGGCAGTGGAAAGGTCGCGTTCCTTCCAATCGGCCGCGGACGCAGCGGCGCACGCCCAGGCGGAACTGCTGCGCTCGGCCATACTGGACGCGCTGGCCCACGAAATTAAGACTCCGCTGGCCACGATCCTTACCGCGGCCGGCGGGATCCGCGCTGCTGGATCGATGCAGCCGCAACAGGCCGAACTGACGGAGATGATCGAGACAGAGGCTTCACGGCTCGGCGAGCTGACCTCCCGCCTGCTCCGCCTGGCACGGCTCGACAGCGAGGAAGTGAAACCGCGTCTTGAGCCAGTCGATGCAGCGGAGCTGGCCCAAAAATCGGTCCGGCGCTATTCCAAAATTTGGCCTGATCGCCAGATCTCCTTCCGGCGAGACGGCGAAATCCCGGACACACCGGTGGATTCGGAATTGATCCTCCTGGCGATGAGCCAACTGCTGGAGAACGCCTGCAAGTACTCCCGGCCGGACGCACGTGTTTCGGTCGATCTGAAAGCGGAGGGGGCCACGGCCGTCATCACAATCTGGAACGACGGGGCGCCGATACCCGCGAATGAGCGCGACCGCATTTTCGATCGATTCTACAGGGGCACGGCGGCGCGCCGCATTTCGCCAGGCTCGGGGCTCGGTTTATTCGTCGCCCGCAAGATCGCATTGGCTCACGGAGGAGATTTGGCCCTGGTTGACACAGGCGCACAGGGTGTCGGATTTCGGCTGACGATTCCTGCGGTTGCTCGAGCCAAGGGGGCCGGCGGTGACTGAAGCTGCCAGATTGTTGATAGTGGACGACGAGCCTGCGCTGAGGAAGGCCCTCCGGACTTCGCTCTCGACAAGTGGCTTTGCAGTGTCGGAGGCTCGCAATGGCGAAGAGGCTCTGGCGGCTTTGCGCCAGGTCCCGGTTGATCTCGTGTTGCTCGATATCAACATGCCGGGTTTGACCGGCATAGACGTGTGCCGCAAGATTCGGAGCGGCTCCGCGGAGATAGGGATCATTATGGTGACGGTGCGCGAGGCGGAGGAAGACAAGGTCCGGGCGCTAGATGCCGGCGCCGACGACTTCATCACCAAACCGTTCATGCTTCGGGAAATGGTCGCACGCATACGCGCCGTGCTGCGGCGGCTCAGCAAACCAGCCGGCGCCGCGGAAAGAATTCTTCACGCCGGACCGCTCGAACTTGACTTGGAGCGGCGCCTGGTGGCAAAGGATGGAGTCGAGATTCATCTCTCGCCCAAGGAGTTCGATCTATTGGCGTACCTGTTCGAACACCAGGGCGCGCCGGTATTGCACTCCAAGCTGCTCCATGCGGTGTGGGGTCCCGAATATGGGGGCGAACTGGAATATCTGAGGTCCTACATCAAGATGCTGCGCAGGAAGATCGAAGACGATCCTGCGCGGCCCCAATTCATCCTGACCGAGCCGTGGGTGGGATACCGCTTCCAAAACCCGTCCGATCCGGTGTCGCTATTATCGGAAGATGATTGACTTCACGGCCGTGGGAAGACCTCGGAAATCATGACCCCTCGCGAACGTTGGATGGCGCTGTTTCGCGGAGAGCGCCCGGACCGTATTCCCTGCGACTATTGGGGGACGGCGGAAATCACCCAGCGCCTGATACGCGACCTGGGCTGCGATTCCGAGCCTGCGCTGTGGCGGCGCCTCGGGATCGATAAGTGCGTGTTCCTCGGAGCTCGCCACCCGCGAGCCAAGGAGGACACCTGGCATCTGCCCTCGCTGTTCAGTCTCTTTGGCATCGAGACGCGCCCGGTCGAGTACGGGGACGGCATCGGCGTCTATGACGAGGCTGTCAACCCGCCGCTCGAGCACGCGGAGAGCGTTGCGGAGATTGATGACGTCCCCTGGCCGGATCCGCGGGACTTCGACTACGGCGGCCTGCGTGCCGAGTGCGCCTTATATCATGCCGAGTATCCGATTCTCGGGGCGGCGTACGAGCCGTTCTATCTCTACTGCCGCCTGCGCGGAATGGAGCGGGCGCTCGAGGACGTGGCCGCAAACCCGGAATTCGTCGAGGCGCTGATGGGCCGGATTTACCGGCTCTTCGAAGGGATCGTGCGCAACAGCGTCGAGGCCGCAGGCGAGTTGTTCGACTTTGTGTATGTCGCCGAGGACCTCGGCATGCAGGATTCGTTGCTCATGAGCCCGCGCGCGATCCGGCGTTTCATCCTGCCCTGGCTGGCGAAGATGGCCGATTTGGCGCACCGTTGCGGCAAGCTGGTGTTCCACCACGACGACGGCGCGATTCGCCCCGTGATCCCGGATCTCATCTCTATCGGCATCGATGTGCTGAACCCGATCCAGTGGCGCTCGAAAGGCATGGAGCGCGAAACATTGGCGCGCGAGTTTGGCTCGAGCCTGGTGTTTCACGGCGGCATTGACAACCAGCAGACCCTTCCGTTCGGCAGCGCCGCGGACGTTCGCCGTGAAGTGGCGGATAACATCCGGATCTTCGGGGAATCGAAGGGCTACGTCGTGGCTCCGTGCCACAATCTTCAAGCCAACACTCCGACGGAGAACGTCGTGGCGCTCTACGAAGCGGTCGAGGAATTCGGGTGGCGCTGAGGCCCGCGCTACCTCGAAATGCGGTAATCCCCAACCGCCGGCATCTTCAGCACCTGGCACATCTCGAACAGGCGTGAACGGGCCCGCTCGCCGATGCGCTCGGCCAGCGTGGTGTGATACTCCACCTGCGCCACGCCGGGGGTGCGATGCACGATGAGGTCGCCCGCGTCGGGATCGCGCAGGTTCGTGGTGGCAATCAGCGCCTTGCGGTAGTTGCAGCGATGCGTCACGATCGCCGTGACGGTGTCCTCGATCCAGCTCATGACGCGGTGCGACCCGATGTCATCGAGAAGCAGCACGGGAATATCCAGGCAGGCCTGATACACTTCCCGATCGCTGGCGGTTGCCTCCGCGTCGTAGCCGGAGCGTATGCGCTCGAGCAGGTTGATGTAGTCGAAAAAGACGCCTTCGTGCCCACGGGACATCAGCTTGCGCAGCGCCGCGATAGCGAGGTGTGTTTTGCCGGTGCCGGTGGGGCCGATGAGCAGCAGGCCCGGCTTGGGAACATTCGGGTAGTTCCTCGCGTACTCGAAGGCCTTCACCATCACCGCCTCGAGGCCCCGAGCCGCAATCGGGTTCCCGGGTGGAAGGATAAAGTTGTCAAACGAGGCGTCCGCATAGAGCGGCGGAATGTTCGCGCTGGATTCGAGTTCCCGGGGCTTCTCAACCGGTTCGCAGCCGCAAGGCTCGGCGGCCGAGAGGCCGTCCCGCTCGATCACCCGCCAGCCCGAGCCGCCGCACTTCTCACACGCCATAGGCCCCATTATACGAACGGTTCTCGCGCGGGGTTACTCGATCACAATCAGAACCTCGCCGGCCGCGACAGTGGCGCTCTCCTCGGCCGAAATCGTGACGACCCGGCCCGCTCTGGGCGCCTTCAGTTCGTTCTGCATCTTCATCGCTTCCACCACGACGACTCCTTGCCCCGCCGCGACCAGATCGCCCTGAGCCACAAGCACGCGAACCACCTTGCCCGGCATCGGCGAAGCGATCCGCTGGCGGCCTTCGCCATGCAGCCCGCGGCCTTTGCGGCTCAGGCGGCGTGGGTCGGCCACTGCAATCACGAAGCGGCGCCGGCCGATGGTCACCGCCCAGGCCTGCTCCGTGCGCTCGATGCGCGCCTCGAAGCTGCGCTTGCCGAGGAGCACCGAGTAGATCCCCGGCTCGACCTCTAGCGCCGACACCGTCCGGTCGTTCGCCCACCATTGCTTTCCATCCCTTTCGAGCCGAAGCGGCAGCGGCTTGCCGTCCACCACTATGGTGAGGTTCATTGGAGCAGCGCCTCCCGGCCGGCGGTCCGCCAACGGCTTCGCGTCTCGCCGCCGCAGGGCTCCTGCGAATCGTGGGTGACGGAATGGATCGCCGCGACCAGCGCGGCAACCTGTTCCACCTCCTCGTCGGCGCTGGTATTCGCGCTGCTGTTCCGTTCCAGGAACTCGTCGATGAATCCCGTGTGCAGATCGGCATTGCGGTACGCGTCATCGGAGAGGATCTGGCGGTAGAACCCGATGGTCGTCTTGATGCCGTCCACGGCGTACTCGTCGAGCGCGCGAAGCATGCGGCTTACCGCTTCCGGACGATCGCCGGCCCAGACGGCCAGCTTGGCGAGCAGCGGGTCATAATCGATTGGCACGGTCCATCCCAGATAGATTCCGGCATCGAGACGTATGCCCGGACCATAGGGACGATTCAGAAGCGTCACCTTGCCGGGCGAGGGGTAAAACCGGTTGTACGGATCTTCCGCGTAGATCCGGCACTCGATGGCGTGCCCGCGCCAGCGTATGTCGTCCTGCCGCAGCCCGAGAGGCTCGCCGGAAGCTACGCGCAGTTGCAGGTGAACCAGGTCGAGCCCGGTGACCAGCTCGGTGACCGGGTGCTCCACCTGCAGCCGGGTATTCATCTCCAGGAAATAGAAATCGCCCGCCGCGTCAACGAGGAACTCGACCGTGCCCGCGTTCGTGTACCCGGCCATGCGCGCCACCTTCAGCGCGGCCGCGCCCATCGCCTCGCGCATGCCCTCGCGGCAGGCGGCCAGAGGGGAAGGGGACTCCTCGATTACTTTCTGATGGCGGCGTTGCAGCGAACATTCGCGCTCTCCGAGGTGGATCAGGTTGCCATGGGAGTCGCCGAAGATTTGCACCTCGATGTGCCGCGGCCGGTCGATGAGTTTTTCGATGTAGATTTCGCCGCTGGCGAAGGAGCGCTCGGCCTCGCTGGCTGCATCGCGAAACGCGGATTCCAGTTCGGTGTCGCCGTCCACGCGCCGCAAGCCCTTGCCGCCGCCGCCGAGCGCCGCCTTCAGAAACACGGGATAGCCGAACTCGCGCGCCATGGCGCGAACTTCCTGGAGGTTGGCCAGGGGCCGCTCGGTGCCGGGCACGACCCGCACTCCGGCCGCGCGCGCCACCCGCCGCGCCGCCGTCTTCGATCCCATGGCGCGGATCGCCGCCGAGGAAGGCCCGATGAACACGATGCGCTCCTGTTCGCAGGCCGCCGCGAACTCGGCGCTCTCGCTCAGGAAGCCGTATCCGGGATGGACCGCCTCGGCCCCGCACGCGCGCGCCGCATCGAGGATGCGATCGATCCGCAGGTAGCTTTCGGCCGCCGCCGAGGGACCGATGTGGACCGCTTCGTCGGCCATACGGACGTGCAGGGCCGCGCGGTCGGCGTCGGAAAATACCGCCACGCTCGCGATGCCGAGCTCGTCGAGAGCCCGGATGACGCGGACCGCGATCTCTCCGCGGTTTGCCACCAGAACCTTGTGGAACATGCAAGCCAGCTAGAACGCTCAGTCCCATGTTATCGTGGCAGCAGCGATCATGCCGGCGGAAGATATTCAAGGTTCGTTGAAGACACGGGGTATCCGCCTCACGCGGCAGCGGCGCGTTCTGCTCGACTTGATCGATAAATCGGCCCGTCACCTCGATGCCGAACAGCTCTACGAACTTGCCAAGCAGCAGGATCCAAAGATCAATCGCGTTACCGTGTACCGCACGCTCAAGATGCTCAAGCAGGGACAGCTCGTCGATGAGCTCGACCTGATGCACTACGAGGGCGACCAGCATTACTACGAAACGCGCTCCAAGCAGGAGCACGCGCACGTGGTGTGCCTGCGCTGCGGCAAGATCGAGGAGTTCTACGGCGATCCGCTCAAGCGCCTGCGCGCGCAAGTGGAGTCGCACCTCGGCTTCCAGATTCTGGTAGCCCGCACCGAGATCGGTGGCTACTGCTCGTATTGTCAGGTGCAGCGGGCGCGCGAGATGCAACTCGCCGCGGCCGCGCCCATTCCGCCGCCGGCCCCGAAGCAACGGCGCCCGCGAGGCCGCTAGTGCGGTGTCCCGGCGCCCAGTGTATTGGAGACCTCGAAGACGGCGCGGAGCACGCGCGCGGCAAGCGAATGAAAGAATCCGCGTTCATCGGTGTTCATCAGCGGCCAATCCCGATGTGCCGTATTAAACCAATATCTCTCAGAATTGTTATTAGCCGCCGGTGAACGGTGATGAACGCCGATTTTGGCTGAATCGGTGCGGCCAGGAGGGCGCGATGGGCAAAGTAAGAGGGCCTTACGAGGCAGAGTTTCCAGTTGGCTCCTGTGTCCGGATTGCTGACAAGGCGGACCTTGAGGAGTTTGTCAGGCCGCGATGGCGCCTCCACCATCCCCTAATGCCGGAACAACTTGAATGCGCGGGAACGATCGGCAAGGTCGAATCTGTGGGCTACTATCATGGCGGCGATGAACTCTATAAACTCATTGGAATCCAGGGGACGTGGCACGAAGAGAACCTTTCGGCCTGGGGCTGGGCTCCCGAGAAAGCCGTCAAGGTGGAACTGGCCAAGCCGATCGGCGTGAACCGCGCGATTTTCTGGATAAAACAGATGGTGAAGCGAATCAGCCTGAGAGTACATCGGACATAGATCGCATCCTCATGAGCCCCTCCGAAAACGCGCCAGCCGTCCTGCTGGTAAAGAGCCCCTCCGGGGCCGAGAGCCGCCTCCGTGTCGAGCAACTGCCTTTCCGTATCGGCAGGCACGGCGACAACGATCTCGTCATCCGAGACAATCGGGCTTCGCGCTACCACGCCCGAATCGTCGCCGAAGGCGGCCGGTACGCCGTAGAAGACCTGAAAAGCAGCTTTGGCCTCTTCGTCAACGGCAAGCGGGTCGAGCGCGCGCTCCTCGAGCCCGGCGACTGCATCGAGTTTGGCGTGCCCGATTCCTACCAGATCACCTTCGAGCTCGGGGGGGCGTCGGCCGAACCCAACCCCGCCTCGACGGGATCGTCGAGCCTCGCGAAACTGCGCTCCACGCTCGAGGTCGCGCGCGCCCTCGAATCGTCGCTTTCGACCGAAGATGTGCTCGTGGCCGTCGTCGAGGCGGCCCTGACCATCACCGGCTGCGAACGGGGCTTCCTGCTGCTGCGCCAGGCGGACGACCTGGAGATCCGGATCGCCCGCTCGCGCACCGGGCCGCTGGCTAAGACGGACCTCCGGGTCCCGACGCGCCTCCTTCTGCACGCCCTCAACCACCGCCGGGAGTTTCTCTCGATGAACTTCGGTCCGGAGGGCACTCCGGCCGATGCGACCGAGCGCAGCATATACGATCTGGAACTGCGAAGCGTCGTGTGCGTGCCGCTGGTGCGCGTGCGCGCGGGCTCCGTCGACGAGACCAACGTTCTATCTCCGGCCGGGGAGACGGTTGGCCTTTTGTACATGGATTCGCGGATGCGGAATGCCGACCTTTCGGCCGGAGGGCGGGAACTGCTCACCACGCTCGCGCTCGAGGCATCCACGGTGCTCGAAAACGCGCGGCTGCTCGAAGAACAATGGGCCCGCCAGCGGATGGAGCAGGAGCTGAAAATCGCCCGCCAGATCCAGGAAAGCCTGCTCCCGCGCGCACTGCCGGCCGGGGGCTGGTTCCGCGCGGCCGTCTCGAGCATCCCATCGCTCGAGGTGGGGGGCGACTACGTCGACATCCGGCGGATTACGGACCAGCTCTGGGCTGCCGTCATGGCGGACGTTTCGGGCAAAGGCGTCGGAGCCGCGATCCTGGCGTCCCTGCTCCAGGGCATGTTCCTGGCTTCGCCCTATACCCGGTTGTCCATTGCCGAGATGCTGCTGCGCGCGAACCGCTATCTGAACGAGCGCACCGGCGGCGAGCAATACGCAACGGCATTTTACTGCACGCTCGCGCGGGACGGCTGTCTCCACTGGGTCAATGCCGGGCATCCTCCGCCGATTTTGCTCCGGGGAACCGGCTGTCTGGAGAGCCTGGGAGCTACCGGCATGCCGCTCGGGATGCTCGAGGAAAGCGAGTATACGGTGGAAGAGATGCGGCTGGAGCCGGGAGACCGCATCGTCATCTTCACCGACGGCGTCACGGAGGCCCAGAACTCCGCCCGTGAGTTTTTCGGCCTCGCCCGGCTCCGGCAGGTGGTGGCGTCGCACGCCCAGGAGGGTTTCCAGGAGATCTACGCTTCCGTCCGTGCGGTCCTGGATGCATTCACCGGCGGCGCTCCGCAGCGCGATGACGTGACCCTGGCGGTTCTGGAATACCGTCCGGAGTAGGCCCACCCCAAATTCCGGCCGCTAAGCCAAAGGTTCCACCTGCGGACCCGCCCAGGCGGTTCCTCGGGATTTCGAGGGGAAAATACCCTCTTCGACCGGAGCACTTCAGCCGATATGAAAGTGAGGTGCTGGTCCACGGCCTTGTGTGGACTTGGACGGCACTGAGGAGGAGCACTCCCGTTGGGCGAATCCGAAATGGCCACGGAAGCAGCCGCGCCGCCCGGCACGGCCGAAATACCTCAGGTGCATAGCCGTGTGCTTTCCAGTGAGGTGAGGGCCAAGCTGGAGTTGCATCGCGCCTGGCTCAACGGCGACCCCAAGGGGGTTCGCGCGGACCTGTCCGGGTCGCATCTCAGCGATCTGGACCTCCGCGGCTTCGACCTGCGCATGGTCATCCTCACGTCTTCCGTCCTCCGGCTGGCCAACCTGGCGGGTGTCGATCTTTCTGAAGCGGACCTGCACGGCGTGGACTTCCAGGAGGCCGATCTGAGGCGCGCCGACTTGTCCAAGACCAACCTGAACTCCGCCAGCTTGGAAAATGCCAACCTTGCCGAGGCGCACCTGACCGAAGCCACCGCCTCCAATGCCTCATTTCGTGGCGCTCGTATGCTCGATGTTCGAATGCTGGACGTGAAGCTGCAAGAGTGCTGTCTCATCTCCGCAACGCTGAACGGCGCCGTTTTGCAGCACGCCAGGATGTTCGATTGTGACTTTTCGGGAGCCTCGCTCGAAGGCGTGGTTCTTAACAACGCTCAGATCAGAATGAGCCGGTTCCGGGAGGTCTCCGCCTCCCACTGCAACTTCAGCTACGGACTTCTGGCAAGCTGCGATTTTCGTCACGCCCGCTTGGCGGACTCTAAGTTCTTTAGAACCAACGCCGGCGCCAGCCTGTTCTGCCAGGCGCTCCTATCAAACTGCGATTTCCGGGAGGCCAAGCTCAAGGGCGCCGATTTTGCGCGGGCCGTGCTTTCCAAGTCGCGATTCGGGGATGCGTCTCTCGCTTTCACGGACTTTCGCGCCGCGGACCTCAGGGACGCCCGCGAGCTGACCGCCCGGCAGCTCTGCGAAGCACGAACCGGGGAAGGCACGATTCTCCCGAGTGGAACCCGCGGCGCCTACCTCCGCGGTTCCGGGTCCGAGCGCCCCACGCTTCGCTGAATTTCGCCTGAGATCTTTCCCCTTTCGGCCCCACTCACTCTCTCCATGAGTTTGCAGCTCTCGTTGTCTTTCGGGGGCGCTGCGTGCCGGCCGGAACCAGACCCGCGCGCTGCCAAACTGCAATCGGCCCTTACGGCCGCAAGCCGGACTGCTTTCTACGGGCGGCGGCTCAAGGGCGTGTCCGGCAGGCAGCCGGGAACACCAGGTCCCTTCGAGACCCTTCCGGAGCTCCCGGCAGTCAGCTTGCGGATGTACCTCGATAACCGCGAGCAGTTCACGAATGCCCACGCCCGTCCGGCTGCCGCGCGGCCCGAAGGCGTTCACCTGGTGCCCAACGGCTGGCGTGGGAAACTGGGATTCGCTACCCAGGCCATCGCGGGGCCCCAAGCGGACCTGGCCCGCCTGGCCGCGCGGATCCAGGCGGGGGAGCCGGCTCCCGGCCGTGGCGCGCGGCGCGTGCTCGTCTATACCAAACTCGGCGAGCCGTTGCTCGACCCCACTCTCCGCGACCGGCTGTGGCAAGCCTTCGAATTGCCCGTCTTCGAGCAGCTCCATGGATTCGACGGCGAATTGCTGGCCTCCGAATGCGAAGCCCACGAAGGAATGCATCTGGAAACCGAGGCGGCGATCTTCGAGGTCCTCGATGGGGAGCTCGTGGTCACGTCGTTGTTGGCACTGCGGCATCCGCTGCTCCGGCTGCGCACCAACCTGGCCGGAGCGATCGAGCGGCGCGCCTGCCCCTGCGGCGACACCATTTCGAGTTTTCTGCCGGTTGCAAGAAGAAAGCCGCCGGCCTTCGTGAAACAGGTCGCCGCCAGCGCCGGTATGGCTGCCGCATCAACTCCAAAATGACTGCGTTGGAGGCTCTTTCGGGCGCCTCAACAGGGCGCGACTGAGCTTTCGGCCCGCATAAAGCGCGACACAAACGAAGAACGCAACGCTCGCCATCACCACGACGGCCCTGCGCGCCGGTCCCAACACCCGTGGCGCGGCCTGATATCGAACGCCCTCCACGGCGGCGGCGAGCAGCGCGTGAATCACTTCCCTCCCGCTTCCGAGTCCGCCGTCTCGCCGCCTGCCACCGCCAGCATGACTCTCCTGTTCAAGATCTTCCGAGATGGGTCAGCCCCGAAAAGAGGGCTAAAATGAGGAACATGCCTGAAAGTACCACACATCCGGGGGAACGCTCCCCGGCGCTCGAGATTCCCGGATGGAAAGTGGTTGCGAGTACTGTGGCGGGCTCCTTGCTCGCGGTCTTATTTGTGCTTTCGGGCGCCTGGAAGATCACCGATCCCTTCAGTTGGGCGCAGCGGATCGCGCAGTTGCATGTCCCCGCCAACCTCAGCCTGGCGGCCGCGTGCTTTTTCGGCGTGGCGGAGACTTATGCGGGAGTGCTTGTGCTGGTGCCGCGGTTCCGCCGCTGGGGCGCCTGGCTGTGCGGGTTCTTGTTGATCGCTTTCATGGTTTATATCGCGTACTACTACAACGCGCTCCATGGGGCCGACTGCAACTGCTTTCCCTGGCTCAAGCGTGTGGTCGGGCCGGCGTTCTTCCTGGAAGACGCTGCGATGCTCGTGCTCGCCGTGATTGCAGGCTGGTGGGCCCGGCCGTCCACCTGCCCGCGCAGCGCCGCCATTGTGCTGATGGCCGTCGCCGTGTTCGCGGCTGTCTCCTTGGGAGTCAGCGCGCGGATGCAATCGGGCGTGCAGGCGCCGGCGCGGATCACCGTCAATGGCAGTCCGCTCTCCTTGCGCCAGGGGCGCTTCTTGATCTACTTTTTCGACCCCGAGTGTACGCACTGCACCCAGGCGGCACGGAACCTGGCGCGGTTCGACTGGCGCGACGTCCGGATCATCGGCGTGCCCACCGCACAGCCCCAATTCGGACCGTTCTTCATGGACCACACCGGCCTCGGCGCGCCCGTGTCGAACGATCTCGCCCTGCTCCGGAAAACCTTCCACTTCGCCAATGCTCCGTACGCCGTGGCCATCGAGAACGGACGCCAGCGGGAAGCCCTGACCGATTTCGACCCGCAACCCCTCGCCCAAAGCCTCCGCGCGATTGGTTTTATTCGCTGACTAATGCGGATTCTTCCACTTGGCGCAGCGCTATACTGGGGTCTGAAACCGCACTCGGGAGCGCCTCTGGGCCCATGCACGAAATGAGTATTCTGTGGCTGCGTGTCGCTGTCGTTCTGTACTCGCTCGGCCTGCTGCACGTGCTGCTTACCGTCATTCACCGCAAGCGCGAGCGGGTCTTCCGGGTCGCGATGGCGGCGTTTTACAGCGGCGTCGTGGTCCACATCGTTTCCATCGTCGAGGCTACCGTCGCCACCGCGCACGTCCCGGCCAATAATTTTTTCGAATCTGCTTCCCTGTGCGCCCTGCTCATCGCTGTGCTGTTCCTTTTCCTTTACTGGCGTTACGGGTATGAGAGCCTGGCGGTTTTCATTTTCCCGCTCGTTTTCGTGCTGGCTCTGGTCGGGGAACTGGGCAGTCCGGTAGGGCCCTGGACCGACGCCCGAGTGCGCGGCGCCTGGCTGGCCGTGCATATCGTGCTCGTGCTCATCGGGTACGCCGCCCTCCTGGTGACAGCCGCCACCTCGATCGTCTACCTGATCCGCGAACGGCAGCTTAAGACGAAAAAGACGGCGGGGCTGAGCAATTTGCCTCCGCTCGGAACCCTCGACATGCTGATGTCGCGCGCGCTGGCGATTGGTTTTGTTTTCATCACCCTGGCCGTGGTTGCCGGCAGCATCTGGGCATCCATCGACGTCGGCCCGGGATGGATCCGCAACCCGCGCATCATCATCTCTCTGGTCACCTGGGGGCTGTACCTCGTCATCGTCTTCTTCCGCGTTACGGCCGGGTGGAGGGGGCGGAAAGCCGCCATCATGGTCATTGCCCTGGTGGGCTGCTTCGCGATCACCTGGGCGGCGCACACCGGGTTGCGCAATCTTCTGAGCCGATGAAACTCCTTATCACCGGGGTCAACCACAAGACGGCGCCCGTCGAGGTGCGGGAAAAGCTGGCCTTCGACGACAGGTCCCTCCCAGCCGCCCTGGAACAACTGCGGGCCTCGAGCGGCATTGCGGAGAGCGTCATTCTGTCCACCTGCAACCGCGTCGAGATTGCGGTCACGACCCGGAACGGCTACGACCCCCAGGCCGATGTGGACCGCTTCCTGAGCGAGAGCCGCTCGGTTCCACTGGGCGACATCGCGCCGCACCTGTATCATCTCGCCGATGAAGCTGCGATCCACCACCTGTTCCGCGTGGCTGCCAGCCTGGATTCCATGGTCGTCGGCGAGCCCCAGATCCTGGGACAGTTGAAGGCCGCCTACGCCGCCGCCAAGGCGCATGGAAGCGTCGCCGGATTTCTCGAGGTGGTCCTTACGCGCGCGTTCAGCGTGGCAAAACGGGTGCGTTCGGAGACGGGGATTGGCGAGAGCGCGGTCTCGGTGAGCTATGCGGCGGTCGAGCTGGCGCGCGAGATCTTCGGCTCGCTCAGCGACAAGCGGGTGATGATCGTCGGGGCGGGGAAGATGTCGGAGCTGGCGGCCCAGCACCTGCACCGCTCCGGAGCCACGCGGATCTTTGTCACCAACCGCACGCGCGACCGGGCGCGCGAAATGGCCGACCTGTTTCAAGGCACGATCGTGGAATACGACCGCTTCCTGGCCGTGCTCCCCGAAATGGATATCGTGATCACGTCGAGCGGCGCGCCCTTCTACATCATCCAGAAGACGCACATGCGGCGCGTGATCGAAGTACGCAAGAATCGGCCAGTCTTCCTGATCGATATCTCCGTGCCGCGAAATATCGAGCCGTCGGTGAACGAAATCGATAACGTCTTCCTGTACGATATCGACGACCTCGAGCGCGTGGTGGAAGCCAACGTCGGCGAGCGCAAGAAGCGCGCCGAGCACGCCGAAGAGATCATTGAGGCCGAAGTGGACCGGATGATTGCCCGGCTCAAGGCCCGCGAAGTCGCTCCGACCATCGTCAGTCTTCAGGAGCAGCTCGAACAGATGCGCCGGGCCGAAGTGGCGCGACTCCGCGGCAAGCTCGGTACGCTCACGCCGGAGCAGGAGGAGGCCATCGAGGCGCTCACCCGCGGTCTCATCGCCAAGATCGCGCACGGACCCATTTCCGAGCTGCGCCGGCAGGCCGCCGAGCCCGAAGGCGTGCAGGTGATCGAGTCCATTCGGAAGCTTTTCCGCCTGGAGAGCTGACCGATGCTGAGGATCGGCTCGCGCGGATCGAAGCTCGCTTTGTGGCAGGCGAATTGGGTGAAGCAGCAGCTCGAGGCGCGGGGCACGCCCTGCCGCATCGAAATCATCAAGACCACGGGCGACAAGATCACCGATGTGCCGCTGGCAAAGGTGGGCGCTAAGGGGCTGTTCACCAAGGAGATCGAGGAAGCCCTGCTCGACGGCCGCATCGACCTCGCGGTCCACAGCCTCAAAGACCTGCCCACCGAGGTGCCCCCCGGATTGAAGATCGCCGCCATTCCCGAACGCGAAGACCCACGCGACGCGCTGGTCGGGCGGCGGCTCGAAAACTTGCCCGCCGGGTCTAAGGTCGGGACGAGCTCACTGCGCCGCGTTGCGCAGCTTCGCGCGGAGCGGCCGGATCTAGTGATTGAATCCGTGCGCGGCAACCTCGACACCCGCTTGCGGAAGCTCTCCGAGGGCCAGTACGACGCGCTGGTTCTCGCCGCGGCGGGCTTGAGCCGGCTCGGATGGGCCGAGCGGATCGCGGAGTGCTTCCCGGTGGAGAGCATGTGCCCCGCTCCAGGCCAGGGGGCGCTGGCGATCGAAACGCGGGAAGAGGGCGACGCCGCGCGTGTCTGTCGGAGCCTCGATCACGCCCCGGCGCGCACGGCGGTGGAGGCCGAGCGCGCGGTGCTGGCCGCGCTGGGCGGAGGTTGCCAGGTGCCGATCGGCGTGTACGGCCGGGTGGTGAATGAGCGTCTGGAGCTGGTCGCGTTCGTCGGACTGCCGGATGGCTCCCGCGTCATCCGGCGCTCCGCGAGCGGGCGCGCATCGGATGCTTTGGGAATCGGCCGCGAGCTCGCGAGCGAACTTCTTCGAGCCGGCGCGCGGGAAATCCTCCAGGAGGTGTACGGCGTGAGCGCGCTGCCGCTAGTGGGCACTCGCATCGTGGTGACGCGGGCACAGGCGCAGGCGGGTGAGCTTTCGGCCAAGCTACTCGCCCTCGGCGCCGAGGTGGTCGAGTTTCCCGCGATCGAGATCTGTCCCGCCCAGGATTACGCGCCGTTCGATGCGGCCATCGCGCGGATCGCCTCCTACGACTGGCTGATCTTCACCAGTGCAAACGGTGTCCGCTTCTTTCTGGAGCGGCTGGCCAAAGCGGGTGCGAATATCGGCGAGGTGCGGGCCAGCGTGTGTGTGATCGGGCCGGCGACCCGGCTGGCGGCCGAAAACGCGGGCCTCCGCGTCGCGCTCATGCCGCCCGAGTACGTTGCCGAGGGCCTGGTGCGCGCGTTCGAAGGCCGGGACCTCGCGGGCAAGCGCATCCTGTTGCCCCGCGCGGCCGTGGCTCGCGATGTAGTGCCCGCCGAGCTGGCCCGCCGCGGCGCGCTGGTGGATGTCGTCGAAGCCTACCGTACCGCCCTCCCTCGAGGGGCGCCGGAGTTGGCGCGGAGGATCTTCGCCGCCGGCGCGAAGCCGGACTGGATCACCTTCACCAGCTCCTCCACCGTGACCAACTTCGTAGCCGCGGCGGGCAGCGAAGCGCTCGAGGGCGTGCGCGTCGCCTCTATCGGTCCGGTCACGACGGCGACGGCCCGCAGACACGGAATTGACGTCACCGTGGAGGCATCCAAGTTCACCACCGACGGCCTGATCGAGGCGATGACCGGCTATTGCGGTTCGAAAGAGGAGCAGCGTTCATGATGCCGGCCGTCTTCGCAATTTCGGGATTAGCGTTAATGTGTCGGGAGATCGCAACATTGGTTTCCAACCGCCGGTTTTTCCGGGATGCGGCGAAATCCCGCCACAGGGTGCCGGCCCGTTTTCTCCTGCCAATCATGGGAGCACTGTTGGCAGCCGGATCATTTCTTTTGCCCACGTATGCTTTGGGTTTCAAATACCGTGTTCTCGGAGTCTTCTTTATGTCAGCAATTCTTGGGCGGACCGAAAACGGATGGGAGGATTTAGCCGGCCCGCTGACGATGCCGGCGGCGCTTGCCAATGCGGTGTTTGCATTCTGGCTGCCCCAGCTACCTGTCGCCCTGATGAGGTGGGCGAGAGCAAGCCGGCATCACAAGAGGGTTCCTGAGGCGGGGCAGCATTAGGAAGCGCCGCGTCCGACGTTACTACCGCGCCACGGCAATATAGAACGGCAGCGAGGCGCGGCCGTCGATCGAAACAATCATGGGCAGCTTGTCCGCGGCGGCGATCTTTGGCGGAAGGATCACCTGAACCGTGTGGAGTTGCGGGTTGTTCGCGGAGGGCTGAGCCGGCCCAACCAGGTTGTACGCCGTTCCACCAATCAGGAGTTGAAGCCGGCTGGTAGAGACGGTCGCACCCGCATCGCCCAGGTTTAAAGCTGCGATCGTGAGAGTGTCGCCGGGATGCGCCGGATTGCCGCCGTTGACGGCCTGGCCGTCATCCAGCACGCTTTGAATAACCGGCGGCACGGGCTGAATCACTACGAAGACCGGCGCGATCGGAACGCTTCCCGCCTGCAACTGAGCGATCGCCGGTCCGGGAGCAAAGCTGGCCGGGATCTGCAAGGTGAACGAGTTTTTCCGGCAGCGGCCTCGCCCGTTACCATCGCGCATTTCTCACGCCGTTTCGTACCCGGGCGTGTGAGAAGGCCGCCAAACAGTCACGCCAGCAAGATTTTCAGTGCGACCGCGTAGTCCATGACGGGGTCTTCCTGCCAGGCGAGTTTGACGCGAAGGCCCGAGGCGGTCTGCTCCCACACGGGCTTTTCTCCGGGCCCCATTAGTTCGACGTTTGCGATCCTGCCCGGCTGTGTGGCCGCCGCGAGACCCAGAGACTCTATGACGAACGTATCGCCGCGCCAGCCGAGCACGATCGCATAGATCGCGGTGTTGGCTTTGTTGCGTGTGAACCGGATGTCCTTCGCGCCAAGATTGCGCACGCTGTTTCCCTGAAACGAGCCGCTTTGGATGGCGTTCGGCCCTTCGCCATACACCTTCCACGGCCGCGTCTCGTAAATCGCTTCGCCGTTGATCCGCATCCAGGCGGCGATCTGCTCGAGGATGGCGATCTCCTTGGAGTCGATAGTACCGTTGGGCCTCCCGGGAATACTGAGCATGAACGTGCCGTTCTTGCTCACGGTATCGATCAACCAGTGGATAACGTCCCGCGGTTCCATGTATCCGCCGTACTCGCCGGGATGGTCGTACAGGCTGCGCTCGTAATGCCAATTTCCGATGCAGGTTTCCGATTGCCACGCATACGGCGCAATTCCACTCATGAGCCCGCGCTCGCAGGAGCCCACAACGGCCTTGGCGAGCCGGTCCGGTACAGCTTTGACGTGGGTAACCCCTTCCATCCGGTCGCCGCGGGTCTTCAGATTGTGGTTATAGAAATACGACGCGATGTTCATGCCACCCCAGCCCAGCGGGAACAGGGCATTGTCGAAATAAAGAACATCGGGATCGTGCTGGTCGATGAGGTCCCGCGTCCGGTCGTAAAAATTTTTGACGTAGGAAACGTCGGGCAGGGCGTTTTCCGGGTGCTTCGGGCCGTATAGCCGTTGCGGATCGAGGCCGGCCCACCACGCGTCTTTGCCGTCGTCGGCGGTCAAGCGTCCATCGTAGCGAACGCCCGCGAGAGGCCCGCTCTTGTCGGCGCCATGAGCCGGCTGGAACCATCCCCAGTTGTACGCCTGATGCACGGTAACGCCAAAGCGCAACCCGTGGCGGCGCGCCGCGGCGGCCCACGTTCCCACCACATCGCGATGAGGTCCCACGTTTACGGAGTTCCAGGGATGGTGTTTGGAATCCCAGGCGTCGAAACCGTCGTGGTGATTGGCGAGACAGAAAAAGATTCTGGCGCCGGCGCTCTTGAAGAGATGCATCAGCTCGCCGGGCTGCCAGTCGAGCAGTGTCCACTGAGCGCACAGGTCCTTGTATCCGAGTTTCGAAGGATGACCGTAATGTTCGAGGTGATACTTGTAGTCGGGAGAGCCTTCCTCGTACATGTTGCGTGCGTACCAGTCGCCGGTTTCGGGAACGCACTGCGGGCTCCAGTGCGCCCAGATGCCGAACTTCGCGTCGCGATACCACTCGGGGGCGTCGTACTGAAGCAGCGAGTCCCACACGGGCTTGTAGGGGCCATCGCCGCCCAAGCCGGGGATGGGCGATTCGAGCGGAACTCCGGCCCAGCAACCGCCCGGCACCGGCAGCGCCTCGAGACCGGCCTTGCCCAAATCCGTAGGCTCCCAGCCCTTATCGCTCAGCTTCATGCTGACGATCCGGCCCTTATCGAGCGCATAGAACACGCGCTCTCGTTCCGGCATCGCGCAAAAGCCGGCGTAATCCTGCGTGTACACGCCAAAGCCATTGGCCACCTGGGACTGCCGGGCTTCATTCGCCGGCGCCAATCGCGGCAAGGCGGCTGCGGCCGCGGCGAATTTGCAGAAATCTCTTCGGTTCACGGAATCTCCCTCGCGGAAACAATTCTATCTGCCCTGCGACTCTTTTTAATTGGAAAGCGCCACGTCCGGCGTTACTACTGCGCCACGGCAATGTAGAAGGGCAGCGAGGCGCGGCCGTCGATCGAGATGACAACGGGCACCTTGTCCGCGGCGGCGATCTTTGGCGAGAGGATCACCTGAACCGTGTGGAGTTGCGGGTTATTCGCGGAGGGCTGAGCCGGCCCAACCAGGTTGTACGCCGTTCCAGCAATCAGGAGTTGAAGCCGGCTGGTGGAGACGGTCGCACCCGCATCGCCCAGGTTTAGAGCCGCGATCGTGAGAGTGTCGCCGGGATGCGCCGGATTGCTGCCGTCGACGGCCTGGCCGTTATCCAGCACGCCTTGAATAACCGGCGGCACGGGCTGAATCACTACGAAGACCGGCGCGATCGGAACGCTTCCCGCCTGCAACTGAACGATCGCCGGTCCGGGAGCAAAGCTGGCCGGGATCTGAAACGTGAGATTGTTCGCAGCGAGAGCCGTCACCGGAACACTCACCCCGTTCAGTTTCAAGGTCACCGACGCCGCCGTGGCTGAAGCGGGCAGGTTATACACCGGCAGAATCGCGGTGCTCCCCGGAAAGACGGTGGATTGCGCGGGGTCCGCATTCACCACGCCCGAGCCGATCCCCGCGACCGGCGAGCTGCTGGTCTGTGCATGGAACCCCGCCGCGAGCGATGCCGTTTCGAGACCGGAGAAGACGCTGACCAACGTATCGGAAGCCTGAGCGCCCGGCGCGACCAATACGTTGGCGCGCACGAGTGTCGGGCTTACCACCCAAATGCCCTGCACAACGATGTCGCTCGAACCGAACCCGACGGAGGTCTGCCCGTCGGCGAAGGTCATGTTCGAGGCGGTGATTTCGACCATCGCTTCGGTCCCCGCAGGCTGGGAAGTGGAGGAAAGCGTGAGCGCGGGTGTGCCGGCCGGCACCCAGTTGTAGGTGTAAGACGCCGGCGGTCCGAGGAACAGGGAGGACTGGCCATCCGCGTTCAGTGCCACGATTTCGGTCTGGTAGTTGGCCGGAGCAGGCGGCGGCGCGGCCCCCCGGGCGCCCGTGGCCGCATCGGCGCTCAAAATCGTGGCGGGCACGCCGTCAAAGAGGATCCTGGTGGCGCCCGAAAGGTTCGAGCCATTGATGGTGACTACGCGGTCGCCGTTGGCGCCGGTGCCGCCCGTTACGGAAGTGATGGCGGGCGGTAGCGCGTGTACCAGCACCATACCCGAAGGCAGCACGTACACGTCGTTGGGCGTCGAAAAGATCAAATGCCGCGGGCCGCTCCCGGAAAACGGCGTAAACATAAAGCTGACCTGAAGGAAATCGGCGTCGGCCGAGTACGGAAGCACGCCGCCCGGAGCTACGCTTAGCCCTTCCCCCAGCACGGACACATTCAGCCCGGCCACGGGCTGTTGGTTCGCGATCAGACCCGTGCCCCAGGCGACCAGCAAGGGCGGCGTCTGCTGGCTAATGTCCATGTATGCGGGTTTGACTGCCACATCGCCGGGAAAACTGTAAGTCGTTACCCCATACAACGCCGGCGCGGCGTGCGGGGTGACGGAGAAATTCACCCCGGTCGAATTGGCGCCCGCCGCCACCGCGACGGCGCCGCCCGGGTAGAACTGGGTCGAGAACGGCGCGCCGGCTGGGAATGAATTTCCGTCGGCGTCGACCGGCAGAACGACTTCCGAAGGTCCGAGATCCGACTGTACGGAGGGAGGCAGCGTATGGACATACACGTAGTAGTTACCCGCCGCCAGGCCGTTGATCTGGTAAGTGCCGTCCGGATTCGTGAGCGCGCTCAGCGCCTGGCCGCTGCCCGTCAGCGCCACAACCGAGGCGAGCGCGACACCATTCCCCGACATCGTGACCTGGCCGGAGATGCTGCCGTACCCGGTGGAGAAGCTGGGGCTGGGATAGAGCACGGAAATCCCGGCGATGTCGTCGGCGCCGAGCGGACTCGCCTTCGTGCTTGCGCGCGTGACGTCCGTGGACATCACACTCGAGGTCAACGTGTGTTGTAACCCCAGCGTGTGCCCGAACTCGTGCACCGCCGTCAGGAAGAAGCCGCTCGACGAACTCGGCTGCGCGGACAGGTCGTTCGGAAAAACCACGAGCGAGCGCAGAATCGGCACGAATGTGTTGCCGCCTTGGGGGGTGACCGGGTTGGCGAGCGAGGTCGGACCAGCCAGCGCCAGCAGGCCCGGCGGAACTTCGTCAAACGTGACCTCGATGTGCGGCGTGGTTTGTGGAGTATTCGGCGCGAACAGCCCGCCAAAGGCGAGTTGGAGACTCGACGTGCCGATTCCGTTCCAGGTTTGAGCGGCGAGTTGCAGCTCGCTCAAGATAGCAGGGAAACTGTCGCCCTCGGCCATGTTGGCCGGGCCGCTCGCGGAAACGAAATAGTATACGGTCTGGTTCGGGAGGGATGCGAGATCGAACTTTTCGAAAATGGGCGTGAATGGTCCGGTGCGGCCCGAAAAATGGACGAAGTAATAGCTGGCCGAAGCGCTCGAACAAAGCGCGGCCACGCAAACGGCAGCCGTCAGCAGGCGGTGGAACGTCCTCATTTCCGTCCTCCTTCCGCGAGTGCGCGGCTGACCTGATGGCGCAAATCACTTAGCTCGAAGGCGATGGCGTCCTCATGAGCGGGACGCCCGGCTGAGTCGAGCATGACCTCCGCGCTCGCGGCCCGGCTGGCGACCGTCTGGCCGTGAGCGGTGCTCTTGAGGCCGAAAACACCCTGGGAAAGGCCCGTGATGTGCGTGCGGCCGCTCGGTCCCCTCCACAGGAACAGAACATATTCGTGGCCGGCGATCAGCGTGGGCGTTCCCGAAAAGGTCTGCCGCAGCCCGTTCGCCGTGCCGCCTGGGACGACTATGTCAAGCACGGAGGCTTCGGCGCCTTTCCAACGTTCGGCAACCCGCAACTTGTAATGTGTGTAGATGAGGGATCCCTGCGCCGCTGCGTAGGTCCCGGTTACCCGCGCACGTACGATGGCGGTGGACAGTTGCGTCATATCCGCCAGGCTCAACTTCTCTAGCGTCGCAGCCTGAAGGAGCATTCCGAGCAATACGGCCGGAACTCCAACCGTGATTCCACGCACCATAGAAACCCGCTGTTTTTGAGCAGTTCACGTGCCAGGCCAAGTCGCTGATAAATCAGCATCGTTCGGCGACTTCCTGTGTATACACGACACGGCAACTGGGTCAGAACACCCCCGAGGGGCGGCCCTGGCTCTGATCGGAGCCGCCCCTGGTTTTCGACTCCCCGCTTTTAGGGGTGATTCGGTTCGTTTTGCATTTTTTTGTTTTTTCGCAGCACTTCTTCCCGGCAATGGACGGAGCGGTTCGGGGATACGCCCACCGGCACAGTAGTAGCGAGCTTCGTGGCGAAATGAGGGTTCCTCACGTTCGCAGTATAGCGGTGGTTCCGGCGGTGGCCAGGAGACGAAGGATATAAATGGGTGGAATGAAAGAGGAAAAGGAATGTGCAGGGCCGGTACTTCGGTATATGCCTCGGCGTGATTGCTGTATCTTTTTTTTCTTGTCACCCGACGCAGCGCGCCGTCTCCCTCAGCCAGATGACAAACAACGTCCATCTGGCGGCCCTCTTTCCGTGCTGCCGCGGCGTGTCCACGGCCGGTACGCCGGCATTACAACGCGTGCTACGGGCGAAGCGGCCCCTTTGGCAGAAGCGGTACCTCGCCTGCTCGTTAGGGCCGTCCGGGGCACCTGTGGACGGCTGTGGAGTATGCGGAGCGGAATCCGGCGCGGACCGGTCTGGCGGGATAGTCCGGAGACTGTTATAGTCCACGCGGTTGGGAAGGTCCTCGGAGCCGGGGCTCGCGTAGTCGCGCTTCTCGGTCACCCGCCCGTAAGTGTCGTAAGTGTACTGGATCTGCTGGTTCTTGGCGTCGGTCTTCTGCGCCAGCGTGCCGTCGGCGTTATAGGTGTAGGAGACGGTGCCGTTCTCCGGGTTCGTGGCGCTCGTCAGGCGCGCGGTGGTGAGGCTGTCGTTGAAAGTGCGGGTCTGGGTGACCAGGCCCTGCGAGGTCGTGTTTCGCGGCATGGTAACCGTGGTCATCTGGTTCAGCAGATTGTAGGCATAGGAGGTTTCGTGCGTGCCGCCCTCCGGCGGCGACGGTCGGTGATTGCGTGACCCGTCGCCGAAACTTCTGGCGATAGACATGTCACCGAGACCTTTGTCGGGCATCGCGTTTGGCACCCGTCTCCCCGCTCGGCTCGCATCAGGCCGAGCGGTTTTCAATCAGCTGCCTGTACCGTTTTGCAAGCTCCTCGTCTCCGAGGTAGTGACAGGTCGTTGAAAGCTGCTCATATATGTACTTGCGCGGAAGGTTCAGGATGTCGCCTGGGTGGCCCTCAAGGATCGCTTCAAGTTGGTGCTTGGCCTGAGCAAAGGCATGATCGGCGAAGTAAAGCAGTCCTAAGCGATACCGTGCGTGCACTTCGGTGTCGTTCGCGAGGCGACAGTCGATTGCACGCAAAAGCTCCTGTTTGGCCAAATCGTTCTTGTGGAGCTCGGCATAACAAATCCCCAAGCACAGACGTATCTCCTGCTGATCCTCGGCACTTAGAGTCGTGAAGGACGTAGCCTCTTCCAGTAAAAGCAGTGCCTCTGAGTTCCTTTTCGAACGGAGCAATATGAATGCGCGCCGCTGCTGGATGTCCTCAAACAGATCGCGGTATTCGGAAGTCTTTAACAACTCGCCATGTTTCTGTAACGCCCGTTCAAACAGGACAAGTGCCTTCGTTGACTTCCCCTGTTGATCCGCCAGACAGGCCGCAAGAAAATCGACCACAACAAATACGCTCGGGACCCGAGCCGCGGTCCTGGCTTGATCGAGCGCACGCTCAGCGTCAGCGAGACGCGAGAGGCGGCAATAGCAAGTTGCCTCATTAGCCAGGAGACTCGCCTTTTCGTTGGCATCGTCGGCCTCCGCCGCCATCAGGCGAAACTCGCGCAGTGCATCCACCGCCTTTCCCGAGTTCCGCAGGGCAATCGCATTGTTAAAGCGCGCTTGGTCCATCTCAGCCCGATCTAGTTCATGGGGCCGCAAGACCCCAAAAAGCGGTGGTTATAATCAACCGTGCAAGGGTCCAATACAGGCATAGGGAAGTCTGGAAGGTTCAGGCCATCGTGCAGGTTACCCATAAGCAAGTTCAGAAATCTGAACCACGACGGCAAAGGCTTCTCGCCGGGAACCGGGGGCGTTTGCATTGGATCTGGTACGGGCAGCAGGTTGCGTGGCGGCGTCGTTTTCGGCACGCCTCTCGCTGCCTGCATGAGAGCATTCGCAAGCGGGTTATTAAAAGTCGGTATCCCACCAAAAATCGGCGCGTTCGGATCGATCGTTGTCCCGGTGCCGGGGCCTGACGAATCCGCGGGATCGGTCGGAAGCTGGCTGATGAAGGTGGTAGAGTCAGTGCCGTCCGGATCCGTGCTCGTGATCGTGACGGTGGGTTCCTGGTATGTCGGGTCGGGGGCTGCCGGCTGCCCGAAGGAATTGAGGCTGCCGTAGTCTGCATTCACCAAAATGGCAGCGCTTTGGCCCCAAGTGTTCCAGGTGGCCTGCCCCCCGCTCGCCAGGTTGCCGCCCGGGCTCGGGCAACCCTCGTTCGCGGGCCAGATAAGACACGTCTGAGACAGCCCGGTCTCAAAGGTCGGGGTCAGCCCGCTGGGGTCGTTCTTGTTGATCGGATCGCCAGCCGCGTAGGCATAACGGTTCCAGCTTTGGGGAACCGTTGCCGACGCGCTCCCGCCCCACGGGTCCGGGGTCGTAAACCGCGCCACCTGGCTCGAATACCAGCGGTTTCTTGCGTAGTTGAGGTTGCTCGTCGTATCGAGCAGGTAGGTCGCGTAGCGGTCGTTGGCGCCGGGGCCGGGGGCTTGCCGCAGCTCGCCGTAGGGGAACGTCGTGCCGGCCGTGGTCCCCAGCAGGTCGTTCACTTCCAGCAGTTTCCCCGCGAAATACACGTCCTGATCCTCCCACAGGAGCAATAGCTGATTCAGGTCGTACCACGAGGGCTGCACCAGGCCGAACCGGACGCGCTCCCCTTGCACACCGTACATGTAGACTTCCCCCTGCCGGTAGACCAACTGGCCCGAGGGATTGTAAACGTCGGTTTCGGTCCCGTTCAGCGTGCTCACCGCCTGCACCATGCGGTTCTCTTCGTCGTAGGTCATGGTCAGGCCCGGCATCGCGGTCAGGTTCCCATTGGCATCATAGCTGGTTCCGTTGCCCACGATCCGGTTGGTCGTCGCGTCGTAGTTCTGGTAGGACGTAAACGCCGTCCCCTGCGTCGCCACTTCCGAGGTGAGATTGCCGAAGCCGATCGTGCGCGTAGCAGGTCTGGCGCAAGCCGCCTTCGAGTGGCAGCGGTTCGGTGATTGCGTGGCCTGTCACCGAAACTTGTCCCGTTTTTCCGCACCCTGCTAGGGGCGCACTACGCGGAGGTAGATCAGCAAGAGTGCCGCTAACCAGGCAAAACTAAGGGAGGCCCACAAAAGCGAATGCTTCGACCTGTGATGCAGCAAGGTCCACACACGGTATGATCCGAACGAAAGAGCGACCACCGCAACGGTCCCGGCAGCGATGACGACCCTCACATCCCGAAACCACAACACTGCGGCCCAGCTTAGGATGGACACTATCAGTAAGGCAGCACCTTTCAACGGAAATGCTACGCGAGCAGAAAGAGGATGGTGCTTGGCGAGTTCTGCGCGAATCAGTTCATATCCGCTAACATTCCTTGGAACTGCAATCTTCCTCCGGGGCTCAGTGCTAGTGACAACCAACCACAGCAGCTCCTCCCTTAAGGTTGTTATTTCAGAAAAGGCAATTTCCACATCAGGGTATCCCTGTCTTTTTCTGAGAATTCTCTTGTCATCGAGGGCAAAAACCATCTTACGTTCGGCACGGTGCAGGCCCTCACGGGGGGCCAGAATAATGGCGATGATGGCCGCGCTAAGAATCGTCAGCACGAACAGACTGCCAAGACCTGAGCTGTCGCCTATATGCCCGGAACCGCGAAGGACGAGGAGAAATGTTGCGATGGCTACCAGCAACAAAACAGTGCCCCACGACAACATCCGAAATCTCGCCCCGCGCTTCAAGGCGTCATTTTCAATCTTAAACTCCGGCATTGCTTCCACTCCTAACGCGAGCGAATGACTCTACATCTGCTTGCTTCCACCACTGCGTCAAATCATTGCATTGCTGCCGCAGGTAGAAATTCCAACCTGGACACACAGCAAGACCAAAGACCGCAATCAGCGGTGGCAATTCTGCCAACTTGCTTCAGCGCCCAAGACCAAAACAGTCACTGGAGCCGCGGCGGGAACGCTAAGGTGCTGAATCGTCAGCAGCCCCTCTAAGCCTTCGTATATCTCTGGCTCCGCCTCAGGTAAATAAATAAGCGCCGCCGCCGTAGCGCCCGTTGTCAATACTCCTACGCCGAGCGTAACGAGGGAACCTCCGCAACTCAACCCGAATATATTTTGGGTAGCGGGTGCCGTGGTCGGGTCCGTCGGCGCCGGGTCCGCGGGTGACGATTGTTGGAAGGTTATGGTTGACGTCACACTTGGGGTGCTGCCGGCGGGTGGTACGTACGGAAACTGACAGGTGCCGTTGGGCTGGCTCACTTGCCCTGCCGGACACGTCTGCGAGACGGACTGGAAGTTGTTGTAATCCAGCTCGGTCGCGATGGTCGTGCCTTGGCCCCAGGTGTCCGAGCTGCCCTGAAATCCATTGAGAAAGGTCCCGTCGCCCAAGGCGCCGCCCGGGCTCGGGCAACCCTCGTTCGCGGACCAGATAAGACACGTCTGAGACAGCCCGGTCTCAAAGATCGGGGTCAGCCCGCTGGGGTCGTTCTTGTTGATCGGATCGCCGGCCGCGTAGGCATAACGGTTCCAGCTTTGGGGAACCGTTGCCGACGCGCTCCCGCCCCACGGGTCCGGTATCGTGAACCGCGCCACCTGGCTCGAATACCAGCGGTTTCTTGCGTAGTTGAGGTTGCTCGTCGTATCGAGCAGGTAGGTCGCGTAGCGGTCGTTGGCGCCGGGGCCGGGAGCTTCCCGCAGCTCCCCGTAGGGGAACGTCGTGCCGGCGGTGGTCCCCAGCAGATCGTTCACTTCCAGCAGTTTCCCCGCGAAATACACGTCCTGATCCTCCCACAGCAGCAATAGCTGATTCAGGTCGTACCACGAGGGCTGCACCAGGCCGAACCGGACGCGCTCCCCTTGCACACCGTACATGTAGACTTCCGTCGTCGCGTTGTTCTGCCTGTACACCAACTGGCCGGAGGGGTTGTAGACGTATTGTTCGCTTCCGTTCACGCTCTGCACCGATTGCAGCAGCCGGTTCTCCTCATCGTAGCTCAGAGTGAGAGTTGGCATCGCCGTCAGGTTCTCCGGGTTGGTGGCGCTCGCGAGGCGGCTCTTGACATCCCCAAACTAATACGTACAATTGAAGCATACGAATGTTTGATTCAATCGTATGATAGAGACTAAGCACGCCACCAAAGATCGCATTCTCGACGCCGCCGAGCACCTCTTCGCCGAGAAAGGCTTCTCGGAAACCTCCTTGCGCGACATCACCACCGAAGCCGGCGCCAACCTTGCCGCCGTCAACTACCATTTCCAATCCAAGGACGCGCTGATCCAAGCGCTCTTCGCGCGGCGTATCGGCCCGGTGAACGAGCAACGGCGCCGGAACCTGGATGCGCTGGAGGCCGCGGCAGGCGGCCAGCCTCTGGCCGTCGAGGATCTGATCCGCGCCCTGCTCCAGCCCTGGGTGCAGGCGCTGTCCCAGGCCGGCGGAGCGAACGCCGCCCGGCTGATGGGTCGGATGCTGATCGAGCCCGGCGATCTGTTCGAGCGCTTCTTCCGGGAGCAGCTTTCGGCGATGGCCACCCGCTTTCTGGCGGCCTTCCAAAAGACCCTCCCGGAGATTCCCGAAGCCGAGTTGTACTGGCGGTTTTTCTTCATGGTTGGCGCGGTCGGCCACACCATGGCCGGCCTGCGTAAGGTTGCCGCCTTCTCGGGCGGCCGCTGTGAAGTGGGTTGCACCGAAGACCTGCTCAAACGCCTGACAGCATTCATCTCCGGCGGCCTGCGCGCGCCGGTCGATCCCTCCTTGAAAGGAGACGCCTTGTGCAACGGCTCTCATTGACGTTTCTCTCGCTTGCCGCGCTGCCGGCCCTGGCCGCCGCTCAGCCTCAGCAATTGCTCCAACCCGGCGCCACCTTGCGGCTCAGCCTCAAACAGGCGGTCGCGATCGCGCTCGCGCCGGAAGGCAACACCCAGGTACAGCTTGCGGGCGAAGCTACCCGGCAGGCCCAAGCGCGCTCGGCCGAGGCCCGCGCGGCCCTGCTGCCGAATCTCGATTCCTACGTGACCGAACAGAGCGAGACCGAGAACCTCGCCTCGTTTGGATTCCATTTCCAGATCCCGATCCCAGGTTTCGTTTTCCCGACGTTCGTCGGACCGTTTCGCGTCTTCGACGCCCGCGTCCAGGCCACCCAGAGTGTTTTCGACTTCAGCTCGATCCGGCGCCTCCAGGCCTCGCGCGCCGGCGTCCGGGCTTCGGAGGCGGACAAGGAGAATGCGGCGGACCTTACCACGGCCCAGGTCGCACAGTTCTATATGGCCGCCTTGGCCGCGCAGGCGCACGTCGAGGCCGCCCGGGCCAATCTGGATCTGACCGAGGCCACGGAAAAGCTGGCCGAGAACCGCAAGAATGCGGGGACGGGAACCGGGATCGAGGTCACGCGCGCGCTCGTCGAAGTGGCCGACGCGCGCCAGCGGCTGCTGGTCGCCCAGAACGATCAGCGCCAGGCCCGGCTCCAGCTTCTCCGGGCTATCGGCGTGAGGCTCGAAACCGAGGTCGAACTGACCGATAAGCTGACTTACACGCCCGTCCCCGGCGCTCCGCTGAACGAGACCATCGCGAGCGCCCTGGCCGCGCGCCCGGATCTCAAAGCTCAGCGGACGCGCGAGGACAACGCGCGCCTCAGTTACAGCGCCACGAAGTTCGAGCGTTTGCCCTCGCTGTCGGCCTTTGGAAACTACGGATCGATCGGCACGGGCCTCGACAACGCCCTGCCAACGCGGGATTTGGGAATCTCGATGCGCCTTCCGATCTTCGACGGCGGCCGCCGCGATGCGCGCCGCACCGAGAGCCTTTCCGAGTTCCGCCAGGAGCAGATCCGCACCGCCGATCTGCGCCAGCAGGTGGAGCTCGAGATCCGGCTCGCGCTCGACAGTCTCCGCTCGGCCGAGGACCAGCTCAAGGTTGCCGGCGAAGGCCTCGAACAGGCCGAGCGCGAGGTCGCTCAGGCCGAGCGGCGCTACGATGCCGGCGTCGCGAACAGCCTGGAACCGATCGACGCCCAGACCCGCCTGGCGCGCGCCCGCGACAACCGCATCTCCGCGCTGCTGGCCTACAACATTGCACGGATCAATCTCGGCCAGGCAACCGGAACCATTCGCCAGGTCATTCAATAAGGGGCAATCATGAAAAAGAAACTCATACCCGTTGTCATTCTCGTTGTGGCGGCCGTGGTGGTGGGCGCGCGCTTGTGGTCCGGCCGCGGCGATGGAAACACCCTCCGCGTCTCCGGCAATATCGAGTTGACCGAGGTCAACATCTCGTTCAAAATTCCCGGCAAGCTGATCGAGCGCGCGGTGGACGAAGGCGACCGCGTGAAACAGGGGCAGGTCGTCGCGCGGCTGGATACGAACCAGTTGGTCGCGCAGCGCCAGCACGCGGATGCGGCCATCCGCTCGGCTGACTCGCTGCGCGTTCAGCAGCGCACCGCGATCGACTTCCAGGCGGCCACGCTCGAAGGCCAGGTCCAGCAGCGCGCGGCCGAGGTCGAGGCCGCCCAAGCGCGCCTCGCGGAGCTGCTCAACGGTTCCCGTATACAGGACAAGCAGCAGGCGCAAGCAGCCGTCGATCGCGCCGAGACCGAGTACGTCCGTTCGGCGAATGACTGGAAGCGTGCGCAGACGCTCTTCAAAGACGAGGACATCTCGGCGGCGGACTTCGACCAGTACCGTACGCATTTCGAGACCGCCGACGCGCAACTGAAGACCGCCAAGGAGCAGCTCTCGCTGGTCTTCGAGGGGCCGCGCCGGGAGGACATCGACAACGCCCGCGCGCAGCTCGCCGACGCGCAGGCCGCGCTCCGGCTCGCCGGGGCGCAGAGGCTCGAGCTAAAACGCCGCCGCGAGGAGATGGCGCAGCGCATCGCCGACCTGGGCCAGCGCAAGGCCGACCTCGCCGTCGTCGATACGCAGCTCTCCGATTCCGTCGCCGTGACGCCGGTCGATGGCGTCGTGCTCGTCAAATCGGCCGAGCCGGGCGAGGTGCTGGCGGCCGGCACGACGGTCCTGACCGTCGGCGACATCGGCCACCCGTGGCTACGCGCCTACATCAATGAGGCCGACCTCGGCCGCGTGAAGCTCGGCGCCAAAGCCAAGGTTACGACGGACTCGTTCCCCGGTAAAGTCTACTGGGGCCGCGTGTCGTTCATCTCCGCGGAGGCCGAGTTCACGCCCAAGCAGATCCAGACCACCGAGGAGCGCGCGAAGCTGATGTACCGCATCAAAATCGATGTCGAGAACCCGCGCGGCGAGCTCAAGTCCAACATGCCCGCCGACGCCGAGCTGCTGGTGTCGGAATGACGATGCTGCTTACTGAATTGTGGGGCGGACGCCCTCGTCCGCAGCCGGCCCCCCGGCCGGCTTGTGGCGCCCGGCAAGCACTTAATACTTCGAGCGCAGAGCGGGTCCAGGGGGACCCGCGCGGACCAGGGGGTCCGCCCTACACAGAACTCTGGGTCTTGGGAGCGCTCTTGTGACCTCCTCCCCCATCATGATTCGCGCGACGAACCTGACGCGGCGCTTCGGCGCCTTGACGGCGCTCGACGCGCTGAATCTCGAAATCGCGCGCGGCGAGATCTTCGGGCTGGTCGGGCCGGACGGCGCGGGCAAGACCACCACCCTGCGCCTGCTCTGCGGGCTGCTCGATCCGAGCGCGGGCCGGGCCTGGGTGGCCGGTCACGATGTGGCGCGCGAGCCGGACGCGGTCAAAGACCGCATCGGTTACATGGCGCAGCGTTTCGGACTCTACACCGATCTCACCGTCCAGGAGAATATGAACTTCTATGCCGACTTGTTCGGCATCAGCCGCTCCGAGCGCGAGACCCTCATGGCGCAGCTCCTGCGGATGACGCGCATGGAGCCGTTCCGCTCGCGAGCCGCCGGCAAGCTCTCGGGCGGCATGAAGCAGAAGCTGGCGCTGATGTGTACGCTGCTGCATCACCCCGAGGTCCTGTTTCTCGATGAGCCGACCAACGGCGTCGATCCCGTATCGCGTCGCGATTTCTGGGCCATCCTCTACCAGCTCGTCAAGGACGGCATGACCGTCTTGGTCACCACGGCTTATCTCGACGAGGCGGAACGGTGCAATCGCGTGGGACTCATCAACCGCGGACGCCTCATCCAGTGCGACTCTCCGGTCGCGGTCCGCCAGTCGATCCATGAGGAGTGCTACGAAGTGCGCGTGCCGGATCGCCACGCCGCGCGCGAGGCGCTCCTGGCCGCCGACGGCGTCGCCAGCGTGGAACCCGCCGGCGATGTGTTGCACCTGTTTCTAAAGCCCGGGTTAACCTCGCCCGAGCGGTTACGGGAGTTGTTCCCCGAAGCGGAATTCCGGCCCATCGCGCCTTCGCTCGAAGACGTTTTCATCGCGCTCATTCGAAAGGAATCGGCGGCATGACCAACGAAATCGCGGTCGAAGTACACGACCTCGTCAAGCGCTTCGGCGATTTCGTGGCCGTCGATCGCGTGTCGCTCGAGGTTCGCCGCGGCGAGATCTTCGGCTTCCTCGGACCGAACGGTGCGGGGAAGTCCACGACGATTCGCATGCTCTGCGGGCTTCTGATCCCGACCGAAGGTTCGGCGCGCGTGGGCGGCTTCGATGTCTCGACCGATTCCGAGTCGATCAAGCGAAACATCGGTTACATGTCACAGAAGTTTTCGCTCTACGACGACCTCGAAGTCGAGGAAAACATCGACTTCTTCTCCGGCATCTACGGCGTTCCGGACGGCATGCGTGCGGAGCGCAAGGAATACGTTCTGAAAATGGCGGGCCTCGAGGAGCGGCGGCGCTCGATGACCCGGCTGCTGGCGGGCGGATGGAAGCAGCGGCTCGCGCTCGGCTGCGCCATCCTGCACCAGCCGCCCATTCTGTTTCTCGACGAGCCCACCTCGGGCGTCGATCCCATCGCCCGCCGCAATTTCTGGGACCTGATCTACCAGCTTTCCGAGACCGGTCACACCGTCTTCGTTTCGACGCACTACATGGACGAGGCCGAGTACTGCCACCGCGTCGCGCTGATGTATCGCGGCAAAATCATCGCTCTCGGCCCTCCAGCCGAGCTGAAGCGGACGCTCACCTCCCATCGCCTGCTCAATCTCGAGTCCTCGGATTCCCGCGAGAGCCTCCGCCTGCTCGAAGGACTGGAAGGCGACGTCGCCGTATTCGGCGGAGGGCTCCACATCACGGTCGGCGATCCGGCCGCGGCCATGGCGCGCATCCGTGAAAGGATCGAGAGCGCCGGCATCCAGGTTCTGCGCCTCGAAGAGATCGAGCCCTCGATGGAAGACGTCTTCGTCGCCATGATCGAGGCCGAGGAGAGGAAGGCCGCATGAGTCTCCGCCGCATGCGTGCCGTTGCGGGCAAGGAGTTTCTCCATATCCTGCGCGATCGCCGGAGTTTGACCATGGCGCTGGCCGTTCCCCTGCTGATGCTGTTGCTGTTCGGCTACGCTTTGACGCTCGACGTGGACCGGATTCCGACACTGGTCTACGATGCCGACCGGACGCCCGAGAGCCGCGACCTGATCGCGCAGTTTTCCGGCTCGCGCTACTTCCACATCCTCGGCTACGTGGACAACTACCGCGCCATCGAGCGCGGCATCGACCGGGATCAGTGCCTGCTCGGATTGGCCATCCAGCGGAATTTTTCGCGCGATCTCCTGGCGGGCCGCAAGGCCGAAGTTCAACTCATCTTCGACGGCTCGGATTCGAACACGGCGTCCATCGCCAAGGGCTACACGGACGCGATGCTCGAGGCTTACGGGGGCAGAATCCGCGCGAAAGAGATGAACCGCCGCGGCGGCGCCAAGCTCGATCCGCCCGTCGATGCGCGCCTGCGCGTGTTGTACAACAGCGAGCTCGAGTCCAAAAACTATATCGTGCCGGGCCTGATCTCGGTAATCATGGCGATCATCTCCGCACTGATCACGTCGCTGACCATCGCGCGCGAGTGGGAGATGGGCACCATGGAGCAGTTGCTTTCGACGCCGCTGCGCCCGGCCGAAGTGGTCCTCGGGAAAGCGAGCGCGTTCTTCTCCATCGGCTTCCTGGACACGCTGGTCTCGATTGCGCTGGGCGTGTGGCTGTTCCGCGTGCCTTTGCGAGGCAGCATGCTGCTGCTAATGGCCGCGAGCTGCCTGTTTCTGATCGGGTCGCTCTGCCAGGGGATCCTGATTTCGGCGGCCGCACGCACGCAACTGCTGGCCTATCAGATGGGGCTGCTGAGTTCGTTCCTGCCCGCGTTCCTGCTGTCGGGCTTCGTGTATTCCATCGAAAACATGCCGAAGGTGATTCAGGCGCTCACCTTCATTATCCCGGCCCGGTACTTCGTTTCCCTTCTCAAGGGCGTGTTCCTGAAAGGCGTGGGATTCCAGGTCCTCTGGGTCGAGTTGGCATTTCTGTTCGCGTATGCCGCGCTGGTTCTGTTCTTCGCGACCAAGAAGCTGCGGCAGAAGGTGGCCTGAGATGTGGCGCCGGATTCGGGAAATCATTCGCAAAGAAATGCGGCAGACGCTGAGGGAGCCGCGCATGCGCATGCTCCTGTTCGTGCCGCCCATCGTCCAGCTCATCGTCTTCGGGTACGCCGTGAACCTGGATGTCGATAACGTCCGGATCGCCTGGCTGGATCAGGACCGCACCACCGAGAGCCGCGACCTGCTCGCCGATTTCCAGGGCTCCGGGCGCTTCCAGTTGATTGCCACTCCTCCGAGCGAGCAGGAGGCGCAGCGCCTGCTCGACCAAAGCAAAGTGCAGGCCGTCGTCAGTGTCCTTCCCGGCTTCGCGCGCGATATCGGGTACGGCAAAACGACGTCCGTTCAGTTGCTGGTCGATGGCACGAACTCCAACACCGCGTCGATTGCTTCGAGCTATGCCGGTGAGGTCGTGGCCGGCTTCGCGGGCCGCGTGATGAATGAGCAGCAGCGTTCGAAGCTCGTGGGCCGCAGCATGGCCTCGGGCGGGCCGGCCGGGCTCGGGCTTCCAACGCTCGATGTGCGGAGCCGCGTCTGGTTCAACCCCGATCTCCTCAGCCGCAACTACTTCGTTCCCGGCGTGGCCGTCAACATTATCACGCTGGTCACGCTCATGCTCACCGCGATGGCCATCGTGCGCGAGAAGGAAATAGGCACGCTCGAGCAGTTGATGGTGACGCCGATACGCCCGGTCGAGCTCATCATCGGCAAGACGCTGCCTTTCGCCGCGCTGGGGATCGTGCAGATGGCGTTCATCACGGCCGCGGCGCTCGTGGTTTTCCGGATTCCTCTTCGCGGCAACCTGCTGTTTCTGCTCGCGTGTACGGTGCTGTACCTGATGACCACCCTCGGCATCGGGCTGTTCATCTCGACCATTTCGCAAACCCAGCAGCAGGCCGTGATGAGCTCGTTCTTCTTCAATACTCCGGCTTTCATGCTCAGCGGGTTCGCGTTCCCCATCCGCAACATGCCGCTGGGGGTTCAATATCTGAGCTATCTCAACCCGGTCCGCTACCTCATCGAGATCGTTCGCGGAGTCTTTCTGAAAGGGACCGGCATTGCCGTGCTCTGGCCTCAGATGCTGATTCTTCTGGCCTACGGCTCCCTGATCCTCGGCGCCAGCACCCTGCGCTTCCACAAGAGGCTGGATTAGGAGGAATCGCAGTCCTAAAATGGAAGCAGCCTGGGAGGGGGCGAACGATGAACCCTGCGGCGGCGATTCAGTTGGAACTGACCGAGGCGGAGCGGGAGCTGATGATCGAGCTCCTGGAACAGGAACGGACCGATCTGCCCCACGAGATCCATCACACGGCCGTCGGAGCCATGCGCCGGGAGCTCGAACGGCGCTTCGAGACGACCGAGCTGGCGCTGCACAAGCTGGGCGCCGCTTAGCTATTTTCCTCCGCCGAAGATGCGCTTCAGCCTGCGGCCGAATCCGGCGAAGAAGCCCCCGGCCGCGCGCTGGGCGCGCTGCCTGAGTGGACCGCCGTGGAGGGGACAGAGGCGGGAAGGGATGCTGTCGCCGCGTTTGAAGTACTCGGTATAGAGGGGACAATCCTGCATCGGCCGCAGGTAGGAGACCTTGCAGAGCGGCTGCGCGCGGAGACCTTCCGGCGCCGCGAAGGAGCCAGGACGAACGATGCGGGAAGCCTGCGCCATGAAGTCCGCCCAGATCGGCAGGGCAACGCGCGCCGCGTAGGCGTTCGCGCCGATGGGCGCCGGCTGATCGAAGCCGACCCACACTCCGGCCACGAGGGAACTTGAGAAGCCCACGAACCAGGCATCCTTGAACTGATCGGTAGTCCCGGTCTTGCCGGCCGCGGGAAAGCCCAGGCGGGCGGCGGCCCCGGTGCCGCGCTCGATCACGTCTTCGAGCATCGACACCATCTGAAACGCAACGTCTTCGGGCAGCACGCGGTCGCGCTTCACCTGGCCATCGAAGGCGATGGAACCGTCCGCATCGAGCACGCGGGTGATTCCGCGGGGAGCGACGGACCAGCCGCCGTTCGCGAAAACGGCATAGGCGAGCGTGAGATCGAGCGGAGACACCTCGCCGGTGCCGAGCGCGAGCGAAGGGACATCCGGGAGCCCGCGAACTCCGGCGTCGTAGGCCAGGCGCAACACCGGCCCGCTCGAGATCTTCTCGAGCAACGCCGCGGCGGCGCGATTGTTGGACTCGAGCAGGGCTTCCCGGAGCGTCATCTCATCCTGCTGCCCGGCGTGGGCGTTCCGCGGCGACCACTCCTGGGGACCGGCCACGGCAAACCGGTCGAGACCGGAGAGCACCGATACCGGCGAGTAGCCGCGCTCGAGCGCGGCGGCGTAGACAAACGGCTTGAACGCGGAGCCCGGCTGGCGCTTGCCGCGAACGGCACGATCGAACGGCGAGGCGCGGAAGTCGCGGCCGCCGACCAGCGCAAGCAGGTCGCCGGTCTCGGGATCGAGCGCCACGAGCGCGGCTTGAAGCCCGGCCGGACGGCGGGCCAGGCCGCGGGCGACGGCTCGCTCGGCCAGGTCCTGTAGCTCCGGGACGAAGGTGGTGCGCACCTCCCAATCCGGCGGATGGTCGCCCCCGAAATGCTCGCGAAACTGCTGGCGAAGATACTCCTTGGCGTATCCGGCGCGGGCGCTGCTGGCGGCGGCATAGGGCTGGATGCGCGGCGCTGCCGCCGCTGCCGCGCTTTCGGACTGCGGCGTGATGGCGTGCGTCTCGCGCATGCGCTCGAGGACCACGCGGCTGCGGGCCAGTGCGCCATCGGGATTGGTCCAGGGCGAGAGAGCCGAGGGCGCGCGGAGCAGTCCCGCGATGATAGCCGCTTCCGTCAGCGTCACGTCCCGCGCGGGCTTGCCGAACAGTCTGCGCGACATGTTCTCGACTCCGTAGACTCCGGCGCTCAGGTAGACGCGGTTCAGGTAGAGCTCGAGCACCTGGTCTTTCGTGAGCTGGGCCTCGATCATCTCGGCCAGGATGACTTCCTTGAGCTTGCGGCCCCAGGTACGTTCGTTCGACAGGAAGAGCATGCGCGCGAGCTGCTGCGTGATCGTGCTTCCGCCCTCGACCACGCCGCCCGATCGCACGTCCCGGAACAAGGCGCGTCCGATGCCGATGGTATCGACCGCGCCGTGCTGATAAAAGCGGTGATCCTCGACCGCGATGATGGCGCTCCGGAGCAGCGGCGAGATTTGAGCCAGCGGAACATCGCGGCGCTGCTCGTCCATGCGGAACCACGGAAGCCCGCGCGCGTCGTAAAAGACCGTATCCCCGATTCCCAGCTTGAGGTGGTGGATGGCGAGCGTGTAGCGCGTTACCCAGACCAGCGCGGCCAGGTTGGCCGCCACGATTGCGCCAGCCAGACCCAGGGCAACCCAGGCGATCGAGCGCGGCAGGTATTCCCGGATACGCGAGATCGTAGGCGCCACGGCCGGCTAGCCTGGCGGCAGCATCTTCGAGATGTCGTTGTAGATTACGAAGGCCGTGATGGCCATCAGGAAAACGAAGCCGAGCTTGAAGACGGCTTCCTTGACGCGCAGGCTGAGATCGCGGCGCAGGATCATCTCGACCAGGAGCAGAAGGATCACCCCGCCGTCGAGAATCGGAATGGGCAACAGGTTGAAGATGGCCAGGTTCAGGCTCACCATAGCCATCAAGCCGAAGTATGCGAATGCGCCCTCGCGCGCCGCGTCACCAGAGAGCTGCGCAATGCCGATGGGTCCCTGGATCGACTTGGCCGACATGCGGCGCTCGATGATTCCCCTGAGGAACGAATAGATCAGGGTCGCGTACTTTCTGTTCTGCTCGACCGACTCCCGCAGCGCGTCGGGGAAGGCGAGCTGGGTGATGATCATGCGCGGACGGGGAAACACTCCGATCAGCCAGCGGCCCGGGCCGTCCTTCTTGTCGAAAACCGGTTGGATAGCGACCCGGTCGGGGCGGCCGTTTCGCAGGTACTCGATAGTTACGGACTTGCCATCGGCGGCCTGGATGATTTCGTGGAGGCCCGAGGGCGACCGCACCGGCTGTCCATTGACGCGCAGCAGGATATCGCCTTCCCGCAGGCCCGCTTTTTCCGCGGGCATGTCCGAGGAAAGGGCGCCGACCTCAACCTCGCCCTCCTGTTGCCAGCCGACGGAGGCGATCCCCGTGCGGTCGTCGAGAACCGGCGTCACCGTGGCATTGAACTCGCGGCCGCCGCGATCGATGCGCACTTCGAGCGGGCGATTAGCGCTCTCGAGAGCCTTAATGTCGATGTCTTCCCACGTCGGATTGTGGAGGCCGTCCACCGTGACGATGCGGTCGCCTTCGCGGATGCCGGCCTTGGCGGCGGGAGAGTCCGGCACGACGAATCCGACCACGCCCTCCTGGATCGAACTTGGAGGCTTGGGAAAGCGGACCATGAACAAGCCGGTCACCAGCACGACCGCCAGGACGACATTCATGGCCGGTCCGGCAAAGGCGATCAGGAGCCGCTGCCAGCGGGGTTTGGCGAGAAATGCGCGCGGATCGTCGACGTTTTCGTCCGTGGGCTGTTCACCGGCCATCTTTACGTAGCCGCCGAACAAAATCGCCGAGAAACGGAAGTCCGTTTCGCCCCTCTTGTATCCGAACAGGCGCGGGCCGAACCCGAAGCTGAAGACCTCGATGCGGACATCGAAGAAGCGCGCCACGAAGTAGTGGCCGAGTTCGTGCACCAGAATCATCACGCCGATCAGGACCAGAAGCCAGGCAAGATCTTGAAATGCAATCATATTTCAGACTCTAGCCAGCGGGCGATCCGCCAGCGGCACGGCGCGGCGTGATACCGCGCGACGGGCAGCGGCCCGCGATTCCTCGTCGATCTCCATCACCCCGGCGATCGATTTCGGGTAGCGGACGGGCACCTTCGCGAGTGTCTCTTCGACGACTTCTGTAATCCCCGGATACGACACCCGCCCCTCGAGGAAAGCTCCGACCGCGACCTCGTCGGCTGCGTTCAGGGTGCAGGTTGCCGATCCGCCAGTCTCCTGCGCTGCATACGCCAACTTAAGGAGGCGGAACTTGCGGAAATCGGGAGGGAAGAAATCCCAGTGGCGCGCGGCGGACCAGTCGAGCCGCGGGACCGGCGCGGCCTCCCGGTCGGGATAGGTCAGGGCGTACTGGATGGGCATCCGCATATCCGTTGCCGAGACCTGGGCGATCACGCTGCCATCAGTGTACTCCACCATCGCGTGTACGGAGGATTGCGGGTGAATCACGACCTCAATCTCCGAAGGCCGCAAGTCGAACAGCCAGCACGCCTCGATGACTTCGAAGCCCTTGTTCATCATGGTTGCGGAATCGATCGTGATCCGCTGCCCCATTTTCCAGGTGGGATGGTTCAGCGCCTCGGCCGGCGTGACGTTCTTGAGTGCCTCTTCCGGCGTTGCCCGGAACGGCCCGCCCGAGGCCGTCAGGATTACGCGAGCAACCTCCGAACGCTTTCCGGCGCGCAGCGACTGGTGAACGCCATTGTGCTCGCTGTCCACCGGGATCAATTCGGCGCCGCTGGCGCGCGCGGTTTCCGTGACGAGCTGGCCGCTCGCCACCAGCACTTCCTTGTTGGCCAAGGCGACCTTCTTGCCAAGCCGGACGGCCTCGTAGGTTGCTTCAAGTCCGGCCACGCCGACGATCGCCGACATCACCACATCCACCTCCGGCGAGGCGGCAGCTTGGACGCGCCCTTCCGGTCCGTACGCCAGCTCGGGCCACTGCGCGCGCGCGAGGCCCGTTTCGGACAAACGGTCCACGAGCCGTGCACGGAGAGTCTCGGAAGCGACCACGGCGCACCGGGGCCGGAATTCGAAGATCTGGGAGGCCAGTTGTTCGACGTTCTGACCCGCGACGAGGGCAAAAACCCGGAAGTCATCGCGGCGCCGTACGACGTCGAGGGTGTTGCAGCCAATGGAGCCGGTGGAACCCAAGATGGTGAGATTCTTCATGGTTGCCCAGGCACAGGGCTCACAGTATATGAATCATAGCACAATAGGGGCTTTCCGGCCTACAGCTTGGACATACACCGTAATGCGCAGTGAAGTTGAGCGCTGGAAGCTAAGATTCACCACTTTGGAATACTTCAGGGCTGCGCTGGCCCTATGGGAAGACCCTCTTGCTTTTGGGGTGCCGGGGAGGATTGTTTCAGGGGTCTTTCTTTTATTTAGAGGTTAGTCTCGCTTTGGTGGGAGTTGCCTCCCCGGCTTGATTCCAATAATAGTATATCGCTTGGCGGAAAGCAACAGAATTCTGTATTTTTTCTTTTGAGGCTGGAGACGCGCTTTCAGCGGCGCTTCACCTCGACCTCGGCCCATCTCTCCAAGACCTTGATTGTAGAGCAGATATCCTCCTCTCCCAGACCAGTCGCAAGCGCGGCCCGGAACATTTGCTCCGTCAAAGCGGTCAGCGGAAGGGGTACATTCAGGTCTTTTCCGGAGTCGATCATAAGCCCGATGTCCTTGTGCATCCACTTCACCGAGAAGTTCGTCTCGAAGTTGCGATCGAGAACATAGGGCGCTTTGAACGAAATCAGGCCGGAGCGAGCGGCGCTGTTGTTGAGGATCTCGAGCATGAGCTGGGGATCGACACCGGCCTTGGTCGAGAGCACCATGCCTTCGTTGAATGCCTGCAACAAGTTAGAGAGGATTAGGTTCTGGGTCAGCTTGGCGTGCAGTCCCAGTCCCGGCCCTCCGCAATAATAGAGCTGCTTGCCCATAGGCTCGAACCAGGGCCGCACCCGCTCGAACACGGATCGATCGCCGCCAACCATGAAAGTGAGGGTGCCGTTGTCGGCGCCGGGTTTCGAGCCGGTGCAGGGGGCGTCGAGGAAATCGATGCCCCGGCTAGCGAGTCGGCGGCCGATGGCCCGGCTGCGGGCGGGAGACACGGTGCTGGTGTCCGCGATGACGGTGCCCGGCTTGGCGCCGGCGATGAGCCCGTCGGCCCCTAGGATCGCCTGTTCGGACATTTCCGTCTCGCCAACGCAAAGGAAAATGCATTCGGCGAACTGGCCGGCCTCGCGGGGAGTTTCGCAGAACAGGCCATTATCCTCGCGTGCGAGTTCGACGGCCTTTTCGCGCGTATGCGACCAGAGCGCCACTTCGTGGCCGGCGCGGAGCAGGTTCCGCGCCATCAGACGGCCCATGATGCCCAATCCCAGAAAACCGAGCTTTGCCATAGTTTGCCTCAGTCAAATTATCACCTTAACGCAAATCAGGCGGCGCTCGGTTTTGCGCACCGGGCCTAGCCGCGCGTGAAGACTGTTTCCGAGCCAGCCGTGATCCAGTCTCGAGGGTGCTCACAGCTACGAGAGGCGGTACCTGACACCACGGCTTTTTGTGGATCGTCGTGGCCGGTGCCTGCCTGATAAGCTGCTCGCGAAAGCGGCTCGTTTCCATTCTGAAGGCGGCGCTGGCGTGAGGACGCGAATCAGTCATCTTTTTCGAGCGTGAATGAGATGAATGTTCTGTAACCTGCTCTGTCCACGAGGCCGAAATGCCATTTGGGCTCGTGGTACTAGTACTGTTTCGGCGCACGCCAGCGACTTATGTAGTACTTTTTCAGGTCGGCCGATGGCTTTAACCTAAGTGACACACTTATAATAACAAGAGTAGTTGCCGATCTACGGATTCAGTTGCGTAGTCCGGCGTGAAACACGAGTTATGGCGGCCCTACCAAAACAGATCACGAGCGGCCTCGTGAGCGTGGGAGTTCTTGGATCGACTCAGGAAGTGTGCTTACAGCTTCATGCGTGTCTGCGGCGGCTGCCGATTCAACTGATCTTCAACGAAAGCGCCGGTGCGGTCGACTCCGCGCATGTCTCGCGCTTGCAGAGCTTGCGTCCGGAACTTCTGCTGGTGGAACAGCCCGCGGACCGGGCCGCGATTCCGTCGCTGATTAAGAAGCTGAGAGCCGCGCTTCCCGGTTCGCCGATCATTCTGGTCAACCGCCGCGCGGACTCCGAGGCACTTCTGGAGGCCATTCGCGCGGGTGCACGCGACTATCTGTATCCGCCCTTCGACCAGGCTCTCGCGAATGCGGTTCTGCGGCTGGAGGCGACGCTGTCGAAGACTTCGGCAGGTGTTGCGCGCGCCGAGAGCAGGGTCGTCGGTTTCCTGTCGGTGAAGGGTGGCTGCGGGGCTACGACCGTCGCGACCCACGCAGCAGTCAGCCTGGCTCGTGAGAGCGGCAAACCGACGGGCCTTGCCGACTTCGACCTGACCTGCGGCATGGTGCGTTTTCTGACGAAGGCTCAAAACCCGCACACGGTTGTGGATGCAGCAAATAACGCACACCGTCTGGACGACAGCTTCTGGGGGGCGCTGGTAAGCCGGTGGCCCGGCGTCGAGGTGCTCGCATCGCCGGGTCCGTCCGCGGCGGCCAACGAATGCCCGGATGCGGCAGAGTTCGGCCGGGTCCTCCAATTCATGCGATCCCGGTACGCCTGGAGTCTGATCGACCTGGGCCGCGGGGTGCAGGGGTTTTCGGTATCGTTGTTGAACCACTTCGACGAGCTCTTCCTGGTCACGACGCCGGACCGGATTGCGCTCTCCCAGGCCAAGCGCGTGGCGGACTGTTTGCGCCACGGGTGTGGCTTCCGGGCGATTCACCTGGTGATCAACCGCGCCGCGGAGCCGGGGGCCATTCCCGTGGGTGAAATCGAGGCGCTTACGGGGCTCGATGTGTACGCGACGCTGGCGGACTCGGGAAAGGAAATGCACCAGGCTCTGCTGGCGGGCCGTCTAATGGCCGGCAATACGCGGCTCGGCGGTCAGATACGCCTTCTCACCAGGAGGTTGGCGGGTCTGCCGACCTCCGGTTCCCAGAGAGTGAGCGGGCTGGTTAGCGAAGGCTGCAAGCTTTGGGCCAGGGTGCTGAAGTCCGCCACCGGGCGCGGCAAGTCCGGCGCCGCCGTCGAGACGATGCGGGAGGCGGGTTGGAAGTCCCTGTCGCGCGCGGGCGAGGATGCGTTCAAGAGCGGACAGTTCCAGATGGCGGCCAAACACTTCTCGCAGGCAGTCGAGGAAGCGGAGCAGTTTGGCGAGGGGGACGCGCGGCTCGGCAAGACGCTCAACCGGCTCGGAACTGCGCAGTGCGAGCTGGGCCGTTATCCGGAAGCCGTGCGGTCGCTCAAGCGCGCCGCCCGCATTCTCGAACGGGCACTCGACGCGTCAGACCCGTCCGTGTTGGAGGTTCTGTTCAACCTGGCAGGCGCCTATAAAGCGACCCGAGAGTTCCAGGCAGCCAAGCAACTCTACGACCGCGTTCTGGGAGCAGCGGAGGATTTGGCCGGACCCGCGCATTCGATGACCGCCCGGATCCTCGACGGGCTGGGCGACCTGCACGTGGCGCGAGGCGAGCCGACCGCGGCGCTGTACGCATATCGCCGTGCCCTGTCCATCAAGGAACAGGCACTCGGGCCGGGCGACTGGGACGTCGCCGTGACGCTGGACAAGCTCGGCGACTTCTATTGCGATCAAGGCCGGTATAACGAAGCGGAGCCGGTGCTCTGGCGCTCGCTCGAGATCCGGAAGACGGTCCTTGGAATTGACTCCCCGGCTCTGGGCAAGCTGTACGTCCGGCTGGGCAGTCTTTACGCGACGCAACGCAAGTTCGCTCGCGCCGAACGGCTGCTGCGATACGGGATCTCGATGTCGTCACCGCTAGAACAGCCCGATGAGGTCGTCCCGCACCTGCGCAAATTGGCCGAGGTGTACGAAGGCCTCGCCCGGTTCGGGGAGGCGGAAGCCGTGCGCGAACTGGCGCAGTCGATCCTCTCCACCGCTCCGGGGGCCGAGAAAGCGCTCGCACGTGAGTTCGTTCTTACCCGGATGGCCGTGCCGCCGGCGGCGAACGAGCCGGAGCTGGGTTGGGCCCAAGCGACCCGCTGAGCCCACTCGGTCCACGCACTGCGCCGGAACTCCAGGTCCGGCATTGACGGGACCCCAAGTAACGCCTGACGGCACAGTGGTATAAGAGACTGTGCGAAAGACGACGTCGACGGCGATCATGCGCCGCGAGACGGCGCTTAGGACGTATTTGGCGCTGTTATGGCTCGTGTGCCTTTACCGGGCGATCACGCAATCCATCGTTCACGACGAAGCGCTCACAGCGCAGCTCTATCTAGCCGGTCCGGCCGCACGAATCTTCGATTTTTTCAACGCCAACCACCATTTCCTGAATACGATCCTGATGAAAGCCTCGGTTTCGGTGTTCGGGTTGTCGGAATGGTCGATGCGACTGCCGGCGCTGGCCGGGGCTGCGCTGTATTTCGCGGCCGTCTACCGCATCTGCACGCGGGAGTTCCGCAGCGGGCTGGCCGCATGGCTCGCTGCCGCGCTGCTGACGATTAACCCGTTCATCCTCGATTTCATGGTCGCCGCGCGGGGCTACGGAATGGGATTAGCGCTGTTGTTGTGGGCGTTTGCCGTCCTGTTGTCTTACCTCCGGGAGCCGGAGACCCAAACGTCCAGGGATTTGCTGACAGGCGGGCTGGCGCTGGGTCTTTCGGTGGCGGCCAACCTGATTTTCGCCATTCCAGCCGCGGTAATGGCGGCCTTCTACCCGTTGCTCGAACGGAGCCGGAAACCGGAGGGCATCCCAGCGGCCGCACCCGGCCGCGGGAAGAAAACGGCGCGCGCCAGGCAAAGCAAGACGGGCCGTCCCGGCTTCTTGCTCTATTTCGACCTTCCGGCGGCGTGCGTCCTGGTGCTGCTGTTCCTTTCGGCTCCGCTCAGCAACGCTACCTCCGGCGACCTTTACGTCGGCTCATCGAGCATCCCGGACAGTCTTCGGAATCTGGTGACTGTTTCGGTAAATCACGGGAGTACCGAATCCGTGAGTGGGGTGGCTGCCTGGGAGCGGGACGCGGTAGCTTTCGCCATTGCTCCCCTGCTTCTTCTGGGCGCGCTCGCTGTGGGTCTGCGCCGCAAGGCTCCGCTCCTGCTGCTCGCCTCTGGAACAGCGGCCGGTTCCGCGGTGGCGCTCGTGGCGCTGCACCTGGCGGCTCATCTTCCATATCCGGTCGATCGGACGGGGATCTACTTCGTTGCTTTTGTTCCTCTAGCTTTCGCCGGGTTGGCGGACGCAGGCCTGGCACGCCCCGGCTTGCGGAAAACGGCGGGTTTGGCCGCATGCTCGCTGGGCACAGTCCTGGTTCTCCAGTTCCTGTTTCAGTTCAACACGCGCTTCTTCCGGGTGTGGCGATACGACGCGGACACGCGGAGGATTATAGGCCGGATCTCCCGTTTGGAGGCGAATCAGCAGCCTGGCTCCGTCCAGATTCGGAATTCCTGGCAGCTCGAACCTTCGCTCAATTTTTACCGGGCTCGGGACCACCTCACCTGGATGCAGCCGGCCACGAGAGAGCCGCTCGCTCCTGGTGCGCACTACTACATCCTGATCCCGCAGGACCGCTCGATGGAACAGACGCTCCAGTTGAAGCGGGTTTACAAAGGGGCGGTCTCCGGCACGGTTCTGGCCGTCCCTTCAAAGTAAGCCGATTCCTCCACGAAGGCTATCGCGCCGAGAACCTCAAGGCGGTGGCGCTGTGGTAGCTTTGGCCCGGTTTCAGGGTCGTGGCCGGGAATTGCGGCTTGTTCGGCGAGTCGGGAAAATGCTGTGTTTCCAAGCAGAACGCCGAGCGGCGCGGGTACCCATGGCCGCCCTTGCCGCGCATTGTTCCGTCGAGGGAATTGCCCGTGTACAACTGCATGCCGGGCTCGGTGGTGAAGACTTCGAGGACCCGCCCGGAGCGCGGCTCATACGCCGCAGCCGCGAGCGACAGGGCATCTCCACTCTTGTTCAGCACGAAATTGTGATCGTAGCCTCCGCCGAGCCGGAGCTGCTCGTCGTCCGCGCCGATCCGGGCGCCAATCGCGGCCGCCGTGCGGAAATCGAACGGCGTGCCTTTCACGGAGCGCAATTCTCCGGTCGGGATCAGTCCCTCGTCAACGGGCGTGAAGCGGTCCGCGTTGACGGTGAGCTGGTGATCCAGGATATCGCCCTGCCCCTCGCCTGCCAGATTGAAATAGGAGTGGTTCGTAAGATTGAGCACCGTGGTCTTATCCGCCGCGGCGCGGTAATCGATCCTCATCTCGCCTTCATCAGTTAAAGTGTAGCGGACCGTCACGTTCAGGTTGCCCGGATAGCCCTCCTCTCCATCCCGGCTGAGGTAGCCGAGCTCGACAGTGCGATCGCCGGCGTTGCGAACCTGCCACACGACCTTGTCGAATCCACGCAATCCGCCGTGCAGAGAATTCTCGCCGTTGTTCCGCGCCAGCTTGTATTCGACGCCCTCGAGCGTGAAGCGGCCCTTGCCAATCCGGTTCCCATAGCGGCCGATGATCGCGCCGAAGTAGGGACTCTTTTCCAGATAGCCATCCAGGCGATCGAACCCCAGAACCACGTCGCCGGGTCTGCCATTCTTATCCGGGACTTTGAGGGTTACGACAATTCCGCCATAGGTCAGGATCCCGGCCTCCATGCCTTGGCGGTTGGCCAGCGTGTAGAGTTCCACCGGGATCCCATCCGGCGTCTTGCCAAATTGCTGCTTGTCCACGGTGTCTTGTCCTCACTTAGCGAGATTGCTGGTGTAGTGTATGCGCTACACGGTGCAAAGTTCAACCGCCTCCCGGAGCGACTGCAGAGGATCCCTGACGGGAACAAACTCGTGCGAGAAGAAGCCCCCGAAGTGGAGATCGGCAATGGCCCCGGCCACGGCGCGGTAGTTGATTTCCTGCGAATCGTCAAGCTCGTGGCGGCCCGGGTTTCCGCCGGTGTGGAAATGTCCGATCCACTGAATATGATTGCGGATCGTGCGGATCAGGTCGCCTTCCATGATGTCCATGTGATAGATGTCGTAAAGCAGTTTCACGCGCGGTGAGTTCACGCGCTGGCAGACTTCCACGCCCCAGGCCGTGTGATCGCACTGGTAGTCCTTGTGATCGACCTTGCTGTTGAGCAGTTCGAGGCACACGGTCACGCCCTTCTCCTCGGCGAGCGCTTTGATGCGGTTCAGGCCGACGACGCAATTCTCGAGGCCTTCCTGATCCGGGAGTCCGCGCCGGCTGCCTGAGAAGGTGATGATGTTCGGAACGCCGGCGGCCGCCGCCTTGTCGATGCCGCTGCGAAACTGCTGCTCGATCCTGTCGTGGTTCTCCCTGCGGTTGAGGCCATCGGGAATGGTGCCGCCGCCGGGCATCATCATGGAAGGAATGAGCCCGTACTTTTTGACGGTGGGCCAGTCCTCCGGGCCCACCAGGTCGATTCCCTGGATGCCGATCCTGGCGGCGTTGGCGCACAATTCCTCGAGGCTCCATTTGCCGAAGCACCAGCGCGCGACACCCTGCTTGAGCCGCCCACGGCGCGCGGCCGTTTGCCCGCGCGAGGCGCCCGCGCCGGCGACGCCCAAGCCAACCGAGGATAGAAACGTTCTCCGCCGCATGGCCTAATACTACAGCAATGGGCGCACAGCCGGGTTCGGAAGACTTGCCGTTCACAACCCAACCGAAAAAAGTTGCGCGCCAACGGATACGCAACTCCTGCCTCGCTTTAGCGGCTTCCGGCGCGCTGCCGGGAACGCATCCGGCGGCCGGCCGGCGCCGCTCGGCCAGTACAATCAAATGCGTTCTTGCGACTCCTATGTCCGATGGCCTCGTTGACCTCATTCGTCGGAATCGCCCCTTTCCCGATGGCGACATCGCAGCGATTCCGCCAGATCTGTTCGATCTTGAGCCTGGCTCGACGCTGGCGAGCTACATGCATTTCGAGACCGCGCTGGCGCGCATTGCGGGATCCGATGCGTCCGGCTTCGCAGGTTTGCTGTCTCGCGATCCCGTCACGCACCGGTACACGGTCCTGGTCTCGGCGACGGACCACACGACGTACTCGGTGGTGGCTGCGGTGCGCCGCGACGCGGGCGCGCGGGAGCAGCTCCAACCGGTACTGGGTCCCCGTTTCCCGCCCGCGCTGATCGCGAGCCCGGCCGCGATCGGGCCTGACCGCGCGCTCATCTTCTCACTCAACGGCGCCTTGACGCTGGCCGCGGCGCCGCGCGTCCGCTTCGCATTCCACTGGCTGCGCGAGGTTGCGGCCGGCGAGATCCAGGGCCTGCTTGGCGAGGACATCGATTCGGGAATAGAAGCATCGGTCCGCGCGGTGCTCTCGGACAGCTTCCTGGGCGGCCTCGCGCTCGATGAGCGAGGCTGGCTGCGGTTCGCCGTCGCCAAGCGGAGGCAGGACGGCCCGGATCTCAGCTCCAGCCTGAGCGTGGAATCGACGATACGAACGTCGCTCGCGCCGGATCCGGAACCGCTCGTCCGAACGATCCTCGAGGCCGGTGGCGATCCGCCATTCGCCAGCGCTCCGGATAGTTCCGCGGTGGCGGCCGGCCTGGCGGCATCCGCTTATGGCAACGCTCTCGGTGCGCTCGAGAAGAAATGCGCCGCGGGGTTGAGCTGGAGCTACCGCAAGGCGGCGAGCGGCGCCCTGCTCGCCGATTGCTCCTTCGATTTCAGCGCCGAGGGCCTGGCGGCGTACGGGACCGCGCTCCGGGGCGATTTTTCCGGCGTGCTGGCCGCTCCCAGCCCGCACACCCGCGTGCGCACAGGCGCACTCACGGGGGCCCTCGACGGACACCACACCATCGAGCTGCACCTGCCGTTCTTGGACCGCTGGAAGTGGATTTCGCGTTGGGATGCGCTCGCCGCGGCGGATATCGAGGCGGGCGAGGATGGAAGCCTGTTCACGTACACAAGGTCTCCTTCCGGCCGCATCCGCCAGAAGAACGAATACCAGAGCACACTGGCGCTGGCGGGCTCTCTGTTTTTCCCGAAAAGCACGTCGAGTTTCAATCTCAGCTACACGGACCGGAGAACGGGCCAGGCGGGACACCTGGCCCGGACGCTGGCCCCGGTGCTGCTCGCCTACGGCTTTCCGGCCGAGGCGGGCGAGTGGCTGGAAAAGGCCGGCGCGGCCGGCGGCTTTCTGGAGATGGCGTTGACGCTCAGCGTTCCCGGAACACTGGCCGGCGCCTGGCTGCGCACGCCCGGTGAGCGCGATCCGAACTTTTTCGACATCTATTCGAAGGTGTCGTTAGCCGTCCAGCGGCTGATGCGCAGGTGGCTGCCTTTTGTTTACTTCAGCGATCCCGGCCGTTACGAGGATGTGCGCGTTGCGTACCCGCTGGTGTTCTACCGGAGCACCCGGCCATGCGCCGGACGTCCGCGCAGCGATTTCGCTTATGACCTGGTCAGCCCGGACAGGCCCGGGGTGGCGCGGGACTGGGCCGCGCGGCCTCTGGCGGCGGAACTCGGGCGCGTCCGGCAGCTTCTGATTGCCGTGGGACGGCGGGACCTGGCCCGGTATTACGATCCCGAGGACGCGCCGGCGATCCTGCGGAGCATCGTGCAGCAGCCGCGGCGCATCAATGCGCTGCTTACCGGGGATGCGTTCTTGATCGACCGCCTGGTGCAGGTGGGTCTGCAAGCGCGGGATGTCGCCGGGAGCGTGGCGCCGGACCCGCGCAAAGCCACGAAAGACCTGGTATCTTTCGCCGCCGGCTTCGCGGCCTTGGTCCACCGGAAGCTGCGCCGGCTCTACGGGGGCCAGAACTTCGTGGCGCTGGGTTCGCTGCTGCTGATTGAGGCGACGCGCGCGCTCGGGGCGGCGCTGGATGGGGACGCGGCGATCTCCGGCACGCTGTGGGTCTCCGCCGGAAAGCGCCAGCAGACGTTCGTGAATGCCGGGTACCAGCCGTGAAGTTTTAGCGGCTTCGATCCGATTAGTTAGGCGATGAGGCTGATGTTAACCGGCGTCTGTGCGTGCGCGCTGGCGGCCGCGGGCGAGGACCCGCGGAGCGCGATGGAGCAGTCGATCGCCAGGCAGCGCGCGGCCATCGAGGTGCAGCGTGCCGCGGTAGGGGCGCAGGCCCGGGGAGTCACCGGGGCGGACAGCGGATCGTTTTTCACGGTTCCCTGGCGGGAGCCGCTTGCGCCGCTCACGGTGGTTGCGGCGGAGTGCGATCCGATGGCCCAGGAGCAGGTCGCACCGATCGTCAATGAAGCTACCGAGCGCGAAGGCCTGACTGCGGGCCTGCTCGACGCGGTGATCGAGCGGGAATCGTCCTATCAGCCTTGCGCCGTGTCGCCGAAGGGAGCGCAGGGGCTCATGCAGCTCATGCCCAACACCGCGGCGGAGCTGGGAGTGACGAATCCTTTCGATCCGCACCAGAACGTGGACGCCGGCGCGAAGTTCCTGAAGCAATTGATGGATCGTTACGGCGGGAACGTGGTGCTCGCGCTCGCCGCTTACAATGCCGGACCGCAGCGCGTGGATTCAGCCGGCGGTGTCCCGGCATTGCCGGAGACGCTGGGATATGTCTCAGGCATCCTGGACAAAATGGGGATCGACGAGGCGCCGGGCGGGTCCGTCGCAATGCAGCCCAAATTAGGGCAATAATCATGACACAAACCTAGTCGTCGAAGCTTCGCGATAGTACTGAGTCATCATGGGAATCTCGGGCGGCCTCTCTTTGCCCCATGAAGTCAACATCTCTAACTTGTCTGGGCCTCCGTTGTCTCGCAAGTATTCGAGACACTCGCGATGCCAAACGTGAAACGACATCCGACTCCTCAGTTCTCTTACTGGTTTATGGGTACGCCTGACGCCCCTATTGTCCGCGTGCTTAAATGCCTCACGGGCCATTAGCAGGCTGCTGAAAAACCTAGCGTCCAGAACATTTCTGTGATGAACTGTTCTCATGCGCGGAAACGATGACCAGCAAGCCGGGATGTTCAGCTACGTTTCGCCCGAGGAGAGGGT